>ERZ780208.50-NODE-50-length-119120-cov-26.619023_pt1 | contig 119120 bp, 109 predicted proteins | sample MGYA00511167_ERZ780208 | MGnify/ENA primary metagenome ERZ780208 (study PRJEB29588, sample SAMEA2159202) | human gut metagenome | biome: human gut; feature: human-associated habitat; material: faeces | place: Denmark | collected 2008/2010 ...
GATAGGTTGCTTTCAACTCGGCACTGGTGGCATCCAGCTCGTCCAGGTCTAAGTCTATCTCTATCGTGTCATCTGGTTTTTGTTGGGACAAAAGAACAACCGTCTCTACATGTGTCGTCACTACAGTTAGAACACACTGCTTTCACCTCGTCACTACTATTGGAACACTTTTTATTTGTCGAGGCATTACTATAACGGGTCTTACATCCATACAAATCATCTTTATATCCTGTTCTATAAATAAAAGTTACTTTGTAGGGATCTGAATTACCATCTTCATCGTATCCACCAAGGATTACTTTCTCTATCAAGCTTTCAAATACAGATCTGTCAAACTTTTCAAGATATCGATTTTCCTCCAAAACTTTTCTGAATTCTTTTAATCTGATACGATGAACTTTTTCTATATTTACACTGTTTTTCAGACTTTCAATAGCTGCATCATTTGCTGCTAACTTACGAACTAATTCTAAGTCCTTTGTTTCATATATATCTTGTGCAACACTTCCATCTAGATATTTTTCCAACAGAATGCTTCTCTTGGATCTCAAATTTGTGTCAGTATTCTTCGCTTTCACAAGTTTGGATTCCACACTATCTTCAGATAATGCTTTATCAACTCTTTTTATGAACTCATCTATTACATCATTGTTATTATCACATAACATGCGGTATGATTCAAGAAACGCTTTTTCCAAAACTTCTTCTGGAACACCCTTGCTTTCTGGGCAATTCTGTTTTCCATTTTTTGTACTGTTAGAACACTGCCATATTGTTTTTGTATGATTCGTATTACTATGCCAACTACGTCTGGAAACTATCTTGCCGCAATAACCACACTCAATCAAACTACTAAATGCATACTGGCGACTGTACTTTATTCGGGAACCAGATTCAACAGATGGCTTACATCTATTTCCATTCCTTTTATTTCTGATTTCCTGTGCCTTATCAAAAATATCTTCTGACACAATCGCAGGATGGTGATTTTTAATATAGTATTTATCTTCCTGGCCCATATTTTGAAGTCTACGTTTTGATATAGCATCTACTGTATAGGTTTTTCCCATCAATAGATCTCCCTTGTACTTCTCATTTTTTACTATACCCATAACCGAAGAGACCGTCCATTTATTTCCTTTAATGGTTCTTTTTCCCATCTCATTCAGCTCTCTTGCAATCATACATCCACCAGCTCCGGCAATATATCTATCAAAGATATACTTCACATCTTCGGCACCCTCTTCGTTGATGGAAAGCGTTTTTGTAACAGGATCATAATCATATCCCAAGCATCCTTGAAATCCGACCATTTCCCCACGTTCCATTTTCATCTTCAATCCTTTTCTCACATAAGCCGAAGTATTTTCAACCTCCTGCTGTGCTACAGAGCTTAGAATCGTCAACAAAAATTCTCCATCTTTCAGACTATGTATTTTTTCCACCTCAAAATATACATCTATATTTCTCTCTTTTAGCATTCTGACATACTTTAATGTGTCCAGTGTATTTCTTGCAAATCTCGGTATGCTTTTAGCAATAACCATATCAATTTTTCCATCCAGGCAGTCATCAATAAGTCTTTGAAAATTCTCTCGCTTATCTACCTTTGTTCCTGTAATAGCTTTATCCGCATATACCCCCGCCATGTCCCACTCTTTCTTGCTTTTAATCAAATCTGTGTAATATCTGACCATCGAATTGTAGCTTTTTATCTGATCCTCATCATCGGTACTCACACGGCAATATGCTGCAACACGCTTTCTACTACTCCTATCCACACACGCATCTCCTGGTATAACAGGATTTGCTTTTATTATTTCTACCTCCATTTTGCCCTCCATTGTGTGTTCCTATAGTAGTGTACACATCTATTATACAGGAACACGAACTTTTTTTCAACAAAAACGATTAGAAATTACTTTATAGTCTTTTTTCAAACTATCTAATATTTTTTTATATTCCTCTTCCGTTATCAGTGATTTATCTCTTAATTGAGCAAGATATGATAATTGAAGATTGTATCTTACCAAGGATTTATTATTCATATAAACATCCACCCTTTCTCTATATTTACGCACAAAAATATCTGACAATAACAATCCACCAATAAACTGATAGACTCTTATTGCCAGATATTAAAATAAAACATACAGGTGACAGGTCATTACTCTGTCCACATCGGTCTTGCACCGTCATATCTATGACTGGATTTTCCAGAAGTATCATTATTTAAAATATGTATCATCGCCCGTACAACTGCTGCACATTTTGCCAAACATCAATCGCTCCATACCTTAGTTTCAATATTTTCAGTATTACATCACTTTGACTTTTTGTTAAAAGCAGGTATCTCATGGCGTGTCTGCATAGTGGCTCCACATATTCCGCACGTCCTGTACGTCTTTATATTTAATTGTCAAAGTACCCTTTGACCTATCGGTCTGATAAACACACAAACCACCTTCTGTTGTTATCCCGGCTTGTTATGTGCTTAGCCAGAACGACATAAATGCTATATATCATTTTCATAAGAACTTGGAGAACAATATTTTATAAGGATGCCTAAATATATATTTTTCAGTTCTGGATCCTCTTCCTTTTTATATGCAATCAAAATTGCCTTCTCCTCGTCTGGACGCATAGGACATTTTCTTTTTCTCCAGGATTGTGCTACTCTTACATATCCCCCAACTCCCGGTTTTCGTTCCAATGTAATTCCCTCTACATCTTCTATGTACTCCAGATCACCAACAATAACCTTATCGCATACATCTAGCATTTCTCGCAGCTCTCTATAAGAAGTTGAGTGTACCCGAATTAAGTGCTTTTTTAGCTTAAATCTTCGGAACTCTTTTTTCATAGAATTCGCACCCAATCCATAGCCACCTCCCTCTTAATCAAGATTAACAGTAATTACTTGACAAACAGGCAAGTAATTAAAAACTTCTAATCAAGACAGACTGAAAAAAGCATAAAAAACAGATCGATATACCCCAATTTTCTATATTATTTTTCTAAATCACCCATCATTCATACTTTCTCCAATCAATCAATAAATGTTTAGCAATACAATCTTGCACTACATTCTCTATTGACATATAATTGTTGTAAATAATTCTGTTGTTATCCGTGGGAGAAGTGTGCCCATAGTAACAGCAGTTTTTTTATGCCCTGTTATGCCACCCGTGGCATAACCAAGTACAGCAAGCATTGGTTTTATATCCACAAAACCGCATTTTTTCAAATTTGTCGCCATAGACAAATCAGAAAAAATACAAAAAAGGAAATGGGGCACATCCCCAAACCCCTAAATAAAAGAAAGGAACAAAAAAGAAAATGAGTAAAAAATCAAAAGAAATACATCTAAAAATATCAGAAGAGGAATACAGCATGCTGAAACAACAACAAGATTTTTTAAAATACAGTTCTGTCTCACAGGTAATTAGAGCCTATATACATTCCGGACATTGTTACAGATTTGATATGTCTGGCTTATATGATTTTTCCACGCAAATTTCCCGTGTAGGAAATAACATCAACCAAATTGCAGCAGCCGTAAATGAAACATATTCCGTAACTCCTTATCAAATAAAATTGCTCCAAAGTCAAATGACTGAGATACAAGAAATTGTAAAAAAGGCAACTAAGGAAAAATTTAAATTTATCAAATTTAAAGAAAAAGAGAATTGGGTAGGTGATATAGATGGCGATTACCAAAATCATAAAAGTTAAAGCAAATATAAGGGCAACTATCAATTATGTACGTAATCCTGATAAGACTAACGAGCGACTTCTTGTATCTTACGATGGTTGTACTGATTCAAATATTGAATTATGTTTCAAAATGGCACTAACCAATAAAATACAAAACCGTAACTCTGAGGGGATTTTAGCATATCATTTCATACAATCGTTTGCCCCTACGGATGAGGTATCTCCAGAACAGGCACATGAAATTGGAATGAAATTTATGCACAATACCTTCGGAGAAAATTACTCTTTCATCTGTGCTACTCACGTCGATAAGGGACATATTCACAATCATTTTGTTATGTGTTCTGCAGAACGTGGTATGACGGGGAGAAGGTTGGATGATAATCTCTCACTACTTCACACATTGCAAAAAAATAACGATGCCCTATGCCGTGAATATGGCCTCAGTGTAATCGACAAAAAAAGAGGAAAAGGAAAAAATTACAAGGAGTGGCTAGAAGATAAGTCAAATCCATCAGGCTCAAAGAAAACCCAACTTAGAAAATTGATTGATAGATCGATTATGAAAGCCTCATCTTTCGGAAATTTTATTGAATTATTAGAAGCTGAAAACATAATAATCGAACAGGGTAATTCCCGAAAATACGGAATTGTAACCAAGTACAAATTTCCAGATGAAGACCGTTTTCACAGAGGTTACTCTCTTGGCACATTCTATACCGATGAAAACATTAGAAAGAGAATTTCTCGAAGATTATCATATCTCGAATCGCAGAAAGAAAGAGCGAAAGAAAAAATAGCAAAAAAGAAAGCTTTATACGAATCCATGACTCCTTTGGAAAAAACTCTTGATAAAAATAGTCTGAAGATTAAATCCATAAGAGATGTTTCTACTCCTGTTACATCTGATAATTATCTATTGCACAGATGGACAAATGTGCAAAATGCAAGAAGAATGCAACAAATAGAAAAGGAGCTGATGGATAATTATGGTATCCGGTATACTGATATAAGTGGACATATAAAATCCTTGAAAGCGACAAATAATTATCTTGCATCATCCATATCCAAAAATAGAGACGAAATTTCTGAATTGCGCCATTTTATTGATGATTGTGTATTATATAAAAAGTTAAAAATTTATTCTATAAACGAAGCTAAAGCGCCTGATAAGGAGATGTATTACCAGGAGCACGACACACAATTAAATGCCTTTCACGATGCAGAATTTGCTCTTAAAAACCGTAATATAGATTTATCGCAAATCAACAGTTCCAGCATTAAGATACTTCAAAAAAGATTGCTGCAGGCAGAACAGGAAATTCGAGAGCTTGAAGATCAGCAACGACAGAACGAGCGAGAAATAAATGAATTACAAAATTACCAAAAAGAGATAAATACCTATTTGGGAAGAAATCATGAAGATATATAAAAGCGATACATTGATAAAATAGCGTTTTATTGTTATAATTGTTTATGGGTGCTACCATATCACGGTAGGCGGTTAGTCCTTCACTACGGAGGGACTGTGACCCTCCGATTACATAGAAACCAGATTTCTGGAAGCAAAGGAAAGGAGGGCTAAGCCATATGAGTATTGTCGATTTTATTGCAGTAGTAAGCTTCGGCTTAACCTGCTTTGGAATAGGATATTCCTTTGGTAAGGATAATAATAAGACACAAAAATAGCCGCCCTGTCTGGTAAACTGAAGCGGCATTTTTGTCATTTCTTTAATTACTAGGGACTAACCGTCTATCGGTAGCACCTTTTCTATAATCATATTATCACGGCTCATCTAATATGTCAAAGTTTTTACATCAATCAGGCATATATTTCATTCCATTTTAATAACTTTCAAAAACTACTATTGTAATGTATAGTAATCGTGACCATTGTTACATACGATAGAATTTCAACAAAAAAGGGCTTCCCGGTCTCCCGGAAAGCCCCCTATTTACATCATAAGTAGCATAACTGTAACACACAGGCAAATTATTAATGTTATATACCCTTCTCTTGTTATTAGTTGTCTACGTTTAAAACTACTCTTGGAAAGTGACACAGGATTTTTTTTGAAAAACACGATAAGTAATATAATAAATCCAGCAAGTCCTACAGAAAATGCCAGGAGCACGATCCAACCAGGCACCATTGTTATACCGATATAAGCCATTGCTACATTCACCATATTAAATACACCATGCATCGCTACAGAATATATCAAATTGCCTGTAGCAACCCTTACAAGCGCAAATATGCAACCATACATAAATCCATACATAACTGATCCTAGAGAAAAATGCAACATTGCAAAAAATAAGCTACTTATAAATACCGCAGCTCGCTCTTCAATTTGAAGATATGCTCCTAAGATTACACCTCGGAATACATATTCCTCAACAATTGCCGGCACAACAGCAAATGCTATAAGAGACAGCCAAATAGGATATATCGTTACATCTTCAGATGTATCCACGCCTGCCGATGACATAAATGCTGCCAATGCACTAAGCACCAATGCTACCGGAATTCCACAAATTGTAATTCCAATCCCCTGAAGAAACGTGCTTATATTTGGTTTTTTTACAACTATACTCAGTCCATTCTTTCTTGCAATAAATACTGCAAATACGAATGTCATAAAGTATATAGCCATTTCTGCTCCTAATGTTCCCCAGAACATTACAGTCATAATTCCAACGACCTCGAAGACGATGCAAAACAAAAACACTATATTTGCTGTTCGCATCAATTTATACTCGACTGATCTTTTGTCCATGTTTCATTACCTCTCTAATCTCCTATGCCTCTCCCTGGCTTCCTTTCATTTCTATCTGGAGATATCTTACCTTTCTGATTTGCAAGTTGCTTCTTATGCTTAATAACACTATCCAAGTTTCCAGTAACATCCTCACACTGTAAACCACGTTTTTCACAAAATCTTTGCGCAAGAGATTTGTTGTCAAACTGTGCAATACACTTATGTCTATCTATCTCTCCACTTGGATATTGAACATCTGCATATAAGTTATACTTTTCACTATTCTCCTTCTTCTGCATAGAAAAATTAGCGAACTTCCCACCTCTTTTCTGATCAGGATGCTGCCGTTTCTTTTCATCACTACTCTTAAGCTCTGCTTCCGCAGCCTGTTCTATAGACATATCAGCCACCATATTTTTTGATGCCGCAGTCTGTTCCATTGCTGCAGCTTTCTCAGCCAGGTATTTTTCTTCTTCTGGAAGAAACGTCTCAAGTGTTCCAGTTCTATCCTTAGTTATTGTATTGATATCTATAGTTTTTCCTGCAATTGAAAGCCCCTCCTCATTAAGAATATCAGAAAGTGCATCTTCCCTTTCAGAACCATAGAATTCTACTACAACATTTACATCTGACTCCTCATGCTCTATCCCTCGTGATCTACTTCCAACCAACACAACATCAACAACTTTTGCGTCTAAGCCAAATGTCTCTATCGCATCTTCGATGTGTCCTCTCACCATTGTTTCGATGCTCTCAGAATTTTCTCCATCAAGCTCATGAAATTTATCTCTCGTATTTGCCCGAAATTCTTCAACTATACCAGATACTTGTCGTAAATCTTCCTCTGGAACTGATATTTCTCCACTGGCGTCATGTTCTCCATCTCGCTCATTCTCGCCCGGATTTCGTCCTCCGCTATGCTCATGCGTTCCTCTGTCTCCAGCACTGTCTCCGCTGATACATAAGTCATCTTCGCTGCCTCTGTTAAATTGTCCATGTTTACGTTCTTCATTCTCCATGTCTCCTTTCATTCTTGCATTCTTTATAAAGTCATCATCTAAATTAGCTGTCTCTAAAAGTATCGGTTTTTCTCCTCTTCCTACATCATTATCCCACTTAGAATATCCATCAATCACATCCATCATCTTAAGCTCCTCGTATGCTTGTGCGATGCGATTTCCATCACGCTCATTTGCATACTTATCTATAAGCTTAGGCGACAAATATCTTCCAGTATGGATGAATCTGCCCATCATTCTCCCAAGTGCCTTATTTCTATCCAGGTCAACAAAATGAACGTTGATTTTATATCCTGCATCCTTGGCATATGATATATAGGATTTCACAAGTTTTCCTGCATCACTTCCGACTTTAGGAAGAACAATATTCCGACCTTCACTTAAAGCCTGCTTAAATACCGCCTGTTCCACAATCTGCGATTCCTTGTGTACCGTATTTGCACCCCATCCTTTGTTAAATTCCGGAAACTGTCGTTTGGCTTCATCGTTATCAATTAGCATGGAATGATGCTCATATGAAATTGTATCTACTATGGCTGATGATTTCCCAGAAGCGGGAAGACCGATTACGATATCAAGGCGTCTGCCTCTTTCTACATCATTATTATATATTGTATTTCCATGACTGTCAACAAGCGGCTTACCACTCTCATCAAGACTGATGGATCCATAATTCATGAGCGTCTCAAATACATGATTCTGAATCGGCTCTCTGTCCTTTAAATTAATAGTTGGTGTCGAATTAGATACACAACTTTCCGCAGCTTTCATCTCAGGCGTTGCATTCACCTCATCAATATCCACATACTCTCCTGCGCTACATTTATCAAGCACATCCTGCATTTCATCACTAACTGGAAGCCCCGTCAGCAACACAATATCCCTATCTTTCTTATCTTCTATTGCCATCTGTACATCCTCCTTTCAATTACAGTTCTTCTCCTTTTTCTCTTGTCTTTGTATGTCCTATTATTCCTGAACGATTAGCTACTTGTTGATGTTTGTCTGATATTCTATCGAAGATAGATTTTTCACCTTTTTCATGCTTACACCCGCCCTCTTCACACAGCCTCTTCTCAGCCTTTTCCTTTTCAGAGCTGCCTCTTGCCATGCCATCGTGCACGGGTGCTTCTGGTGTTGATATGGTATCTCCCTCTCTGTCTCTCGGCACTTCCCCATATCCATCTCCTTCGATATCCTCCACCTCTTCGGAACCTAAATCCTCCTCTTTCTCGGAATCACCTTTTTCGTCCATGTTGAGAAGTGCATTTAACTCATTTAAGCGGTCAAGTTTCTCCGCAAGCTCCTGTTCCTTCTCAAACGGCTTCTTTACTTCTTCCCTGGCACTTTCAAGCTGTTCCTTGACTGCAGAAAGCTGATCTTCTACCTTGGCGAGTTTTGTTTCCATACCGGATAAGGCATTTGCAATTCTTGTCATATTACCGACTGCATCTGCTCCAACATCTATGTGGTGACTGATTGCTCCTTTGATATTTAGGTCAAAGGTTTTCTGGAATGGTTCAAAGGTCACAGCAAGCGAAAATCCCATATAGTCTCCGACCTTAACCGGAGTGGATATGGAATGAACATTCCTGCACATCTCGATCAGGGCGGTTCCTGCTTCCTTACGGTCTGTAAACACACGCTCTCCTATCCGTATCTCAAAAGGTTCTTTCTCTTTGCCATCCTCTGCGACTGCCTCCACACTTCTTGCCGCAAGCTCTGCTTTTTCGGTTTTGAATGTCTTTATATCCGCCTTATATCCGGCTATCTTCTCGGAAAGAGCCGCTATCTGTTTCGGGTATGTCTGCGTGATGTTGTCCTCCAGTCTGTACCTCTGGCTTGTGTGGTTGGCTTTAAGCAGCTTTAACTTCGATACCTGGATATCTAAGTCCATCTTCTCTTTTATGTACGGATTTCCTGTACAGAGAGCCTTAACCTCGGCATAGGTAAGTGCCGCTTCATCCACGTCCTCACAGCTCCTGACCGGTGACTTGCTTGTCATGATCTGTCCAATGAACTTCTGCTTATTTTCAATTACCTGCCACGAATAACTGTCGAATGTACCTTCCGTTACATAACGGAATATCTTAACCGGCTTTCCAAGTTCCTTGTACATATTTCCCTGCCTTATGATACGTCCCTCCTGCTGCTCAATATCCGATGGTCTCCATGGCACATCCAGATGGTGAAGTGCAATCAACCTGTCCTGTACGTTTGTACCGGCTCCCATCTTTGCTGTTGAACCAAGCAAAAAGCGGACATCGCCGCTTCTAACTTTGGCAAATAAGTCCGCTTTCTTTGTTTCCGTATTGGCATCATGTATGAATGCTATCTCGTTTTCCGGAACACCCTTCTGCATGAGTTTCTGTTTGATATCATCATAGACATTGAAGTTTCCGTCATTCTTCGGTGTGGAAAGGTCACAGAAGATAAGCTGCGCCCCCTTTGTCTCTTTTTCCTCTTCGTATATGGCAAATGCTTTCTCCACACATACACTTGTTTTTGAATTTTCATCATCCGGCAGCATAGGATTTATTAGTCTCTGGTCAAGTGCCAGTTTCCTTCCGTCATTCGTGATCTTCAGCATGTTATCAACGGTTGAATCCACACCTCCGTTTCGCACCATCTCTGCACGATCGGCAAGAGAAGCAACCACATCTTTCTGAAACTCTGATGGCTTTAACACAACATTCTCATATACCGCTTCCGGCACATCGAGCTTTAACATATCCGGTGTCTTGATATCAGCACTCTCCTTGAACAGACTGATAAGCTCCGGCAGATTAAAGAACTTTGCAAATCTCGTCTTGGCCCGGTATCCTGTTCCCTCCGGTGCAAGCTCGATCGCAGTCTGTGTCTCGCCAAACGATGAAGCCCATGCGTCAAACTGTGTCAGTCCCATCCGCTCCAAGGTGCCGTACTGAAGGTATCTCATATTCGTGTAAAGCTCCGTCATGGAGTTGGATATCGGTGTACCTGTCGCAAATGTCACGCCCTTGCCGCCTGTTAATTCATCCATATATCTGCACTTGGCAAACATGTCCGACGATTTCTGTGCATCCGTCTGTGCAATACCGGCTACATTACGCATTTTTGTATAAAGAAATAAGTTCTTATAGTTATGGCTCTCATCTACGAATAGCCTGTCTACACCTAACTGCTCAAACGTCACTACACTGTCTTTCTTCGATGAATCCATCAGCTTCTCCAGTTTCACTGTCAGATTCTTCTTTGATTTCTCCATCTCCTTGATCGTATAACGTTCTCCACGCTCTGCCTTTGCCTGGGCAATGGCTTCCGTGATGGAATCAATCTGTTCCTGGATAGTTGCCGCCTGACGTTCCTTTGACAGCGGAATCTTCTCGAACTGTGTATGACCGATGATGACTGCATCATAGTCACCCGTTGCAATTCTGGAACAGAACTTCTTTCTGTTTGCCGGCTCAAAGTCTTTCTTGCTCGCAACAAGGATATTGGCTCCCGGATATAACTGTAAGAAATCAGATCCCCACTGCTCGGTCAGATGGTTCGGCACGACGAAAAGACTTTTTCTGCATAGTCCAAGCCTCTTGCTCTCCATGGCTGCCGCCGCCATCTCCCAGGTCTTTCCTGCACCTACACAATGTGCAAGGAGCGTATTATCGCCATATAACTGATGTGCTACTGCATTTTTCTGGTGCGGTCTGAGTGTAACCTCCGGTGACATTCCGGGGAATGTCAGGTGTGCTCCTTCATACTCTCTTGGTCTGATCGAATTAAACAGCTTATTGTATGTCTCAACAAGATCTGCACGACGCTCCGGTGCAGCAAATATCCAGTCTTTGAACGCTTCCCTTATGGCTTCCTGTTTCTGACTTGCAAGTGTCGTTTCCTGTTTATTTAATACACGCTTTTCCCTACCATCTTCAAGCACGGTATCATACACCCGGCTGTCCTTTAAGTTTAAGGAATCCTCAAGAATCTTGTATGCATTTGCCCGCATGGTTCCATATGTCGAATTAGCAATCGGATTAGCTCTGTCTGCATTTTTACCCTTTACGTTCCACACACCTGTCACTGCCGAATACTGCACGCCAACAGTTGCACCACCTAGTCCATAGCTTCTTGTCAGATATTCCGGTGTCTTGAATGTTTCCCGCATGAACTGGTCTATATACTCCGGCTTTATCCATGTAGCTCCAATACGAACTTCTATCTCTGAAGCTTCAAGATCTTTCGGCATAACCGCTACAAGTGCCTTTACATTTACCTCATATTCCGGACTTTTCTCTGCCGCCATCTTTGCCACAGACAGTTTTTCTCTCACATTGCCTGACAGGTACTCATCTGCAGTCTGCCATTCCTCACTTAAAGGCTCTTTGAATATAACTCCCACAAGTTCATCCGTTATCTCCGTGTCACTCTTTCCTGTAAGTTCCATCATATACGGGATATCTACCTTTGCTTTTTCCGAAAGGGAAACCGCAAGTGCTTCGCTTGCTGTATCAACGCTTGTGACTACCTCTGCACGCTTTATGGTTCGCTTCGTGAACATATCTGCTTTTTCTTTGAAATTGCCATCAGAATCAAATTTCTCCAATGAACACAGCAGACTGTAGCTTGCATCCTGACTGAATACACTCTTGTTCGTTCTGGAATTGATACGACCGAATTTCTTCTCAAAATCATCATAGCAGTCATTCAGTTCCTTCATCTTCGCTTCAATGTCACCATCACCGGCTTCCTCCATCTGCAGGTCAATCAGGTCTCTCGTTACATCTCTGATCGCAACAAGTCCTTTGATACGTTCTGCCTTACTCTCTGGAAGCTCCATCGGTTTCATAACAGAATTTTCTCTGTAGTAGACCTCGTTATCAACAACTGTATAGGAGAAGTTTTTCACATTCGGATCTGCAGGTAGCACTCTATCCTCATCTGCCACATCAAACTCATCAAGCTCTCTTGTCACTGCCCCTATCTCACCTTTGATATTTGCAAGTGCTTCATTAAGCTGTTCCTTAAATGGCCTGTCCGTGTCTGCTATACATGCGCTTTCCATGCCATGCGGACCGGATACCATCTCCATGTGTCCGACTATCTGTTCCGGATGTTCCGCAAAATAACTGTTTATGCGGATACCTTTTTCATCTTCCGAAGTATGCACCCAGTCCGGCATCTCCTTGACCATCCTGTCACGCTTTTGAAGGAATATGATATCTGATGTAACTTCTGTACCGGCATTTGCCTTAAATGCAGTGTTTGGAAGTCTGACCGCACCTAAAAGCTCTGCACGTTCTGCCAGATACTTTCTGACATTCTCATTTAACTTATCCATGGTTCCCTTGGATGTAACAAAAGCCACCACACCGCCTGGACGAACTTTATCGAGTGTCTTTGCAAAGAAGTAATCATGTATCAGGAAGTTGTGTTTATCATAATCTCTGTCTGCCACCTTATACTGACCAAACGGGACATTGCCGACTGCCACATCAAAGAAATCCCCTGGAAACTTTGTCTCTTCAAATCCCTTTATCTGTATATCTGCCTTTGGATATAACTGCTTTGCAATCCGCCCGGTAAGGCTGTCAAGCTCCACTCCATAAAGTCTGCTCTTTGCCATACCTTCCGGCAATCTTCCAAAGAAATTTCCGACACCCATTGCCGGCTCTAATACATTTCCCTTTTCAAATCCCATACGGGATAATGTGTCATAGATCCCGTCTATGATAGCAGGACTCGTATAATGGGCATTAAGTGTGGATTCTCTTGCAGAAACATATTCCTCTGGTGTAAGAAGATTCTTTAACTCCTGATACTCTGCACCCCATCCCGTCTTATTCTCGTCGAAAGCGTCAGCAAGTCCGCCCCATCCGACATAACCGGACAGTATATTCTGCTCCTCCGATGTGGCAGCACGTTTCTCATTTTCAAGTGAATGCAGCGTTTTTATCGCCTGCATATTTCGAGCAAACTTCTCTTTTGGCGATCCGTTTCCAAGTGCTTCATCCTCGATATGGAAGTTCTCTTCCGGGAACTTCTGGACAGTTTGTTCTAAAGTGTCCGGTTTGATATCATCCCATGCAACCGTATTAAGTGGCGCCTGCACAAGCTCCTCATTGTCACGGACTTTCTCTATATCTTCATCCGAAAGATATACCAGATCGTTAAATGAAAGATATTGCAGTTCCGTCTCGTAAATATCATCCAGGGATTCGTACTGTTTCTTGTCGATCAGAAGGTCATCCACATACGTGCTTATAGAGAATTCCTTTAGGTTAAGTGTCACCTGTACCGAATGTTCTTCGTTCGTTTCTTCATCAAGAAAATCCGTATAGGCAAGTGATATGTTTGTAAGGTCATCAAAATCATCATCCACACTTCCATACTCATTTTCCAAAAACTCACTGACAATTTCTATCGCATCTTCCATCGTCTTTTCAGACTTCTGGACATTTTGTCCTAAAGTGTCCTTTTCCGGCAGCACTTCATCCAGTTCTGCCTGTGCCTTGGCAAGCTGTATCTTCTCATACTCTTCCTGCTCCTTTGGAGTAAGGTACTTTCCCTCGGTAATAAGTTCCCCGATTCTCTTTTCAACCACTTTCCATGTAAGGACAACTTTGGCATAAGGATTCATAAGGCTTCCCTTTGTGATGGAAAGTCCTCTTGCATCGTGATCCTGATTGCTCCGGTCACTTCCGACGATGGCGTGGGAACTTCCTCCCGTTCCATATTCGTGCTTTAAGAAATCGGCTGCTTCCTTGTGGTCGTGTCCTTCAAGGAAATACTGATGTATCCGAAACTTTCCACCGGCAAACCCGCTTCCTCTGGTAATTACAGAATCTATTTCATCCTGTGTGATAAAGCTCTCTTTCAATGTGTCCGTATCAAATCTCTGTGGAAGCTCCTTCCTCTTGTCACAGTAACCGGATACTCTGTCGGACAGTTCAGAAGGCTTTGGATTCAGTCTCCACCTGAAACTTTTCTCTCCACGTTCCACTGCCGCTATCTCATTATCAACCGCCGCCTTTAACTTCTGCGCCTCTTCCGGATTATTAAGTCTCTCAAATAAAATCTCCGTTGATTTCTGATAATCAAGTCCGTCAAGACCGTCTACGACAGACATATCACCAACACTGTCACGGAAGAAAAAATACAGGTTATCAGCAACACCACGCCGCACGGTTTCATCTGCAAGATAGGCTCTGTTTTCATCAAGGAATGTACCCTGTTTCACCATGCCGGCAATAATCTTCTCACACTCAGACCAGCTTTTCTCCATGAAGAAATCATCACTTGCACTTCGTCCATATCCAAGCTTCATGCCATCCCGGTCAAACCATGCAGATATCTCATGTCCTGCAATATCAAAGCCTTTTCCACATGTTCCATATTCTCCAGCAAGAAAGTCTGCCATATAAGCAGAGTTCCGATTTTCCCGGTACTTCTCATAGATACGCTCCCTGCTGTTACTGTTTCCTCCACCTGTACGTAAGATATCCTCTATGGCACTTTCCTTTAACGAAAAAGCAGCCGGAGCGATACTTTTCATACCTGCCTCGGCTGCTGCTATGGTTCCCATCTGTTCATCCAAATAAGGGAAGATTGAAAGCTGCTTATATTCAACCTCTACTACAGACTGTAGACGATCTCCGACAAAACGATCTCGTCCGCTCTGTTCGTTATCGAGTTCATCAGACGAACCCACTCCATCTGATCTCTGCTCTTTAACTCCTCCGTCACTTCCTCGTTCTCGATCATCTGATTTTTCAGTCTCTCGAACCGCTCCTCTGCCTGTTTCTGTATCATCAGACAATGTTCCGTCAGCGTTCCCGACAGAAGCTTCCCGGTGTAAATCCCCTTGTGATGTTCCTTCAGAAATGTCTCCCGAAGCATTCCGTACTTCGTCAGGCTCTCCTCCGGCTCCTCGTTCGCTTTGATGTTCGGAATGAGATAGTCCCCTTCGTTCCTGTATGTCAGTTCCATAATCCGTACCTCCTTCTTTTCTGTCCTGCGTGTCACTTTCACGCTTTAAAGTATTATAGTATTCTTGACCATCATTTGCAAGTATATTTTTATCTATTTCATCGCTTTCCCGTTCCACTCTGCGGGCATTTTCCCGGTCAATATCCTCTACTACCTGACATATCTCACGAAGTACCGGCTCGCACATACTGCTTGTCGCTTCTCCAAGGACACTTAAGCTATCAAGCGTAGAAAACTCACGGATATAAGAAAAATCCAGTTCATCCCTATAAGTATCCGTATCGAGACCGCACCTTGCCATAAGTGTATAGGCAATACTGGAAGCCATCGTATCTTTCAGTCTTAATGAGAGATTATATTCATCCAGTCCGTAAAGCAGGCTGTCATCCTGTACATTCACAAGATCCTGCAATACATCCGGCGTGTAGTCCTCTGCAATATGCTCCGCCATCTGAATCATCCGGCTCTCAATCGGACGTTTTTCATCCGTCTTACCATATATATCCTCAAGCCGCTTCATGACAGCTTCATGGTGCTGCTCCTTCATCTCCCAAAGAGTTGGAAGGATACCGATACGCTTTGCCTTGTGGACATCCGATACGTCAAACACATACCGGAGCTTCTTTTTTCTTGTCTCGTCAAGCAGTGCGATACCTTTTGCTCCCTGATTAACCCAGCAGTGCATCCGGGTATTCCACACCTCAATGGAAGCTACCGCTGTCGCATCTGGTCGCTGTGCATGAATAAGAAGCTGATCCTTGAATCCGTACCGGTAAAGCCTTGCCGCAGTCTCCAGATAGTCTGTCCATGCATCTGCATTTTGCGTAATACGTTCGGCTACGCTACTTGCCATATCTGCAACTTTATAATATTTATCTGCCATCTGTACCTCCTACTTTTTCTTTGGAAAGTCCATATCGTATTCATACTGAAAACCATTTTTCTCATTCCCTTTGGAATCTGTATAAGAATATGGTGCGATTCCTGTTGGTGTTAGATAAGCATCGTATACAGAACCTTTTTTACTCTTTATTCCTTTCACAAGTATTTTTTTACCGGCAAGCAAATTTTTTACCTGAGCGTCGCTTAGAGTTACTCCTAAAGCCCTACCAAAGCCCATTCCACACTTGCCTACACAATACGCCCCATATTTACCCTTAACTACATTCTTCCCACATTTTGGGCATTCTCCGAAAACTTCCTGATCTTTCTTAAACAGACTCTTATCTTCTTCACTTACACTACTGTATGTGGCTACCAGATTACCAACCATCTGGGTAATTTCCTCCATAAAAGATTCTTCCGCAACTTCACCTTTTGATACCTGTGCAAGTTCATTCTCCCAGTCCGCAGTTAATTTTGGGGATTTAACCACATCAGGTAGAATAGTAATCAGTTTTATACCATCATCTGTTGGTATCATCTGCTTTTTTTCTCGCTTCACAAATCCATCTTTAACAAGTTTCTCTATAATATCTGCTCTAGTTGCCGGAGTCCCCAGACCTTTGCGTTCAACATCATCTGACATATCCTCACTTCCAGCTTTATCCATTGCAGCCAATAAGCTATCCTCGGTATAATGCTTTGGGGGCTGTGTATAATGCTCAGAGACTCTTGTATCTTCAACTAGAATATTCATACCTTCTGTAAGATCTGGCAGTTTATTTACATCATCTGTCTCCGTTTTTTCCTCAGTTGTCTTATATTTCTTTTTGAAAATATCATCAAAATCTTTCCATCCGTTCGAGATCACTTCCTTACCAGATACCTTAAATATATTTCCCTTGCAGTTAAACTCCGCCTTTGTTGAGTTATAAATATGTCTTGATGCTGTAGCGCACAATAGCCTGTTAGCACATAACGATAATACTTTTATTTCACCAACAGGAACCTCTTTTAAATCCTGTTTTACAATCTCAACCGTTGGAATAATGGCATGGTGGTCTGTAACTTTTTTGCTATTTAAGACTTGATCAACAGCCGGATTAAACATAATGTCCTGATCAAATAGTGTCGAATTGAAAATAGCCTCTATTACATTCTTTGCAGTCTCCTCCATATCATCCGAAAGATATTGGCTATCCGTTCTCGGATATGTAACCAACTTTCTCTCATACAGATTCTGAGTATATTCAAGAGTCTGCTTAGCAGTAAATCCAAACAATCTATTCGCATCTCTCTGCAGCGTAGTAAGATCATATAGTCTCGGTGGAGATATCTTTTTCTCTTCCTTTACCACACTTGTAACAGTTGCCTGTTCATTTTTACATTCTTTCGCAACACTATCCGCCTGACTTTTATCACCAATATGTTCAGATACCGCATCTATCCCATTTCCAAGAATATGTGCTATATAATAAGTCTCTTTCTTGAAATCATTAATCTTCATTTCTCGATCCACCAACATAGCAAGTGTAGGTGTCTGAACCCTTCCAACCTTCAAGAGCTTATTGTACAGTACGGTGAAAAGTCTTGTACCATTAATACCTACGAGCCAGTCTGCCTTCTGTCTTGCGAGAGCTGATTCATATAAGTGATCAAATTCTCTTCCTGGCTTAAGATTATTAAACCCGTCTCTAATTGAAGACTCTTCCATCGAAGAAATCCATAAACGTTCAAAAGGTTTCTGACAACCAACCTTGTTATAAACTAACCTAAAAATAAGCTCTCCTTCTCGCCCCGCATCCGTTGCACAAACCAAAGATTCAACATCGTCTCTCATCATCAGCTCACTTAACACCTTATACTGTTTTATTGTGTCGTTTTTCACTTCATACGAAAATGAATCTGGAATAATTGGCAACGAATCATATGTCCATTTTTCATACTGTTCACCATAACTAGCGGGTTCCGACAACTCAATCAAATGTCCAACACACCAAGAAACTATATAGCCATTTCCACTTCTATAACCATCGCCTGTCGTATCATTAGCGCCAATCACTTCAGCTATACTATTTGCAACACTTGGTTTCTCTGCTATTACCAATTTCATAGTTTTACCTCCTAAAAAAGTGGCAGTCTATCAACTGCCACCTATTGTATCTTATTGCATATTATTTATTACTCGTCCTGATCCGGATCATAATCTGTTTCCTCTAAGTCATCTTCATCGCTAAGCCCATACATCTCGTCGTCATTTGCTTCTGGCTTTCCCTTTTTCCCAGACAGCGCCTTATATCCGACAATCACTATAGCCATTACTCCAAATATAATCACATACAACCAAATGCCCAAACCTTTGCTTTCTTTCTTTTTGTCTGCATCAGCATTAGCATCCTCAGTACTCTCTTCGGTTGTCGATTCATCCATATCTGGTGTTACTGTATCTTTATCTATATTATTTCCCTGGGCTACAGAATTCTGTGGCAATGTCTGCTCACCACTATTAACAAAATTCAGCAGGTTATCATTAGATACCGAAGTAAGGAAATAAACTGTACCATTTCCGTGAGTAACATCTACACCATCATCGTCTGTATACGAAGCTGACATATCAATTACCAGAAAATACTGCTGTCCATCCCTTGTTACTATTGTATAAAACTGCTTTTTATTAACAGTCTTAGATATATCTTTTCCAGCTTCATCTGTTACTGATGTAACTGCTCCTGTTGATGGATTTGTAACAGTTGCACTACCATTATCCGGCAGGGAATCTGCAGGATCCTCCGTGTTTTCCTCACTGCTTCCTTCTTCCGTGGTTTTATCCTTATAGTAGGGATTATTTACTGTATATACCGTGCTTGAATTTCCGGCATTATCAATAGCATAAATATAAAAGTATTGATATGTAGAATCAAATTTCTGCAGTCTGACGGACACAACACCATTTTCATCTGGATCAAAACTATATTCATTGATATATATATTTTTTACTCCACTTTCTGTATCGTATGTGAGAACTGTCAACAGTCCCTCACTCACTGCTGCATTTAATGTTGGGGGCACTGTATCAAAGCATTTAATAAATCGATTCTTCTCGTATTCTTGCCCATTCATATCAGTCACTTTAACATATACTGTACAGTTCTCCGTAATCTCTATGGCTTTATCATCGGTAATATCTACCCAGCTACCTGTTGATCCAATCTTTGCCTCAATAGTATTAATTTTGAACTTACTATCTCCATAGATTTTTTCAACCTTAACATTAACCATTGCTGAATCGTTATACCAACCAGCCTTTGCAAGAGCAATTGATATTTTAACCTTATACTTGTTATCATTTGATGCCACCACTTCAGATGTAGTCTCTGAAGAGTTTGGATCCTTTGTAGATGGAGTTGTCTGTGTAGACTCAGTTGTTGCTCCTGTAGTCGCTTCTGTCGTCGTCTCTGTTGTAACTTCGGATCCAGAATCATCTTGTGCATAAACGGTGTAACCTTTAAAACTTCCTAAAAGTATTCCCACCAATGCGAAAGAAAAAATTAATTTTTTTAACATCTCATTCATCCTCTTATTCATCTCCTGTTTCTAAAAAGTTGTAGCAGGAGAATTATCATCCCCTGCTACTTCAACATGCTGCGCATAGACAGTTATAAGAGTGTCTATAGCACTCTCTGGATTTCCCTCTAATCCTACCTCTTTGAGTTTTGTTTTAAAAAGGAAATATTCCGTTCTATCTATCTTATCATTTAATTCCTGCAGCTTTGCATTCTCCTTGTTAAGCCTACTTCGTACCTTTTCATATTCAACAGTAAGCTTATTCACCTTATCCTGTTGTCTATCTCTTTCTATCTTCTGCTTTGCAATTTTATCTTCGTATCTTTCCACGTTCTTGCTCCTTTTACTTATACTTAGGTCTGATAAACGATGTGATTGGGAATCCACCTGTTGTATATCTAGTCTTTAACGCTACACATCCACCATTACTTTGTGATCCACTCACGCCGTCACTTGAAGTATTACCTCCAATAGTTGTAAATGTGCCATCTCCATTATTAGACACAACAACCTCTATATGTTCATTGTTTCCAAATAGAACAATATCTCCATACTTAGCCTCAGTGCTTGTAATGAATAAACCATTATTCTGTGCCCATGTATAAACTGCTCCACATCCAGCTACTTTGCCCCCATCGTAAAAAGCATCTCCATTGCCACTCTTATTAAAGCACCACCAGACAAACACGCAACACCATGGATAAGAGTCTCCACTTACTTCCTGTCCATAATAGTCTGTGTTATAAATAACGTTATTAGATCCTATTGGATTTTCTGTAATACCTATCTGATTTTGCGCTGTCTGCATAACTCCTGCAGCTCCATTTGCGACAACTATTGCTCCTCCTCCAACTGATGAACCACTTTTATACTTTTCAAGCCATTCTTCACCATATTCTTTATGACCATAGCTTGTCCAACCACTTTTCTTTGCCTGTTCATTTGAATACTCAGTTGAAAGTTCCAGTGTCCATTTTGTGGCATTTTTGCCCTTCATAAATCCAAGCCAACCACCACCATAATTGTATGCCTGGGCAACAATTTGTAGATTATCATAATCATCAGCTCCATCCACACCCCATGTTTTCATATGGGAATAAAACACACGTATACCAATGTCTATTGATTTTTGCTCAGTTGTCCAGTCAGATGGCATGGTACTGTCATCCCACAATCCACTTTCCTTACATTGCATGAGATCTCCACCACAACTTGATGAAATACCTCCTGATTCCTGTTGAATAGTCGCAAGAATAGCATTTACATAATCATTAAGATCTATATTGCTTGATGCATCGTTATTAGCTTTACATCGTTCTGTAACCCATTCTTTCCAATCCATAACCGCACTCGGAAAACCTGTGCCTATTATAGGTTGTGATGCAGAGTTATTTGAATCGCCACCAAATGACATAAGCAATATCGGACCAGCAGCTCCAATCAGTGATATAACCAATGCGGCTGCAGCAGTTGATACAATTGCTATCCTACCTAGAGGTGATGAAGCAAGCGCCTTAACAGACTCCCACAAGAATCCTGCCCCTTGCTTAATTTTGTCATACACATTTAAGCCTGTCGTATATGTAACAGTTGCCGTGCTTTTTGCTTTTTTTGCATTTTGATACTCTTTAATGGCATTTTTCATATACTTCTTTTTGACAGCTTTTTTCTGCAGATAACGATCATACATATTGCTATTTTTCCAAAGATCACTTTCTTTTGCCCTGTCAAGAGCAGTTTGGTAATTTATCTTTATAGCATTTTTGGCAATCTTATCTTCCTGTTTTATAAGCCTGGTTATATCTTTTTCCCGTCTTTGCTGACGCCAATACTTTGCCGTACTTGATACCGAATAGACTGTTGATGCCGCATCCGAAACCTTATTTGCTGCATCTGTCCAGGCATTTTGAATTCCCAGACCTTTTTCATCATTTGCCATATCATCTGTCATATGAAGTGTTCTTTTACCAAATGATGCTGCTTGTGAAATAGCTGAATATTTTGCTCCTTCATGCAGTTTACTCTCAGTACCCACTTCCACTCTAAGATCAGTCTTTAAACCTCCCTTTACAGAAGTTTTGATATTGTACTGTTGCCGGAGTTTTTTTTGTAACTTCTTTCTATGATCATGCAACTTTGTATCAGAAACACCCTCACTATGAAGTAATATTCTATTTGCTGCATCTTGATTAGTTTCTGGGACTTTTCTTCTCCTGTTTACCAGTTTATCTCTGACTTCCCTACTCGCTTCAAGCGTTGTGTGCGTGGTTTTATTTGAAAGTTTCTGTGCACTCTCCGTATTTTCACTAGATAGTTTATTACCACCATCTTCTACGTTTTTCAGAGTGTCACCTGCCATATCTGCCATCTTGCCCTTCAGATCATATCCCATCCGGCGACCTCCTTAATTCTAACCTGCCTGCTCTGAAGCAGCTTCTGTCTCTGTCTTAGTCTCTGCCGGCTTTGTCGTAAGAAGTGTATACATAAGAGTGTCCTTAGGGAACCTATCAACAAAAGGCTGAACAATATCTCCAAAAAAAATGAGTCCTTCACCTTGTCCAACATTCGTCACGTATTTGATCTGATGCTGTGATATGTCAAGCTTCTGTGCAAGAATATCTCTATCGTCTGCACCCTGGTTGAGCATATACACAAAATCCGAGTTATCAAATATATTTTCGATTTCCTTTGAAGCAAGGAAATCCTTGACATTCTGTGTAATTCCTGTCGGTATTCCTCCCCACTTTCTAAATCGCTTCCAGATCTCCATCGAATAAGCTGCTGTCAGCTCATCCTTTAAAAGCAGATGAAACTCATCTATATAGAACCTTGTGAACTTATGCATTTCTCTGTTTACAGTTACTCTATTCCAAACTGCATCCTGAACTACAAGCATTCCAAGTTTTTTCAGTGTCTTTCCAAGTGATTTAATATCAAAGCAGATAATACGATTATCCAAATCAACATTTGTGTGATGATTGAACAAATTGTTACTTCCTTCCACATAAAGATACATACACTGTGCTATATGCTGCGAAACCAGATCCTCTTTGTGTGATAAAAGCTCATTGTAAAGATCCTGAAGTATAGGCATATTTTCTGGCACTGGATTTTCAAAATATTTTGTATAAATCCTCGACACCGCAAAGTCAATTGCCGATTTTTCCTCAGGCTTCAATCCAGTCTTACCACCCACTACCAGCTCCATAAATGACAATATAAAATCCGCTTTGAGGGATACTGGATCATCATCATCTGAATAATTAAGGTTAATATCCAGAGGATTAATATAATGCTTTGATGACTGTCCAATTTTTATAACCTGTCCTCCCAGATAATTCACAAGTGGATAATACTCAGCCTCTGGGTCACAGATTAAAATATCATCCGTGGTCACAAGAAACGTGTTAAGTATTTCTCGCTTTGTTGCAAATGATTTACCCGATCCTGGTGTACCAAGTATCAATCCATTCGGATTTTTAAGCAGCTTTCTATCAGCCATGATCATCCCATTGGACAGGGAATTAAGTCCCATATAAAGGCTCTCTTTGGAATCCATAAAAAGCTCCTGTGTTGTAAATGGAACAAACACAGCGGTTGAAGATGTAGTTAAATACCTCTTTTGCTTTATAAAATTCTTACCAAGGGGGAGTGATGATATAAGTCCCTGTTCCTGCTGGTGGTCCAGCTTACGCAGGGCGCAATTTGCTGACTGAATGTTATTTGAAAGTGTAAATCTGAAGTCTTTCATCTTCTGAAGATTTTCATTAAATGAGGTGATGAGGAAAGTCACCTTAAAAAGTCTCTCATTTCTCGACTGCATTTCTTTAAGCAGTCCATGAGCCTCCTCTGAATACGTTTCTATATCTGGCGGAATGATGTCCATGTCATATCCGCTTCGTATAGCTTTCTTCTGTTCCTCAATCTTCATCTTATTGATATCGGACAGCTTACCTTTAATATATTTCATAGCTTCTGTCTGATTAAGTGTATCAATATGCATTGTGACGCTTAATGCATCTTCCATATTAAGAATGTCTGCAAGCATTTCATCGGAAATCTCTGGTGCAGATATTACAAGAAAATTTGTCGTTGCAAACATATCTCCGATTTTATAGTAATCCTTCGCTCTAAAGTCAAACGATGTTGGTGTAATAAAATTCTTTGGTGTAAGTCCACTTTCAACCACATCCTTAAACGACTTCATCGCAAATTTTTCCAAAGAATCCTGATTAAGGTAGTCATGCATGATACGAAGTCTCTCCAAACCATTCACTGGCACACACTTACATCCAAGCAGCTTAAACTTATTGATTACATCCGATTCGATCTTTGCCAATCTTGATACCGCCTGTTTCCTGTCACGAGCTTCAATACCGAAAACCAAGTATTTTGATTTCACAATTCCATTATTTCCTTTTTCAAGCTGATTCCTTAGATATGTCGCATATTCACGTCTTACTACATTGAATTCATCGTCCTGATCTGGAATAGATATAACTTTCTTATACTCCTCCATGTCCACTCTCTGATTAATAAAACAAAATTGAAAGTGTATTGTCTCATCAAAGTAATTCAAAAACTGGCAATACTCAGCAAATATATGTTGCTTTTCATCATTCTGTGCAAGCTGATAATTTATGTCATAAAACTGCACCATCTTAGAATAAAAGTTATCACCTATACGGCACAATCCATCTGGATATATCTGATCAAATGGTATCGTATCAATCGTATTTTCCGGCACACGACGCTTATCAAATTTCTCGACAATAATACGTGCAAGATTCGTAAGAGGATCCTTTTTCTTTGCGCCATGATACGCCGTCTGATATGTAGGAATTCTTCCATTTTCCCTTCTAGGCTCGTTACTTTTTTTGTCTGCCATGTGGACTTTTCACCCCTTTCCTTTTTGCACGTTTTTGTGCCATCATTTTTATTTCCTTTTTTCGCCGTTCATCGTAATACTCATAAATATTTTCAGCCTCTTCCACTCTTATCTGGGGATAAGCAAAGGTATGTCTGATAAAGTTAAGCATATAGACTTCAAGTGGCAATCCATCTTTTTCTACAATTCCAAACAAAAAGAATGGCGCCATAATTGCTATAAGAACATAGAAAGCTGCCGTCGTCCCTATAGCGGCCCTAGCTATAAAATATCCAGGGAATCCTACAACAATACCAAGTCCGAAACATATGCACTGTCTTTTTGTAAAATGACCAATAAATTTGGTCTTGATATTTGTAAGATCCTTGGGAACATCTACGTAAGCCATGTTTTTCCTCCTTTATTTTTCCTTCTGGACATTATGTCCAAAAGTTTCTACTACGAAATAGCAAATATCTGCTTTGTTATTCCCTCACATTTAAACATTGTATATACAAGCAATATTGAAATTCCAACTGTACTCCAACAAGCTTTCGTCAATAGTTTGATAGCTGTAATCCCATTCTCAGGATCAAGCGTAATCGTATTTGGATCAAAAACATTTGCAACAAGAACTCCATAAATAGCAACACATATCATCATCAGCACCGCCTGCATTGCAAGAGCAAATACATTTTTCATATATCCGATACCAATATTAGACATATGGTGATTAGTGACTGTTGCCATGGGCAAAGGTGCCACAGCACAGTGCAGATATATTGAAATCATCCTGGAATATAAGATTATTGTGATAAGGATTCCCATAAATTTAATGATGACATCAATAAACCATGTAGATACCGTTAGACTAATAAGACCGGAAACATCTCCACTCTCCGCATCCTCGTCCTGATCTCCATAGTTATCTGATAAATATTTAAGCAGCACTGATCCTTGGGTATTATCTGTTACTTGCTGATTTAGCACCGTCGTAGTTTTACTAACCATTGATGCACCAATACCAAAAAAGCAATTACATATAGTTAAGGCGTTACTGATAAACCAAGCAGCAACTATTGTCTTTATCAACCACTTCATCAGCACCGATACAAAATCTATATCAGCAAGATTATTAGGCTGTACTAGCATAGATATAAGCTCCCATAACACGACAAAAGTGAAAACCGTTCCTGCTACAGGAAGCGCTACCTGTTCTGCAATCTTTACAATAAGTTCCCATATCGTACCTCCCTGCCAAGCATCTGGTGCGGTAGAAAGTTCAGTAGATATAGTTGCAACTTTTTCATTTAAATCAGACAACATATTACTAAGATTTGAATATGCGAGTTCATAAAAAATGTCTCTAAATCCATTCATAAGTTTCTGAACCGTACTGTCAAATAGTCCAAGAAACACCGGTAATAATTGAAACATTTTTATCTCCTTTAAATATCACAGCCACCTACTTTCGCAGATGGCTGTTTTTTTATTCGTGATGTATTTTGTAAATAGAGGTGCTTATACTTAGCTAAGTGATGATGGAATCAGATCCTTGAGCTTTGGTACAAGTAATGCACCAACAAGGATAACTCCAGCTCCTGCCATGAACTGTTTCATTCCCTGTGACTTAGCTCCTGGGTTATCATTGCCATACCCCTCAAGCAGATTAACAATTCCAAGAACCGCAAGACCACCACCTACAGCTATTACAACTACCTTAAGAGCTGAAACCCCGCTGTTAAGGAATGATGTATAGTCAAGCATTATAAGTAAGTTAGCAAGGAACTTGTGTGATGCGAAAAAAGATGCAACATTTGAAAGTAACTTTGATCCTGACATTGCTGCCACAATATAACTTGTTAATAAATCCATGATATAAAATCTCCTTTTAATATAAAAATTTTTAATTAGCTCCGACCATCAATCCGGCTTCTTCTATTGCAAAGCTTACCAAGTCATCAGGAAATTCTACTCCTGTAAGATCAAGATCGATAAACTTGTCTTTCTTTGAAAACTTTGGTCTGCCATATCCCGCTACATACTTTGCAATATCAAACTGGTTCTTTTTATCATAATCGGATAGTTCACTGTACATTTCGTGCGCTGTAATATCGACCTTATCAGAAAAGAACGGACGAACGCCTCGAACCTGTAAAATACACTTACCGCCATCCATAAGAGCCAGGCGGTCTTGACTCATAAGTTCTCGTCCTAACTTTTGATAGTTCATACCGTAGGACATGGTTGTACCTCTAGTGTCAGAGGTGTTGTATGTGTCTATAGTTTCCTTGCCTAGTACATCAGCCAAATCTTTTAGTGTCGATTTCTCTTTGCCACCAAGAAACAGAAATGTATCGCAGTTACCCTCTATCGTCTCTGCGTTATCCTTGTAAATTGACTTTAACTGAGCTTTAGACTGTAGGATAATTGATGACGATATTTCTCTGCTTCGTATGGTTGCTATCAGTTTCTCGAACTTCGGAATCTGCCCAATATTTGCGAACTCATCCAGGATACATCTCACATGTACCGGTAGCTTTCCATGATACTCATCATCTGCAATCGTACAAAGCAAATTGAAAAGCTGTGTGTACATGATAGAAACCAAAAAATTAAGGGAGTCATCAGTATCTGAAATAATGACGAAAAGTGCCGTCTTTCTTCTACCGATGTCTCCCAGTTCGAGTTCATCATATGCTGTTATCTCTCTGACTTCCTTTATATCGAATGGTGCAAGTCTCGCACCACAGGAAACCAAAATACTCTTTGCTGTCTTACCCGCTGCAAGTTTATATTTATGATACTGTCTTACTGCAAAAGAATCTGGATCAGCTTCTATGCCCTCCTCTTCATTACCAAATTCTATGTCTTTAAACATAAGGTCAATGGCATTTTCAAAATCTTCGTCCTCTTCTCTTGTTTCAGACGCATCTATCATTGCAAGCAGTGATACAAAATTTCTTTCACTTTTCTTACAATACTTCACGATATATGCCACATATGCCGTAAATAAAAGCCTCTCCGCTTATAGTGATAGGTAATCCTTTGAAGTTATCGCCGGATTTTCCCCCACTCCACACCGGACGTGCGACTTTCACCGCATCCGGCGTTCCATCGGTTGTTTTCACAAGCATTTAATCAATCACCAAATGAAATGTTAGTTTTCTATTGCGGACAAACCAGCCTGCTGGCGCAGACTGTTCACTTTTAACATCAGTTCCTTTGTTGCCTTGAGCGTGTCGGCTATCTCTTTTAGCTCATTCTTAGGACACTCTTGCAGGAGTGGAAGAAATCTATTATGGAACAAAATCATATTTCGATAGCGTTCCTTGCCGCCCAATTCTGCCGGTGTTTTCAGCCAGCATACTATGTCAGCCGCATTTTCAAAGAGTTCCCCACTTAGCGCACATTTTCCACGTTGAGCCGAGAATAGTGAAATCCTGCTGTCAGTAAGTTCTGTGCTTCGCCCCATAGACGGTTGATTCCTCAAACCTGATAGAACAGATGAGTTCATACTTAGGTTCGTGTGTATCAATGCCCGTCCCTCTACCGTGTAACTGCAAACCGCCGCTTTCTTTGCCATCGGTATCTTGTTCTTGATGTATGCGATAGGGTAGATAGGTTGGTCGATTCCAGATACATACCGTATCATTGCCGACTTTCCAAATCGTTCTTTTTCGCTCTCGGTCATTGCGCCGCCCTCTCGAACAAGTCTGCACCCGGTTTCTGTATTGAGCCGATTTGTTAAAACTGTCATGACCTGTCTGTGGATTTTCCTGCAATCAATGCTGATGCAGGTGGCAAGTTGAAAATAATTCTGTATTCCCAGAACCATTGAATTGTACAGCCGTATTTCGTCCAAAGGTCTTTTTCCCTCTGAAGGTCGGGCAATTCGTTTCGCCTGTTCCACCAGTTTTTGCCTTTCCAGTTCCAACTTTTTGTCACAGATATGAGATTGCACGATGTACTTCCTGCTTTTCGGTCTGACTCGTATCTTAAACCCAAGAAACTCTGAATAGCGTTTTCTAACATTGACTATCCTTGTTTTCTCTGGCGATACCTCCAACCTCAGCCTCTCGGTTATCCATGCCGTTACAGCCTCTTTCGTTCTCAAAGCGTCCTCTTTATTCCGGCAGAAAATTCTGAAATCATCTGCATATCTCACGATATACATTTCTTTCAACCCTGTTTTCCTCATTTTGAGGAATGCCTTGCTCCGGTCAAAAGTAATCGAGTTTCTGATTTTCCTCTCATACCCGTATTCCTTTACAAGAGGGTGGTTCTGCCATTGGCTCTCAACCCATTTGTCCAGTTCATTCAGCACGATATTGGCAAGCAACGGTGAAATGATACCGCCTTGCGGAGTGCCTTTGTCTGGAATGAGTGTAGTGCCGTCTGGCATTCTAATCGGTGCTTTCAGAATCCGCTTGATAATAAAAATCAACTGTTTGTCGTGTATTCCCATTGCCCATATTTGCCGCATTAGCTTGCTGTGATTTACGTTGTCGAAAAATCCTTTTATATCAAACTCAATCACATAATGCAGGTTCATGCGTTGAAGCATGGTGTAAGTTTTCTGCACGGCGTGTTCCACGGAACGGTTCGGGCGAAAGCCGTAACTGTTGTCGCTGAATTTCGCTTCGCAGATTGGCTCTATGACCTGTTTGATACATTGCTGTACCAGCCTGTCCCAGATACAGGGAATACCTAACGGTCTGGTTTTTCCGTTTGGTTTCGGAATGTCTTTGCGTCTTACCGGCTTTGGGCGGTATCCGTGCTGACTTCCTGTGACAATAAACCTCACTTTCTCTGCAACTGTTTCGGGCGGTAAACACCCGATGTCACTGATGTTTTTGTTGTCTGTTCCTGCTGTGTAGCTTCCTCCGTTTGCTTTGATGTTCCGATATGCCAGAAGAATGTTGTCCCGGCTCAGAATTAAATCCATAAGGTCGGTAAAATTTTCTCCCTCCAAACTTCGATGATAGAGTTCATCAAAAACTGGCTGCATACCGTAATACTCGGCATGACGTAAGTCATCTACACATAGAGTTTTGTTTTTCTTTGGCATAAGGCATCACCTCCTTTTTGCGAAAGTGACCCTTTTGGTCTTACTCGAATCCTTATGTTGGATTGAATAATGCCTGCTTATCTCAACCGACTTGTGGCCATTCCTCCGTAGCTCACATAACGCAAGCACATCATAGGTTCGACCACTACTTTTCAGCAGCAGTTCGTCTGCTTATTGTTTTTCGTCAGACTATTCCTTGCGGAATCTGCTGCCTTTCCTCGTTCCGATAGTTCTATCTGTTCATACATACCCATAGGTTCCTGCTATAGACCTGTCGGCTTGCCTGTGCCTGTAACACAGCATGGTCGTTCGTAGGATCAATTTCTACTAAACCACACCGACTGCGCATTAACGCACCCACACATTTCTGCGTGGTCTTCTTTTAGACCTGTACATTCGCAGGTTCGTCAGTCCGCCCGCCAAAGCGAACATTCTAACCATAGGTATCTTATAGACTCTCGGCTTATAGGTAACACAGTCTGCCTCCAGACCGCTTTCGACCACTTTAGGCAGTGGTTACGGTTACTCTCAGCCTTTGTCATGGGGCTTCGTACACCAGCCATTACAGCTAATGCACGCCCATCAAGGGTAGGCGTTTCAGGGCGTTACCCCGTCATTCCACCTATCAAACTACCAGTTCTCCGAACAACGGAAAACCGTTGCTCGTGCGCAGACTTTTTACCGTCTGCGAACGAGTCGCACTAACCCAGAAATCCTCTCCGCTCTGTGCTCCTTCACCCTTTGTATTAGCAATAAGCGTATTTACAAACTTAAGCACATCCTGCTCAGTGTGAATATATGCAAAAGGATTATAATGCAAGGATTTGGCAAAATTGATTGTATTAAACACCTTAATCTTATATGGTGTCCGCTTGTAGACTATCTTACCGGCTTTGTTCTTTACAACCTTTCCATCCTTACCCACCTTCGGTACTTTATTGCCTTTGTCGTCAAGATCCCATGCACCTTTTGCAAGCATAGTGCCAACTTCTTCAAGCACTGTTCCCTTTGGATCTGTCACAACATAAGAGCATTGCATCTGCATAAGCGATGGTTTTACAAATCCTCTCGTTTTTCCCGCTCCAGAACCTCCAACAACCAAGATATTTTTATTTCTATCATACTTGGGATGCTCTGGTCTTGTCATTCTGAGCCATTCTGTTGCCGTAAGCGGAATATTATTCCACTTAACAGGATCCGTATATGGTTCAAAGTCTTTTTCGGTTCCCCATTTAGCAGAACCATACTCCTCCCCATGTCTGAATTGTTTTGCGTTCTTCTTTCTTGCGTCCATAATTATCTTAAATATTACTCCTGCTCCAATTCCAAAGAAAAAGGGCACAGGTTTAAAAGAGGGCATAAAATAAGGGGGAATCTGAAAAATTAACGAAAAAGCATTAACACATTTATCAAGCACATCGGCCCCATTTGCATAAGATACAGCTTGAACATACTTATTCACCATATAAAAAATCACAATAAACGGAATTCCATCAATAGCAATCTTGTTGAAATTAGGCTTTCCATTTTTCATATACGGCTTAAAGATTTTTTTCGGAAGATTTTTCAAATCATCAAATATCGCCTGGGCAATATTTTTATTTCCCATAACCATACCTCCTACAAACTTGTATCTCGATTCTTTTTCTTTGACTTTTCCCTCTGCCTATTTTTATCCTGTTGTTTCTGCTGAGACTTGTCCTTTTTATCCTTGATTTTATCGGATAATGACTTGTCTTTCTTAGGGTTTTGCTTTTTAGCAGCATCCTTGAGCTGAGCCTTTGCATCCGTAGATATATCAGATTTGTCAAGCACTTCATTTCTGTTGTTCTTGATTTCATATCTTACAGCCTGATCTGCAACCTGATCGACCCCATCAAAATCTATGTCATCAGATTTAACAAAATCCACGGACATCATCTCTTTATCGTGCTCATCATAAAGAACCATTGTCTTTGTCATCTCTTTCTGTTCCTCCAGAACCTGTTCAGAAGCCATTTTCAAGAGTGATGCAACCTGATCAATGCTTTTGACTTCACAAAAAGCAGTATAAGTTGTAGATCCATCTGCTCGTGTCACCTCATGCATATCTATTGGTATATGGCTTTTCTTACAGGCTTTCTTCAAAATCTCTGCTGTACGCTCATCATTCACATCCATATGAGTAACTTCTTTTCCCTCTCGGTTAAAACTCTTCAATGACCCATGTGTCTCCTTGTAGTTTGATGTCACCTTATCGACCACCTTCGTGAGCAATGTATCTTTCTGTTCAGCGTTAAGTCCTGGATTCATCTCTTCTGAGCGCTTGCAAGCCTCTGCTATAGCAGTTATCAAATCAACACTGACCGTAACAACAGCTTTACCTGTTTGAAACGATTCCTGTGTCAAATCATCTACCATAATATAATCCTCCTATTATTAGTGATTGTTATTTTTTTACTACGGTGAGCGTATTTTGATTGATGCTTTTTTCATAATAAGCCTCCTCTTTTGTTTTCTATATGAACCTTTGGACATAATGTCCAAAAGTCATTGCCTTATATTTGTGCAATAAAAAAGGAGTATCTATGTTTCTTCATAAATACTCCTAACGTTGTTAGATAATTTTCCCTTCACTTACATCATATGTTAATATCCTGTTTTCTAGCTAATTCAAACATCATATGCCTTTCGTCAAGCAACATAATCTGCAAAATCACTACGGGTATCTTATCACCATTAGTATCTGTATAAATAGGATTATCACCCATTAAAAGATTATATTCTTCCCCAAATCTATTGAAACTAACGAAAAAGCTCTTTCCATTCGTCCTTGCCATAATCACAGGAAATGAAATTCTACTAAAAGTATGTGTATCAAACATTGAACATTCACCTCTTTCCACAACCATTCAGAACCTGCTATCAGGAATATATCCATATCTTCGGAATTTTCCTTCATCATCATAATAACCATCACCATTCTGAACTTCTACTGCATATTTGTCCGTATCAGCATCGGTCAATCCATATTCTTCACACACAACCAGCTCTCCTTTTTCGTTAAAATAACCTCCTATATGCTGATCTTGATACCATTCGCCTGCTTTTCCATTTACCATAATATCCTCCTTCAGCTTTTACCATAAAGATCATGATTAACCTCTGTCACATAATAGTTATTACAAGTAGTTGGGGCATTGAATAATACAGTCAACAGATAATTTTTTATATTTCTCACCTTTGTTGTATTATTGCCGACACTTTCTAATACATACTCGATAATAACACTATCAAGTTTCTCAAACCTGCTTTTCACCACTTCATATGGCATATCAAGTCCTTTTATCCTAATGGTTTCGGTTTTCATTGCTATGGTTTCAACTACCAGCTCAACGATTTCATCTATACTGGCTTTACTTGTCCTGTGTCTTTCAACAAGTTCGTCATAATCAATATTTGATTTTATATATACTCTGATGTTCTCCATCTCATCCATCACATCAGCTTTACAGCTCAAAGCTCTATTTGAATCATCAGAAGGATTGATAAGATTAGTATAGTTCTCATAAGTATTACTCTTATAAGTATAATTAGAGTCCCATAACGAAACTTCTTGAGGTGTCATATTAGAACTTCTTGAAGTCTTATCCTGGGACTTCTTGAAATCCTTTTCTGGAACTTCCTGAAGTTCGATTTTGGAACTTCTGCAAATTTGATTCTGAGACTTCTTGAAGTTCGATTTTGGAACTTCTGCAAATTCGTCAGATGTCTCCCTTGCCTGTTCTGCTACAACACCAACAAAATTCTTCACATATATGATATCAGGTTTTCCTAAACCTCTTCTAATTTTTTCTATTAAGCCAATCCCAGATGTGCTATCTAATTCAGCCATTACCCTTATAGCTTTTCCCCTGCCACAGTTTAAATCTGCAGCAGCTTCATCAATAGTGTATATAATATACGTCCTATTATCATCATCATGCCAACCATTACGCTGAGAAAGTGCCATTCTATCAAGCATTAATCCATACAAAAGTTTAGCTTCACAGGAAAGGTGTGAAAAATTAGGATCTTTAATCAGCATTCTTGGAATTCGGTAGAACGAGAACATTTCTGATTCTTTTCCAAAAAAATAATCGAATACTAATTTGTTACCCATTCTATTACCCCCGTTTCTTCCACTCGTTAAGAAGATCGACAATAATATCTGTTATCATCTCTTCTGTGTATTTCTCATCAAAATATTCGTCTAACTTATCGGCTTTGAAAGTAACCTTTCTTGATTTATTCGCTGCAAGATCTGGCATTAAAATATCTCTCACTCCATTTTGATCAAGAGTGTTTTCTCGACTAAAAGCCTTCAACCTTGCCGACTGCTGTGTGTTAGGAAATATATTCATATCAAACATTGCATCAAGAACCCACTGTTGTTCCTGCTCATTCAGGAAAGAAATATCAACCCCTTGTACCAACCCCAATTTATTTGCATCCAGCAAATCAAGTAAGCCATCGTTTAATCTTGCCAGGCGGATATATCGCTGAATCTTCTTCTGATTTTCTCCAGTTTCCTCACTCATTAGCTCTAGGCTACTTCCATTTCCTTTTATACCCTGATGTTTCATTGCATAATATCTCATACTATATGCCCTGGCTCTTTCACTAGGAAGAATATCCTCCCTCTGAATATTACTATCGACCATGACAATAGTTGCTTCATCATCATTCAAGTTACGGATAAACATTGGCATTGTATCTAATCCTGCAAGCTCACAAGCTGCTTTCCGGGTATGTCCTGCAATTATTTCATATCCCCCCTGTGGACGCATTCTTGCAATTCCAGGCACTAAGACACCATGCTGTTTAACACTTTCAACCAGCTCATCCAACTTTTCTTCACGCACTTTAAAAGGATGGTTCCTAAAAGTATGTAAGCTATTCAATGGAATATCCCTGATCTCTCCGCTAATGTTTTTTGCACCAACTACTTCATTTGTACCAAACAAATCTTCAAATGATTTCATCTTTATCTTTGATGCACTACTTGTCTTACTCATAATTCAGCACCTCCTTCACAAGATTCTTGTACGCCGTAGCAACCTTTCCCTTCGGATCATGCTTAAATATACTCACTCCCTCGGCAGAAGTTTCAGAAGCTCGAACGGAGAACGGAATTACCGAATCAAACACTCTGACATTTTTTCCATACGAGTTTTCAACAAGTTGTTTTATTTCCCTCGCATAATTGGTTCTACTATCCATCATCGTAAAAAGAATTCCCTCTATACCCAAATCAGGATTGAGGTATTTCTTCGTCTTACTGATAGTTGTTATAAGCTGCTGCAACCCCTTAACAGATAAATAAGCTGCCTGAATTGGGATAATAATAGAATCCGCAGTTGTTAGTGCATTCATAGTCATCATTCCCAAGCTTGAGTTACAGTCAATTAAGATAAAATCATATAAGTCCCTAACTTTCTCAACATATTCACTCAATATAAATTCTCTACGCATCATGCTTACCATTGACACTTCAAGTCCAGACAATTCTATATTGCAAGGTAAGAAAGAGATACCTTCTTCATGCTTTAAAACTCCCCAGGTGTTATCAAACTCTTCGTCATTCATTATCTTTGACATTATCGTAGGTAATGTAACATCAAGCTCATCTGGCTCTGCTACACCCAAACAAGACGAAAGCGATCCCTGACTGTCAGAATCAATTAACAATACCCTTTTTCCTTCATTCACTAAACCTATACCTAAGTTCACAGTTGTTGTGGTTTTTGCCACACCACCTTTTTGATTTACAATTGCTATTACCTTACACATACCGTTGTTCCTTTCTAAAAAATCATATGTCATTTTCATACGAGCTTGGAGAACAGTATTCTATGAGAATTCCCAAAAAAATGTTCTTAAGCTCCGGATCTTCTTCTTTTTTGTATGCAGTCAACATTGCCATTTCTTCAGCAGGGCGCATGGGACACTTCCTGTTTCTCCAAGATTGTGCTACCCTCACATATCCCCCAACGCCTGGTTTACGTTCCAATGTAATTCCTTCCACATCTTCTATGTACTCCAGATCACCAACAATAACCTTATCGCATACATCGAATTTTTCTTTAAGTTCCTTATAAGAAGTCGAGTTTACCCAAATCAAGTGCTTTTTCAGCTCATATCTTCGCATTTCTCTCTTTTTTGAATTTGCACCCAATCCGAAAACTCACCCCCCATCTTCTTATCCAAACTTTCGTACCTACCTTTCTGGTGAGTCTCCCTTTGACACTTTATTTTGTTTTTCTGTGAATTTCTGCATACACTCTCTTGTATTTGTCCGTCCCTACATTATCGAAAAATGTAGAAACATTCTGCACTTCAAATCGTTTATCTCTCTGAAACAAACGTACAAGCCAGCGTATATCATTTTTTGTCCCCTGAAGCCTTATCTTTAACATATTGACACCTCCTTGAATAGAAAAATAAAAGGCAGGGATATTCAATATTTGTAATTAAATATCCCTGCCAAATTGGCTATTTTATTCACTTTTATTCATCAAAGAATATTGTGTCCCTCGTGTCGACTCTATAGCCGACAACGACATGAATTCTGTCCACTATCTGCTTTTTATTCCTTTTCACATCGGTTCTGCCGAAATTGAAAAAGCTGCAAAAGTGCGTAAATTCAAGGATTTTCACGAATCTGTACGACGTAGCCCTATTATAGTCTCCACATGACTTGTCCTCGGAAACTGATCGACGCAACACACCTTATCCACGTGGTACCCGCGACGAATGATCGTCTCCAGGTCGCGTGCCAGCGAGGTCGGCTTGCAACTGATATAGACGATCTCGTCCACGCCAAATGCAAGGATTTTCTCCAGTGCTTTCGGATGAATCCCGTCCCGTGGCGGATCGACAATGATCAGATCCGGTTTCTCATCCACAAGGTCGATTGCCTTTAACACATCACCTGCGATGAATTCGCAGTTAGAAAGTCCATTTGCCTTTGCATTTTCCTTCGCTGCCTCGACCGCTTCCTCCACGATTTCGATTCCGATCACTTTCTTCGAAACCGCTGCCATCATCTGTGCGATCGTACCGGTTCCGCTATACAGATCGAACACGGTCTTGTCGCCATCGAGCTTCACGCTGCCCCGCATGATATAATCGCGCGCCTTTTCATACAGCACCTCGCAGCCACCTGTGTTTGTCTGGAAGAATGAAAACGGCGAGATCTTGAATTTCAGTCCAAGTATTTCCTCTTCGATGTAATCCTGACCATATAGAAGCTCCATCCGATCGCTCTGCACGACATCGCCCAAAGCGTCATTTTCCGTGTATAGAATACCTGCAATACTTCCCGCAAATGCATCGGACTTCTCTAATTCCAGCAGCATTTCCACGAACGCCTGAAGCAGCTGTTTTACATCAAACCCATATGTGTCCCACTGTGTCGATGTTACCAGATTAATCAGGAACTGCCCATTTGCCCGCGACTGGCGCACAACCAGATTCCGCAGGATTCCCTCGTGGCGCATCCGATGAAAGAATGGCACATTTCGCCCTGAGAAAAATGCAAGTGTCGCCGTGAGTATGCGGCTCCAGTCTGCGCCAATGATCTCACATCCATCAACCGTCAGGATATCATAGAAGCTTCCCTTCTGATGTAATCCAAGTGCTAATGGGCCATCCTTGTAGGCATCGCCAAACGTGAATTCCATTTTGTTCCGGTACGCAGTCTGGCTCGGCGAACCAAGGATTCCTTCCCATTCATAATCCTTCGAATTGGAATCCTCCGCCAGAAGCACGCGGTCAAGTAATGCTTTTACCATGTCCGCTTTCAGCTTCAGCTGATTGTCATACGACATCGTCTGGTAGGCGCATCCACCACACGCACCAAAATAATGGCAGGTCGGCTCTACATCCTCCAGCGGACTCCGCTCTAAGACTTCCAGCACCTTTCCCTCTGCCATACCGCTTTTCTTCTTTGTTACCATATATTTCACTTTCTGTCCCGGCAGGGCGCCCTTGATCGTCACCTTGCGCTCGTCCACCTGAAAGCTTCCTTTGTTTGGGAAATCATAACGCTCAATGATTCCCTCGCATACATCACCTTTTTTCACTCGACTGTCTCCTCATCATTCGACATACCTTAATTCGTATGTCACTTCATCTTCATCGTCAATTTCCATCACCATATATGTGTAACGGTGATCTGCCTGCCGCGGCTTCGAAATGCTGCCCGGATTCAGGATTGTCACATCATCCGGATCCTCCTCCAGATATGGCACATGCGTGTGTCCATACATCGCGATATCGCAATCATTCTCCAATGCCGCAAACCGCAGCAGATCCAGCCGCATGTCCACCTGATACAGATGCCCGTGCGTTGCGAAGATACGATGTCCGCTCGCCTCGATCACATTTGCATTCAGAAGCTTTGCATCATAATCGGTATTTCCACGCACGATGTAGCATGGCACACCTGCCAGCGACTCAATCTCCCTCGCATCGCCGACATCGCCCAGATGTATCAACATCTGGAATTCTCCAATTTCTTCCCGCACCTGCGCGATTGCAAGCTCCACATTCTCATTTCGCCCATGCGAATCACTCATTATCAAAATCCGCAGCATAATTTCCTCCTTCGAGCCCTAACTACAGTACCTCGCGAATCTTTTCCAAGGCACGTCCACGATGGCTGATCTTGTTCTTATCTTCCGGTGCCAGCTCCGCGGTCGTCTTTCCATACTCCGGCAGGAAGAAGATCGGATCATAACCGAATCCGTTTTCTCCGGCAGGCTGATGTGCGATCATTCCTTCGATCACGCCGCGACGTGTTGTCACCGTACCATCCGGAAATGCAGCCGCGATTGCGCATACGAACCGCGCTGTCCGCTCTTCCTCTTTCGCATCTGCAAGGGCATCAATAATCATCTGATTCTTGATGCTGTACGGCGTATCCTCGCCCTGCCATCTTGCAGAGTAAATGCCCGGCGCACCATCCATGTAATCAACTTCCAGACCACTGTCGTCGGCAAGAACCACGCAGCCTTCCGCTTCCTTTGTCTTGCTGATAGCTGTCGCTTTGATGATCGCATTCTCCTCAAATGTCTTGCCATCCTCCACGATATCAATGTCGATGCCTGCTTCTTTCATAGAAACAATCTCATACCCACAATCCGCCAAGATCATGCGCACTTCCACCATCTTATTCGCATTACCAGTTGCAAAAATAATCTTCTTCATCTGCCTGTATCTCCTTTTTCCTTACTATTTCCGCTTGTTCGTAAACGCCTTCAAGCACACATTGCATTTCTCACTCGTCTCCGCCCGGTGCCACATCTCTCCATACAAACTGATGTAGCCCTCGCCGTCACTGATATCAAAGCTTGCCGTCCGCTCATCCGCATTGTACTCAATCGCGATCGGATGCACCGCGCCCGGCGTCTTGATCTTCACCACAACCGCATAACGTTCATTGTCATCGAGTTCGATTTCCTCCGGGAAATCCACCGTGTAATACCCGGCATACTGCATGCTGCCGGACGTCACAAACTCCCGGTTCTTAAACGAGTCCACACCATCAAAATGCCGCACGACATACACTTCAAACTCCGTATCCTTATCCGTCGCATAGAAAGAAACGGCTGCCAGATTCTCATTTTTTCCTGCCTCGTAGACATTGGAAAAATACGCATCCTCCTTGGAGAAACCAAGCTGTCCAACCCAGCCAAGCTTATCCGTCTGGTAGATCTTATCATAATTATCCTTATCTCCAATCCGCGTGTAAACAACCGATTTCCGGCAGATCTTCGTATCATAATAGGATACATAGAAATATCCATCATCGCCGAATTCCTCGCCCCAGCTGTTCTTGCAGATAAAGGCACCGTCGCCCTCCGGCTGGATCGTGAAATTCTCCTTCGGGAAATTATCATCCCAGCCAACGACAACGACATCATGGTTCGGCGTCTCATCACCATCATAATAATACGCCGCATACTCACTCGAATAATACATGGAATAACTGTCCACATATTCCAGTGCCGAATAAATCGATGTCTCGATCGCGCCATACCGGAAAATCGCACTCTTGATCGTCTCGTCCTCACGCCCGTTGATGATCAGAGCCTCCTCCAGATGCTTCTCCGCGGTAAGATTCGGATCACTCATGCCATCGCCATATGGATCATCCTTCTCCAGCACCGGTCCCTGCCAAGCCGCCAGATACGCGATACTCATCGTATGCTCGCCGCCACTGTTCACATCCAGTGCATAACTGTTACACATCGACATGTGATCGACTGAGAAAATATCCTCCTCCATCGGAAGCAGCGTTGTCTCCAGCGCGCCAAGCGATGCAAATGCCCAGCATGTGCCGTACCGTCCCTGATCACGCACCGGTGACACGCGCCCATAATCACGCATATCGTATTCCTCCGGCAATGGCGTCTCATCCGGCAGCCGCGCCAGATCAACCCATTTCTGATCGACATAATAATCAACCTCGTAGCTCAAATACTCTGCGATCTTGTCAATCGGCACCATCAGCTTGTCCTCTGCCTCATCCACATAGACGGCATCGCCCAGCTCCACCTCGGTTTTCTTATTGACCGTTGCCTTGTCCGAACCCACGGCAAGTGAAATGCTGTTGTCGCCCTTCATGATCAGGACCGTTCCATCCGGGTATCGCTGCACGGAACACAAAAGCAGACTGCGCAGGAACTCGCCTTCCACCATCAAGTGCATGTTGTCACTCACGTAAAATGTGTAGCCAAACTCCTCCGTGCTTCCGCCGCCAACCGTGATGATCACATCATCCCCATTCATGCGGGAACGGATATTTGCCGCAAATGCATCGCTGCACGTCGCGAGCGCATCCGACTCATCAATCGTCTTGACCGGATTCCTTCCTAAAAAAAATGTAATTGTCACCAGCACTGCAACCAGCACCGGGAAAATCCAAAATCGTTTCAACCTCTAACGCTCTTTTCTACTGTTCTTTCGGCTCCTTATTCTTAGGTGGCTTCGGTCCCATAAACTGATAGAAATAGGACTTGATCATGCCGTTGTAAATCTTACGGTTTCGATCTGCCTTTCTTCCAATATATTTCTCCGCATCCTCATACGAAGTAATTAGGTACATTGACCAGTCTGGAAGGTTCGCGAAGCTCTCGCCGATTGTCTTGTACAGTGCCGGTAACGCTTCCTTTTCCTCCAACCGCTCGCCATATGGCGGATTCGTAATGATAAATCCATAATGCTTCGGATGACGCAGATCCTTCACGTCACGCGCCTGAAAATGGATATAATCTCCGACGCCGGCTGCCTTCGCATTCGCCATCGCACATTTCACGATCTCCGGGTCTAAATCATAACCCTGAATATTCATCTGCACATCGCGGCGGATCATATCCTCCGCCTCATCATATGCGTTGTACCACACCTTCTTCGGCACGACCTTGCCCCAGCAATCAGCGGTGAACTCCCGCATCATGCCCGGCGCGATATTGGCACCGATCATCGCCGCCTCGATTGGAAATGTACCGCTGCCGCAGAATGGATCGACCAGCACACGATCCTTGTTCCACGGCGTCAGCATCAGAAGCGCTGCTGCCAGTGTCTCTGAAATCGGTGCCTTTCCGACAAGTGTCCGATATCCTCGTTTATGCAGGGACGTTCCCGATGTATCCAGACCAATCGACACCTGATCCTTGAAAATAAACACACGGATCGGATACTCGTCCCCATCTTCCTCGAACCGTTCCACGCGGTATGTCTGCTTCATGCGCTCCACAATCGCCTTCTTCACGATGGACTGAATCGCACTCGCAGAAAAAAGCGCACTCTTATTCGTTGTCGCCTTCGTCACCCAGAACTTTGCATCCCGCGGAAGAAACTCCTCCCACGGAATTGCCTTTGTCCCTTCAAACAGTTCATCAAAATCCGTAGCCCGGAAGCTACCCATCTTCAGCAGAATACGCTCTGCTGTCCGGATAAATATATTTGCACGGGCAATCGCTGTGACATCTCCGCGAAATGTGATTCTTCCGTCCTCCACAGTCACGATCTCATAGCCCAGATCTAATATCTCACGCTTTAGCACCGACTCCAAACCAAAATGGCACGGTGCGATCAATTCATACATATTTTCCATGCTTGTATTTTTGCCCTTTCTTCCCCTGTTCCGATTTTTGAACATACTTAGTTGTATTGTAAATTTATCTTTGTACGAAGTCAACAAAATCGAACAATTTATTCTTACATTTTGCACATGTAAATTTTACCAAATCCTGCTAATGCCGGGTTTTTGTCAGCGCCCCACGATACCCGGAGATTCCCCCAACCGTGTTGATGACCTTATACCCTTTCTCTGTCAATATTTTTGCAGCCAGTGTGCTGCCTCCCCCGTTTGCGCAATAAACCAATATCACTTTTCCTTTCGGAAGAGAAATATTGCCTGCCTGTATTTCTTCCAGAGGCAGATTTATCGCCATCGGAATGTGACTTTTCGCAAATTCTTCGCTCGTTCGAACGTCAACGATGATTCCTCCATAGTTAAGAGCCTCACTCAGGATGTTCCGAATATTTATATTATGAAATCGCATCGCTCCGCCTCCTTTCTTCTTACTAATAGGATATGCGGAGCGTGCGGATTTGTGTCTGTGATTGCTTTCTGCTAGATGGTTTATTACAAAGAAAGAGGACCGCTAAACGGTCCTCTCGGAGGGGGTTTTTAGTAACAGTCTGTACTGTTACTTGAATTGTTTTTCTGGCTGTTCTTCTGACTATTCTTCATCTTGCTGTTTGAAGCTGTTTCCTTGTTTGTCTGATTGCTTCCTGTATAATTTGTCTGCTTGTTCTTCTGCTCGTTTGACTGATAATTTTTTTCTGCCATAACTAATCTCCTTTTTGCTTTGCAGGTTTCCCTGCATTTGTAATTGCTACATAGAGAAGTATACCCAGCCCACAGAATTTCATTCAGCCAAAATCAAAAAATTCACAAACGCAAGGCAAACACAGTTTCACGAATTACAATCCCTATCACAAACACAGGATTGCATCTAAGCAAACGTAAATCGGGTTGCGGATAATATTGATTTAATCGCAGACCATTGGAGCACAAGGCAGGAATAATTGCTTCAATGATTCGCTTTCAATAACGTAAATAGAGATGTCTATTGATATCAATTTATGCACAGACCGTTGAAGCACGCTGGCACTTAATGAGCGACGGTTCTCCGTCGCGAATTTAGTACCATTGCGTGCTGAACCGAGCGAAAGCGCGTCTGAGCATGAATTGAATATCATAGACATCTCTTTACCACTTTATTCCCTATGCGAATCACATTTATTGCAATTCATTCAAACTTGCAAACCGATACCCCTCTGCCTTCAGGTTTGCAATCACCTTTTCCAGCGCCCCAGCATTCGATGACGATACGTTGTGCATCAGAATGATTGCCCCGCTGTGATGATATTTATTGAAATGGTCGATTACAAAATCAACACCCGGCTGGTTATTCACATCGAAATCCATATATGCCATGCTCCAAAAAATAGTTTTGAAACCAAGGTCCTGGGTGATTGCCAGTGTCCGTGCGCTATACTCACCGCATGGCGGCCTTAAGTACGGGTCCATCGCATATCCCGTTGCCTCTTTCATATAATCCGCGCAACCATTGACCTCCTGCACAATCTCCTCATAGGACTTATCCGGCATGCATATATGGTAGATGGTATGATTTCCCACCTGATGTCCTTCCTCCTTCATTCGTTTCGCTATGGCAACATTATCCCGGATGTACGTCTGTGTCACGAAAAAGCACGCCGGAACATCTTCCTTCTTCAGGATATCCAGCATCTGCTCGGTATATCCATTCTCATACCCGCAGTCAAATGTCAGATAGACGACTTTTTCATTCTTCTTTGAAGCATTCTGATCCAAATAGTACGCGTCGTATTCGGAGATATCGATCGTGTCATCGCACCCGCTCGGTCCGTGGTTCATATCCCGCCGGAACCACCATGAAAGCTTGGTGTTATCAAGGCTTTGGTACGCCTCTTTTTCTTTCAAATGATTTTCAATCGGGTATGTCTGATACCGGCAGAAAACCTTCCTGCATTGGTCAAACATACTATGAATCGGCAAATCTCCATCCTCCTGCTCCGCATATCCTCCGGTTGTACCAGTCAACCCATCTTCCACATCACTCGTCGGATTCCCGGATGTATCCACTTGCTCTGATTCACTTCCATCCGCCTCCCCCGCGGATGCTCCATATGTAACAACACAAAAACTACCAACTACCAGAGAGATCAGAATCCCTGCAAGGCAAACCACTCCTTTCCATTTACAAACACAACGCGAACCATTTTTTGTTTCATTTCCTACATTATAGTTTCCCATCAAGAAAAGAACTCTGCCAAAAAGCGATTGAGCGTCTCCTCACTGGCGGCACTCTCTTTCTCCTGCATTGTCCCGCCTTCGGACTCTTCCCCGGATGCATCTGTCTGCGGTGATCCATCGTTGTCGGCATGTTCCCCTTTCTCCGCCGACATCTCCTGCTTCACTACAAAGGGACGTACCGCAGCCGCTGTCTGCTCTCGCGGTTTCGGAATCCGTTCCAGGTACCCGCGGATATTCGCTTTCAGGATTTCCACTTTATTATTTATAACCAATATATGATCAAGCACGAGCAAACATGCACATACTAAAATACTATTCGCTAAGAAAAACTGCATGTCCGGACTGCCTCTCCAGCTTGGATCGTAATACAGATACGCTCCTGCCATCGTGCCACAGACGACGAGCGACAACACGGTTCCGCTCCGGTTCCAGAATTCCATCGGGCGCGTCAGGAATTTTAACCCCCTCACAAAGCTTTCTGCATACGCCTCCTCATCGCCTCCGCACAGTCCAAAGCCTTTTTTGTTTTCATATTGCCGGCACATATTGCGAAGCTTCTTTCGTTTTGTCTCTCCCAGATTTGTCGATGCTCGCACCATTTTACTCATGTAAGCATTTGCCAGTATCTTCATAAGCACTCCTAACACGCCTAACCCCCATAGTATGTAGACCCCGGTTGAAACTTCCATGATTTTTTGCAGCATACAAAATCCCTCCATTAAGATTTTTTGGACCGACAGCCTTTTTTCTCCTCACTGTCTGATGGCGATTATAGAGAAGGTGAACTTCAGAATGCAACCCCTGTTCGGTCGTAAAAATCCTTGTAAATGTGACAGAAAATATGGGTTTAAGGAACTTTATATTTATGCTATAATAGGAACGCGAAACGTATAATATAATTGTTACACACGAGAAAGGATGATACACAATGACATATAAGACAAAGGGAACCTGTTCCCAGATGATCGAGTTTGAGATTACAGATGGCAAGGTGCATAATGTGAAATTCACGGGCGGCTGTAATGGTAACTTAAAGGGCATCGGACAGCTTGTGGAGGGCATGGATGCAGAGGAAGTTATCAAGCGGCTGGAAGGCACAACGTGCGGATTCAAGAGCACATCCTGCCCGGATCAGCTTGCACAGGCATTAAAGCAGGCACTTCACGCATAGGTTAAAGGTATAAGTAGGAGGATCAACCATTCATGAAGCGTATTATATTAACCGGTGGCGGAACCGCTGGTCATGTAACACCCAATATGGCTCTCGTTCCAACCTTAAAGGAGCGCGGATATGATATTCAATATATCGGCTCTTATGATGGAATGGAGAAAAAACTGATTGAAGATATGGGCATTCCATATCACGGAATTGCAACCGGAAAGCTGCGCCGCTATTTCGATCTGCGCAACTTTTCTGATCCATTTCGCGTGATCAAAGGCTTCAACGAAGCGAAAAAACTGATGAAGGAGTTAAAGCCGGATGTTGTATTTTCCAAAGGCGGCTTTGTCTCTGTCCCTGTTGTTCTCGCCGCAAGTGCGAAGAAGATTCCATGTATTATCCATGAATCTGATATGACGCCGGGACTTGCAAACAAGATCAGTATTCCAAAGGCATCCAAGGTGTGCTGCAACTTCGCAGAGACAATGGAGAATCTTCCTGCAGGAAAAGCAGTTGTAACTGGTACACCGATCCGTCAGGAATTATTTGCCGGTGACGCTGTAAAGGCGATGACCTTCTGTGGCTTTACAGAGGTTCGTCCAACTCTTCTGGTAATCGGCGGAAGCTCTGGCAGCGTACGTGTCAATGAAGCGATCCGTTCATGTCTCCCGGAACTGACGAAGAAATATAACGTCATTCACCTCTGCGGAAAAGGAAATATCGACGAAAGCTATAACGGAACTGCGCATTATGTCCAGTTCGACTACATCAAGCAGGAGCTTGCTGACTTGCTCGCATTAGCAGATATCGTTGTCTCCCGTGCCGGTGCCAATGCAATCTGCGAACTTCTGGCACTCCGCAAACCAAGCGTTCTGATTCCATTATCGCTTGCAGCGAGCCGGGGCGACCAGATCTTAAATGCACAGTCCTTCGACAAGCGCGGCTACGCCAAGCTGTTGTTAGAGGAAGACCTGACAAACGAGTCACTGCTTGCCGCAGTCAATGAAGTGTACGAAAATCACGATCATTACATCAAGGCAATGGAACTTTCCACGAAGTCCGACGCCATCACGATGATCTGTGATATGATTGATGAGTTAGCAAACAAATAAAAACAAAAGTCCCCTGAATGGCGCTCTGATCTGTTACAGTCAGACCCCGACTCAGGGGATTTATTTTTCTCACTCTTTTATACCGGCGTTCTTGAAAAACGCTCTTTTATCTTCTCAATTCCATCTATCACCAGACGATTTCGGAACAATATCATAATCGCGAAATATCCAATTGCACCAATTGAAACGGTCAACGCAATCGTCAGAAGATCCGAATACTGACTATGTGCACACCAGTTATAGCAACACACAATCGGAATACATGCAATCAAGCTTTGACCGAGCTGCCGGCCAAGCTTTGTGATCGGATACATATGCCGGGCTTTGATACTTGCATAAATGAAGATTGCCAGTTCCGCTGCAACCGTACTGGCTGCGGCACCAAATTTCCCATATACCGGAATGGTCAACGCATTTAAACAGACATTTGTAACTGCGCCAATCACAACACCAGTCGATGCCCACCGGTCTTTCCGGTGTATGATAAACAACTGATTGATCAGGAAGCTGTTAAAGGTTGCAACGATAACATTCAACATCAACACCTGCATCGTAGATGTTACACCCAGATATTTGCTGCCCGCAAACAAATGCAGCACCTGCCGACTCAGACAGAACATGCCAATCGCCATCGGAATATTAAAGAGCAATATAAGCCGCGCGGTCAGATCATTCAGATTCTCCGCCTGTTCCTCATCCCGCTCCATCATGTACGCGACGCGTGGACGAATTACCGCATATAACGCACTGAAGAATGACGTTAACACAGATGCAATCTTAATCGCTGCCGCGTAAAGTCCGACCTCGGTATCATCCCCGGTAATATAACCAAGCATAGAACGATCCATAACCAGATACACCGCCGACGCAACATCCAACAGGAAAATATACGACATCGGCTTCAAATGAATCCGCAGTTTCTTACTGATCCGCAACTTGAACTTCACGTATTTTCTTGCCCGGATGAAATTCATCACATTTGAACCAACACTTGAAATCACCAATGTTAATGCGTAAATCATATAATCTTCTTCGGATTTCACACATGTGAAAAGCAACACGACCGATACGATCTGCATGACAAACGAACGAATCGTAATATACTGATATTCCTCATAGATGGTAAAGAGCCATTCCACGCCGATCGCAGACAAGATAATCGTCGTCGAAAAAAGCAGCATCAACGTCCGATATCCCGCAAGTTTGGGAATCGCAAGTGCAGCAAAAAAAAGCACATACGCAAGTGCAGAAGTCATCAGATTGATGGACAGCATATCACTCGCAAATTCATCCATTTTCTTTCGGTCATCCCGAATACGGGCACCCTCCCGGATTGCATAGCCGCCAATGCCAAACGCCTGCAACAACGTGAAGTATGTCATGTTCGCCTGCGCATAATCGACCTTACCGAGTGCTTCCGGTCCCAAGACTCTGGAAGAATATGGGAATGTAATGAGCGGTATGATCACACCCATCATCGTCCGCATCATATTAAATATGAAATTAACACCTAAGGATCGCTTCTTTTCCAACTTAATATTTCCCCTATCATCAATCTCTATAAAAAAGAAAAGCTGTCACATAAAACGTAACAGCTTTTTTAAAATAATTCCTTTTCCAACTGGAAGATGAAACTGTCAAGCAGTTGCATACGCTTCGTATATTCTGCTCTGGCTGCATCTGTCTTGCATCTTCGAATCTTTGGTTTGTTATTTCTATAATAATTCTTGATCCGGTAATAGGCTTTCTTGTAGCTTGCCTCATCCTCACATGCTGTCGCCATCGAATCCCACAGCACACTGATCGCTCCAACTTCATCGAGCAGATCGGCATCCATCACAATCTTACATTCCAGCGACAGATCAGCATCCGAATCCTTGTCCTCGTGAATCATAATAATCTCTCCCACGCGTCGGATCGTCTCCGGATCAATTCCAATGCTATCCATGTATTCTACAGCAAGCTCTGCACCAACTTCTCCATGTGGACGTTCATCATCCCATCCAATATCATGAAGCAAAGCTGCAAGTACGATCACATCCAGATCTCCGCCAAGCTTTGACTGCAGCTTGATCGCCCATCGATACACACGCATCGTGTGCTCAAACCGGCTACGGAATGGATAGTTCGAAGGCCTGCCGTTCTCAGAAGTCATCTTCTTCACATATTCAATTACTTCTGCATAATTTACACTCATGCCGTTGTTTTTGCCACCCGATTCTTTTGTTCTTCCCAAAGTTAGGTATCATTTACCTATCTCTAAAATGATACCATTTTTTTACCAAAAATACCACATGTATTTTATATTTTTTTAACCGTGCGGCTGGTGTTGTGAAGCTCTCATGAGCGTTACCACGGCAGTTAACTCAGTCCCGGCTGCCTCGCGGCGCACAGAAGGTTCTACTTAGTGCTGCTTCGTTCCCGACCTGACACGGTTCATAGATTCCTGTCGCGCAAGACCAAAACATCAACGCCACTTACCGTGGGCAGCCTCACAAGAAGACAACCCGAAACCAGCCATCACCCCCTCTGTAGCGGATTGAGGGTACAGGGCACCGCTATCTCCCCGGCTGCACGGAAATTTTATAACAAGTCCACGCATATCCATCGAAAAGTCTGTTTCTTATAAACCCCATATCGACAGATACTTCTTTAGTATATAAAAATAATTATGTAAAGTCAAGACATCCCATTATTTTCTTTTAACGCGGCTGCCTTCTTTTTTGCACGCAACTCCGCGAAAAAACCGGACATCATCGCTGAACATTCTGTTTCCATGATTCCCCGTGTTACTTCCACCTGATGATTAAACTGCTTCATATCAAGCAGATTTAAAATGGAACCGGCACATCCTGCCTTCGGATTCATACATCCGATCACGACCTTCGGAATCCGAGCCTGCACGATCGCCCCGGCACACATCTGGCAAGGCTCCAACGTCACATACATTGTGCAATCCTCCAGCCGCCAGTCACCCAGCACCTTGGACGCCTTTTTAATCGCCATGATCTCTGCATGCGCAAGTGTCGTCTTGTCCACGTTCCGCCGGTTGTAACCACGCGCGATCACCTTTCCTTCATAGACGATCACACATCCGATCGGCACATCACCATTCGCCGCCGCCTTCTTCGCAAGCGTGATTGCCTGCCGCATATATCGCTCATCCTCACTCAATTTCCTCATATTGTACCTCATTTCCGTATCATTTTATTGTCTGTTCCCATAAAATGTACTATACTGACCTCATGGCTGCATGATACAAGAATCGTTCCTGTATTCCACAGTCACAAACGTCAGAAAGGAGACGCTCATGGGACCACTGATAAAATATACAAATCGCTTAATCCTGCGCGTAGAAAATGAATCAAAAGCCAAACAAGTCTTAGATCTCTATCTGCGCAATCGTCTCCCATTCGAGCAGTACGAACCAACGCGTCCGGCATCCTTTTACACGCAGGACTACCACTGGTCTTCCCTGCACCGCGAATACATCGCTTACACGATGGGAACCTTCCTGCGTTATTACATCTATTTAAAAGACCGCCCGGATAAGATCATCGGCGCTATCAATTTCAATATTTTTCGCACCTCCCGCGAACCATACGCGGAGATCGGCTACAAAATTGACGCCCTCTATCAGAACCGCGGCATCGCATATGAAGCCTGCGAAGCGGCGCTCTATGTACTTGAACATGACTACCAGATTCACCGCGTCGATGCCCGCATCCACCCGGAAAATATTGCGTCCATCACACTCGCTACGAAGCTTGGCTTCCGTCCATTACAGTTTGAGCCGCAAAGTGCAAACATCTTAGGACACTACGTTGACCTGATGCGGTACACGAAGCTTCTCTGATTCTACAATTTCAGATACCCAATAACCAAAATTCCCAGTCAGAATCTTCGTTTTCCGCACCGGAATAAACACACGGAATCCAAACATATTCGCCAGATACCGTTCTTTGTTCGTGAAGATTCCAGGAACTCCGATCACATGCAATTCTGCCTTATTCATCTTCACCTTTCCAAGCATCAGATACTGATATTTGTAATACCCATGTGCAAGAAAACTGTTCACGCCCAGCTTCCAGTTCGCCATATCCAGCTTCCCGATATCCTGCGGTGCAATCTTCACGCCATCAACAATCTGACTTCCTGCAAAAAGCGGTAACTTTGGATATGTCGTAAGCATTTCCTCATACCCATTTGCCATGTCCGAAGGAAGTGGAATCTGTGGGATTTCCTCGACAGGTTCCTCCTGCGGCTTTGTCCCGGCACCTGCATATTCCAGCACCGGTTCTTCCTGTTCCACAAGCCCGTCCTGCCTGTCCGTCACCTGCACCTGCCGCAGATCATACCGCTCCGTCGACCAGATACCGGCTAAAATCTCACCGTCGTCACACACGAAATACACACCATCGTATTCAGGAAATGCTACACCATCTCCTAGCGGGTTGCTCCACGGAAGCTCCACACTTGTCAGGATCGTATCGCGTTCTCCCGCCGCGAACTGCACCGCTGTAAATGGCTTCGCCTGTCCATGCCACAGCAGATACGCATAACACGTACACGCATATTCCTTGTACATTTTCATCCCCATTCGTATTCTCGTCACATCCGTATCTTTGTTGCTGATTCTCTGTACCTTGATGAATCCGGCAATCTCGCATCGCACGAACTCGCGATACCGGTAAATATAAGACACCCATCTCCTCTGCTGCATCACAGACCACGCTCCCCCTTCATGCATTAATACGTACTATATATGTATGCAGAGGGTTGTCTGTTTATCACAAATTTTTTACGACATAATATACATTTATACGACGCCACACACCCACAGTATCCCCTGCGCGAATACCGCTATAACTGTGATCTACGCTACTCACACAACAGATCAGAAAGCTCTGCGAACTGCGCAAGTGTCAGTGCCTCGCCGCGGATGCTCTCAGAAAGTCCCATCTTCCGAAGTGCTTCTACAACCGCATCCTTGCTGATTGATAATTCGGCGGAGTTATTGATCCCGTTTTGCAATGTTTTCCGGCGCTGATTGAACGACGCACGGATCAGCTTGAACATGAATTTCTCATCCTTCACGACGATTTTCGGCTCTGTATGTCTTGTCAACCGGATTACCGCAGAACCGACATTCGGACGCGGCATAAAACAGTTCGGTGGTACATTTGCCACGATATACGGCTCCGCATAATACTGCACCGCAAGCGACAATGCACCATAGTCCTTGCCGCCCGGACCTGCCTGCATCCGCTCGGCAACCTCCTTTTGCACCATGACCGTGATTGATGTTGCAGGGATATGATTCTCGAACAGTCCCATGATGATCGGCGTCGTAATATAATACGGAAGATTCGCCACGACCTTTACCGGTCTGCCGCCGGTTAATGCCGCGATATCCACCTTCAGGATATCTTCATTTACGACCGTCACGTTATCATACTCCGCAAGTGTCTCGGCAAGGATCGGGAGCAGATTCTTGTCGATTTCGACCGCGAATACTTCCCCTGCCGCCTCGGCTAAATACTGTGTCATCGTGCCGATACCAGGACCAATCTCCAGCACGACATCGTCCTTTGTGATCTCTGCTGCCCGGATGATCTTCTCGATCACATGCCCGTCGATCAGGAAATTCTGGCCAAACCGCTTCTGGAACGCGAAATTATATTTCTGTATGATCTCTATTGTAACCTTGGGATTGCTAAGCTTTTCCATTCTATCTCCATTTCTCTACTTCTGAATTTTATACATCTGGTGCGCATTCTTCCATGTCTCTGCATACACCTCATCCACCGGAATATGCTTGATATCAGCGATCGCCTGTGCCACATAGGTAAGCTTCGATGAATCATTGCGCTTGCCGCGGAATGGCTCCGGTGTGAGATACGGTGCATCCGTCTCAAGTACGATATTTGACAGCGGAATATATGCCACTGCTTCCTTTAATTTCTTCGCATTCTTAAATGTCACCACGCCACCAATGCCAAAATAAAATCCCATATTCAGGAAGTCTCGTGCACTCTCCTTCGAATACGAATAACAATGGATCACACCGCCAATCTCCTCTGCGCGGGAAGCCCGCATGATCTGAATTGTGTCCTGCGCCGCATCCCGGCTGTGGATCGCGATTGGCAACTTTAACTCGCGTGCAATATCCATCTGTCCGGCGAACCATTTGTGCTGCAATGCCTTGTCCGTTTCTTCATAATGATAATCGAGTCCGATTTCACCGATCGCCACGATCTTGTCATGCTTTGCAAGCTCCTTCAGACGCTTGACATTATCAGGATTCTCCAGTTCCGCAACTTCCGATGGGAATATACCAACCACACCGTACAGATTCTCGTATTTTTCTGTCATCCGAACCGTCTCTTCACTCGCCCTGATATTCGTTCCGATGTTCGTCACCGCGTGTACGCCCTGTGCCGGAAATCCAGCCAGAAGCCGCTCGCGATCGTCATCAAAACTCTCATCATCATAATGTGCATGTGTATCAAATATCTGAATCATTTCATTTATCCTTGCCTTACCATAATAATTGCGTTTATTTTACCCTACACCAGATGTTCGTGCAACCCCAGTCGTAAATATCTGTGCATCTATCCTCTGTCCTGCATAAATTCGCCACAATATTCGAGAATTTATTTGGTTCCGCTATTGAAATCCCTCTGTAAATTCGGTAAAATGAAGATTAGGTATATGTTACGCACAAGGAGGAGCATTTTATGACTATAAATGATTATTTAGATATGGAAGCACTTGATAACATCCTAGAGCAGTGGGCGGCTGCAACACACATGATCGCCGTTGTTCTCGATGATGAAGGTAACTTCCTTTCCAACAAGCTCGGATTTTCCAGAAATAATGTAGAAGCATTTGGCGAGAGCATCGAAGTCGATGACGTCGAGGTTGCAACGGTTGTTGGCGGTCCTTTGGATGAGGATACAGACGAAGAAGTTGTCGAAGCTGCTGCTGCCATTCTGGTTGCCGCTATCCAGAATCTCTTAGAGGCTGGCTACCGCAAGAAGAAATACGAGGAAGCAATCGCTTCTTTCAATGAAGAGATTGCTGGTGCTGCTGCCCTGATCAAGGAGCTTGCCGGAAAATCGCAGGGATTAAAGAAGATTGAGAATAAGCAGAATATCCTTGCACTGAACGCTTCGATTGAGGCTGCACGTGCAGGCGAAGCCGGACGCGGATTCACCGTTGTTGCGCATGAGTTTGGTAAGATGGCACATGAATCAGGTGTTATCAACGACTCCATTCAGAAGACATTACAGAAGCTTGATGCATCCATCAAGAGCTATGACGCTGAATAAACAGCAGGGATTTGAGGATGTGAAAACTTTTTCACAATTAGAACATATTTTAGACACAATTTATTGTTATAGTATGCATTGTAAGAGCTTTTCATATATTTGAATCCTCTCTCCCCTCAAACAAGTGGCGAATTAATTCCCTCCCCGGTTTTTCTCGCCACTTGTTTTCTGTTTATTCCTAATTCACTCACATTGAATTTAATTTGTGAAACGCACATGAATTTGTGTATATTATACCCGCCTCCGTTTCTGCAAATATACGATGTATTGGAACTAAGAAGTACTAGATGTTCTGATATACATATTATACCGTACGCAACCGCCGCCAATTCGCCATCCGTGGCTCAGTGGCGGCTTGGTTGAACATCGTGTTCAACCATTGCTGCATACTTACAGAACATCAAGAACTTCTAAGTCCCAAACATATCTATATTTACAGAAACGGAGACGGGTAAATACACAAATTCAAAGTGCGTTTTCACAGATAAATCAATATCATCAAAGAAAGGAAATATATCATGATTAACGAATTCTACAAAGATATGACAGGAAAAGGTTCCGTAATCCGCCAGTTCTTTGACTATGCGAATAAGAAGGGCGCAGAGATTGGAATGGAGAATATCTACAACTTCTCCATCGGGAACCCTTCCGTTCCTGTACCACAGACATTTACCGATCGTATGATCGAACTGTTGCAGACCGAAGATCCGGTGAAGCTGCATAGTTACAGCCCATCGCTTGGACTTCCATCTACAAGACAGGCGGTTGCGGATTCTCTGAATAAGCGTTTTGGCATGAACTACACGATGGAACACATATTCATGACGAGTGCAGCAGCCAGTGCGCTGGCACATGCGCTTCGGTGCGTGACAAAGGACGGCGATGAGGTTATCACCTTCGCACCTTATTTCCCGGAATATGTTCCTTATGTGACAGGTACCGGTGCTACGCTTACCGTGATCCCTGCCGATATCACCACATTCCAGATCAATTTTGAGGAATTTGAGAAAGCCCTGAACCCGAATGTACAGGCAATCCTCATCAACTCTCCGAATAACCCATCTGGTATCGTTTATTCAACTGCCACGATCACAAAGCTGGCGGATATCCTGCGTGCAAAAGAGAAGGAATACGGACATCCGATCTACCTGATCTCCGATGAACCTTACCGTGAGATTGTATTTGCTGGTGTGGATGCACCATTTATTTCCAAGTTGTATGAGAACACGATCTGCTGTTATTCGTTCAGTAAGTCCGTGTCTCTGCCGGGTGAACGTATCGGTTACATGGCAGTGAACCCGGCCTGCGAGGACGCAAAGCTTCTCGTACTTATGGCTGGTCAGATCTCCAGATTTACCGGACATAACTGCCCGCCTTCCATCATTCAGATGGCTGTGGAATCTGTGCTGGATCAGACAAGCGACCTGTCAATCTATGAGACGAACAAGAATATTTTATATAAAGAATTGACACGCATCGGCTACGAGATTGTCGAACCGGGCGGAACCTTCTACATGTTCCCACGCGCCTTGACGGAAGATGCAAATGAATTCTGCTGGCGCGCAGCCAAAGAGCTGAACCTGATCATCGTACCGGGTGACAGCTTCTTATGTCCGGGACATTTCCGAATCTCTTACTGCGTGACAACGGATATGGTCGAAAAAGCCATTCCTTTGTTTGAAAAACTTTACAAATTATATAGATAATTTCCATGTTTTTCTGTATAATGAAGTTTGGTTTAATAGGAGATACATAATTAGGAGGACAAGAATATTATGGCAGAAGAAGCTGGCGCAAGTAAAAAGCCAAAGAAATACACGGGGATCCTGCTTCATCCAACCTCACTTCCGGGGCCTTACGGCATCGGTGAGCTGGGTGCAAGCGCTTATAGATTTGTTGATTTTCTGGAACGTTCGGGATTGAACACATGGCAAGTACTGCCACTCGGACATACCGGATTTGGAGATTCTCCATATCAGCCTTTCTCCGCATTTGCGGGACAGCCGCTTATCATCAGTCTGGATCATCTGAAGGAGTTACATCTTCTTTACGACGAAGACTTCCGGGATATGCCGGCATGGAACGCAGAGCAGATCAATTATGGTGAGTTGATTGAGTTTAAGACAGGGCTTTTGAAGCTTGCTTATTCCCGTTTTCACGACGAATCTTTATCTGATGGTATCCATGACGATCCGGAGATGAAGCAGGCGTACGATAATTTCTGCGAGACATCTGTCTGGCTGAAGGATTACGCATTGTTCATGGCAGGCAAGGACTATCATCAGGGCATGCCTTGGTACATGTGGGAAGATAACCTGAAGAAACCAACCAAGAAGCAGAAGGAAACATGGGCGAAGAAGCTCGATACCGAGATGGGCTACTACAAGTTCATCCAGTTCTTATTCTATTATGAATGGACGACCTTGAAGAAATACGCAAACGATAAGGGCATTTCCATCGTGGGCGATATCCCGATCTTCATGGCTTGGGACAGTGTGGATGTATGGGCAAACCAGAGCCTGTTCCAATTAGATTCCAAGGGGTACCCAACCGTCGTTGCCGGAGTTCCACCGGATTATTTCTCAGCGACCGGACAGTTGTGGGGCAACCCGCTATACAACTGGAAGAAGCATACCGAGACCGGTTATGAGTGGTGGCTGAACCGTATTCGTTACCAGCTGACACTCTGTGATTTCCTGCGAATCGACCATTTCCGTGGTTTCGATAAATACTGGGCGATCCCTTATGGCGAAGAAACCGCCATCAACGGTAAATGGGTAGAAGCACCGGGTGTAAACTTCTTTACACAGCTTGAAGCAACCCTCGGTTATCATCTTCCGATTATCGCCGAAGATCTTGGCGAGATCGATGATTCGGTTATCGAGCTTCGCGACAAATTCGGTCTGCCTGGCATGAAGGTATTGCAGTTTGCATTCGAGAATCCGGAGGAAAATGATTTCCTTCCACACAACTTTGTTCGTAACTGTGTCTGCTATACAGGTACACACGATAACGATACAACCCTCGGCTGGTACAAGCACGCATATGAAGCTTCCAAAGACAAGCTGCGCCGCTACTTCTCAACCGATGGTTATGACATCTGCTGGATTATGATCCGTGCATGCTTTGGCTCTGTTGCCAACATGGCAATCGTACCAATGCAGGATGTATTATGCTTAGATTCCTGGGCACGTATGAACACGCCGGGTGTCGGAGAAGGAAACTGGGCATGGAGATACAAAGAAGACGCACTGACACATAAACTTGAAGCAAGATTATATGAAACCTGTAAAATGTTTGGACGATAAGAGGTGTATCTATGAAGACATTGGGAGTTGGAATCGTATTGATGGTGGCACTGTTCTTCTGTCTGCCATACCATCTCTACATGAAACAATTATGGAAGAAAAATCCTGAGAAATCATGGGAAAAAGCACGCAGGTTTGTATCCGGCTTCTTCCGGTTTGAACTGAAACTGTCCGGATGCAAGGTGAACGTCATCGGAAAAGAAAATATACCGCAGGACGGGCCGGTGTTATTCGTCGGCAACCACCGCAGTTATTTCGACATTCTGATCTATCATGAAGCAATCGGCAAGCCACTTGGCTTCCTTGCGAAAAAAGAAATGGAAAAGATTCCGCTTCTCCCACTATATATGCGGGATATCGGATGTCTGTTCTTAGACAGAGAAGATATCAAGCAGGGCTTATCCGTGATCAAGCAGGGAACGGAATACATGAAGCAGGGACATTCGATGGTCGTATTCCCAGAGGGAACCAGAAACCAGACCGACACACTTCTGCCATTTCGCGAGGGCGGATATAAGATGGCAGAGAAATCGAAATCCCCGATCGTTCCGGTATCGATCTGCCGTTCCGATCTGATGCTTGAATCTGCACCAAAGAAACGGATTCACAGCCATAGCGTAACGATTGAATTCGGAAAGCCGATCTATCCTTGTGAACTTCCTCCAAAGGAACGCAAGGAGCGATATGCAGAGTTTCCACAGCTTATACAGGATATGTATGATAAAAATAACATTTAGAGGAGGATTTGAACCATGCCTTGGTGGTTAATCATGATTATTGTCATCGTGGTAGCACTTGCGATCATGTTCGTGTTATACAGAGTCGGTGACAAATTACAGAAGAAACAGAGTGCACAGAGAGAACAGATGGTAGAGGCGGCACAGCCGATGAATATGTTGATCATCGACAAGAAAATGCTGCCAATGAAAGACGCCGGACTTCCAAAAATGGTGATGGAACAGACACCAAAGCGTTACCAGAAAGCAAAGCTTCCAATCGCAAAGGTCAAGGTTGGTCCACAGATTATGAACATGATCTGTGATGATGCAATCTTCGACGAGCTTCCAACCAGAGGCGAAGTAAAAGCGATGGTCAGCGGCATTTACATCATCAGTGTAAAGAGCGTCCGTGGCAAGAAGGTAGCTCAGGAAGAAGAAACTGGCAAGAAGAAAAAGGGCAACTGGCGTACACGTATGCGGAAACGTCAGGTTGAAATGCAGAAGCAGTTAAACGCAGAAATGCTCGAGAAAGCAAAATCCAAGGGCAAGGCAAAAGACAAGCCTGTTGAGAAGTCCAAGGAAGAGCTTCGTCGGGAGAAAGAAAGAGCGAAAAAGATCAGTGACAAGATGTAAAAATCAACCGGCAAAATTGAAAGATATTATCGGTTCCTTTACACCGTTTCTGATTGCAGTATTGGCGCAGTATGTATTGAATTTCATCGATGTTGCAATTCTGTTCTTCAAGAATATGCGTTCCGATGAGAAATCAAACAGCGAAAATACGATTGGCAAGATCTTACAAATGGATTATAACCAGCCTATGAATCAGGCGTACCTCGTGCTTGCACAGCATATCGTATTTCTGATTTGTTTCGGGGTCTGGTATTACCGCATATTTTATCGGGGAAATATCGTTTCCACAGACGAATCTTTCGAGGATAATACAAAAGGACGCATGAAAAATATTTTTTCATGCGTCTGTTCTATACGGACTCCATTTTTATTGCTTGCTGGTGTTGCAATTCAGATCATGGTAGACGGAATCCTGAATCTGATAAGTCCCCTGTTCCCGGATACCTTTGCAGCCTACTATGAGCTTGTATCCAAGGCGGTCGGTGTGAACCGTGCAGTCCCGATGATGATCGCGACCTTTGTAATCGCCCCGTTCGGCGAAGAATTGTTCTTTCGCGGAGTGATCATGGGCTATGCGAAGCGCTACATGCCACCGGCTTTCGCAATCCTGTTTCAGGGTGTGCTTTTCGGACTGTATCACGGCAACATCGTACAGGGCATCTATGCATGCATCTTAGGATGTCTGCTTGGATTTGTGGCTTACAAAGCGAACTCACTCCTCGCAAGCATGATCCTGCATTTCAGTATCAACCTGAGTGTACTATTCATTCCATCCGTATGGTTTGAGGAAACGGTACGATGCGGTATTATCACGGCTGGCGCGTTAGTGCTTACGGTGCTGTTCGTATGGCTGGCGATGAGAAAAAAGAAAGAAAAGAAAAATACAGAAAAATAAAAGAACCGGATGGATTTACATGATTGTCGTAAGTCCATCCGGTTTTCTATGCTTGCTTAATCATCTGTATGTCATACTTATTCCGCTAAATTATGTACATGCACCTTCATCTTCCGCTCCATCGGCGACTCATTTCCCATCTCCATGGTATATTGCAGTGCAAGGCGCAGGGAAAATTCCTCTGCCAGAACGGCTGCCTCATAATCGATACCCTCTGCCGTATGCAGGAAATGCTTCGTCTGCAAGGTCACCGGAATCGAACCGTAGCCAGTTGCATATTTCGTATGATGCGTTAACCCATGCTCATATACGAAGTCCGAATTCAATTCGCCACTCCGCGTCACACGGAGCTGATTATTCGAGAAAATCATCGTACAGCGTGTCTTGTGTCCATCCCCGGACACATCCTCCACATAGGTAAGCTTCATCCCCTGTTCGGTCATGCTTGCCAGCGCAGTTGCCTGCGAGCGCATCACTTCACCAGTCTCCACATCTACATTTTCAAACTCAATGACTGCTTTCATTATGGACGTTCCTTTGCCATCTCGATCAAAGTCTCTACCAGACTCTCAATCGAATATCCCTTATCCTTCCAGAGCATTGGATACATACTGATGGATGTAAAGCCCGGTAATGTGTTGATCTCGTTAAATACGACCTCGTTCGTATCCTTCTCCAAGAAGAAGTCTACACGGGAAAGACCGAATCCATCCAGCGCATTGAAGATTGCAACCGCATCCTTCTGCACTTCTGCCTCTTTTCCGTCCGGAAGATCAGCACCAATTACAGTCTTAGACTCTACATTGTTGTACTTTGCATCGAAATCGTAGAATTCTGCTGCCGCAAGAATCTCGCCCACGCGGGATGCCTTTGTATTTTTACCATAACCAAGGACAGCGCACTCAATCTCTCGACCGACGATCGTCTCCTCAACCAGAATCTTATAATCATGCTTTGCAGCTTCCTTCAGGGCAACAACCAACGCTGCACGGTCATCTGCCTTGGAAACACCCTTGGAAGAACCTGCCTTGGAAGGCTTTACAAATACCGGATAAGAAAGCTTTGCTTCGACGCGGGCTGTCACCTCGTCGATATCCTCCAATTGTTCTGCCAGCACCGGCACATAAACAGCCTGACGGATTCCAAGTGTATCAACGACCAGCTTAGTATAGAACTTATCCATAGATGCAGCAGAAGCGAACACACCACATCCGACATATGGGATATCTGCCATCTCGAACAATCCCTGAATCGTTCCATCCTCGCCATACATGCCATGCAAGACAGGGAAGATCACATCAATCGGCTGCACCTTCATCATATCGTCCTGCGAAATGATAAGTCCGCCCTTTGTATCCGGGGAAATGATTGCAGAAACGGGACTTTGCTTCCAACTTCCGTCTTCGATGCCTGCGATATCTTCTACAAGCTTCCACTCACCGTCTTTTGTAATTCCGATCAGGAACATATTGTATTTCTCAAGATCTACTGCTTTGGCAATTGTAACAACTGACACGCAGGATACTTCATGCTCGGATGAGCGGCCGCCAAATATAACTGCTAGATTCTTTTTCATGGTTTTTGCCTTTCTTTATGTAATGGTTTTATTCCGCAATTTACGAGGTTCTAATTTATTCTCCGAGTTGGACGATAATACAAAATTCTACGCAGACGCGCTCTCGCTCAGAGAAACACATAACGGTACTAAATTCGCTGCACCAGCCAGATAGCTGGCACAGCTTATTAAGTACCGATGTGTTTATATGGTCTGCTTAAGAATTTGTATTATCTTTCAACTCGATATACATTTCTTCTCGTAAATTGCTATAAACAAACTAACTTTATATAGTATTCAAAATATGAATACATTATGTTTTATTATAACAACTTAGAAGGTATCCTGCAACCATTCAAGAATCTTTAACTTTACTTTGATATCACCGGGCTTTATGTCCCGCTTCACGAATAATTTCTCGTAACTTTCTTCGTCGAGTGCCTGTGCGATTTTCTCTGCATCTGCCGAATCGACAACTGCCCCCGCGTCCATCGTGTAGCACATCATCGGATACAGCATGCACCAGAAGTTCTCGCCTTTTGCCTCACCGATATCTATACGCAGTGCCCGGTAGGTTCCTGCAGGAAGCACCAGTTCCCCATATTCCCGAATCGGGAATTCCTCTCTCGTAATATATGCTTTTACATCGTAATGATAGCCTGCCTCCTCGACAACTGCACGCGCGGTGTTGCGGATTTCCGATAAATTCTGCGCCAGATACAAGATTGCTTCACTGTCATTTTCTGCTTTCTGCAGATCTTCCGCAAGCAAAGCAAGCACTGCATCCCGCACCTCATATTTCAAAGCAAGATCTGTCTCACTGTCACTGTTTGCGCGCACATGGAACCGCACCACGACATCTTCCGGGCTTTTTAGCGCATCCTCATAGACATCCGCGCAAATACCGCTCTTTCCTACAACATCCTTCGCATCCCCTGACAGAAGCCCTGTTTCACCGATATCTCCAAACACAGCTTCAAGATCTGTCTGATCTTCATCGCTAATTTTCTGACCTGCAAATAGCATTTTCATATTACCCTCACGGAACAGACTGACAACATCGCGGACACTCCCACCTCCGGCAATGTGCAGCACACTCGTAAGTAAGATCCCACCACATACTCCAAGCAGGATTCCGACCATTGCTCCTTTTAGAATCTTATACCCCATAACGAACTCCTCCATCGAAAGTTGATTTCGTTACAAGCTTTCCCTTCCGTAAGCAGCTTTAATCATTTCCCGCAAAATATATTTCGCGCCATCCGTTTCCATCATGACCGGAACCGATTTTGGGATCCCCGGTCGGTGTCCAAGCTCCAGCAAGAGCGGATGTATCTCCTGCCCCGTCATATCTGCCGCGATCTGCTTCATATGCCCGAAATCCAACTGCCGCTCGTTCTCTCTCTGGTACAGCGCTGCCGCCATCTCCAGATTCTCTGCCTGCACATGGTAGAGCGTCTGATTGATGCTGTTTTCCCCTTCGTACCCGGCGATATCTGCAATCACAAATGTAAACTGATATCCGTCCTTCGCAGTTTCCACCTGCATTTCCTGCACATAATCCCGGTGCTCCAACGTTTCCTTTTTCTGTTCTATCGCAGTAAAATCATTTTGCACAAATTGTCTGCCAAGCTTTTCATCTCCGATCAATACACTGCCGATTGCAGCCAGCACAGTCAGACAGACAAAACCGATTCCCCATTTCACGCGTTTTTTCGTCTTTACCCACATGACGATCAACGGAAATACAATGCCGATCGCAAGGTCTGCATACAGGAAATACCGCATGCCATATTTTACGGCCGGTTCAAACTGCATTCCATACGCAAACAGACACGCACCCGCGAACATCACCACAAATGTCACAACACGTCCACTTTTCTGCTTCACTTCACACAGCGAATACAGGAAGTCCCGCGTCTGATGCAGATAGCCGCTCACAACCGCAAACACACCTATAATCCAAAATGCCATCACCGGATAGTCAAGCCGCGCCACCGCCCCGCCAGGAAAAGAAGCCGCTTCCATTACATTGAACGATGCCGTCGTGTCGCTTGCCGTCCAGCCATAACCAAGAATTGCCACGATAAACAGATACGCAAATACAATGGTAAATAAGATCCAGACAAGCAGCCAGATTCCCCCCATCCGGTCTTTCTCCTTTACGCAAGGACGGCTGTAAAGCTGCAATTCTAATGGCGACAATGCCAGAAGGATTGCATACGCACCCTTGAACACGCCCGATACCTCTGACTGTGATGTGATTCCCTGCATGATTGCGCCGATGTCAATATTCGATACCGAGAACACAACGATCAATATGAGTGGCACGACCATCCATCCAAACAAAAATTCAAACATCCGTCCGCGTCCTTCCATCGACTTGGACGCACCATACAATGTGATTCCGAGAAACGGCAGGAAGATCCACCACACGGAGAAGCTTTGCAGCAGATACCGTTGCAAGATCATGGAGAAAAAGACCGCGATGAGTGTCGCACGCAGCAGATACCGTAAGGCATACAGCACATCTAATATACCGGCAGTCCATCCCATATGATTCCGAATCGCATTGATATAACCGCATGGAACAAAGTCCGCAAGATACAGCATCAACGCTCCATAGAGCACGACAAATGCGAGCCCGACCACCAGTGCCGGCACATGATATTTCCCCGCAAGCGACAATGTGATATACGGAATCATCATCATACTGATCGTGACACATTCAAGATAGCTCATCCGGAACCATTGCCGTTTGGAGATTTTACCGTCCGCCAGATTCATGATTTTCTTCCTCCTCTCCCGCTGCCTTCGTCACATGGGGTTTCAGCCTCATACGTTCCTCCTCGCGCGCAAAGATCGGCCGTTTCCGCATCCACGAGATCGGTGCCCGCAGCACAAAATCCTGATTCGCATAGGCACGCTTGCCATTCCCGGCGACAATCGGATACATATACGGGATGCCGAAGCTCATCAGTCCGGATAGATGCGCCGCAATCACCAGAAGCGCCAGAATATATCCGTACAAGCCCCAGATGGCAGACGGAATGATCACGAAAAATTTGAGCAGACGGAATACCGATGCGAACTCCTCATTTGGAATCGCAAAGCTTGCAATCGCAGTCAGCGCTACAACGATCACAACCATCGTACTCACGATGCCCGCCTCCACTGCCGACTGTCCAACGATCAATCCGCCGACGATACCGATCGTGTTGCCAAGCGGTCCCGGCAGACGTATCCCCGCTTCGCGCAAAAGCTCAAACAGAAACTCCATCAGTAGCACTTCCACAATCACAGGAAAGGTGACCATACTCCGTGCTGACGCGATCGCATACAGAAGCTTTGTCGGGAGAATATCACTGTGATACACGGTAATCGCGATATAAAGTCCGGGCAGGGACACCGCCAGAAATGCTGCGATATACCGGATGATCCGCGCAAATGTCCCAACAGCCCAGCGATTGTAATAATCATCGGATGTCTGCAGCAGCATGTTCAAATTACACGGTGCCAGAATCACCTCCGGCGAATTGTCAAATACGATTGCCACTCTGCCTTCCGTAATCCCTGCTGCCACCTTATCCGGTCTGGTCGTCGACTGAAACGTTGGAAACGGAGAATACCAATTTTCCATCAAATGCTGCGCCATCCCGCTATCATAGATGGCATCAATATCATAGCGATGCATGTCCTCCCGCACGCGCTTAACCAGCTCCTCCGACGCTACATCTGTCAGATACACAAGCGCATAGTCCGTCCGTGTGCGCTCCCCAATCGTATCCTGCTCCACGCGCAATTTTGCATCCTTGATCCGCCGCCGGATCAACGCGGTACTCTGCCGGAATCCCTCATTAAAGCTGTCCTTCGGTCCACGCATGCCCGCTTCTGTATCATTTTCAGAAATTCCTCTAAGCGGTAATTTCTTCGACGATACGATCATCGACCTCGCATAACCATCAATGAAGATCGCCGTATCGCCCTTCAGAATTGAACCGACTGTTTTATCAAAGGAGGTTTCCTCTTTGATATCCGCCGTCTGAACCTCCTGATATAAGATGCTGTCCCAGACATCCTTCGCCGAATTTCCGCGCCATTCATACGAAAGCGGCTTCAGTATCGTCTCCTCAATCATACCGTTGTCCGTCAGACCATCAATATACACGACATGCATGTACACCATGCCCTCTGCCCGCTCCATTGCAAAAGACTTCTGCACTACATCGCCGCAGTTTTCAAACAGGATGCCGAGCACCTTTTTATTCTCAGCTAAGCTCCGCCGCAGAGGCACCTTGAGCTTGTTGTTATCATCATACAGATCTTTCCAGTCCATAAAAAACCTCCAAACTATACATAAGCTAGTATGTATGGTTTAGAGGTTTTTATGCAGAACCGCATGTGCCGTTGCTGTTTGTCTATCAAAGGAAAGTTCAAACTCTCCATCATATTTTTGCACGATTTTATGTACATTATGTAGTCCAAATCCGTGCCAATCCGGATTCTTCGCTGTCTCGGTAGACGATTCCCCGTCCGGCAAAATCGTATTTACACAGTCAAAAAATATCAGCTTCTTGTATGTTCCAATCGTAAGATGAATCTTCCGTTCTCCAATATCCAGGGGGATTTTCTCAACGGCTTCCTTTGCATTTTCCAGCATATTAGACAGGAAAAAGCACAGATCCAGATCATCAATCCCTAGCTCCTGCGGCAGCCACCCCTGATATGTAAACAGAAGCTTCTCCTTTGAAACCGCGGCTCCAAGCACGCCTGAAATCACGGCATCCACAAGCCGGTTTTGTGAATATATGCATGTCGGTTGTTCTGCTTCCATATGATTCCAGCTTTCAACCATTGCAGTTGCCCGTGCAATCTCTCCCTTTTTGAGCAGATCCTGCACCGTCTGCATCATATGCCGGAATTCATGCTGTCGGGCGCGTGTCTCCTCATTTTTCTCATACAATTGTACATAATAATCTCTGGTCAGCTTCTGTTCCCGCTCAAACATCCGTATCTGTTCTGCCTGTCGGTCGCTCCTTTTTTTCAGCTTTCCTATGTAGATCAAATACGCACATACAATAACAGCTGAGCCAAATAACATCATAAGTACAACATAGGTCTCGCCTGCCACGTTTCTGATCTCCCCATCCCCTACAATATAGGTCAGAAATGAAACCTGAACTGCCGCAAGTATGCCTCCCGCGAACAACACCCAAAAATTGCGGTTTACAAGCGTCCACACATCCGACTTTTTCTTTTGCAGCTTATAGATCAACGCCCACAAAAAAAGTCCCGGCAATGAACAGATTCCATCCATGATCGGATCGGAAAACCCGAGGTCATTGACACTTACATTTGCTAAAAGTGCAATGCATACATATAGAATTGAATCCACGACCTCTACGATCATATAAGACAACACATATGCCTTTATGGATTCTCGTATAGATCGCCGCTTCCAGATATAAAATGCAACTCCATTTATAATCGGAATCAGCACAATCGCATTCTCATGCAGAAACTCCGTTTCTATAAATGTTCCTATAATCAGCAATCCTCCTGTAAGAACTGCATCTCTCAGGCACAAATTCCGTGCCTGTTTCTTTCTATGATAGCCAAACACACACGCAGAAACCGCGGTTTCCTTAATCAGCTTTATGCAATTAATTAAAAAACACAACAAAAACATCCCTATAAAACTCTTTCATGCTCCCGCGCATATGCGATATATTCCTGTTGCAGCCTCCTTACCTTTCCGTTTGGTATGTTAAAACGCATACTATCTTCCATAATTAGAGATGTCTTCTGGATATCCTCGACATACGCATAGTTCACGATCACAAATCTTGATATCCTGCAAAATCCCTGTTCCTGCAGAATCTGCTCCCACTCTTTCATTGTATACGTTTGCAGTGCCTGCACGACTTCCCCGCGCAGGTAAAAGGTTATCTGACTATAATTATCCGCAGACTGTATATATAGTATCTGCGATACATCAATCTGCCATACTTTTTTCTTCCATGTTACGTCGATCAGGCGTTGATGCTCTCTCTGAAAGTTCTGCAACACCTCTGTCAGCTTGTCCCAATTTCCTGTTTTTCTGACAAATGCGATCACATTTCGCCCAAATGCCGCTTCCATCATTTCTTCATGCGACGTTACATAGATAATATCTGTCATACGCAGCTTCGAAGCCATTTGCTCGCGCAGCTCCAACCCGGAAAGCTCCGGCATCTCAATATCCAAAAGCATAAGTGCTGGCTGCACCGTATGTGCCTGCAGGGATTCCGCTAACATTCTGGCATCGGAAAATCCCCGTACCTCGGTTCCTTTCACCATCACATCACGACAGACCTTTATCATCTCATTTAAATTCTCAATATCATCATCACAGACTATGACCTGCATCGTGCCCTACCCTTTTATCTATAATTTTCTCTAGCTATTATATATCACTTTCCTTATTTCTGCTACAATACGTTGAAAAAGGAGTTTTTTATGAAATCTACAAATGATACATCCCTGATTCAGACCTATTTAGACTACTGCAAATACAACAAGCGTTTGGACGAAAAAACCGTCAAGGCCTACGCAATCGATCTCCAGCATTTTTATATGGCATTCCCGGATCAGCCTCTCATTTCCCGTACTCCTCAGGCAATTGAAGCCTATATTTCCTCTTTACATGCATTATTCAAACCACGAACGGTCAAACGAAAAATCGCTTCTATAAAAGCATTTTATCATCACTTGGAATACCGCGATATCATCTCAATCACCCCATTTGCCAAGCTGCAAACCAGATTCCGTGAACCTCTGATTCTGCCGAAAACAATTCCTCTCCACACGGTTGAGCAGCTTCTCGCAAAAATATACACGCAGCATTCCAACGCCAGCACGCCCTATCAGCAAATGCACACACTGCGTGACGCCGCAATCATAGAATTACTTTTCATGACAGGAATTCGAATATCTGAGCTATGTTCTCTGCGCAACAATAGTATCAACCTACATACCGGAACAATCTTGGTCTACGGAAAAGGAGATAAGGAACGGTGCCTGCAAATCACAAACCCAAACGTTCTTTCCATACTAAGCAAATACAAATCCAGTGTACCTTTCTGCCCCGATCCGTATGCTCCTTTCTTCGTGAACCAGAATGGGACTCCCGTATCCGACCAGTCGATCCGCCGTATGCTCCGTAAATACTGCAAACTTGCAAACATTAACCTGCATATCACCCCTCATATGTTCCGGCATACGTTTGCAACCAGCCTCTTAGACGCCGACGTCGACATCCGGTACATTCAGGAAATGCTGGGTCACAGCTCTATTACAACGACGGAAATCTACACGCATGTCTCCACGGCAAAACAGACAGATATTCTCACAAATAAACATCCAAGAAAAGATTTCCGGTTGGTTTGATGGGAGTGATTGATAATTTTTAGTTATCCGTTATAGTTTTTAGTGAAACATGCTTAGAGGGAATGAGATGCTAGCAAATACATTTTTAGAGGATATTGAAAGTATTGTAAGTGCACGAAATAATCATGATTTAATAAATTTATCAGATTGGAATCCTTCCAATAAATTTATTCAATCAGTCAATGCAATTCTTCCTACAAGTTTTATACAAAATGGTATAGATTATATTTTTTCATCAGAAATAAACGATGAAATAAAGAATAAAGTAAAATTCAAATTAGGTTTTGGAGAAAATAAATCATTAGAGCTTTCTTTTTTTGATTCCGGCTCTCTGTCTATTGTAAATGTTATTCATTTACTTTCAAAAATCGGAATTCATGATATTACAATTATAAGCCCTTCTTATTTTTCTGTTGAGCACATATGTAAAGATTATGCAATTAATTGTCGACATGTTGAATTGGAAAAACAAGGGCCAAGTTTCATTCTTCCCAATAACTACGACAAAATACTTAAAAATTGCCAATGTATATGGCTGACTAATCCTGTTTATTGTACAGGTACATATTGGGAAGAAAATTTTATAAATAATCTTAATGACTTAATTGAGGGGACAGACACTTTGTTGGTAATCGATGAATCTTTAAGTGAGATTCATCGATTAATTTCACCTAAAATATCTTCAAGGCGATGTATTACAATTACATCACCCCACAAAGCATTGTGCACTAATGGAATAAAATTTTCAGTCATCCTATTTCCATCACAATATTCTCAAATCATTGATACATGGTCAGACATTTTAACAGGCTGCCTAAGTTTAAGTGCGCTTACAGCGATTCATCATTTTATATCTGCTGATTATGATGACTATTTATTATGCGTAAAAAAAATTGTAGAACATAACAAGCAAGCTGTTTTAAAAATATTGAAAAAATATAAAATACAGTATGATACATTATCAAATAGTTACTTATTATCTATATACTTTTTAAATTTACCTTATAATTACTTTGATGAAAAAACTAACATTATAAAATTTATTGACAGTACCGCAGCATATGTGATTCCCAATAGTAGAAATCATTTTCCAAAATCTACAGGTTTAAGTTTTCGACTAAACTTGTGTAGCGTATCTGAAAAATATTTATATGCATTGGAACGAGCAATTATATATCTAGGCAATCTCAAGTAGAAGAATTAGTTTCGGATGGTTTACTTAAATTAGAACTAATAATTTTAGTACTATCCAATGTGGCAGCAAAACTACTTAATGTTTTATTAAATTCTTTATTTTTAAGCAGACCAAATGATTTTTTTATTATTTCAGGTTGAACTTGTTTTCCTTCAATACTGTTTTTTAAAAGATTTTTTTGATATCTTTTATTTTTTATGACCTGAACCTTTGTTGATAAATCAGCTATTTGTAAAAGTATTCCATTTATGCCATATAGTAATAACTGAAGTGCAAAAACTGATATTAGAGTAACTGATATTATTTCTACAATACTACCGTTTTTTATGCATAATAATTTGCTATAGTATGATTCATCATATCCATTATATTTTAAAAATCTATTTATAATTTCATCGAAATTAATTACGGTATTATTATCGTAATGAATTTCCAATACATAATGAGTCTTTTCTGAATTCAAAGAAAGATAGCTTTGATTTTGTTCGGATAATTTTAATAATAAATCATTAAAAATCATAAAGCATCCATTATTAAAATCATAAAACTTTTCAGATTTGTTATAATATTCGTTAGTGTTCAACAGTTCAATTCCCTTGTTCATTAATTCCAGTCCCTGATACAATGCAAATAGAGGAAGATGTTCTTCGACTTTTAATTGGTTTAAAATATTTAGAACAAATACCAGTTCATCATGTTTTACAATTATATTGTTTTCTATATAAAATAATATATCTTCAAATATACCAATAATAAAATCATATGAGTTTAATTTGTTTATATTAAATAAATATAATGTCTTTTGTAACCTCCATTCCTTATTTGCAAATATTTTATCAACTAGAGAAAAAAATGTATCGGGAGCAAATCCAAAAATCGACCCTAAAAAAATAAATTTGAATTTTTGCAAATCTTTGATGTTTAATCCGTAAATTCTTCCAATAGAATCTATATTAATTGTAACATCTTCAAAATTACAATTAACCATCATATGATCATAAAAGCTGCAATTACCTAAAATGGAACTTTTAAAATTACAATTATCAAATTTTGAAAGTGTAATTGTTGCAGATTCTAAAATTATGTTATTAAAAAAACAACCTATATATATATTTTCTTCCATCATTGCTTCTGTGAAAAGGCAATCTTTAAATTTACAATTTCTAAATGAAGAATCGTTTATTATGCTTAAAGAAAAATCACAGTTAATAAAGGTACAATCTGTATAAATACTACTCTTAATATCGCATGATTTAAAAACACAATTATTTAAAAATACATTAATCCATATAGTTCCCTCAAAATCACTCTTAGAAAAATTAGAATGATTTACATTACTATCTTTAAAAATACTACCATTAAAAAGCGATTGTATAGACGTTTGATTTTCAAATGTTGCTTCAGTGTACTCTTCAAATGTATATTCTTTATTATCATTAACAAATATATTTTTTCCCTTCATATAATTTCCCCTCATTTTCTTTACAATTTTTTTCAGAAGTAACTTAAATAAATCATCTGATTTAATAACAGATTTATTTTATAGTTGATTTTTAATTACCAGTGTTATTAATAACGGATAACTAAAAATTATCAATCGTATTTATATTTTAAATAAATCCTACAAATTTGTCTAGTATGAATCCACCAAACGAAAGTTCTTTAATTTATAGGAGATTTTGACCTGCCTACAAAAACTTTTCCGCATTATCCACTAATCTGTATTGGAAATGAATTTCTGATCTAATAATTTAAAAACAATATTTTATAGTAAACATTTCGAATTCTTAATTTCTATCATTTCTTCTTGATTCAAATTTTTAAATTCTATCCCAACGAAATCATCTCCTAGAAACAATAAATTATTTAAATCATTAATCCTATATGCATTTAGAACACGCTCTTCAATATCATCTTTTAATATTAAAATTGCATTTCCTGGCTTCCAAAATTTAAATTTCCTATCTACGGTAACATTCATATTGTTCTCATCGAAATCCTGATTATATATACTAATTCCCATACCTTCATCTATAATTACGGGAGTATTACTAATATTATTTATTTTTTCATCCTGAACAAAATAGCTAATATACTCTATCATTCCATCTTCTGGATTAATTGCTATGTCCAACGGAGGCTTGCGCTTATCCTCATAAAACAAATGGTAATTTTGTCCTATTCTTTTATCAACAATTGATATTTCAAATAAAACAAGTCCCTCACCCATACCTTCTATTTTTCGAATATATTTTTTGTTATTAAATACTTTTTCAAACTTCACTTTTTTGCCTCTCTAATTAATCACCCTTCACCTAAACGTGCTTTTATTTACGGCTTCCTTATCAAGCTCATCTACACTTATATATATTGTAAACCTTCTGCTCCCCAAAAATGTCGTAGCTGTACTCGGATACTATTTTTCATTATGTATCAGAAAATATACTTCATCCTTAAGCCAATGTTTGTTCTTTTCATAAAGATAGTTATAATTCGCATCTGTATAATATTCCACTGGAGATATGCTATTATCTTTACCTTGAATAATATGTGGCGAATCAGCAGTACATCCTAATTCAAGCCATAGTTCCGTTAGTCCCATTAAGCCATCAATACAATTTGTATTTTTATCTTTTAGGAATTTATTAACTCGAGCAGCTCTTAACTTTCTATCCTCTAAATCATCTGGATTTTTTTCTTCTTTAGCCAGCTCATAAAGAGTATCCATAACATCCTCTAGATCATAGTCACTAGAACCTGCCAACTCACATATTTCAATTCTATCATCTCCTTTTTCCAGTTGTTCTTTCGCATATTCTATTATTTCATTTATAGAAATTTGCTTTTCTAATAATCCTCTATATAACAATTTCCAGGTTATATTTAACTTAAGTTCTTTAATATCTGCTATTTTTATCATGGTTTTATTGGCACTCCATTCATCGCTCCATTTTGAATAAACATTCTGTGTGTTACTTTTCCATCTTGAATAATCCACTCAAATCTTCCTTCTACTCCATTTAATGAACCCTCTAGCTGATACAATGTTGCATCATTCAATGTAGTTTTTGTTGCATATCCAGCATAATTATCAACTAAATCATTAAAGCCGTGCGCTTGAGCTGTCGCAGGAAATTCTTTTATAATTTGAGGTTTACCCGTTTTTTCATTTATCTCGTAAATTGGTTTTACATCATCTACTTTCAAAGCACTTCCTGTTCTTGGACTATCTAAAATATCATTATGTATAGTCTTACTACCACTCTTACTACCACTCTCCCCGCCTATTTCCGGTGCTGTACCCGGTCTTCCTGAAGGTAAATTATCCAATGAACCGGGAACCGCATTAAGTTCAGAAACAAGCCCAGCTAAACATACTAAATCTGATGCAATCGTACTTCCATATAGGATTTTATAATATGCATCCTCACCTAAACATGCTTTTATTTACGTTTTCCTTCTCAAGAATATCATCTGCACTTATATATCTACCAATAAAGCAACTTTCTTATTTCATCAGATGCTCTTAATAATCTTTTCCATTCTTCAAATGTTCTTACCGCTTCGACACTAAGTAATTCTACGTTTTTTTCTAATTGCATGAATGAATTTCTTAACACTATGCTTTTTTCTAGTATATCATCATCAATCATACCTTCATCCAAAAATAGATTTAATGTATCTTCATGCAGGAAACTAATAACATCTATCGAAAATTCTTCAAACAAATTATGTTTAATTGTATCATCACTCTCTGTCAACAAATAACTCCCACATTCTTGAATTGTTTTTTTAAAGTTTTGATATCTTTCTTCCAATGAAATCATCTCGTCACCTCTTGCCTGATTGAGTCCGAAAATATATTAAGCTCCAGATTTTTATAATCTGGAACTTAATACTTTTCAAATCTTTATTAATTCATGCAATATATTATATTTCTATTGTTGCATCAATGCCCACTCAAAAAAAGTTTTTCCTTCATTTTCGAAATTATTTACATCTCCATCCCTAAGTGCTTCTTCAGCTATACGACGAGCTTCACTTTTCTTATTCATGTGAACATATGCCAAATACTTTAGAACATTTATATACATTTCTCCCTGACAATTTATAGCATATTCATCAATATCGTACTGCTCCATAAATTTATTGCTACTTTCTTCTACCAATTCTACAAGAATTTTTGCCTGCTCCTCATATTGATCTGTGAGTTCCATCTGTCCTGTTTTTACTGTGATAGTTGGAGCCTGAAAAGCGCCAACTGCCCTTAATGAATCAGGTTCTTTGCTATTACTAGGCATCTGCATTATCTTCCAAAAAATATCATCATAATCATAATTTTTTATGCTGACTCTATAAATCAATTTCTTCGAATCTACAACAAGGAAATCACAATAAACCATCGCCGCATCCTTTACACGAAAAATAGTATTTTGTCTGGCTTTATATCCCAACTTTTTCGCATATGCAACTATTAAATTCCTTAATTCTTTTTTCTGCTCCTTGTCTAATTTCATCTCACTCCTCCTCCGAAACATAGTATTGTATTCTAATGCCATGCTGAGCAACCTGATTTTGAACTGCCTGCAGAAACTTTTCTGCATTATCCGTTAAACTGTATAGGAAATGAATTTCTATAATTCCATATGTAATTGTCTCTTCTTTATACATATCCCCATACTGCTTTTCTTCAAGATAGCCGAGATACATGTTAATTTTCTCCTGCAGAATCATTAAATGCTGGTATTCCTCACTCCAATCCAAATGATCGGTAATCAACAAAACTATTCCATTTTTATCTTCTGTTAATGCTATACCATCTATTACCATACTATCAACTACCGACATAATATATTATACCTCCTCAATTTGGTCGAATTATTTTTTCTTTTTCCGACAACAACTCCTCCACTTTCAAGAATATGTCATTTGTGTTCTCCTTGTTTCATTTCTTTCAGCTTTTCCTCGAATTCTTCTTTTGTCAGCGATGCATCTGAATTATCATTCATTATATGCAGATCAAACATAACTTCCCCGGTTGGCTGATAGATAAATTTTATTGTCACCCAGAGTTCATCAAATGGAATCCCGGAATATGCCTGAACTGCTGTACAGCATTCTGGCAATACTATAAAAGTGTATGTAAAATCCGAAAGCCTTGATGTATCATTTGCATAATAAATGATTTCATTGCAGGCATAATTCACTTCAACAGGTTCATTTGAAGACTTTATTGTCTCCTGCATAATATGCATAATATTGTTCTAAACAAACGTTTCATTTTATCCGTCCTCGCCTAATACTCGATTGTCTGCTGTATCTCCCCCGTCTGCCGATTCCAGATCACCCGCTTATCGACAGCTTCTTTCTCCTTTTTTGGTCCCAGATCATAGATAATATAATCATCACTGACAACGAGCGATTTTAGCGCCTTATCCGCTCCCGCATCGATCGTAATCAGTTCGCCTTCCTGCTTGTCCTCCAGCGAATAATATTTTATGCAGATAGAATCATCCACCTTCTGTGTGTAGGACATGACTTTTTTGTAAACATTCAGGCAATACACACTTCCTGCAATACTTACTTTTTCCTTCGCATCTTCATCATAGACACGTAAATCATGTAGATATACAAAATCACTGCCATATAACATATTGCTTTCAAAATAGACACCGATCGGTTCTTCCTTCTCCGTTCCGTAGATAACATTCTCAAAAAAGCAGATCAACTGATTTCTTCTGACCGCTTCATAAGAACATCGCACATTCACCAGATGCCGCATACGTCCAACCTCTATCGGCTGGCTCCAGTCCCATGTATTCATATCAAGATAATAGTATTCTGTCTGTTTTTGAAGCACCAGATAATGATCCCGGATACCAAATATCACGTAACTGCCATATCCGCCCACATTCTCATAGATCACCTGTGCCTCAGTGCCTTCTTTATTGATGCGGTAAATCCGGTTTTCAATCTGGATATAGAAATATCCCTCATAATAGTACAGTTTGGAACCGATACTATAATAGATCGCATCTCCTTCCTCAAATGTATAAAATTCCTCATATGTACCATCCGGAGACAACCGGTAAATCACATTGTTTCCGCATTTCTCCAGCTCATCTACCTTGTCATAGTTTCCAAGCTTCACCCGGCTCTTGTAGAAATACACATAACCGTCTACAACCAGCGCGTCATTGGCATAATTACCGCTCTGCTGATCAATGCCTGGATCAACCTCCGAGAATGGATTCTCAAAAAAACGGTTCTTCGCCTTTGGTTCCGATTGTTTTTTTTCATATATCCCACTTCCAACTACAATTACACAAACGAAGAGTATCACCGCAAATATAACAATCTTTTCTTTCCGACTTAGAGACATTTCGTCCTCCCTTCGACACTAATCACCCACGTTTACCCACATTGCAGGCCTCACGCCGTTATAAGAATCCGGATAGTCCTGATCCCATTTTCCCTCGTATCCAATCACTAAGATCGTGTAATCCTTCATACCTGTTGACCGCAGCATCCACGGTAACCGCTCCGTACCATCAGGCAGATGCCGGGAATATGGATACATCGCTGGAAGCTCCTCGATTATAAGATCTGTAAATATCGCTTTCCGCTTCTGCAAAACTGCCCTCGATGGTCTTCGTCCAAGAACAGATGCATCCGTTAAACGATTTCCATAATATTGCTCTGCTTCCTTCCAGCTCAGCAGGAATATTTTATCTTTTGTATCCGGTCTGCTCTCCCGTACCTGTACATCCCCGGATGGGTCCACATGCGCAGCAAATCCCACCGTAGACGGATTCTCCAACGTTGTCTCCCGTATACTTGCCTGCTCTGTCTCGTCAAATGCCTCTGCATAAAACTCCTGATTCAGCCACGTCCGTATCTGTGAATCCTCCCATATCACACATTTAAAACTATCCGAGAATCGTTGATACGCAATCACATCATGGGATATGAGCAGCATAGCATCCCCATCCTTATCCAGCACATCCCAGCAGATCGGATCTTCTGTCTCCGGATCTCCATCCTGTTCGTAGGTTCCCATCTGTACGATGTCACCGATTTCCGCATCTTTCAGTGCTACCGTCTCCAATGCTTCTGTCGTGGCAGGTTCCTCTGTAGTCATTTCTTCTGTAGTCGTCTCTACATGTTTTTTCCCACAGCCACAAAATATTAGCAGGCAAAGACATAACAATAAAAAATATATATTTCTCGAACTAACCCTTCTCATTTTTCTCCATTTCTTTCAGCTTTCCTTTTTCCATCATGTAATCTATTATTACATCACTGTTATCTTCAAACATCCTGCAAAGCTCCATCAACTCTTCATCACTAAAATCGGATAAATAGATTCCTTCCCCAGCCTCTTTATCTTCTATCATTTCTCCATTCTCAATTTTTAATTTACCCTTTCCAAGCCATGCCATCATACTAACGATATCATCAAACTGTATTTCTTTCTCAGATATCTGTGCAGCTGCCATCTCGCAGCCCTTATGAAATTCATCAAGTATTTTAGAATTCCGCCCCGTATTACAAAACGAATCGTATTCCTCCAGCAACTGATCGACGCTCGTGTAATCAATCACATATTCCGGCACAAATAACCGAATCTCCAGAATTCTCGCATAAATTAAATACCGATCCACAGACATGCTCTTCCAATTTATGCCATCCAGATTGAAGTCGAAAGAAAATAAATCCAGAGTTCCTTCAATTGACAGATCGTGTTGATACTTCCAATTTGCATCCAGCATTTCCGATATTCGTTCATAATACATCTGCCGCCTTTTATCTACAGTCTTTGCTATTATCCCACCTATCACAAAAACTGCTGCTACGACGGCAAGCACTTTTACATATATTCTTTTCTTTCCCATAAAATCTCCTCATCTGTTGGAACGCCCGCCATTTAATCACGCATCCAGTCTAATAGAATTTCACTATTCTCCTCAAATTTTTTGCACAATTCCAGCCATTCATCATCACCAATATCCATGTCGTAAATTTCATCTCCCAAATCTTTAATTTCAACAACATTTCCGTTCTCAATTTTCAAGGCACCTATTCCCATCCGCCTCACATAAAAAGGTATATCGCTGGGATTAATTCCCGGCGCACCACTTGATGCATACTCACAAGCCATGTTAAATTCATCCAGCATTTCCGATTTCTGACCCGTCTCACAAAACGCTTCGTATTCCTGCAGCAGTTGATCCACGTCCGAATACTCCATTTCTTTATATTTGGTTGTAAATAACCGAATCTCCAGAATTTGCGTATAGATTGACTTTTTATCTATATACATCCCCTCCGGATATTCTATTCCATCCCAACTGTATTTAGCTTCTCCTGTAATCGACAGTGCTTTTCGATACCACCCATTTAAATTGACCATCTCTGCCACCCGATTCAAGTACTCTTCTTCCACTTGTTCTCGTATCCTTCTATCGACCGCTACTGCGGTCACACCGCCGATTAGGGCAACGATTACGATCGCTGCCAGCCATCTTATAGCTTTTCGTCTTTTACCCATGAATACCCTCCAATTTTCGCATGCTGAAATATAGTTTTTGCACAGAAAAGTTTTTTTCTCACAATTTAATACAGAATTGTAATTGCTTCTTGCAATTGTCCCTCCTAAATTTAATTTTCATTTTTCTCTCCTCTTTTGCTTTTTGTTGTTTTCAGTTTAAATAACTTTCTCAGATTTTTCGACAATAATTCCGCCAAACGAAAGTTTTTTCGACCAAACAAAGATTTTAACAAAAATTTAGCCTAGACAACCATCATTACGCGCTATTTTCTTTAGGCCATCACTTATCCCTCCACCAATCAATGATTACATCATTATATAGACGTTGTCATACAGTTCTCTACTATTACGTCGATTTTTGCACAATGAAATGCAATTTTTGCATTTCTTCGTATTCTCTCAGATTTTATTTATGATAAAATAAAAGTATCTTAACACACAAAAGGAGACTCCAAGCTATGTATCATATTGTTATCTGTGATGATGATACTTTATTTATAGATCAAATGAAATGTTTATTGCTTCGCGCAGGACTTCCCTTAGAAGCCTGCAAATTCTACAGCTATCTTTCAGCAAGTGAATTCGAAGCAGATTTCGAGAATTTCTATACTGTTGACCTGCTGATCTTGGATATTCAGCTCCCGGATGTAAATGGAACGATATTTGCCAAATCTTTTCGTGAGAAATTCCCAAGCTCCACGCTGGTTTTCTGTTCCGGGAAGCAGTCGCCAACACCAGAGTCTTTTGAGTCTGAACCATACCGCTATCTACTCAAAGCATGGACAGATGCACATATGGTAGAGAAGCTCACGCCTGTCATCGCGCATATCCAGACGGAAAAAGCAGAGCCTTTTATCCATGCCGGATGGTACAGCACACAACTGAAGCTGCCTGCCTCCGAGATAATGTATATCGCACGCGGACGTGGCTGTTCGAAGATTTATGTATCTAAGAAGAGCCCCTATTATACTTACAATGACAAGATCTTATGCAAAAGTTCTCTGAGTGATCTGCATGCATTACTGCATGATTTTTATTTTGCATATGCGCATAACAGTTACTTAGTGAATCTCCAACATGTAACATACCTGAATACGACCGAACTGACACTGTCGGATAATAGCATGCTGACGATCTCTCGCTCCAGACAGAAAGAGTTTCAGGCAATGTTTTTCCGTTATATGAAATCACAGGATTAGGAGGCAGTATGGATTATATTATCTTGTTGTTTTGTTGCGTAGCAGAATACCTCATATTTTCGGACTTTTTTGATGCCTTTTTAACCATTCGTCCGAATTTCCAACCGATCTGGAACCGTATTTTGATTGCGATTCCTTTCATCGGCATTTATTTTGGTATCAACACATTGCAGATTTCGTATCTGAATATGATTGCGTTCATCTGTCTGTTACTTCTTTACTCTTTTCTTTATGAAGCAAGCTTGAAAGAACGACTGCTGTATATCGTATTTTTGTGTGCGATTTTCTTCGGCTGCGAATTTTTATTTGCAGTTTTATTGAATCTGCCTGCATACCTTTTTCATTCCAGCAGTGTTGCGAATCTGTCCACGATTCCTTGGCAGATATTTACTTTGAAGCTCCTGACCTATCTGATCTGCTGCCTGTATAAGCAGACCTCTGTCAAATCTGCTGCCCGCATGGATCGAAAGATTTTCGCATGCTATTTGTGTATTCCAATTGCATGCATTGCAATGATGCTGCTCACATATTATTCTGGTCTGGACTTCGCATCATCTCCACGCATGCGGATATTGCTCTGCGTATTTTTTGCGATCATGCAGTTTGGCAATATTCTGATCTTCCGCGCATTCCAGAGATACACGGAACAGCTCAATCACAACCTGCAGAACAGCCTGATCATCTCCGATCAGTCGCTTCGACTGAGTTATTATCAGAAGCTGCTCACAATGGATGAACATTTGCAGGAGCTGGTGCACGATACGACCCATTACATGAAAGCCATCCGCATACTGCTTGACGATGGGCATGCTGATAAAGCACTTGCACTCATTTCCGAATTAGATACAAAGTTAGATACAACCATCCTTACGCGCTATTCCAAAAACGATATTCTGAATGCGATTTTAACGGAGAAAAGTGACCTTGCCCAATCGAAGAATATCCAAATATCGATAGATGTACTCCCGGATATTACGTTTGCCGAATTACCGTCCGCGGACATAATATCCATTCTGTCAAATCTGCTTGATAACGCCATTGAAGCATGTCTGGCGCGCGATAATTCTCGTGTTGTACAACTGACTATTACAAAGAAAAATGAAAATAACTTCTATGTGATTATCGTGAAAAATACCTATGACAAAGCACCAGTTTTACGTGATGGACAATTCGTCTCTACCAAGACGGACACGAAGCTGCACGGCATCGGCACCAAAAGTATCCGGCATGCCGTGGAGAACAATCATGGTTTTGTTAATTACTCTATCGAAGAAGGATTCTTCGTGGCGACTGTGGTATTACCAATAGCATTAAACGTGTAGGTTCCTTAAATGCTACAATTAGTTGCATTTCTAAAAATCTCTTTACAATCTGCTGTAATTCATGATACAGTTTCTTTGTTGTCGAGAAGCGCTCGTTCATAGCGTAGTTCGGTAACAGTCTATTAATTTATATTTTTATCTTCGATTCTTCGAATACTAATCATTACCCTTTTTGCGCGCAAATTTTAATTATTACTCATTAACAACTTTAATTTCATGCACACATCTATTTTTTAGGAGGAACAGCTTATGACGAATGAAACAATAACCACAGACACACAGAATACATTCTATCAGACCGTAAACGAACTCGAAGAAGCTATGAAAACACAAAACCTATATTCAGAATATATCACACTTGACGAAACATGGAAAAAACGCTTCGCTGATTACATGACGGGAAAGAAAACAATGCCACTTACTTACGATCCATTCTTCAAATGTATGTTTCACCCGGACAGACATCCTGATTGGTTGTCAAATCTGCTCAGTGCCATTTTGGGTGAATCCGTCGTTGTGGAATGACTTTTGCCATCGGAAAATACAGCCATCTCCATTGATTCCCTGCTAATCATGGATATCGTTGTGAGGTTAAGCAATGGCTCACTTGCAAATGTCGAAATTCAGAAGATTCCATATATGTTCACTGCTGAACGCATTTCCTGTTACTCTTCTGACTTGTTGCTTCGTGAATACACACGCCTAAAAGAGAACAAAAAATTTATGTATTCTGACATGAAAAAAGTATACACCATTATTCTATATGAAAAAACAGGTGCTGATTTTAAAAATCCGCTATTGCATGGTGCTTATATCCATCACGGTAAAACACGATTTAACACCGAACTCACGTTGAAACTCCTGCAGGAATATTTTCTGATTGCACTTGATGTATTCTGTCAAAACGGATATACTGATGATAAGAATCTAGATACACGGGAAACCATTGATTCAAATATGAATGATTTGGAAGGCTGGCTTTCTATCCTGACCGCAGAGACAATCGCGGATGTGGAGCGCGTGATCAGACGCTATCCGTGGAGCGAAACGATATTCCGTGAAATGAGTACATATGTTAATAAACCTGAGGAGGTGATTCACATGTTTTCAGAAGCGTTAAAAATTGCAGATAAAAATACAGTGAAATACATGATTGAAGAACTGCAGGATGAATTACAACTGGCTGAAAAAAAGCAAAAACAGGAAGCGGAATTGCGAAAGCAAGAGGAAGAAAAACGAAAGCAGGCTGAAGATGAATTACAGCGATCAAAAGAAGAAATTGCGCAGTTGAAAGCATTGTTAGCTAAAAAGCAATAATCCAGAATGGCACCGTTTTATGACGGTGCCATTTTATATCAAATAATTATTTCGTATTCTCAGCTTCACCGATACACAATCGTCTCCTGTGTCTCCCCGGTATTCCGGTTCCAGATTACCCGCATATCCACACCATCTTCATAATTGCCCGGTCCCAGATCATAGATAATGAAATCATCACTCACCACCAACGATTTTATGCTCTTATTCTCATCCGGGTTAATCGTAAACAGTTCGACTTCCGACTCACCATCGAACGATCTGTATTTTATGCAGACGCCATCATCCACGCTCTGTGCATAAAAGGCATCTCCTTTATAAACATTCAGGCAATACACGTCAGACGCAATCTTCTCCAATTCCTTTTCCTCTTCATTCCAAACCTTTAATTGATGATCCAATAAAACTATCGCATTGTCTGATAGTTCATATCTGCTTCCATAAATAACGCCCTCATATAAATCAAAAAGTTCCGTATCTACATTGAGCAAGTGCCGCATACGTCCAACCTCTATCGGCTGACTCCAATCCCATTTATCCAGATTCAGACAGTAGTATTGGCGCGCTTTTTGAAGCACCAGATGATGATCCCGGATTCCAAATGCCAGCGAACCTTCACCCATATTCTCATAAATGATCTGTGCACGGGTTCCTTCTTTGTCGATACGATAGATTCGATTTCCTATCTGAATATAGAAATACTCATTATAATAATAGAGCTTTGAACGGACAGAATAATAGATTGCATCCCCATAATCAAATGTATAAAATTCCTCATATGTACCATCAGGAGAGAGACGATAAATTACATTGTTCCCGCATTTTTTCAACTCATCTACATGGTCATAGTTTCCAATGTTCACCCGGCTTTTATAGAAATACACATAGCCATCTACAACCAATGCCTCATTTGCATAATTTCCACTTTGCAGATTGATTTCCTTATTAACCCCGGAAAATGGATTCTCAAACAGCCGGTTCTTTGCCTTTTGTTCAGAATGATATTTGTAAAATACCCCGCCACCAATAGCACAGACAACAAGTATCATTGCAAATATAATTATCTTTTGTTTCCTGCTTAAAGACATCCCTTTCTCCCTTCAATCTATCGTCATCCAAATCCGATCACATGCTTTCCCTTCCATTCCGGTATAGGTATCACGGAATGAAAAGACAATCGTGCAGGTTCCATATTCATAATAAAGATCCTTCATTGAACTAATCTCTTTTTCTTCATCTGGTTTTCCCATCGCTGCAAGTATCTCCTCATACGTGCTCGTCTGACTGAGTCCATTGCACAACATAAATTGTTCGTCGAACCATATCGTATGAATCGGACAATTCACAGCGGCTGTCTCCTTCGTACTTGTATTTATGACTGATACATCAAATTCTCCCTTGAAATCGCGTGCCTCCATCTTGCAGATAGCCGTCTCATATGACTTATACCCATCTATCATCAGAGAAGCTGGTTGTCCTAGCATGATCTTCGCATCACTATCATTCATGCTGTACCCTGCATCATACAGATCTGTCATTGTACACGGAAAAGTCATAACCTTTCCGGCAATCGCAAATTCCATACTAGATGCATCCTTCGTCGTAAATGGAATGTCCGCATAAGCAACCGGCGCTTTCTCTTTTCGAAGGCTTACCTTCTCCGATGCCTCAGGATCTGTCAGAAACCAAACGACAAAGCCAATTACTCCAAGTATAACCACTATCATGATCACTTCTTTAATCGCACGCTTTACCCGTCTTTTTTTCTTTGCCTGCAAGTCCTGCATGAACTGCTCATAGACTTCGTCTCTTTCGGTATTCTCTTCCATTGCTATTCCTCCCATGTTTACCGGTACGAGATTGTTTGCTGTATCTCTCCGATATGCCGGTTCCAGATCACCCGCGTATCAACAGCTTCTTGCTCCCTTTGACACTAATCACCCACGTTTACCCACATCACAGGTCGAACGCCGTTATAAGAATCTGGATAGTCCTGATCCCATTTTCCCTCGTATCCAATCACCAAAATCGTGTAATCCTTCATACCTGTTGACCGCAGCATCCACGGTAACCGCTCCGTACCATCAGGCAGATGCCGGGAATATGGATACATCGCTGGAAGCTCCTCGATTATAAGATCTGTAAATATCGCTTTCCGCTTCTGCAAAACTGCCCTCGATGGTCTTCGTCCAAGAACAGATGCATCCGTTAAACGATTTCCATAATATTGCTCTGCTTCCTTCCAGCTCAGCAGGAATATTTTATCTTTTGTATCCGGTCTGCTCTCCCGTACCTGTACATCCCCGGATGGGTCCACATGCGCAGCAAATCCCACCGTAGACGGATTCTCCAACGTTGTCTCCCGTATACTTGCCTGCTCTGTCTCGTCAAATGCCTCTGCATAAAACTCCTGATTCAGCCACGTCCGTATCTGTGAATCCTCCCATATCACACATTTAAAACTATCCGAGAATCGTTGATACGCAATCACATCATGGGATATGAGCAGCATAGCATCCCCATCCTTATCCAGCACATCCCAGCAGATCGGATCCTCTGTCTCTGCATCTCCGTCCTGTTCGTAGGTTCCCATCTGCACAATATCTCCAATTTTTGCATCTTTCAGTACCACTGTTTCCAATGCTTCTGTCGTAGCAGGTTCTGGTTCCTCTGTATTGGATTCCTCCGTAATTACCTCGGTTGACTCCGCCTGTTTTACACACCCACTTAATAAAAGCATTGCAAATGCGAGCATGATATACCATTTTTTCATTCTCTATAACTCCTCATACCGAACCTGTCTACGTCTGTTCATTCTCTGATTTCTTCATTCCACAGTTGCAGATAAATATATGATCTGAGTCCTCTTATTTGTAACTAATAGATTTCCATTTCCCTGTATGCCGGTTCCATATTATACGTACATCCACATTCTCTCCATATTCATAATTTTGACCATACTCTGACGATCCAAGATCATAGATGATAAAATCCTCGCTAACGACCAACGATAATATCCTCAATTTCCCATCCGGATTCACCGTGAGCAAATCTCCTTCTTCATCTGACGTCAGAGCTTTGTATTTTATCGTGTACGCATGATCCTCGTCGTTTTTCTGCACATAATAGACGGCATCCTGATAAATATTTATGCAATCGATATCTGTCTCTTCTTCTATTGCTGCATTCGCATCCTGCAGCCGCTTCGGAGAATGCTTGGTAACACCACTGATCATCCAATTATAAAAAGTATCTGCGTCCAGCGCATACACATATTTCAAAACACGCATCTGGTCAAAGTCGATTGGCGTGCTCCAGTCCCATTTACGCATATCCAGATAACGTACTTCATTATGATTTGCCAGCAGCAGATAATGCTCCCGGATTCCAAACATCCGAAAAATACCATTACCTCCAGTATTCTCATAGATAACCTGCGCACTGCTTCCATCCTTTGTTATACGATACACCCGCTGACCGATCATGATATAGAAATGCTCATCATAATAATAAAGCTTGGAATTCACGTCATAATAGATGGCTTCTTCATCTTCAAATTCGTAAAACTCCTCATACGTTCCATCCGGGGAAAGACGATATATGACGTTATTTCCACATTTCTCTAATTTTTCTTTTTTATCATAATTTCCCAGCTCCACGACACTTCTGTACAGATATACATAGCCATCCACAACCAGCGCATCCGCCTTGTAGTTTCCATATTGATATTCAATCTCTTTGTTATTGTCGAAGAAAAAGATATCCGCATGGTTTTTCTGAAATACGATAACCACCACCAGCAACCATGCGAGTAAAACGATACTTACGACTGTAATAAGAACATATAATTTTATTTTTTTCATTCCTGTAACGCTTGCCCCTCTCCGTTTTCATCACCTACATCGATCCACATAGCCGGACGAACACCCTGATAGTAATCTGCCAGACATTGTGAATAATACCCGTCCCCTCGAATAATGGAGATTTGATTCTGTGACTTTCCGGTTGACCGCAACATCCACGAAATCCCTTCCGATGCATCTGGAACACTTGTCACGAATGGTACTTTTTCACGCACGCGCTGTTGCTCTATCTCTTCGTAGCGCTGTAAAACAGCCTTGCTTGGTTTGCATAAAAGTGCTTCTGCTTTTGGTAATTTGTGCCCATAATACTTCTCGATTTCCTTCTGGCTCAGCAGGAATATCCGATCCGTCGCATCACCCCTCGACTCCTGATTTGCCTCATCTACTCCTGATGTGACGTATCCTTTGATACGCGCCTGTGTTTCCTTATCAAATGCGTCCGTATAAAACTCCTCATTCAGCCATGTCCGTATCTGGGAATCCTCCCATATCACACAATTGGGGCTGTCAGAAAACCGCTGATAGCCAATCACGTCATGCGAGATAATCAATATTGAATCCCCGTCCTTGTCCAATACATCCCAATAGATCGGGTCCTCTGTCTCCGTATCCCCGTCCTGCTCATAGGTTCCCATCTGCACGATATCACCAACTTCTGCACGTTTAAGCTCGACCGTCTCCAATACTTCTGCTTCCACTGCAGCGACCGTTGTCGCCTCTGTGGATTCTGTGCTTTGCTGTGCACACCCGCTGAGCAGGCACAGAATCACGAATCCCAATACACCTGTTTTTTTCATACCTTTATTTTTCTGCCTCATACCGCTCCTTGAAATATGCAAGCAGCTCCTTATAATCCTGCATAGAATGATAGAAGCGAACCGTGTCTGTATATTCACTGCCATTCCATTTATATGCATACGTAACTACGAAACAGGCACCCGGATTCTTGAACTTCAGAATCTTCTCAACCGGCAAAGCCACCTGCTCAAAGGTACCGTTCTCGATCATCTCCTGAAAAACCGGCTTCTCCTGAATACGCTTCAACAGGAAATCCTTATGCTGAATCATCTTGATTGCTTTCTGCTCCATGTCTCGGCTACCCATTGCCTGTCCGACATGTGTTACACTTACCCCCTGCGCCTGGACAGTGTGAACTCTATATGCACCCAGTCCGGTTGCTCCCAGAAAAGCATCCTTATTCAAATGTACAACATACGCATGTTTCGCATTATCAATCAACACCGCATGTAACACATCGGTATATGTAATAAGCTTTCTCTTATAATTTGTCTTGTAGATCAGACAGCAAAGCAGCACGACAAAGCTTACGACTCCCAGTATCGTGTTTACCTTTCCATCCTCATAGTCGCCAGTCACTGTCATCCATGCAGTATACAGAAGTCCGCCAATCGATGCCAGCAACAGCACCAGCCATGTCAGAAATCCCGGAACTGACATATTCCGTATCGTTCTCGGTGGATAGCTGTACAGCTTCATATCCTGTGCGCTCGCAGGTGTCTCCCATTTTCTCTGATCCCAATTCACATCAAATAGTTTTTCTTCGCTCATCCCGTTACCTCTTTCCAATGTTTTTTCATTCTACCGTCTGCATAACATTTTTTCGATTCATTTTCCGCGAATCGAAGATTTTTTCCGTCAACCCCAAGTTTTGCATGAATCCCTGTTCATTACAATTCATCTGTCCGTTTTTGCATAATCAGATGCAATTTTTGCATGAATCAAGTCAAATTTTTCAACAGCCGATTAAGATGATTATATACTATATTTTGTCGCTATACAACAACATAACTGTGTTTTGTGGAAATATATTTGTGGGCACACAAAAAAAGAGGTGCTCTGCACCTCTCTCTTGTTTTCCTGTTTACTTATGCTTCCTTCTGCAAATTCCGTATCACGATCTGCTCCTGATTATAAATATGTTCCTTCATAATCTTCTGTGCTGTCTCTACGTCGCCCTTCAAAATCGCCTCTGTAATCTGATCATGCTCCCGGATCAGATTCTCATGATACGAAAAATCTTTTACATATTCAAACCGGTATCGGTACACCTGCTCGCGCAGATTCATCGCGATCGTAATCAGCTTCTGGTTCTTCGATGCCCGGTAAATCGTGTTGTGGAAACGCTCATCGCCCTCCACGATTGCCTGTACATTTCCTGATTTGACCGCTTCGCGAAATGCAACACACGCCTGTTTTATCTCTGTCTTATCATCCTCATCCAACCGCTCGCAGGCAAGCTTGACCGACAATGAATCAATTGCCATTCGAACCTCCAAGGCATCTTTTAAGTCACGCACTGTAATCTTCGCAACCTCCGCACCTTTCCGCGGAATCATAACAACCAGACCTTCCAGCTCCAGCATCCGGATTGCCTCACGTACCGGTGTCCGGCTGACACCAAGCTTGTTCGCCAGTGTAACCTCCATCAGACGCTCTCCCGGCTGCAATTCTCCCTGTATGATTGCCTTGCGTAATGTATGAAATACAACCTCCCGAAGTGGAAGATACTCATCGATATTCATATCCAACTTCATATCTGCTACCTCCTTACCTTCCTGTCAAAACTTTTATCCATTCCGATTTTCATTACCTTCTTCGTTCCCCATATACATCAAAATAAATTCAACGTGTATACAATATACATTACTATGCATAGACAAATATTTCAAGCATATTTTTTATTTCTACCAGAGTATTTTTCTCAAAAAGTATGATTATTTCTCACGATTCTGCAAAAATCTCAGCCAACTCTAACACGGCTGTGTCACATATACCTCGGAAAGTCCGTACTGCTGCCGGATTTTCTCTGCCGCCTGCTCTGCAGTCGCTTTCTCTGTATATAAACCAAACACCGTCGGTCCGCTGCCGCTCATGATCGCATTTTCGGCACCAGACTCTTTCATTGTCTGTTTGATCTCCTCGATCTGCGGATAAAGCTTCGTTGTGACTGTCTCCAAGACATTTTCCATGCGGCTTGCCACACCGGACAGATCTCCCTGCTTCAGCGCGTCCACCATACCCGCAACATCCGGGTGGTGCTGCAGCTCGTTCGCATGCAGGTTCTCATATACCATCTTCGTGCTGACCGATATCGTCGGTTTCGCCACAACGACAAAACAATCAGGCAGCGGTGCCACCTCTGTCAGCACCTCGCCGATGCCCTCGGAAAGCGCGGTTTTTGCCATGATACAATATGGCACATCCGCCCCCAGCTTCACACCAAGCTTCATCAATTCCTGATCACTGACGTCCAGTCCATACAACTCTCGCATCGCGTGAAATGCCGCGGCGCAATCCGTACTGCCACCTGCCATACCGGCTTCGACCGGGATTCGTTTCACCAGCTCCACATGGACATGCCCGGTCAGATGATACGTTTCCCCCATCAGTGCGATTGCTTTGTAGATAAGATTACGCGCATCACACGGCACGAATGCCTTATCACACGCCAGTGTGATTGTCAGCGTATCCGCTTCCTCCACTGTAAATGTCAATGTATCATATAAGCTTAGATTCTGCATGATCATGCAGACATCATGATAACCATCCTCGCGTCTGCGCAAAACATCCAATGCCAGATTCACCTTTGCATATGCATTTCTCGTTAACGTTTTCATCCTTGAAAGCCTCCCGTTACAAACAATCTGTTTTTATTATACCAACGCAAGCGTTACTTCACAATCTATTTATTTTCTCATAACGGCAGAAATCCATGCCGCATCTGCAACATGGATTTCCGTGATTTTCTATTTACTTTATATTATAGGAAGATCTAAGATTTCACGATCAGCAGCCGGTCACCCTCTGATACATAATCGGACTCCAAATTGTTCAACTGCTTAATGGCATCAATGGATGCATAGTATTTTTTCGCGATACTCCACATGCTGTCGCCCTTCTGCACGACATACCCGACGATACCCGGCTGTGCCGCCTTCTTCGCCTCATCAATTGGCAGGATCTGCAGATCCGTCATCGCCTGACTCTCACCCTTTGCAAAGACGGAGATGTTCAGGTTGATCTGTGCCTTAATCTCGATTTCTTCACTATTTAATAACGACGCAGTAAGCTGGTCGATGCACGGATGGATACGCACCGAGTCCTCCTGCGCGAGCGGTACCGTATCCGCCGTATACGAAAATGGAATCTCCACCTCGACACTGCTCATCGGATCATCTCCGGTCGCAATATACAGCACACAGCATTTTACAACGCCTGTGATCTCTGCCCCATTTTCCCCGACAACAACATCATCAATATCGACATCGCCATACACATGACAGATCTGCAGCAGCTTCGCCTTATCTCCACCGATCTGTTTTCTGGCAGACACTTTTGCCTTCGCTGCATTGCGCAGCAGCAGGTTCTCATAGTCCATCACCTCAAACTGCGGTACAAGCTCCGCGCTCGGCGAATACACATCGGACAGCATCCGGCATGAACAGTCCTCATACAACTTGATATTCATATCAATATTATAGTCACAGCCAAACACGCGATCCTCACCATCCGCATCCTGCCGGATTGTGATCTCCCCCTTGCCAAGCACATAATCGACATCCAGCACCATGCCCTCTGCTGCACCACTGCAAGGCACCTCACGATAGAGCGACCGCACCGAGAAAATGGACTGTACCGGGAGCCGTTCCTCGCCCCCTTTATATAAGATGAAGATTTCGATTTCTCCACGCACCAGAAGCTTCTCATCCCCCGCCTTCGTCTCCATGTTCCGAAGTGCGACACATTGCCACAAAATCTCCTGGATATTCGGTTTGTTCTGCGGGATTTCCAGCTCCTCCCGCACCTTCAGGACATCGCGCTTGGCGAGCACAACCTGACTATATGTAACGTCGCGATACTGACAGGCAACGCCTTCCCCCTGCTCAATCCCTGTCGCCGCATCGATGCACATCTCTTCATACACATTAACACTTGTTCCGATCAGTCCGCGAACCTCCAGCTTGCGCGAATTGATCATGCTCACCGTCAGATCCTCCAACTGACTGTGGCAATCCACCTGACTGGAGGAAGACACGCCATCGCAGTTGACAACATCCTCAAATGGAATCTCACTCTGGAACTGGCACAGCCGCGGGATATCGCCCCCGGTACGATACAGCACACGCACGCAGACCGATCCGGTGATCCGCACTTTTCCATCCTCCGGAATCATGGACTCCAACAGAATATGACCTTCCTTGGCAACGATTTTTTCCATATCGCCTTTACTATCCGGAATCGTAAAATCATCATCAACTGTTATCTGTGAATATTTGGACTGCGTCAACACGCTTGTATGTATTTCCTTCTTCGAAAATTCCATAGCTCCCTCCACCAAACTAGATTCTTACCCTCTGCTTTATATGTATTCCAATGCTCTCTGAATTATGATAATTTACCGTAAATATTTTTGCGTGCATATAGAAGCCGTACTTACGATACATTCAATACCGGCAGCTCCAGCCGCGGCAACCGGATTACAATATACGGATACATCGACGATGTTCCTGTCTGCCCGTCAGGCGTGTTGGAATCTGTCCCTGATGCAACACCGGAAATGTCCCCCTCCATTTCAGCCTCGGTCTTCAGATCGGTCTTTATATAGATTGCCCGGTCAGTCTTATACAGCTCCTCCACAACCACACACAGATTGGTACGGTCGTGTTCCCCATATCCAACCACAATATACAGATGATCCTTCGTCGTATAACTCATCTGGAATGCATGCAGCTTCTTCTCCTCTATAATCTGCCGCAGATCATCCGGCAGTTCTGTCTCTGCGCACACCGTAAAATCCAGATCCTGTCGTTCTCTCGCCTCCTGCTTGCGACACCCGGATGACACACACGCCAGCGCAACCAGAACCAAAATCATAAACTGCCTCCCGCTTCGCCCTTTATTCAACATTTTCTCATTACAATCCCCCATGATCCCCCATTTCTTCATCCGCGTTCTATCTCAAATCCTTGCAGATGATAAAACGTTTCATCTACGCAGGTTGCGCAAACGAAACTATTTTGCTAAAATATATGTGGTTTTTTCCGCCCTATGCGTAAAACCACAAATATAAATATAAGAGGCGTAATCATGTCAAAGAAAATTAACCGAAACGATCCTTGCTGGTGTGGCAGCGGCAGAAAATACAAAGTCTGTCATGAAATGTTCGACGATAAGATTGCAAAAATTGCACATCAGGGGCACATCGTTCCTACTCATAACCTAATCAAAAATGCAGAGCAGATTGAGAAGATCAAGGAAAGTGCAAAAATCAACATCGCTGTACTGGATGAGATTCAGAAGACAATCCATGAGGGTATGTCTACCGCAGAGATCGATAAGATCGTCTACGATATGACAACCGATATGGGCGGTATTCCAGCACCATTAAACTACGAAGGATTCCCATACAGTGTATGTACTTCCGTCAACGATCAGGTCTGCCACGGATTCCCATCACCAGATGTTATCTTAAAATCCGGTGATATCATCAACGTAGACTGCTCTACAATCCTGAACGGCTATTTCTCCGACTCTTCCCGTATGTTCTGTATCGGTGATGTCAGCCCGGAGAAGAAGAAACTCGTTGATGTCACAAAGGAAGCAATGCTCAAAGGTCTCGAACAGGTAAAACCTTGGGGCTTCCTCGGCGACATGGGGCAGGCAGTGCATGATTATGTCTATGCAAATGGATATTCTGTTGTCCGCGAAATCGGTGGACACGGTGTCGGCATCGAGTTCCACGAAGAACCTTGGGTAAGCTACAACTCTAAAGCAGGTACAGAAATGCTTATGGTTCCTGGCTTCATGTTCACGATCGAACCGATGGTAAACATGGGCAAGCCGGACATCTTCGTCGACGAAGAAAATGACTGGGAAGTTTACACCGAAGATGGACTTCCATCTGCACAGTGGGAGATTCAGGTACTTGTCACCGAGGATGGATACGAGATTATTTCCTACTAAAAATACGCGTAGTCGGGCTACAGAATATTATAAAGATGAGCCATGATTATAATTCTACACAGACGCGCTCCCGCTCACTTCATCACGCAGCGGTACTAAATTCGTGCTACGCACTCATTAAGTGCCGGCGTGCTTCAATGGTCTGTTTAAGAATTATAATCATGGCTCATCTTGTTTACAGATTTACACGACTACGCTTACTCTTTGGTTAAAATGATTTATCTATGAATGGCAGTCCGCGGTGTATATACGTGATGTCTTCTGCTTCATCGTACGTGAAAGCAATATTCACATTTACCTTGTGATCATTTTGATACACATATTCCGGGACATTATCACTGTAGCCGTAGATGCATAAGGTATCCTGCAGTTCAATCTCGTTTCGTTTCTTCGCATGCATCGTCTCCAAGAAATCCGCTGTCACTTTCTGCATCTCATCCTCGGTCATCCGCCCTTTTTCCTGACTGCACAGATAGAGATTGCTGCTGCCAGAGAGCCCCAGATCTGTGTAGATCTGATCGAGCTGTTCCTTACACCGGTAGATATTTTCTGTCGACTGATTTTTCAATGCAATCTCTGTCATCAGATAATTCTCCTGTATGGTCGAACCATCGGCGTTTGTCTGTTCCATCGAAATCAACCGGATTGTCGTATCTCCATTTTCACCCTTTTTCACAAACGTTGTCGAAGTATTTTCACCTTCAGTACTTGTAATTATGTCATAGCCAGATATGATTCCCAGCTTTTCTCCAACCCGTTGCAGGATTTTCTCTCGTGCGGCTTCGGTCATCGTCTCATCGCCATAATGCGCATACAGTTTTACCTCTGCCACCGTCACATTTTCCACGCCATCACTCATGACCTGTGTCACCATCTGGCTCTCCCGGTCAATCCGCTTCGTAATAAAGATTTGCAGCGCAACTGCTGCCCAGATAAGTACAACAATATATAACTTCTTTTTCGTGCTCATAGTCCTTCCCCTTTTCAAGGTATTCCGCAACTTTGCTTCTGCGCCTGTTACGTACTAGGAGTGTTGCCACGTTTTACCAGTCTTATACATTTAAATTTTTGCTTTACTTTATCGCGTTAAAGCGTTATACTATTGTCGATGATTGAAGCTGTGCCAATCTTACCATATTTATTTGAATTACAGTCACAGCATGGAGGTATATTATGACAATCGGAATTGTTGGACTTGGACTGATCGGTGGTTCTTTTGCAAAAGCATACAGTGACAACGACGAACACAAGGTTCTTGCTTATAACCGCAGCAAAGAAGTGATTCAGGCTGCGTATAACGATAAAGCCATTGACGGCGAATTAAACGAAGGAAATATCAAAGACTGCGATCTGATTTTGCTTTGTCTGTATCCGCAGCTTTGCATTGACTATCTGACAAAGATGGCACCTTATATCCGCAAAGATGCGATGGTGATCGACTGCTGTGGTACAAAAGAGCTGATCTGCCAATCCTGCTACCCTATCGCCAAACAATATGGCTTTACTTTTATCGGCGGACACCCAATGGCAGGCCGTCATTTTTCCGGCTACGCATACAGCACAAAGACAATGTACAACGGAGCTTCTATGGTACTTGTGCCAGAAGATCTGAATGATACGAAATCCATCGAGCGCGCGAAGAAACTGCTGTCTCCGATTCATTTCGGTAAATTCACAATCTGCGATTACGACCGTCACGACGCGATGATTGCATTCACATCCCAGATGGCACACGTTGTATCCAATGCTTACGTGAAAAGCCCGACAGCAAAAAATCACGATGGTTTTTCTGCCGGAAGCTACAAGGATCTGACACGTGTTGCATGGTTGAACGAAACGATGTGGACAGAGCTTTTTCTGGAAAATAAGAAACATCTGATCAAAGAACTTGACTATTTTATCACGGCTTTGCAGGAATACAAAACTGCAATGGAGAACGACGATGCAGAAACATTAAAAAAACTCCTTGCAGATGGTAAACACTGCAAGGAGGAAATCGATGGAATCACTGGCGAATAATTTACGCCTGATGATTGGATACAAAGCAGCTGGCGATACCACTCACCAGCCCCGCTGCAAGCAGGTAGATGCCTGCCTGAAAGCTCTTCCAGATCGTCGCCCCGGACACAGAAGAACCGGAGGATACCTGAGAAGAGATGAAACGAGCAAGCATCTTAGAGATCCATGCCGTTACATTTTCCATATCTACAAGCGCTATGATAATCATACACACAACAATCATACAGGGTATTGCCTTGAGGGGCGGTATCCTGACAAAGGATAACACGAGCATCCCCACCGCGGCAATCAGGATTCCAATCGGAATTCCTCGCCACATATCAGAGATTAACCCCACATTTTCACAGATCTTCATAATGCTGTACCGGATCTGTACCTGTGCATGATATGCGGACAGATCAATAGCAGGTACAAATAGGCTCACTGTCAACAAAACTGCGGACAGGATGCCTAGCAGCATACTCGCTGTCACAAATTTACTTTTTCCATATTGATTCTGATTATCCATTTTTACGCTTCCGTTCCAAAAAATCTCCAACCGTTCCAAGTGTATAGATCACAAGACCTGCCACATAAAAGACCGGTCCAAGTCCCCTTCCGGCATCATAATTCGATGAGGTTCCAAGCTCTTTTGCCAGTCGGACATTGTCCTCTAACACACGCAGCGACTGTGTGTAATGCTTATTGTTGATCACGATAATAAAGATGACAAGCATCACAAGAATTGGTGCAAACCGCATAATCGGATTTGCCGCATATTTCCGCAACCACTTGATATAATCGCAGGCAGACAACAACAGCATCCAGACTCCGACTAAGATTGCAATGATACCAAGCACCAGCACAATGGTTTCTCCCATCGCCAGGATGCTTCCATCTTCTTCTACCATGGAGCTCTTCATACCGATCTCAAACAGATTCGCCTTACGCTTCACATCAAAAAGCTTCTCCCAGATCCAGTTCATAAACGGCGCCAGATATAACAAAATCGAACCGACAAACGCCAGCAACAGGTTCATATCTCCACCGATGGACTGGAAATATCCAACGATGTCGATTGCCTTGCTCGTATCGGCAGCTTTACGATGATGCTTTTTCTCCGGCACCTGCTTTACCGTATTTTTTGCAGCAAGCTTTGCCCGCTCCTTCGCCTTTACTTTCTCTTCCTTTTCTGCCCGCTTGATATCCTCTTTCGATACCTTCAGAACAATCGGTTCTTCCAATGGTGCACCGCAAGACTCACAGTAAAGCGCACCCTCTGGAATCTCTTTTCCACATTCCTTACATACCATGTTCTATCACCCTCCAGACCATCATATACAACGATGGCTGCCGAACCATACCGGCTCGACAGCCATTTTCTTACTTATGTATTATTTGTTTCCGATCTTGATTCCAAGCTTGTCTAACACTCTTGGAGCTGCGGCAGCAATCACACCAAGGTATGCAAAAATCACACCGGCTGAAATACCTACCTTAATACCATACTCCCTGAAGTTAACCGTCGTACCATCTGAATGTGCATAACCGTGACGAATTGTTGCGATCAATACAAATACAAAGATGACACCAAGAAGAATAAACTCAAAGTATGGAATCGCCTGTAACTTTGCTTTCACATTTGCAATCTGTGGAACAGGAATAAAATCTGCAACCTCCCATGCAATCAGTACCAATGAAAGCAGTAACACAATGATTGCGATGAAGCGGTTAAATCCACCTGCCTTAAACAGATTCCAATGCTCTGTAACACCCCAGTAAGTTGCATGTGCCCATGGGATTAAAGTTGCAAGGAACACAAAAAATGCTCCAACGATCTTCAGGATATTCATAGGATTTTCCTTCACATATCCAAGATATCCATTGATTCCTGCACCAAATGCCGCTGCGTTATTGCTTCTAGGCTGATAATAACCGCCCATCGGCTGCTGTGGCTGCTGGTATCCCATCTGTGGCTGTACCGGCTGTCCCATTGGCTGCTGGTATCCCATCTGTGGCTGCACTGGCTGTGCATTATCTGCAGGTTGCTCTGCCTGAACTGGAGCTCCACACATTGGACAATTTGTCTGTCCGGTTGGTATAATCGCTCCACACATCGTACAATTCATAAATCTTCCCTCCTAAATAACCCTCTTAATTCTAATAAGAAGTGATAAAAAAATAATAGCATAAACCCCTCATTCATTCAAGGAATTTATGCTAGATTGTGACTATTTTATTACATATTTTACATAATCTTCTTTTTTAGAGATCATATTGAAGAACTTTACAATTTCCCAGATTAAACTTGAAAAAATCTTCATTATCCAGACTCTCAAAATATGAGTTGATCACCCGGCACACACCGCCATGACTGATCACCATGACCTTTTTATCCGCATAGCGCTGCTTGATATCATCTAGAAAATTATACACACGCTGTACAACTTTAAGCAGCGACTCGCCCTCTGGATACTGGTAACCAAACTGTACCCACTGCTCCATGAATCCCGGCGTTCCCTCATAGGTTCCATCGATCACGCCATAATCACGCTCTGCAAGGCGATCATCCACTTCTACCGGCACACCGATCGCTGCACCGACAATATCTGCAGTCTCCTTTGCACGCACAAGCGGTGATGAAATGATGAGATCCACATCTGTATCCTGCATGCTCTGTGCCAGCTCATGTGCCTGTGAGATTCCTTTTTCCGTCAGTCGCACATTTGCTCTTCCACAGATTCGAACCTCTATATTATACTGTGTCTGTCCATGTCTTGTTACATATAATTTCATAGATACCCTCTTCGGAATAATGCTATTTATATCCAATCTCCGTTATGATACCATAGGAACTTTCTTTTTTCAACAAAACAGCCACTCAAAAAGGCTTTCCTAACTTATGAAAGTTATTTTTTTATTTTATTTCTTTATTTATGAAATATGCCGTCAAAACATCCATAAAATAATATTTTTCTTCTGAAAATGGCCAGACGCACCCACTCCGATGCCGGAAAACAAGCTTTCCCGCCTTCTGTGCCTGCATCAGATGCAGTTCAAATTCCCGGCTGCCTGCAACCTGACAAGTAATGCCTTCTACATCCTCTGGCAGAATCTGTGTTTCTGTCTTTGCTGTCAGAAGCTGTTCCCATTCCTCCGTCCAGATCTGAGCATATTCTGCCAGCCGTTCTTCGCGCGCAGGCAACGCTGCATATATCTCATTTGCCGCGAAAACAGCGCCGCTTGTTGTCACCATAATGGCATCCATCAACCGCCCTGCTGCCTGCACATTCATTTCCTTCATCATGGCAGCCGTCCTTGGCAGTCTGCGCAGATCTTTTCCATATAATTGCAGCAGCCCAGCAAACCGCGCATTTAACTGACTGGCAAGTCCACACACGACACTGAAATCAAATGCCTTTTCATATCCCGCAAATGTTGGCTGTTGCTCCGCCACTGACTCCATGACCTGACGCAGATATTCTGACAAATGCAGATCGTCCCCATTCGCAAGCAATGTCTCAAAAAACCGTTCCTCTTCCTCATAGATTTCCCAGAATCGCAAATCCACACAGACACACTGTGCCTCTGATAATCCATATCGCGCCCGTGCCGCCTGTATATCCTCCATCGTCCGGTCAATCAGTACAAACCGCACATAGGGTGCCAGCATTTCCAGATCCAGATCATTGCATCGACCGGCACCCCAGATAGCAACTACCGGTTTCGCTTCCAAAGGTACATCCGCCTCCAAAGTAAACGCCTGATCCCGCAATTTTCCCTGTCTTGCCAGATGTGCCCGCCGGTAATAGCTCTCAATCCCCTCTAAGACATAACTGGTCAATGTCTGCCGGTAATCTGTCCATGCGGTTCGCATCGGATCTGAATTTTCAGTTTCAATCATCTTTTCATAAATCATCTTCTACACGCTTTCTGCACTTACATTGTAAATTCTGCATGATTCTCTGCATTTCATCTGTGTAAAACCGAAAATACAAAAAAAACACCGACTCCGCAGCTTCTTCTGCAAAACCGATGCTTTTACAAGTGGGCCGCCGGGGGCTCGAACCCCGCACACCCTGATTAAGAGTCAGGTGCTCTACCAAATGAGCTAGCGGCCCGTAGTGAATTTTCACTTACCATGTGTTCTTCATCAGAACAATATGGAGTATACAACATTCATTTACAAAATGCAAGCTTTTTTTCACATTTTTTTCAGATTTTTTTCAAAAAGCCCGCAAACCCTTTATTTCCTTAACTTCTTGCATGCACTAATTGTCTCCAGCCGGTTCAGAATACAACATACTGTGTGTATATTGCGTCCAAGATTCATCAGTTTTCGATTCAGACAGGGATTCGAGTACACTGCATTTGTAAGTTTAAAACCACATTTTTTTCTTCCCATAAGAGACTCCGGCATGTATCTTACTACCATAGTATGCACCGGAATCTCTTTTTTTACACGTTTTTGTTATTTCTTTTTTGGTGGCTTGATGACCATGCGGCAGATTGGATTTCCCATAGCAGAAAACTTCTCTTCATACTCCGTCATGACATTACCCTCCGCATACTCGCTATGATGCAGGTCAAACGTATAGTTGACCATCTCCCAACCGGCAAGTTCTACCTGTTCCAGTGAGAAATCAAACAACGGGCGGTTGTCTGTCTTAAATGTAAGCCCTCCATCTGCTGCGAGGAAATTCACATACCGGTTCAAAAACTGCACCGATGTCAGGCGCCGTCTCGCATGACGATCCTTCGGCCACGGATCAGAAAAGTTCAGATAGATATAGGCAACCTCATCTTTTTCAAATACATTTTCGATTGCCTCCGCATCCATTCGGATAAACACCAGATTCGGAAGCTGCTCGATTGTCTGCTTCTCGATTGCCCGGACAAGCACACTCGAATATTTCTCAATACCGATATAATTGATCTCCGGATGCAGCTTTGCCATATCTATAATAAATCTGCCTTTTCCCATTCCCACTTCGATATGAATCGGATTTTCATTTTCAAAAAAATCATGCCACTTTCCCTTCATTGTCTCTTCTTCATGCACGACAAAATCATTTGTGGCAATCATTTCTCTGGAGCCTTTTACGTTTCGTAATCTCATCTTTTTTACCTCGTCCATCTATAATGTTTCTATATTAGCATTTATTTTAAATTTTCACAAGAATGTTGCATTTTATCTCTTGTTTTTTTCCCTGTTTTATATGATAATTAAAAAGATAATGTCAATCTTTACAGAAAAGGATTTTATAGCATGATCAAAACAGTGAAAAAAATTATTTCCTATATAATGGTGTGCGTGCTATTCCTCAGCATGTGTATTCCATGCGAGGCTGCACAGACAAGCACCGCAACTGCATCCGATGCAAATGCAACGACGGGATTTCCACAGATTACGTCCACATCTGCCATCATCATGGATGCACAATCCGGACAGATCATATACGAAAAGAATTCCCACACCCGGCAATATCCGGCAAGTATCACAAAGATCATGACTGCGTATCTCGCCATCAAAAACGGAGATTTAAACTCTACGATCACAATGAGCGACGCTGCCGTCTGGGGCATCGACCGCAACAGTTCCCATATCGCGCTCGATGTCGGCGAAGAGATCAGTATGTCGGATGCACTCTATGCCGTCATGCTCATGTCTGCAAATGAAGCAGCCTGGGCGATTGCAGAACAGGTGTCCGGCTCTCTGGAGAATTTCGTGCAGTTGATGAATGATACTGCACAAAGTCTCGGCTGCAAGGATACACATTTTACGAATGCAAACGGATTGCATGATCCGGATCATTATACAACTGCCTACGACATGGCGCTGATCACAAAAGAGGCGCTTACAAGCAAGACCTTTCGTGAGTATGCTTCAGAAACCTATCATGAGATTCCGCCAACGAACATGAACAATGAGACGCGTTATCTCACGCAGGGCAACCGGATGATGCTCAGCAATTCCGAATATTATTACCCGGCATGTCAAGGTGGAAAAACTGGTTATACTGATGATGCGGGTGGTACACTTGTCGTCTGGGCTGAAAAAAATGATATGCAGTTGATCTGTGTGACAATGGGTGCCCCTGACAACGCAACGAATTACACCGACAGCATTGCGCTGTTCAACTATGTATTCAACAACTACTCAAACACCACGTTGTTGTCAGACTATGAATTCGATGCAGAGGCTGCCACGACCGCGCAGAACTTCTTAAACGATTATTATGGTTGTGAAAATCTCGGAACCATGCATCTGTCCGTTGACAATAACCAGCCATTTATATTTGCGAACAATGCCGACAGAACCAAGCTGCAAATGAACTTTGTTCCATCCGCAGACCGGCTGGATGAAGGTTATATCGGTACTTTGGAAGTTTCCTATGAAGGTACGACCTGCCTGACTCTTCCGGTCAGCTATTCCGGCTATGTCAATTCCAACGATGACGTTGCCGTAGCCGAAGCATACAAAAATGGCAGTATCCGCCCGGCGTTGATCAAAGAAAAGAAAAGCTATTGGAAATATATAATTGCGGCGGTCGTCATTGCATGTATTCTTGGACTTTTTATTTATGCAAATGTGATCGAACCACGGAAACGGAAGCAAAACTCCCGTTCCCGCAGACGATAACAGGAAACCTTGCACCACGAAAAGAGGTACTTCAACTATGGAAGAATCAAAAGAGAATTTTAAGAAAATCAAATCTGCCAATCAGATGATGCTGGATTATTTCAACAAATCCTTCCTGTCACAATTGGAGGATATCCAGAATCTCAAAACACAGATTTTTGAAATTGACATCAAGATTGATGAGCTGGACAAGACGAAGGACATTTACGCCTTCAAGACCAACTCCAGAAAAAGCGTCTTTTCTCCTGTCACAAATGATGGCGTGGATACCGAGCGCAACAAGATCATTCAGGAGCAGATCAAAGACCTGCAATCCGTGAAGGAGACCTTGACGTTAAAGCTGCGCGGCATGGAATTACAGTTGAACAAGCTGCGTCAATACCTGGAAGCATTGAACAATGCAGAAGATGCACTTACCTCTTTTGAGCCTCGCTACACGACAGACGACCCTGATCATACCGATCACTACGGCTTTACATTTCTTCAGGAGGACGCCAAGGAAGACATCTCCTCGCATGGATATAATATCTTAATGCTGGATGCATACGACCGGGCACTCACACAGACGATTCTGGATAAGCAGATCAAAACCGGGCTGGAAGCTATGCAGAACAAACTGGATATGATCAACTATCTGATTGGAACAGATGTCGGACGTGCGAAATTAACCTTGCAGGAAATCCTGCACAACGTAAAGCAGATGTCCCACTCGGTCGATGAAATCGCCGAGAACATGAACAGCTTTTCTTCTTCCGACAAACCGTTGAAGGAACAGCTCGAAGCTTACTTAAATGAGTTTAAGCAGAAACATACAAAGATCAAAATTACCGCATCTGTCGAAACACCAGATCCGAACATCAGCTATCATCCGGTGTTCAACATTAACTTCATGCGGCTGATTGCAATATTTTTCGATAACATCGCCTTACATGCAAATGCATCCAATGTATCCGTACAGGCAAGCCTGACGCCAAATATGGCAGAGGTCATTCTGACAGATGATGGTGTCGGCATCAAGGACACCTATATGGAGGACAGTCCTTGGTACAGTAGCCTGCACAAAGCAAAGGAAATCCTGTATATGCTCTGTGGCAAGCTGGATATCTCCGGGGATGTCATGTCGGGAACCACAGTAAAATTCAGCTTCCCGATCCAACAATAAAAGCAAACAACAATAAAGGAGTTTATATATTATGAAAAACAAGATTGTAGAACTGATTGCTGCAAACGTCGAAGGGTTAACCGCAGCAGAAATTGCAGACCTGATTGAGATTCCGCCAAAACCGGAGCTTGGTGATTTTGCATTTCCCTGCTTCCGCCTTGCGAAGACGATGCGCAAAGCCCCACAGATGATTGCCAACGATATCAAGGAAGCAATCGGCGATGTGGATTTCCTGCAGGAGATTCAGGTACAAGGTGCTTACTTGAACTTCTTCGTGAAGAAGGAATTATTTATCGAAACGATGGTAACTGCTTCTATGGCAGATGATTTCGGAAGCTCTACCGAAGGAAACGGACAGACAATCTGTATCGATTATTCTTCTCCAAACGTAGCAAAGAATTTCCACGTTGGACATCTTCGTACGACGATCATTGGAAACTCTCTGTATAAGATTTATTCCAAGCTGGGCTACAAGGTTGTCCGCATCAACCACCTCGGCGACTGGGGTACACAGTTTGGTAAACTGATCGTTGCATACAAGGCATGGGGAAGCGAAGAAGCGGTCAAGAAGGACGGCGTTGCTGAACTGATGAAGCTCTACGTGAAGTTCCACGAAGAGGCTGAGAAGAATCCAGAGTTAAACGACGAAGCGCGTGCATGGTTCGCGAAGATGGAACATGGTGACGAGGAAGCTTTAAAAATCTGGCAGTGGTTCAAGGATATCAGTCTGATCGAGTACAAGCGTACTTACGATCTGCTTGGTATGGACTTCGACTACTACCTCGGCGAGAGCTTCTACCGTGATAAAACCGACGATGTTGTAAAACGACTGACAGACGCAAATCTCCTGACAGAGAGCGAGGGTGCAAAGATCGTAAACTTAGACGCTTATGATATGGCTCCATGTCTGATTCTGAAGAACGACGGCAGCTCCATCTATGCAACACGTGATATTGCAGCGATCTTCTATCGGAAAGAAACTTACAACTTCGTAAAATGTCTGTATGTAACCGGACAGGAACAGAAGCTTCACTTCAAGCAGGTATTCAAGGTTGTTGAATTGCTTGGAAATGAATGGGCAAAGGATCAGTTAGTGCATATTCCTTATGGACTTGTCAGCTTGGAAGGTGCCAAGCTTTCTACACGTAGCGGAAATATTATTTATGCCGAGGATATTCTCCTCGAAGCGATTGCGAAGATCAAAGAGATCATCAATGAGAAGAACCCGGATCTTCCAGATAAGGATGAGACAGCAAAGAAAATTGGTGTTGGTGCCGTATTATTCAATGATCTTTATAACCAGCGTATCAAAGACGTATCTTTCAAATGGGAGAAGCTTTTGAACTTCGATGGTGAAACTGGTCCATACGTACAGTACACACATGCAAGATGCTGCAGTATCTTAAAGAAGCTGGATGGATTTACACCATCAGCAGATATTGATTACAGTGTATTGACAGATGTAGAAGCAATGGAGTTACTGAAAGAGATTAACCGCTTCCCGAAGGTTGTCAAGGATGCTTCCGAGCGTTACGAGCCTTCTGCCGTTGCAAGATTTGCAGTCGATGTTGCACAGGCATTCAACAAATTCTACAACGCATGCCGTATCCATGTAGAGGAAGAGAATGTGCGTAACGCGCGTGCTACACTGGTATATATCACAAAGAAGACGATCAAAGATGCAATGGAATTGCTTGGTATTGATTGTCCAGAACAGATGTAATTTCATTATACATTCCATATGATAAAAACTGGTATATAATTACTAAGAAGTTAAGTAAGTCGGATGATTAAATCATCCGGCTTATTTTTATGAAATCGTCATATATTCATATGCTTATGTTTTACTCTCCTCTAACCTCACTATATTGTATCTCCAATTTTATAAATACAATATGTATGATTCCGCCCGAAGTTATCAACAATTTTTGTTTTTAGAATCATTTTTTATCCACAATTATGTGTATAAGTTGGTGGATATTATATACTTTTCCACAATTATTGATGTTTATATATGTGGATAATCAGTGTTTCACGTGAAACATATTGATAATCGTAAATTAAAATTCTATTCTATATTCAATATAGATAACACATGCTCAATATAAATAGATAACAGTTATAATTCATTTTTATGTACATTAAAATTATACAGATGCATATTGTACTATAATTTATCAATTAAGTTTATTGTTGTTTTATAATTTAACATATTACACGTTACAGTTATTTATAAAACCAAAAACAGCCAGAAATAAATTTATCTAGTTATCTGTCGGTTCATCAGTTATTCATTTTTAGATACTCGTAGATATTTTAAATCATATATTTCAGATTTTATTTTCATTTTATGTAATGTATATGTTGCAAACAATGTTTCACGTGAAACATATATATTCAGATATTTTAAAACTAATGTGTCTATACCAAATTCAATTTTTATATCTGAAATACACTCAATTATTTATCTAAATCAAATAAGATAATATTCTATTATCTTTATGTACCCTTTATGTTACTTCTGATAGCACTAGAATTCACTCAGTCAATTTATAAAATGCTAAGTTCAGTTTGTTATCATCTATTATAGATTCATTCATAATTATTTTTTGAATTACATCTCCATATATCATAATCTCGCAACCATGTTTCACGTGAAACATAAACACATATTTATTTACTGAATAATATATACATCAACACACAAAATCAAATAGCATATGTGATAAAAACCTTCCAATTCTTAATTAAATATAATTTTCAAAATATCTAATGTTTCACGTGAAACACTAAAGTGTTTATAATAACTAATATTTATTTTACGGTTTTTTACTTGACTTTTATGAATTTTTCTTTTATTTTCCATACATATTGTAATATCTAAGCACTCAAATCTATATATTGTACTCCTACAACAAATTTACCCATATTTTGATATAGCGAAACATGTCAGGTAGTGCTATAATGTTTATTATATGTGGAGGTTTTTATGGGTAGAATCATTGCAGTCGCCAACCAGAAAGGCGGCGTAGGAAAAACAACAACATCAATCAATCTCGCAGCATGTCTGGCGGAAAAAGGTAAAAAGGTTCTGGCTGTCGACATGGACCCACAGGGCAATCTGACAAGTGGCCTTGGTATCGATAAGAATACCTTGGAATACACCATTTATCATGCCATGAGTGGAGAGATTAACATTGGAGAGTGTATGATCGTTCATCCATTGGAGCATGGACTGGATTTAAGCGTTTTGCCGGCGAACCGTGATCTGGCAGGTGCGGAAGTCGAATTGGTCGATGCCGAAGATCCACAGCATATACTAAAGAACCTGTTAAAAAGCGTAAAGAAAAAATATGATTTTATTATCATTGATTGTCCACCGGCTCTCGGTATGTTGACGATCAATTCTATGACTGCGGCAGACACTGTCTTAGTGCCAATCCAGTGCGAATTTTTTGCTTTGGATGGTCTCTCGCAGCTCATTTACACGATCAATCTGATTAAAAAGAAGCTAAACAAATCCCTCGAAATCGAAGGTGTTGTGTTTACGATGTATGACGCACGTACGAACCTGTCTTTGGAGGTCGTAGAAAACGTCAAGAATAATTTGGATCAGTTTATATATAAAACCATTATTCCGAGAAATGTACGGCTAGCAGAAGCACCTAGCTTCGGTCTTCCTATCAACCTGTATGACAGCCGGTCTTCCGGTGCGCAGGGATATCGGGATCTTGCAGACGAAGTAATCAATAATAAACTATACGCAAAATTATAAAAACACCTATTTGGGAGGAGAACGCTATGGCACCAAAGCGAGGATTAGGTCGTGGACTAAGTAATTTAATTCCGACAGACGATACAACCGAAGATGTCACTACAAAAACATCGAAACAGACAAAGACAGGCACTGTTACAAAAACAGAAATTGTGAAAAAAGTAGAACAGACATTAAATATCAACCGGATTGAGCCAAACAAGAATCAGCCAAGAAAAGAGTTCAACGAAGATGCATTGCAGGAGCTTGCAGATTCCATCAAACAGTTTGGTGTGATTGAGCCATTGGTCGTAGTGAAGCGCAAAGGCTACTATGAACTGATTGCCGGTGAGCGCCGTTGGAGAGCTGCCCGGTTAGCTGGTTTGAAAGAGGTTCCAGTTGTCATCAAAGATTACGATGATCAGCAGATTGTTGAGATTGCATTGATTGAGAACATCCAGCGTGAGGATTTAAATCCGATTGAAGAAGCACATGCTTACGAGCGGTTGATTCAGGAATTCAACTTGACACAGGATGAGGTTGCGGAACGTGTATCGAAGAGTCGTACAACCGTGACAAATGCACTTCGGCTTCTGAAGCTGACCGAGAAGGTACAGCAGATGCTGATTGATGATATGCTTTCAACCGGACATGTTCGTGCACTCATTACGATTGCAGATCCTCAGTTACAGTATGAGACAGCAATGTATATTTTTGACAAGAAGCTTTCCGTGCGTGAGACAGAAAGCTACGTCAAGAAATTATTAAATAAGAAACCAAAGGAAAAGACATCCGAGAAAGAAGATCCGGAACTTTCCTTCTTATATAAAGCGATTGAAAACCGCTTAAAGGAATCTCTTGGAACAAAGACAACCATCAAGGCAAAGACCAAGGATTCCGGAAAGATTGAAATTGAATATTATTCACAGGAAGATTTAGAGCGCATTACACAGTTGCTCGCACAATAAAATCGAAAAGAGGAAAACTTCATGGAAGAGGCTAAGATATTTGGTATGAAAATGTCTTCTGCTGTCACAATCCTTTGTATTTTGGTTGTTTTACTCATAATTCTAATCATTTTCATCATTCATAAGATGAATGTGATGGCTCGAAAATACGAGATGCTTATGAGTGGCAAAAAAGGTGCGGATCTGGAGAAGATTATTCGTATTCGTTTTAAAGAGATGGATCAGGTCAAGGCAAATGCCAGACGTGTGACGAAAGAGCACCGGCAGATCAAGAAACATCTGTCCTCGTGTATCAGCAAATATGCCCTCGTTAAGTACGATGCATTTGATAAGATGGCAGGAAAACTAAGCTTCGTCATCGCATTGTTAAACGATGAGAATTCCGGTATTCTACTGAACTCGATGCACTCGAGGGAAGGCTGTTTTACCTATGCGAAGGAAATCGTAAACGGCGAATCTTACATCCAGCTTTCATCGGAAGAAAAAGAAGCATTGGAACAGGCTAAGACAGTGGAAGAAGAAATTCAGGATATGACAAAGGAAGCAGAATTCGAAGATGCCGACGGCAATCTGAATTTTGATGCATAATCAGGTCACAATATTATAATGATACAAAAATTTTGATATCAATTTTTTAACAAATATTTTAAACTACTATTATAAATAAGAAAGGACGACAATTATGTTAGACATTAAATTTGTTCGTGAAAACCCAGACGCTGTAAAGGAGAATATCAAGAAGAAGTTTCAGGATGCGAAGCTTCCATTAGTAGATGAAGTCATCGAGCTTGACAAGCAGGCAAGAGTCCTTCAGCAGGAAGCCGATGAGCTTCGTGCAAAGAAGAACGCTATTGCAAAGCAGATTGGTGCATTGATGGCACAGGGCAAGAAGGAAGAGGCAGAAGAAGTTAAGAGGGAAGTTGCAAAGAACGCAGCCCGTCTGGCAGAGCTGGAGAAGCAGGAGCCACAGGTGCGTGAAGAGTTAAAGAAGAAAATGATGGTCATTCCGAACATCATTGATCCGACTGTTCCAATCGGTAAAGATGATTCTGAGAATGTAGAGCTGGAGCGTTTTGGCGAGCCAGTTGTTCCAGATTTTGAAGTTCCTTATCATACAGACATCATGGAGAAGCTGAACGGTATTGATCTTGACAGTGCAAGAAAGGTAGCCGGAAATGGTTTCTACTATCTGATGGGCGACATTGCAAGACTGCATTCAGCCGTTATCAGCTATGCAAGAGATTTCATGATTGACCGTGGATTTACTTACTGTGTACCACCTTTCATGATCCGCAGCAACGTTGTAACCGGTGTTATGAGTTTCGCTGAGATGGATGCCATGATGTATAAGATTGAGGGTGAGGATCTGTATCTGATCGGTACAAGTGAGCACTCTATGATTGGTAAGTTCATCGATACAATGACACCAGAGGAAGAGCTTCCTAAGACTCTGACAAGCTACTCTCCATGCTTCCGTAAAGAGAAGGGTGCACATGGTATCGAGGAGCGTGGTGTTTATCGTATCCACCAGTTTGAGAAGCAGGAAATGATCGTTGTCTGCAAGCCAGAGGATAGCAAGATGTGGTTCGACAAGCTGTGGAAAAATACAGTTGATCTGTTCCGTTCTATGGATATTCCAGTTCGTACAATCGAGTGCTGTTCTGGTGATCTGGCAGACTTAAAGGTAAAATCTTACGACGTTGAAGCATGGTCTCCACGTCAGAAAAAATATTTCGAAGTTGGTAGCTGTTCAAACCTCGGTGATGCTCAGGCACGTCGTCTTGGCATCAAGGTAAAGGGCAAGGATGGAAAATATTTTGCTCATACATTGAACAATACTGTTGTTGCTCCACCTCGTATGCTGATTGCATTCTTAGAGAACAACCTGAACGAAGATGGAAGCATCAACATTCCAAAGGTGCTTCAGCCATATATGGGCGGTAAGACAAAAATCTGTTAATCCATTTCCCATGCGGAAATGCTGGAGGTAGTATGCATACTTATCTACGTGCGATCGGTTTTCGCGAATGTAAAAATAGACAGCAATTGGAAGATATTTATCGTCACACGTTGAATACTCCAAACCGCAAGATAATGACGACGATCAGCGTCGATACGTCGCTGCTGCAGTTTGAAAAAGATTTTGGTAAGAATTTCGGACTCTCGCTCGTCGGTGAATATGACATCAAGGGTTCTTTATCCATTGAACATTATTTTCCTTATTTGAAGGGAGACCGGTTCATGCAGTTTGAGAACATCACGATTCAGAAACAGACCGACAAAGAAAGCTATGCGGGAGTCTGCGAAGATTACCATCTTGGTATGACGATTATCTTCTATGTCATCAATATCGCAGATTATGCAAAATCCAAATGGTTGAATTATTCCAACCGGCAGATCACGAAGGTCAAGTTTTCTGCCCTGTCTGTGGCGGGAACGATTTTGCTCGGCATGCATCATTCCAAGCACCAGATTGCCGTTGAATCAAAGGGACGGAACCGCAGAAACCAGTTGCTCGATGCAGCGCGAAACGGTGATACCGACGCGATGGAACAACTGACCTATGACGAAATGAACACCTACACCTCTATTTCTTCCAGAGTCATCAAGGAGGATGTTCTTTCAATCATTGATACAAGCTTTATGCCATGCGGTGTGGAATGCGACCATTACATGGTTATCGGAAATATCTATGCAGTGGAGAAGCTGCAAAATATATACAGCAAAGAGATCGTCTATAACTTGCTGATTGAAGCAAATGGACTGATGATCAACGTCGGCATCAATGAAGCAGATTTACAGGGAGAACCAAAGGTCGGCAGACGGTTCCGCGGTGAAATCTGGTTACAGGGTGTCGTGACAATATAATATACTTTCAGGAAGGAGATTTTATGTATCTAGTATTTGACGTAGGTGGAACTTTTGTAAAATACGCTTGGATGAGTATGGACGGTAATATTCAGGAAAAAGGAAAATACCCAACCCCGACCAAGGAAGGAGAATCTGTACCAGAATTCGTGGAATCTCTCGGACAGATTTATGACAAATACAAAGATCAGGGTGTAGAAGGAATCGCCCTTTCTTTGCCAGGACTTATCGACGCAGAAAATGGTATCATCCGAAACGGCGGTGGTATCAAATATCTGAAGGACGCACATCTGGCAGAACTGCTTGGTACGCGCTGTGACGGTGTGAAAATTTCCATGGAAAACGATGGAAAATGTGCAGCCCTTGCAGAAGTCTGGATGGGTAATGCCAAAGGCTGTAAGAATGCAGCTGTAGTCATCCTTGGAACCGGCATCGGCGGTGGTATCGTAATCAACGGACATGTACATCGTGGAAAAGATCTGTCTGCCGGAGAATTATCTTATTTCTTCGCAGATACACTGACAAGAAAAGATGTGGATAAAATCTTTGATATTGATTCAATCAGCGATATGGAAGAAGAATACGAGAAGCTTCCTTATCTTTGGTCTACTTCGTATTCTACACGTGCTTTTTGTTATCAGGTTGCAGTGGCAAAAGGCATCAATCCAAAAGAATTCAACGGGGAACTTCTTTATAAGATGGCAGAAGAAGGCGATCCGGTTGTCCTTGATATGTTGGAAGATTTTTATTTTACAACTGCAAAATATCTGTTCAACATCTTTGCCGTTGTCGATCCGGATATCATCTTGCTCGGCGGTGGAATCAGCGCGCAGCCTGCATTCGTGGAAGGTGTAAAGCGCTATGTTGAAAAGTTAAAATCCATCAGCATGATTACAAATTTTATCAAGGTTGATGTATGTAAGTTCGGAAATGATTCGAATCTGCTCGGTGCTCTTTACAGCTTCCGACAGATGTACCTGGAAAATTAGACAATAAAAAAATGTTCCCGAGGCGATTCGAACGCCCGACCTACCGCTTAGGAGGCGGTTGCTCTATCCTGCTGAGCTACGGAAACAAATCGTTATCTATTTTATAATATTTTTGATAGGAGGTCAATATCCATGATTTTAAAAAAGCTGAAACCAATGCCAAAAGATTTTCTGTGGGGTGCATCTACCAGTGCATATCAAGTAGAGGGTGCGAACCTGACACATGGAAAAGGACCAAGTGTACAGGATATCAAGAAGGTACCGGAAGGCACCAGTGAATTAGATGTATGTGCTGATTTCTATCATCACTACAAAGAAGATATTGCTCTGATGGCAGAAATGGGATTTAAGACATTCCGTTTTTCTGTTGCATGGTCCCGTATTCTTCCGGAAGGAACCGGTGCGGTCAATCAGGAAGGTATCGATTTCTACAACAATGTCATCGACGAATGTCTGAAATATAACATTGAGCCACTTGTTACGATGTTCCATTTTGATCTTCCAGCAGCCCTTGAGAAGAAGGGTGGATGGTCAAGAAGAGAGAGTGTTGATGAATTCGTAAACTTCGCAAAGATTCTTTACGAGAACTATGGTGATCGTGTAAAATACTGGCTCACGATCAACGAGCAGAACGTATTAACCTTAAATGGAGAAGTGATTGGCACCTGTGATTTAAAGGGTGTGGATAACAAATATAAGAAACTGTATCAGGAGAATCATCATATGCTGCTTGCTCAGGCAAAGGCTATGGCTCTGTGTCATGAGATGGTACCGGGCGGAAAGATTGGTCCTGCACCAAACATTTCTCTTGTCTATCCGGCAAGCTGCAAGCCAAAGGATGTATTAGCAGCACAAAACTTAAATGCAATCCGTAACTGGCTGTATCTTGATATGGCAGTTTTTGGTCGTTACAACAATCTTGTATGGGCATTCTTAGAGGAACACGATGCAACACCAGTTATCGAAGATGGCGACATGGATATCATGGCGAGTGCGCATCCGGACTTTATTGGATTTAATTACTACTCTACAGCAACGGTAGAATGGAACGATGGAACAGAACCTGCTGGCAGAGGAGATCAGCAGATCAGTGGCGATGAGCCTGGCGTATTTAAGGCTTATCCAAATCCAAATCTGCTTCGTACCGAGTTTGGCTGGGAGATTGATCCGGATGGGTTCCGCGCAACGATGCGTGAAATCTACAGCCGTTATCATCTGCCAATGATCGTCACAGAGAACGGTCTTGGTGCTTACGATAAGCTCACAGAGGATGGCAAGGTACATGACCAGTATCGTATTGAATACTTGAGAAAGCATATCGAGCAGATCAAGCTTGCATGTTCCGAAGGTGTAGAAATGATGGGCTATTGTCCGTGGTCAGCGATTGACCTTGTATCAACCCATGAAGGTGTTGTTAAACGTTATGGATTTATCTATGTAAACCGGGATGAATTCGATCTGAAAGATCTGGCAAGATACAAGAAAGATTCCTTCTACTGGTACAAGAAGGTCATCGAAACAAATGGAGAAGATTTGACAGATTAAACCGGTTTCACGTGTAGAACGGAGGGTGTTACATGAACCGCAAATCAAGTACAACTCTTACAATCAGTGCTGTCGCTTTTATAGCGGCACTGCTGATTGACTTATATTTAATATTGGTATATCCTTCCATGATTCAGGTTATCATTGCAGTCTCTTTGATTGTCGTCGTTGATACCTATTTCTTAGTGGATGGGATTCTTGCGAAAGTCGATGAAATCGCAAACCTGAACCTCGATAAGCAGAACGAGCTTACCAAGGTAGAGAAAGGTATCTACTCAGTTGCAAAAAGAGAAGAGGTTTCCCGTACCCAGAGTATGTCCGCCATTCTTGATATGATGTTGGAAATGAAGGACGAGAATTCCAAGCTGTTGTCTGAGATCAAGGATGATAATTCAAAGCACATGAAAAATCTCATGGAACAGGATAAGCTGATGACAAAGATTCAGTTGAAGAAGGATGTAGACAATACCGACCGTGTGGTAAGCAGCACGGAAAAGATGGCTGTTTTGATTACAAAAATGGCAACCGCAAATTCACGTTCTTCCAATGAGACCATTGAAATTCTCAATGATATCTGCAAAGAACTGGAACAGCGTAACGGAAAAACAGAGGATGAGAACGACTACTCCCATCTTCGCATAATGGATAAGGCAGAATAAACATGAACTATATCATATTTGATTTGGAATGGAACCAGTGCTGTGGTGGCAGAGATATGGAAAACCCGCGCATGCCATTTGAAATCATAGAAATCGGTGCAGTAAAACTGGACAAAAAATTTAATATTATCGACACATACTCCAGTATTATAAAACCAAAGCTCTACAAGAAGCTGCAGCCACATATCAAGACGATTTTAAATTATGATGAATCCACACTTCGAAAGGGACGACCGTTTGATATGGTGTATCGGGAATTCATCAAATGGTGTGGACAGGATGATTATATCTTTGGCACGTGGGGTTCAATGGACTTGAACATCCTTCAGACAAACATGGACTACTACTACTTAAAGCCGATGCCCGTGCCATTAAAGTTCTATAATGTACAGCAGATCTATGCAGATATGTATGACGAAGATGGTAAGATTGTAAAGCTGAAAAAAGCGGTCGAACATCTGAAGATAGAAGTGGAAGAGGATAAACCATTTCACAGTGCAGTGAATGATGCATACTATACCGGACTTGTGCTGAAAGCAATGTCTCCAAGAGATCTGGCAGACCGGTATTGTTACGATATCTATAACAACCCGAAGGATAAAAAAGATGAGATTATCTCCCATCACAAGCATTATTTAGAGCATATCTCCAGAGAATACCATTGCAAAGAGGAAGCGATTTCAGACGTAGAACTGATGGCTCCGATCTGCTATCGCTGTGGTAAGAAATTAGCACCAAAGGTAAAATGGTTTGCAAATACACCGAACTCCTATACCTGTATTGGAAAATGCTGGCACCACGGATTGGTGAGCGGTAAGATTCGATTCAAACAATCGAGAAACAACAATATATTTGTCATTAAAACGATGATTCCAACCGATAAAAAAGGTCTGGAAGCAATGAAAGAGCGACAGGACGAACTCCGGATAAGACGTCAGACAAAGCGTCATAATTAAAACAAACCCCTTGGCTATTAGCCGAGGGGTTGTTTGCTTGCAGTTCCTGCTTTCCGCGGATATGCTTTTGGTGTCTGTTTTTCTTTTCTGATAAATACAAAGCTCCGGCTGATATCCGAATCCGGAAGCATGAGTTTTTCTACTTTTTCAATCTTACCACCGAGAATCTGGATTGCCTTTTTTCCCTGTGTGATTTCTTCCTCCACCGTTCCGGTTTTATATGGAATAAAGTAGCCTCCAACCTTCACAAATGGAATACAATACTCCGAAAGCACTGCCATATTTGCTACCGCACGTGAAACTACAAAATCATATTTCTCACGCATTGCCTTATCTCTGGCGCCTTCCTCTGCACGTCCATGTACCGCTGATATCTCATTCAAGTTTAACGCTTCAATCACATCCTGCAGAAATTTAATACGTTTGTTCAGAGAATCAAACAACGTTACCTGCAGATTTGGAAATGCAATTTTTAACGGAATACCCGGAAATCCCGCACCCGTTCCCACATCAATAATTTTATATGGTTTTTCCCACATCTTCACATATCCGGCAAGTGCAAGACTGTCAATAAAATGTTTCAGAATTACTTCTTCCCGCTCTGTAATAGCCGTCAGATTCATCACCTTGTTTTTCTCAATCAGCATATCATAATACTGCTCGAATTGTGCAAGCTGTGCATCGGTCAAAAGCACCTGTCCCTCTGTGATCTGTTCTACATATATTCTAACTTTTTCCATTTTCTATATTCCTATGCCTGTTTCTTTGTCTCCAGATAAATCATCAACACCGACACATCTGCTGGCGATACACCAGAGATACGTGACGCCTGTCCGAGCGAAGTCGGTCGGATATTTGATAACTTCTGCCGCGCCTCTTTTCGAAGATTTGCAACATCGTCATAATTGATGTCATCTGGAATCTGTTTTTTCTCCATTTTCTGAAAATGTTCTACCTGCTGTTTCTGGCGACTGATATAACCATCATACTTAATTGCAATGTTGATTTGTTCTACCACTTCATTATCCAAAGTAATCTTATCTGTTGTATCAACGCCAAGCAATGCCCGATATGCTTCCTGTCTGCCAGTATCCAATTCTTCCAGTGCTTCATAAGAAAGCTCTGGTCTGCGGATAAGTTCTGCCAGCGTTGCGGCTGTTCCAAGTGAAGAGCTTCCATGCTTTATCAGAAAATCCTGTACATGCTTATTTGCGCCAACTGATATCTCGTTCATACGTGCAATTTCCGCATCAATCTGTCTGCGCTTCTCGCAGAATTTCTCATAACGGGCTTCATCAATCAGACCAATCTCATGTCCGATATCTGTCAGTCTCAGATCTGCATTATCCTGCCTTAAAAGCAGTCGATACTCTGCACGGCTCGTCATCATACGGTATGGTTCCTGTGTCTCCTTTGTTACAAGATCATCAATCAAAACACCGATGTATGCCTGGGAACGATCCAAGATCACTGGTGGTTTATTCTGTAGCTTCCGCGCTGCATTGATACCAGCCATGATACCCTGTGCAGCTGCTTCCTCATATCCAGAGCTGCCATTGATCTGTCCTGCACTGAACAGTCCATCCATATCTTTAAATTCCAGATTTGCCTTCAGGTTTGTCGCATCAATACAATCATATTCAATCGCATATGCATTTCGAACAATTGCTACATGCTCCAGTCCCGGTACTGTATGAATCATCGCATACTGCACATCTTCCGGCAGAGAAGAAGACATACCACCCATATACATCTCATTTGTAAATTCACCCTCCGGCTCAATAAATAACTGATGGCGGTCTTTGTCCGGGAACTTCATGACCTTATCCTCAATAGAAGGACAGTATCTCGGACCGGTTCCCTCAATAAATCCAGAGAAGAGCGGAGAACGGTCAATATTATCCTTGATAATCTTATGTGTTTCCTCGTTCGTATAAGTCAGCCAGCAGGAAATCTGATTCCGCTTGATATCTTCCTCTTTATTCGTAAAGGAAAATGGAACGATATGCTCATCACCTTTTTGCTCCTGCATCTTGGTAAAATCAATCGTCTTTTTATCCAGTCTTGCTGGTGTACCTGTCTTAAATCGCCGGATAAAGATACCTGCATCCCGCATGGAATCAGACAAGTGATTTGCTGCTGAAAGACCATTTGGACCCGTATAATTCACAACATCACCATAGATGCATCTTGCCTTCAGATACGTTCCAGTACATAAGATAACTGCCTTTGCATGATACACTGCACCTGAATACATACGGACGCCACAGATGATTTTCTGGTCTTTCATTTCATCGGTAATTTTCGTATCATATAAAAGCTCAGCGACCTCACCCTGACGGAGTGTCAGATGTTCCTGATTCTGAAGTGTTAAACGCATCTGCTTTGTATATTCGCCCTTGTCTGCCTGTGCACGCAAAGAGTGTACGGCAGGACCTTTGGATACATTCAGCATCTTGCTCTGAATATAGGTCTTATCAATATTTTTACCCATCTCACCGCCTAAGGCATCAATTTCACGCACCAGATGTCCTTTGGAGCTTCCACCGACATTTGGGTTGCATGGCATCAGGGCAACGCTGTCCATGCTGATAGTGAACAGGATGGTTTCAAGACCGAGTCGAGATGCTGCAAGGGCGGCTTCACAGCCCGCATGCCCGGCACCAACGACGATAATATCATATTCTTCCTCTATATATTTTTTCTCCACGATAAAATCCTCTTAAAGATAATTCAAACCTATTTACTTCTATAAACGAGATTTCTAAATTACCAAATTCTTCGCAGACACACTCCCGTTCGGCTCATCACGCAATGGTACTAAATTCGCAGTAACACTAATTCAACGAATTAGTATCCCTGCTCATTAAGTACCAGCGTGCTTCGACGGTCTGCTTTCGAATTTGTAATATTAGAAATCTCAATTCACATATATGACTGGTTTGAATTATCAATCTACATATTCTTCTTTAATTGAATCATTGTATATTTAATTATGTTGTAACTACAATTTTAACTTATTAATTATACCTTGTTGAATAAAAAAAGAAAAGGTATAATAGAGGAAATTGTGATTTTCCCGTATGTTGATGCACTACATGCGGGTACCTTATTGAAAGAAAGGTGTTTGATTATGGGTGAGACGATTGCTGCGATTGCAACCGGGATGGGAGATTCCGGCATAGGCATTATACGAATCAGTGGAGATACAGCGTTACAGATTGTAGATCAGATATTTCAACCGGTGAATAAAAAGAAAACAATTTTAAATATGGATAGCTATACCGCTGCTTATGGAAAGATCATCTACGAAGATGAAATCTATGATGAAGCAGTTGCACTCGTCATGCGTGCCCCAAAGACATACACAACCGAAGATGTTGTGGAACTTGATTGTCATGGTGGTATCACCGTATTAAAACGTGTGTTAGATCTCGTGATCCGGCTTGGTGCAAGACCAGCTGAACCGGGTGAATTTACGAAGCGTGCATTCTTAGGTGGACGGATTGATATGTCACAGGCAGAATCTGTCATGGATCTCATTCATGCCAAAAATGATATGGCAGCAAAATCATCCCTGCTTCAGCTTCGTGGTGAATTAAAGACTGTGATTACAGACTTGCGTGATACTTTACTTTATAACATCGCATATATTGAATCCGCCTTAGATGACCCTGAAAATTATTCATTAGATAACTTTCCACAGCAATTACACACCACTGTGGATAACATGTTGATAACTGTGAATCATTTACTGTCAACCAGTGAGAATGGACTTATTATCAAAGAGGGAATCCGTACAGTTATTGTTGGACGTCCAAATGCAGGTAAATCCTCTGTTTTGAACATGCTGTTAGGCGAGGAACGTGCGATTGTTACAGAGGTTGCCGGTACAACGAGAGATACGCTGGAGGAACTGGTCAATATCGATGGAATTACGCTAAATATCGTGGATACAGCGGGTATTCATGATACAGAAGATATCGTAGAAAAAATCGGTGTAACCAAGGCTATGACAACGATTTCTGACGCGGATCTGATTCTTTATATCGTGGATGGAACATGCGCTCTAAATGATGATGATTACCGTATTATGGACGCTTTACAGGGCAAAAAAGTCATCACTTTGATCAATAAAAACGATCAGAATCTGGTTGTGGATAAGTTGGGGATAACTTCAAAATTAGAGACTAAAATACTGGAAATATCAGCGAAAGAGGGCACTGGCAAAGAACAGCTTCACGACCTGTTGAAGTCCATGTTCTTCAATCAGGAGCTCACCTATAACGACGAATTTTACATCACCAACCTGCGCCACAAATCATTACTCTATGACACAAGAGAGAGCCTGAACAAAGTCATAGAAAGTATCGACATGGGAATGGGAGAGGACTTCTTCACGATTGATCTGATGTCCGCCTACACATCGCTTGGCAAAATTATAGGCGAAGAACTCGAAGACGATCTCGTCAACAAAATATTCGCCGAATTCTGTATGGGTAAATAAAGGTCACTTATCTCGCAGAAGAAAATTATAATATAAAAAATAAATTCATAAGGAAAATAATAAAAATTCAATTATATTCTTAATATAAATTAATAATTGCAAAACACAATCAATACTTGAATTCATATATTTCAATATGAATTCATTCTAATATACAATATGTTTGAATCCTAGAAGTTCTTAATGTTCTGTAATTAGACTAGCCATGTTTGAACACGATGTTCAAACAAGCCGCCACTGAGCCATGGATGGCGA
>ERZ780208.58-NODE-58-length-112641-cov-6.673823_pt1 | contig 112641 bp, 93 predicted proteins | sample MGYA00511167_ERZ780208 | MGnify/ENA primary metagenome ERZ780208 (study PRJEB29588, sample SAMEA2159202) | human gut metagenome | biome: human gut; feature: human-associated habitat; material: faeces | place: Denmark | collected 2008/2010 ...
CCGCCGTTGCAAGACAACAACGGCCCCGTCGTAACCCCGGGAGGCCCTTACGGCAGAACAAATCATGACATTTTGGCCTAAAAAAGCGGTTTTTCGGCGATTTGAAATTGCACAGATTTCAAATAAAGATGATAATCGGTTGAATAACAACCGTTTGTACTTGCACGCGCAAAATTCCATTATTTGCGTCCGTCGGCAAAATATTTTTCGCGGAGGCCACTCCTGATGATGTTTAGAGGGCATTTCCGGCGGTTTTTGTCAACCGTTTTCCGACAAGACAATTCCGGATAGCCCTTTCTTACTTCGACCCTATATAAAGGAACACCATACCGAGCAAAACCAAGGCCAGATCGACAGCCTTTGACTTCAGGTTCTTCTCATGGAATATCACGGCACCGAACAGGAAGCTCACCAGCACGCTGCCGCGGCGTATCATCGAGACTACGCTGATCATGGCGCCGGGATGGCTGAGCGAATAGAAATAGACGAAATCGGCCGCACTCAGGAAGATGCTGACACAGATGATGCTCCAATCCCAATGAAACGGGGTCGTAGTGTTGTGTTTCGGCCACCAGATTATCATCATCATCGCTCCCATCATGAAGCACTGATAGATGTTATACCAGCTCTGCACCATCATCTTGTCAAGCCCCACCCCACCGTGCTCCACCGGTGCCATGAGATATTTGTCGTACAGTCCGCTCACGGCTCCGAGCACGGCCGCCGCAACAATCATCCATATCCAGTGGTCGCGGCGGAAGTCGATGCCCTCCTTCTTGCCGCTGCGGCTCAGCATGAAGAACGAAGCCACGGCCAGCAGGACACCAATCCACTGCCACACGTTGAGCCTTTCTCCAAAGAAGAGGAACGCTCCGACCAGCACCATCACCGGCCGTGTGGCGTTGACAGGACCGACGATTGTGAGCGGGAGATGCTTTATTCCGAAATAGCCGAACACCCAACTGCTCAGCACGATGCAGCTCTTCAGCAGGATATACCTGTGGGCCTCCCACCCTCCTGACGCCACATGGAAGAGAGTCCCGTCAAGCACCTGCGTGCCTGCGCTCAGGATTATGAACGGCAGGAAAATCAGCGAGGAGAAAAGGGTGTTGAGAAACAGCACCGGAATGACGGCGTTGCCTTTCAGGGCCTGTTTCTTGAACGAATCATAACAGCCGAGCAATGCGGCTGACATGAAAGCTAACAATAACCACATATATTCTTATCTTATTACGTTATCCCCGATATTTATATCGCGCCATTCCGGAAGACGACGCTGCGCCAGCGTCTAATACCTTATGTCCTCCAGGAACAAGGCGCCGCCCGGCATCGACTCGCCTGCCTCTGTCCGGTGCCGGCCTTCCACGACACAGCGGAAATCGTCAATGGTGAGCCGGTGGCGGCCGACATCAATCAGCGTGCCTACCACGGCGCGGACCATGTTGCGGAGAAACCTGTTTGCCGTTATCTCGAAATACCACGAATGGTCCGACGTCCTGTGCCAGCGGGCTGCCGTCACGTGACACAGCGTTGTCTTCACGTCGGCATGGCTCTTGCAGAAAGCGCCGAAGTCCTCATATTCCATGAGCACGGCCGCCGCCCCGTTCATCGCCTCAAAATCAAGCTCATAGTGCAGTTCGCACGAGTAGGCACGGCAGAACGGGTCCTTGCGCGTGTGTATATAATAGTGGTACGTGCGCGAGGTGGCGCTGAAGCGTGCGTGCATGTCTTCAGCCACCTGCTCCACGCGGCTGACGGAGATGTCCCGCGGGAGAATCCTGTTCAGCCGGTAGACCGTCTGCCGGCAGTCATCAAGAGCCGTTTCCGTATCGAAGTGGGCCACCATCATGCGGGCGTGAACCCCGGCGTCGGTACGTCCCGCCCCAACCACGGTGGTCTCCCGCCGCAGCAGAATGGTCAGGGCGCGCTGCAGCTCCGCCTGAACGGAATTGCCGTTGGGCTGTATCTGCCATCCGTGATAGTTGCTGCCATCATAGCTGAATGTTATAAAATAACGCATCTTCTTTATTGCTTTAGTCAACCGGAGACCTCCGGCCATCTTCATTTCGTTTCGACAGCGGCTTTGCGCAGCAGGACATATTCCGAAGGATTGCCGCCGTTCAGCCGGACGACAGAATCGCCGGCGAAACCGACTGTCGCTATTTTCGGAAGAATCCTGCATACAGCCTCTTCCACGGCCATGTTGTCACAGGCCAGCTCCGTCATGGCACCGTCACGGAAAGCGATGGAATCGCCGTTGATGATGTATATGCCGGAAATGGCGTTGCAGTTTGTCATGACCGAATATGTACTGTCGGTGAAGATTATGTACGGACGGGACGCCGCTTCTTCACCGGGACGCACGCTGACGGAGTCGCTCTCCACGATGTTCTCTATATACCACTGTCCGGCGATACTTTGTGCCGTGCCGCCGGTGATGGAATCGGTAGCCGATTGCCCCGGCCCGGCCGTTGCACCCCGTCCTCCGCATGACGAAAGCACGGCAGCTGCCATGGCTGCGATGATTATCTGTTGTCTCATCATATATATATGTTGTTCTACGAGTTGCAAAATTACATAAAAATGTGAATAGATGGCATCCGTTACGACAGAAATTTACTTCTCAGACATGCCTCCGGACATGCTTCCGTAGATATTCAAACGTGATGACGGCAAGCGTAAGGGCCTCAGCGGCGGGTATGGCAAGCCAAAGGCCGGAGACTCCAATAACAAGAGGCAGTATCAGGAAGCAGGGCACGAGCAGAATGATACCTCTCAAAAGTGTATAGACAGTGGAACGGACGGCGTTCTCTAAGCTCTGGTAATAGCCGATGAACGTGATGTTGAGGGCAAAGAACACGGTGCAGCACCCGAGCATGGGTAGACCGCCGGCAGCAATAGTGTAGGCACTGTCCACGGGAGAGATGAACAGCCGGCCGAGCATTGGAGCCCCCACCCACATGCCGGCGGTAATGATAAGACCACAAACGACGGCAGTGGCGAGAGACAGGTGCAGGGCCGAACGCACACGGCGATGGTTGCCCGCGCCATAATTGAAACTGATTATCGGTTGTGCTGACTGTGCCACGGCGTTGCTTATCGAGAAAAGTATAGGGAAGAGATAGCATCCCACACTGTATGCCGCTACGCCCGGCTCACCGAGCATCGACAGAAAGGCATAGTTTCCCGTGATAATCATCACGCCCATGGCCAGCTCGGAGAGGAATGTGGCCATGCCTATCTTCATCATATACACGATATTGCGAAGCGACAGACGCACCGATTTCACCGTCAGTCGAAGGCGGTAGAACCGCAGACTGCGTGCAAAGAAAATAAAATAGATGAGGATTAGCGTCCCGCCGACGACACATGCCAAAGATGTTGCGACGGCGGCGCCGAACACCCCCAAATGCAAATGCCACACCATGAGCCAATCGAGAAAGATGTTCAGCATGGCCGCTATGACCTGTATCGCCATCGCGTAGCGCGGCGAACCGTCAAGACGCATGAGCATCATCCCGACGCATTCAAAATAGAGGAAGAACATGCCGGGAAGCAGCCATAGCAGATAATCGGAGGCGTCGGCACGAAGGATGTCGCTGCATCCGAGCAGGTCAAGCAGCTGGGATGTGAACAGCTGGGCTGTAACGGCAAAACTGCCGAAAATCACCGTTCCGGCGACAAAAGCTTGAGTCATTATTATCCGTGCTGCCTTGACGTTGTTTTCAGCAAGGCGGATACTGCATATAACCGAAGAACCGATGCCGAACATGAGGCCAATGCCCGTACAAAGAAGAAACATGGGCACGACGATGTTGACCGCCGCCAGTGCATTGCTGCCGACACCCTGACCGACGAACATTCCGTCACAGATATTGAGTGCCGAATTGAAAACCATGCCAATGAGCGTCGGAAAGAATAAGGCTCTGAAAAGCGTACCGATCTGGCCGTTACCGAAATCAAGTTTGTCTCTGTTCATATTCTTTTATTAGCTGTAACATATCCAGTTTCGGCTGACTATGTATCCGGTTCTGCCGAAAACGACAGCAAAATTAATAAAATTATATGGTAAACGTATGGTGATAAAGCACACTTATATGGTACTTTTAGTGAAAAACTACCGTCCGAGACTGTTTCTCATACAGTTTCAGATGCTGAAATTGGCCGTCAAAGAAAGATATGGTTACACGCTTCATCACTAGGAGTTTCAAATGAATAACAGCATCAACGATAAATTTCCGGACACGCCATTTACCATGGAAAGGGCAAAGTCATATATGAATAACATCACAGAATTTAACACTTGAGAAATCTCAAACCAGAGAGCCGACAAAGCTGAAATCTTCACAATTAATTGTCGTCATAATCATGTCTTTTGTCCGCAGCCGCCCAAAGATGCCCTCCAGGGGTCACAATAATGCCACCGTTGCATGACGGCGGCGGCATTATTGCAAAACAAAAGAGGAAAAAACTGCACACCTTCATTAAAAACACCGTAAGATATCGTCTTTCAGGCGATAAAAGATGTACACGCAAAATTTGCGACCGTGTCTCTGTTTTGAAAAAATCCCCTTTGCGTCTTCGCATCTTTGCGTTTAAATAAAACTTCTCCGCGCCTTTATTTTCCGAGATATTCCCTGATATTTGCCAATACCTTCTCGCTTAGCCGGTCAAACGCCTGACGTGTGCGTCCCGTCGATACTTGCATGCAGCGGACATGCGGATGGCCGAGGAGATGCTCGCCGCCCAAGGCTCCGACGGTGTCGCAGAAGCAGAGGTTGTCGCCGTCGAGCCATTCGGCAAATGCAGGCTCGTCCCACGCCGGAGAGAGTCCGGTATTGAAGAGTATCTTCCGGTCTCCCAATTGCTTGAACTCCGCCTCATGCAGCAGCACGGTGTTCTTGTTGAGGCAGCAGAAAACGACCCCACTCTGCCGGAGCAGCTCGCCCAACGGCAGGAAACGGTAGCCCTTTGCTGCGGCCACAGGCTTCTCGCTACGCGCGAAATAGGCGATGTCGGCCCCAAAGAATCTCAACGCATCGGCTATCATGCCGCCCGACTTGCCCAGTCCCACGATGCCGACCTTCATTCCGGTAATCTCTCGCGCCATTCCGTCCCACGGCTTCTGTCCGAATCCGTGCAGGCAACGCACAAGTTCGCTGACGACATATTCCACAACGCCCTCGTCACCATAGTCGCGGATGCCCGTAACGACGATTCCCCGCTCACGGGCAAAGCGTATGTTCACGTTCGCGCTCTCGGGAGAGTACAGCGAACAGCACATCCCCATATACCTTACGCCCGTACACCGCTCCAGCACCGCGCGTCCTATCTGCGAGGTATAACTCAGGAGCACGGCATCGGCGTCTCCGATACGCGCCGCAATCTCATCGTCTCCAGCCGGAACGTCACTATACATCACCACCTCTTCTGCATACGCGTGCAGTTCCTCCTCAGCCGAGGGTATCAGGCTCACAGGTTCTATTGCTACAAGTTTACGAAACATATCCATTGCATTTTTTAGTTGCGGCAAAGTTAATAAAAAGAGCGGGATGGAGCAAAGAAAAACGTTCGCTTTCGCGCATCTTTTTTTCACGCTCGGCATAAAATGCAAGCATTTTCTGCTCTCACTTAATAAAAACGTTCTTTTATAGAGGATTGTCAGGGGAAATGATTAACTTTGTGGCGGATTGAGGTGACTCACTCCAAAGACTTATTAGAGAAAATAGAGGCGTTATGTCTTCTTCTTGTGTGATTAAAGCCTAGGAAACTGAACATCACGAATGCAAGAGATGGCGTAATGGTCTCCACGTATATAGCGTGGGACTGTTATTACCACATCTTCATTCAAGGTTTTCCTAGCACCTAATCACAGAGACGTGGCATACAGTTCCACGCTTCCGCATTTAATAACCCGCTCCGCCGGACTGAGGAGCATCATATATAAATAAGGTATGAAAAATATCGAATCAGACAAAGAGCTTATAGCGGCGTGCGGACTCTACTGCGGCGCGTGCCGGAAGTATCTTGCGGAGAAGTGTCCCGGTTGCCGGTTCAACGAGAAGGCTTCATGGTGTAAAATCAGGACTTACGCAAAAACGGTTTCCATTCTTGTGCTGAATATAGCAAGGATGTGGCTGAGTGCAGGATATACTCCAATCTCATCGGAAAGATTTTCGCCTTTGTGTTCCGTTCGGACCGTCCCGCGTGCATCCGCTACATCAGGGAGCACGGCGAAGAGGCTTTTGCCGACGAGATGGCAAGGCGCAGGTGTCAGACAATGAAGAAGAAATAATACGAGAAAACTAAAGAAATAAGATTATGAACAACGAAATCCTGTATATCCTCCTGCCGGATTATGCCGCGCACGAGATTGTGTACCTTTCACAGGCCATCGCTTCCGATGAATATGCCTTGAAAGAGAATCCGAAGTATGTAAATAAGGTGGTTGCACCGACAATGGAGCCGGTAAAGTCAATTGGAGGCTTCCGCACCTTGCCCGATTATTCGTTTGAGACGATGCCCGACGATTATGCGGCATTGGTGCTGATTGGCGGTTTCGGTTGGACAACACCGGTTGCCGGACAGGTCGTGCCGATTGTCCAGAAAGCCATTGAAAGCGGCAAGGTCGTAGGTGCAATATGCAACGGTGCTTCGTTCATGGCAAAGTGCGGACTCCTTAATGCCGTCAGGCATACGGGCAACGGCTTGGAGCAACTGAAACTGTGGGGAGGCGACAATTACACCAATTCTGACGGATACATCCATGCACAGGCGGTCAGCGACAAAAATATCGTGACGGCAAACGGCTCCGCGCCGCTTGAGTTCGCAAAGGAGCTGCTTCTGCTGCTTGAAAACGATACGCCGGAACGCATCGAGATGTACTATCAGTTCTACAAGCAAGGATTCTGCACGCTGTTTCCAGCTCAAAGCGAATAGCAAAACAAGCATAACAGGTATGACAGAGAATAGAATTATTGCAAATAATGGAGCTTCAATTATACTCTACACGACTGATGACGGTTGCACCCAGCTTGAAGTGAAGTTGGAGAAGGATACTGTGTGGTTGACACAAAGCCAAATGGCGGAGTTATTTGGAAGAGATAGAACGGTAATAACACGCCATATAAAAAATATTTTTAAGGAGGGCGAATTGGACGAAAATATCACATGTGCAAAATTTGCACATATGGGTATTGAGCAAGATCAAACTTACGAAACAACAATGTATAACCTTGATGTAATCATATCTGTAGGTTATAGGGTAAAGAGTATCAACGGCACGAAATTCAGAATTTGGGCAACATCAATTCTAAAGCAGTACCTCATCAAGGGCTATGCCATAGACCAGCGCCGTCTCGACCACTACGATGAGTTGAAAGATGTGGTACGGTTGATGTCACGTGCCCTCACCCTTCAAGACAAGGTTTCGGAAGGAGAGTATGCCGGACTGTTCAATGTCATAACCGATTATGTGTATGCCCTTGATACGCTCGACCGCTATGACTATCAGACATTAGGGATTGACAAAACAACCAAAGAGGAACCTTTCCACGCCACTTATGAGAATGCCATGAACGCCATCTGTGCATTGAAAGAGAAGTTTGGCGGCAGCCGGTGGTTTGCCAACGAGAAAGACGACTCTTTCAAAAGCAGTATCGGACAGATTTACCAGACTTTCGGAGGTAAAGACCTTTATCCATCGGTAGAAGAAAAGGCTGCCATGTTGCTCTATCTCGTTGTGAAGAACCACTCATTCAGTGATGGCAACAAGCGAATTGCCGCCATGCTCTTCCTTTGGTTTATGGAGAAAAATGGCATACTGTACTCCACAGACGGCAGAAAGCGTATAGCAGACAACACCCTCGTCGCCCTGACGCTGATGATTGCCGAGAGCCGCACGGAAGAAAAAGATGTAATGGTGAAGGTGGTGGTGAATCTAATCAACAAGGAGAATCAATAAGGTACATTAGAATACTCATAAATGAAAGTTGACCGGGTGTGTATGGAAAGCCCACGACGGTCAGCAGCCTGATTAAATATTAAGGTAAGTAATGTGGACAAATCTTTTATATGTGATGCTGGGCAGTGCCGTCGGTGGCGGTTGTCGTTTCTTAGTAAGTAAAATTGTTACGGAGCATAGCACAGGCGTGTTTCCGTGGGGCACATTTGTCGTCAATCTCGCGGGCTGCCTGCTGATTGGCATCCTGTTTGGGCTCACGGAACGGGGCGTGAGCCTTTCGCCGCAGATGAAGATGCTGCTCATCACAGGCTTCTGTGGAGGATTCACGACATTCTCCACTTTCGCCCATGAGAACTACCTGCTGCTGAACGATTCCCGCTTCTGGATACTCTTCCTTTATGCAGTCCTCTCATTTGCTTTGGGCTTGCTCTTGGCGCACGCAGGACATGCTTTGACCCGACTTTGATGAAAAACAAAAAAAGAAATAAATACATATATGATAAGAATTGACCATATCGCGATGTATGTCGCAAACTTGGAGGACGCGAGAAAGTTCTTCACGGAGTTCTTCGATGCCACATCCAATGAGCAGTATCATAATCCGCGTACGGGACTGCGGACATACTTTCTCACATTTCCCGATGGAGGAAGACTGGAAATAATGAGCAGACCAGAAGTGAGTGTTGCAGACAACCCTGTTTACCGCAGCGGTTTCATTCATCTTTCGTTCTGTCTTGGCTCACGTGAAGAGGTTGACCGCATGACTTCGCTCCTGTCCTCACAAGGATACGAGGTTCTGTCAGGCCCCCGCGTTACCGGTGACGGATATTACGAAAGTTGCATCAAGGGATTTGAAGGAAACTTGATTGAACTGACGGAATAGCGAAGGCAGAGCCAAACTTGTTTGAGCTATGCCGAGTCATGAGGGAAGAAGGCAAGAAGTCAACTGGCGGAATAGCGAGGGCAGAGACAAATATAATGAAAGAAAATACTAAAATACAGAAATTATGAATAATCAATTGTGGAACCTGTATAAGGAAAGCTCACGAGGAAAAGATTGTATAGAGCTTTTCAACCCGGAAATCGAAAACATTTCTGAGGGAGCCTTTAATATTTGGCGATATGCCTCAAACTGGGGAGAAAATAAAGTGGAAGATTCTTTTATCGAAGATATTGACGATATGTTTTGGTTGTGGGACACCAATTTGTCTCAGCGCGATTTTTTTCCTGATGAATGGACACGCGAAAGCTATCAGAAGTTTGCTGAGGAATATGATATTCTAAGACCTTTATTTGACGATAAAGGCGAATTGCAATATCGTGATGATGAAACCATAGTCTTTGATGAGAGCACAATCATTTTAAGAAAAGACCAATATCGTATTAAAGCAGCTAATATTCCTATTCTGTCGTTACTCTTCTACTATAGCTTTGAATTCTTCAAACCGATACTTCTCCCAAGACGCTTTGACATTATTCAAAGAAATTGTGATGCTTTGGGGATGGAGATGCCTTCGATACCACGCTCAAAGGATTATAAAGCATACATAAACTATTACTTTGAAATTTGTGAAAAGTGGAACGAATTTCAAAAAGAACATGAAATGACTGATGCTGAACTTTGTGCATGTATCTATGATTTCGCAAATATGCTCACGGAAACCAACACCAGTTCAAAACTACCGAAACCTACAAATGTATGGCTGACCGGCGCAAGTGGCAGCAACTTCGCTTTTCTTGACTCTTTGGGCAAGACGCCAGAAGGAAACGATCAGAGCATTTGGGCTTGTAATGAAAGAACAAGGCGTGGAGACATCATTGTTCTTTACTGCACATCACCAAGAAGTTATATACACTCTATTTGGAGGTAAAACAGCGGCGGCATATTCAATCCTTTCGATTATTATCATTGCAGGACAACTGTATGTGACGGCATCTTGACTCCACAAATTTCTTTCAAAGACTTAAAGAATGACGATTATATGTCGCAAGTTCCAATTGTCAGACGTAATCTGCAAGGTATAAATGGCATAGAATTATCAGCGAAAGACTATTCCGAACTAATACGTATGATAGGAGAAAGAGGTGGAGACATGACCTCTTTTCCACAGCTATATGAAGGTTCGAATGTCGATTTTGGTGAAATAAAACTGGAAAAGCATGTTGAAGAACATATACTGATTCCTGTGCTTGAAAAACTTGGATATACAAATACTGATTGGACACGTCAACTTTCTCAGAAAGCAGGACGTAAAGAAAAAGCAATACCTGATTTTGTATTCTTTCCAAAAGGAGAAAAGCATTTTGAAAACGCTCCGATGATTATCGAAGCTAAATTTGATATGGCACCAGTTCAAGAACTCCAAAAAGCACTTAATCAAGCGTTATCATATGCTCGTATGTTAAGGGCATCAATCATGGGTATATGCGATAAGGAGCGGCTTGTTTTATACAAAGTCAACACAGATGGAAGCGCAGACCGTAACAACCCCATTTTCGAGAACCATTGGGCTGCAATATATTCGGATTCAGAAGTTGGTGCAACGTTGAACCATTTAATAGGAAGAGAGGTTATTGTTAATCTGTAACAGATAGAGATATAACACTTACTCAACTAATTTTCTGTATTTCTCAAGCATAGAATAGATATCAGAATAAAATAGAAACACAATGAAGATTCATCAAATAACGTTCAGCCCCACGGGCGGCACACGGAGAGTCTGCGAATATATATGCGAGGGTTTTGACGCGAGGCCGCTCGTGACAGACCTCTGCGTGAAGGAAGAGCAAATAAGATTGCCGGACATACACGAAGAGGACTTGGTCATTATCGCCATGCCCGTGTTTGCCGGACGCGTACCTGCTTTGGCGGTCGAGAGACTCAGACGTATTCAGAGCAACCACGCGAAGTGTGCAGTTGTGGCAGTATATGGCAACAGGGCATACGATGACGCTCTGCTCGAAATGCAGGATGTGGCAACGGAAATGGGATTCCGTGTCGTTGCCGCCGTCAGCGCCGTTGCCGAACACAGCATCGCCCATGTGTATGCCGCAGGAAGACCCGACGCGGAAGACCGTAAGGAACTGGCTGCTTTCGGAGCCGCTATAATAGATAAGGTGGAAGGCTCGGACACATACAAGCCTTTGTCGCTGCCTGGCAACCGTCAATACAGGGCAGGCAACACGGGACCCTTCCCCACGGCAGACGAGCGGTGTACAGGTTGCGGCACGTGCCGGGAGCTTTGCCCTGCTGACGCCATACCCGCCGACAATCTCAGAAGCGTAAATAAGGTAGCCTGCATCTCCTGTATGCGCTGCCTCTCCGTTTGTCCGACTAAAGCAAGGAACATCGGGCAGGTGGAGATGATGGTGACGGAGAAACTCAAAGCGTTGTGCGCAACAAGAAAGGGTAACGAACTGTTTGTTTAATATCATTGTAAACATCAAGTTTTATATACAAATGAATTAAGTTCAGAAGTTTATGGCAGAAAATATGACTTTAGCAAGCAACAATGACTTCAAAAGTTACATTCGGCTTTTACGTTTGATGGATTTTTCATAAAAACGAACAGTTTTCATATTTTATTTATAATTTTGCATTAAACATAGTACTAATGTACTCTCGTTTCTGGATAAACACTATACAACAAGGCCTTGAACCATGCTTATTGACGATATAAAGAAACTGATAGCCTCCGATGAGTCGCGGACTCTGGAACTGAAGAAAACTACCGGCGAGTTGAAAGACGGTATGCATTCGGCTTGTGCTTTCCTTAACACGGAAGGTGGTTGGTTGATTTTTGGCGTTGCTCCAAGTTCATTGAAGATAATCGGTCAGGAAGTAACAGACAAGACGCAGCAGGAGATTGCTCAGGCTTTGGCTGGACTTGAACCAGCAGTAGATGTACAAGTGGCGTATGTTGATGTGCCGGAATATCCGGGTAACAAGGTTATCGCGATGCACTTTGATGGATGGGTTTGGGGTGAGCGTCCACATACGTTTCACGGTTGTCCATATTACAAGGTTGAAAGTACAACAAAGGTGATGTCGCAGGACATGTATGACGAGCGTATCCGCGCCCATCAACCCCAACTATACGCATGGGAAAGACTGGCTGCCGACGGCGTGACAATGGCAGATCTCAATGAAAATCTAATTCGCAATGGCATCCGTCGAGGCATTGATGGCGGTCGCATTCCGGAGTCTGCTTTGTATGAACCGACAGGAGATATTCTTGCTAAGTGGAAGTTGATTAAGAATGGCGTTCCTACCAATGGTGCGGTACTACTTTTCTCTGATAATATAGACGAGTATCCGCAATTCACGCTGAGGATGGCGCGATTTGTAGGGACAGACAAGAACAGATTTCGCGATAATCAACGAGTGGAAGGTAATTTCTTCCAACTCTTGGATGCAGGAATTGCATTTTGCTTCAAGCACCTTTCGCTAAGCGGAGTAATCACCAATCATAGCATGGAACGAGAGGAACAACTTGAGGTTCCTTATCATGCGTTGCGAGAGGCTTTAATCAATGCCCTCTGCCACCGGCATTGGGAGAGATATAATCTCACTATAAGTCTTGCCTTTTATGATGACCGCGTCGAGATAGCAAGTCCCGGCACGTTTCCACCACAGATAACATCTGAAAATATCAAGGAGCCTCACGAGTCATTTCCTCATAACCTAAAGGTGGCGGAGGCACTTTATCGAATGACTTATTTAGAGAACTGGGGCAGTGGTGCAAAACGTATCATGGATGCTTGTAAAGACCAGGGCATAGAAGCACCCACTTGGCGTTCAGATGGTGGTTTCGTGACCATCACCTTTAAGCGTCCGATTGTGACTAAATCTGATACAGAACAGAGAGAAGCATCGACTAAGTACCGATCAAGCACCGACCAAGTACCGACCAAGTACCGACCAAGTACCGACCAAGTACAAAAGATAATTCTTTCAATGGGTGATGACTATATGACAATGAGTGAAATTATGTCTAATATTGGACTCAAGCACCGACCTTCATTCAGAGAAAATTATTTTCTTCCAGCATTAGCAGAAGGAGCAATTGAACGTCTATACCCGGAACAGCCTAACCATCCAAAGCAAAAATACCGTTTGACGGAATCTGCAAAAGAATGGAAAAATAGTTTATAAGTGGAAGATGGTGTTAATGCCGTTTATTCTTTCAAGAATACCATACTTGCATATGATAATGCTATATTGAGACTTATTGTTTTATTTTTATTGAAACCATCATGAACAAAAGAGAATATGCACAGGCTAACAAAGCCTGGATAGAAGCGAAAGCGCAGGAGGAAGGCGTGAAGGCACTTCCGAAGGGTATATATTATAAGGTATTGTCGGAGGGGCGGAACGACGGAAGGCATCCCTCGCCCCGTAGTATCGTCACCGCACATTATACGGGATGGACCATCAACGGAAAAAAGTTCGACAGCAGCCGAGGCGGGGCACCGTTGGCCATACGCCTCTGCGACCTGATAGAAGGATGGATTGTAGCCATGCAGCAGATGTGCGTGGGCGACCGGTGGGAAGTGTATATCCCTGCCGAAATGAGATACGGAAAGTTCTCGCAGCCCAGCATCCCCGCAGGCTCCACGCTGATATTCGAGATTGAGCTGCTGGGGATTGCGTAAGACGTGGGTATAAAAGGATTGTGTATAACGAATTTATAAAAGAAAACTATAAAAAAGGTATATTATTGCATAATCTTCATTTTGAGGATTTTTGCTGTGGAATAATATTAGATATAAATAACAAACAAAATCTTATCATTGAGGTTATAACAAGCAAACGCAAAGTATGCTAATGTAGAATATAAAAGTAGTTGCACTATGAGTAATAAATTAAAGGACATATATACCAATGTTTTTGAGAATATCATCAAAAAGCAGATAAGAGAAAAGACCAATACGCTATTTATCTTGGCTGGAATCTCTCCATATATTTATGTAGAGAACTTTGGTGAGCATATTACAGACAAAATTACCTTCGACAAAGAAGGTAATCTTGACCAGTTTACTCAGGAATGGTTTGGAATGGTCTTTCCAAAACTCATATCTGCGACTACCTATCAAATATTGTCGCACCAACAATATGCAAGCATCAATGAGTATCTGAATGAGGATTTCTTCAAGGACAGAGTTGTCATCGTGTATGACAACTTACGTTCTCTTTATCCTCTCAGCAAGGCTAACTATATAGAAACTACGGATACCACAAGTATGGAGAAGCGTTCAGAGAAAATGCCAGTATATCAAGCAGAGCAACTAAAGGTTGGTGAACATTATTTCTACTCATTGAAACATTTCAATGATGACTTTGAAAAAGTACCTTTGTTTTCCATCAGAAAAGAACTGCCTTCAGCGAGTCCAAATGTGAAGACTAATAACTTAGTTCTCGATGTCATTTCAGACCCTTACGCAATAGATGTGTTGATAAATGAGTGCATTGAGGATGGTGTATTCAATAAGGTAGTTTATGTCAAGGTATCAAAAAAGAATGCCTTGAACAAGACAACATTGAATACGCTTCGAGAGTTAAACCAGCTGTTCTCTCGATTTGCAGGTGGCATATACATACAGAGAGAGGAATCCGTACCTAATGATTATGCCCCATCTGAGGAATCTCTTGCTTTGTTGAAGCAATATTGGGGAGAATCGGCAGAGTTCCGTGATATTCAGGTATATGAGAATCCAGAGTTGGATAATAGTATTATACCAGTATCACAAGGTATGTTGGTTGACACTATCATCCAAGAATATAAAAATGGCTGTGAGGGCATCCAACCACGTGATGTATTTATAACAGCACCAACAGGAGCAGGTAAGTCTTTGATTTTCCAATTGCCTGCATTTTATGCAGCATCCAAAGGTGACGTGACTATTGTTGTGTCTCCATTAAAGGCACTGATGACCGACCAAGTGGAGGGATTAAAGTCAGAACGTCACTATGACAAGGTTGAGTTTATCAATAGTGATTTGACATTGATTGATAGAGACAAGATTATTGAGGGCTGCAAACGTGGTGAAGTGGATATACTGTATCTGTCTCCTGAATTATTGCTGTCATACGACATACACTATTTCATTGGTGAAAGAAAATTGGGGCTGCTCATTGTCGATGAAGCCCACCTTATCACAACATGGGGAAGAGATTTCCGTGTAGATTATTGGTTCTTGGGCAACCATATCAACAAGATGCGCAAATACAATGATTATATGTTTCCTCTCGTGGCTTTGACTGCTACAGCCGTTTATGGTGGAGTGAACGATATGGTGTTTGACAGCATCAACAGTTTGAATATGCATGACCCTCACAAGTTTATAGGCAATGTTCGACGTGATAACATTGAGTTTGTCATAGATACACATGACGATTATTCTACAGGACGTTATGACCAAAACAAGGAAACGGAAACCGTCAACATCATAAAAGGTATTCATGATTTGGACATGAAGGGAATTGTCTATGCTCCATATACCCGTCACATTAATAAGTTGAAAGAAAAGTGTGATGAAATAGAACCGAACTTGGCTGTTTCCTTTCATGGTGGCATGGAAGCAGATGAGCAGAAGTTTGCTTATCAGTCATTCAAAAAAAATCGTTGCAAAGTGATGATTTCAACAAAAGCCTTCGGTATGGGTGTTGATATTCCTGATATTCAAGTGGTGTACCATCATGCGCCATCAGGACTGCTTCCAGACTATGTGCAGGAGATTGGTCGTGCAGCACGTAAAAAGAACATTCAAGGTTTTGCAGCTCTTACTTTCTCGAAGTCGGACTTGCGCTATAGCAAGCAGCTCTTCGGCATTTCTTCTTTGAAAACCTACCAATTGAAAGAGGTGCTTTGCAAAATTATTCGTTGTTTCAATAGCAATGGCAAAAAGCGTAACATACTTGTTGCCGCCAATGACTTTGCCTATATCTTCGACTCTGCAGATGAAGTTGACCAAAAGGTGGCTACTGCTATGATGATGATAGAAAAAGACTATCTGAATAAGACACGATTCAATGTTCTTATTGCTCGTCCTAAGAGATTGTTTACCAAAGTCTATGCACGAACTACTCAGGTGGGTATGGAACGATTGCAGGAGAAATATGGCGAGTGCTTCAAGGAAATACTCAACATAAGAGGAACTTACCATACTTTAGAGCTAAATCTTGATGGAATTTGGTCTAAACACTTCTCGGACAAGAGCTTTCCACAGATAAAGAGCGAGTTCTACAAGAAAAAATTCTTGGCTGAAGAAGGAATTGAACTGACTCCACAGATAAGAGTAATCATCAATATAGACAAGGTGTATAGAGATGTTTTGAAAGAAGTGCGTAAAGTGTTGGATGCAATAAGTTCATCTTTCTCTCAACTCGGTTTCAGAAGTTCTTTCTTCACCCAAAAAGAGTTTGTAGAGGAACTATCCCCAAAGCTAGATGCCAAATACAATATTGAAAAGATTGCTTCTTTCATGTTGGGTACCTATTCCGGTTACATAAAAACAACGGAACGTGCCTTAGAGGGAGATTCTTTCCTTCAACAACGCCGTCATGGAACGACTATGCAATATCAGGTATTCAGTACCAACTATCAAGCAAAATTTACACAATTACTAAGAATCTTTGCCAATTTGTTCGATGGAAAGGAACGTCAATCGGCAGATAGGTACTTGTCTATAAACGACATACCTTTGATGAACCACATTCGCTTAGGTTCGTTGTTGGAAATCATGGAATTAGGTTCTTTTGAAACGACTGGCGGCGATGAGCCTAAAATATTCTTACGTCTCAATGACCCTCGTAGAATAGAAAGAGATTCAAAGAACGACCAATACAAAAACTCCATCCTTGAATCTGTCAAAAACAGACACAAAGTAAGTTGTGAGTTGTTTGAGCATTTCTTCACCAACTATTTCAGCAATGAGAAACGTTGGGATTTAGTGGAGGACTTCTTTTTGGGGATGTCCAATGACAATCTGTTTGAAAAATATCCAGGAAAGATGGTCAATCATATTGACATCTTGGAATATTTGAAAAACAACAAGTCTGTTGTTCCTCAATACATAATGGATGGAAGTACAGAAAGAGGACATTCTGAATCTCTGTTTTCACCTAAAGCAAGAACGTTTTATAATAGGGGAAACTTGCTGACAATCGGACATCAGACTAAGCAAGTCAAAAGATGGTTAATTGATGATCCTGTAGCGTTGCACAAAATTATTACGGAATATGAGATAGTAATAGAATCTGATGACTTTAAGGTCTTGTCCAATAAGCTCAGATTGGAACATTTTGAGTATTTCAGAGATTTCATGAGACTGAATCTTCTCATTGAATTCCCAGGTTATGCCAATATGGTTAAAGCAAGCGTTCCTTACAAGGACTCTCCTGTTAAATTCTATAAATGGTGGAGAAAACATAAGAAAGATGTCACCATGAACTTTACGGAAAAGGTGAAGTTGTTCCTTGTCGTTGATAAGGAATCACCTAAAACACTTGTAAAAGAAGATAGACTGATATTAGAAAATAAAAAATAATTGGATATGGAGAATCTTTTAAAATTTGAGGGGATTATAAAAAAAGCAGATTATGAAATAACGCACAGGGGTATAAAAGAAAATTATAATACATATATGCACAATCTTCATTCAGAAATGATTTTATAGTAGACTGAATTTTAATATAAAAACATATAAACAACAGAAACATGGCAAGACCAGCAAGCAAACAACAGCTGATATCCGCTGCGACGGACAATTACGACAAACTGACGGCGTTCATCGCATCCATGAGCGACGAGGAGCTGAACACACCTTTTGACTTCTCTGCCGACGAGAAGAAAAAGGAGGCACACTGGAGACGGGACAAGAACCTGCGTGACGTGATAATGCACCTTGTACGTTGGCAGGGACTGCTGCTGACATGGGTGGAAAACAACATGAGCGGCACGCCCGCACAGTTCCTCCTCCCCGGCTACACATGGAAGACGTACGGCGACATGAACATCCTGTTTTGGGAGGAATGTCAGGACACGGCCACCGACGATGCCATGAAACGGCTCGGAGACAGCCACAAGAAGGTCTTGGAACTCGCGGAAAGTTTTACCGACGGTGAGTTGTTTGAAAAGGCCCATTACAACTGGACGGGAACAACCTCGCTCGGCTCTTATTTCATCAGTACCATAAGCGCACACTACGATTGGGCGTTGAAGAAACTCAAAGCACACAGAAAGAATCTGAAATGATAGAAACAGAAAGACTAATCCTCAGGTCTTGGGAGGAAACGGATGCCGAGGCAATGTTCAAATACGCGAGCGACCCGGACATCGGTCCCATCGCCGGATGGCCTCCCCACACGTCGGTGGAAAACAGCCGGGAGATTATCCGGACGGTCTTCGCCGCTCCCGAAACGTATGCGGTCGTACTGAAAGCCACGGGCGAGCCAGTCGGCAGTTGCGGGATAATGTTCTCCAACGGCCTTCACTCTGCAGAGATGAAGCCGCGCGAAGCGGAGATAGGCTACTGGATAGGCAAGCCCTATTGGGGACAGGGCCTCATCCCCGAGGCTGTCAAGGCCCTACTTGCAAGATGCTTCAACGACCTGCATCTTGATGTCGCGTGGTGCGGATATTACGACGGGAACACCAAGTCGAAACGGGTCATCGAGAAATGCGGCTTCAAGTTCCATCATACGAATCATGGTGTGGTTTCTCCGCTCGGCGATGAGCGGACAGAGCATTTCTATGTCATGACGTGGGAGGACTACCGTGCCTTGCATATAACGGCAGGTATGGACATAACAATACGACCGGAGAGACAAGGGGATTTGCCGGTCATCCTAAATCTGGTGGAAAAGGCTTTTGAAAACGTCGAGGAAAGCGACCATCAGGAACAATATTTGGTCGAGCGGCTGCACGGTTCGGGCACATTCATACCCGAGTTGTCGTTGGTTGCAGTCAATGGCGAGGGAATTATAGTAGGATACATTCTGCTTACAAAAGTAAAAATCGTATCGGCAGACTCCACTACGTATTCGCTTGCCGTTGCGCCGCTTGCCGTACATCCGGCTTATCAGAACAACAAAATAGGCAGGATGCTGATAGAAGAAGCCCATAAGGCGGCAAGGGCAATGGGCTACGGCTCAGCAGTATTGCTCGGCCACAAGGATTATTATCCGCGCTTCGGCTACCGCAAGGCCATCGACCACGGTATCCGGTTTCCATTCGACGCCCCGCAGGAGTGCTGCATGGTTATCGAACTGTTGCCCGACTCCCTGAACGGAGTTACCGGCACCGTACATTATCCAAAGTGCTTCCAGTAGGATTCTGAAACATAAGCAAACGGGAAAAGAATCCGAGTTACAATCATTTCATAAAAACGTCATTTGTCATGACAATCGTTCCATTTCAACACAGTCCCAGGTCTCGCCGTGACATTGATAGCATTCTTTTTCAATGCAGAAATGCCGAAATTCTCATCTGGCAGTTCCTTGATGGTAACAGTGAAGAACTCTTAGGAATATGGGATATCTCGGATGCGGTGACCGTTAACCGTTTTATCAGCTGTTATTTTGCTGTAAGCGTGGTTTCAATAGCAAAGGTTATTCTTTTATTGAGCGGATTGTCAATATGTTGTAACATAAGTTTACCTACTTAGATTGCAACATCTTCCGGATTGAGCGGATGAAATTTCCAAAGGAATTTCATCCGCGTTTACAAGATTCCGGCAGTTTTACAATAAAAAGCATAATTGTAAACCGGCGGCAGGATAAAGAAAATATCTTCGTTTGAACAAAAATAGTGCACATGAGCGCAACGAGGGTGTTGCAAAACCATATAAATTATCCAACATGTAAGGGCATTGCTTTGCAATGTTCATTGAATATCAGCTGATTACATCAACGTGTCAACTGTACGCCTCTACAGTTCCATAGTTCTGCAACACCATCATATTTGTCAAGTGCCGCCTATCGTTTGCAAACGATAACAATTTATTTTCGTTTACAAGCGATAAGCATCTCGTTATTCTTCCTTGACTTCGGAAACGGTAGTTCTTCCCACAGCGTTTCAATCACTTTCAGTGTTTTCTGACGGTCTTGAATATCGAGGATGTATGCCTCTTTAGCGCCGGGATATGGAATGCCGGTCCCGACGCCGGCCATAATTTCGGCGACGCATGGTAGTTTCTTGACAAAGGCGGTATTGTCGCAGGCAGTGATGACGCATTTATCGTTGACATAAATGACATATTCGCCCATCATCTTGCGCGAGCGTACTTCTCCCAATGGTGAGAGTGCATCGCAAATGAATTCTATAAAATCAGTAGTACAGGCCATATAGGTCATAAGTTTTTGGAAAGCGAGGCACGGAAGCCTTGCTTGTTGAAAAGATATTGGTTTTATTGTGTTTGAACAGCATCGAAGCCTATCGGTTTACGGCAAAAAGGTCACGCCACACTCTATTTGAGATACTCCAACCGTCCGCCCCAGTCTTCCATCACCTCCTGCCGCCATTTATAGACGGTCTGTGCTCCCTGCTGATTATGCCAGAACAGGTCAGTATTGCTCTTGTCGGTGAACCACTGCGGGCCGACCTTGTAGTCTGTCGGATATTCGCGGCCCGGCCATGTGTTCTCCACCGTTATGGCTCCCTCGTAATGCGGGAAGCCGGGGATATGGGATGTGATTTTGTATTGTAGGGTTCCAAGATAATACGTGGAGTGACGCACCACATAGTCTCCGTCGCCAAGGTAAAATCCGTCCCACGTCTGGTTGCGTATCTCAAACTTGAAGCAGACGGAGTCCGGAGCTATGTCGCTGCGCACTGGGCCCTTGACGTGAAACTCAATGATGGAATAGACCGGCACGGTGTCACGCTCGGTCGTGGGGCGGTGAAACACAGGTCGCGAGCTGCGGCTTGTCGGTTCGAAACTGCCTCCCCACGATTCCCCCTGAGGGTCATACGGGTCTCCGTTCATCACATACAGCAGGGCCGGCGTGTCCCCCATCTTCGGCAGTCCTCCATAGTAGTTTATGAAATCAGCACCGATATGCCCCGCTCCTTTCATGTATGTTTCGTAATATCCGGCGTTATACCTGTCGCTCTGTTTCTTCCCGGCGATAAAACCACGGTATGACGCATTGTTTTCTATAATCCACAGATTGGGAAAATTCTCCACTATATATGCATAGCTGTTGACGCTCCACTTCTTGTTCGGCCCGCCGATCCAATGCACACGTATCTTATCCGCGATGTCTGGCGCGTCGTGCAGAGCCTGTGCCACGTCTTCCAATCCGCCCCAGACCGACACCCAAAGCGGTCGGTCGCTCTTGCGCCGCGCACACTCCACTATCCACCGTGAGCCTTCGGTGGGTGTAGCGTATCCGCAGAACGGTGCGGCTCCCTTGCGTCCCTGCTTCGTTATGGCGCGCAGCTTCCGTGGCGTCATGAGATTTTTGAAATGCTTCTTCAGTCGCGGCAGGTCTTTCTCGTATAGCGAAATCATGCGCAGTATCTCCTCCTTGCTGCCGGAACCGTAGGACGGGGAGGACACCAGTCCCTCCAGATCGAAACAGTCAGTGTACATCAGTGCATGCGCCATCGACTGATTGTCGTCTGGGTCGGTGCCGCCGATATCGGTACTTATCAACACGCGCTGCTTTCCAGCCGTCTCGCATGACCCGCCGACGTCATCGGCAGCAAATAGCATGTCACCCAGAAAGACAGACAGGAGAGCCATCAGGAATGTAGATTGTTTTCTTTTCATCTTATCGTGCTTATTATTATTCGCATACAAATTTAATAATAATCTGCGACATACTTCAATCATCAGGTCGGAATTGTTGTTCTCAACAGAGTATATACAGCAAATCATCAGGTAAAAGGCTTCTTCCTTTATCGGAAACCAATTGACAAAAAGCGATAAAAATGCCATTGAAACAGCATCAAAATCGGGCATTTTGAAAAATATTTCATCATCGGACGCAAATTCCGTAGTTTTGCGCGTGCAAGTATAACCAGCTGTCATACAACCGGTTATACTGTTACTGTGGAATATGTGCAATATTTAAGTGCCGGAAAGCCGTCTTTTTCGGCCAAAATGTCAGGATTTTCTCTGTCGTAAGGGCCTCCCGGGTTCGCAACGGGGCTGCCGTCATCACGCGACGACAGCCCCGTTGCAATGCAACAACGGCCTTGTTGCAACCCCGGGAGGCCCTTACGGCAGAACCGGCGCATTTCCGCCATACTTCAGGCACTTCTCCACCGTTCAAAAACGGGATTTTCATTTGTCACCGATTTTTGCGCGACAATGTTTACAACAACGGAGAATGAGCAATCAGCCTACGGTTTCAACGGACTGTAAAAGAATGAGACTGTGGAGCCGCCGTCGATGAGAATGTCGGAGCCGGTTATGACACTTTCATTACGGAAACGTCTGATGGCAGTTTCGGAAATTCAAGGACGATACGGCAGAATATATCGGTCGACATGCCAGAATATCAGAAAAAGACCCGTTAGCAGATGCCGTAAATGTCGTAAATGTCGCTTTTTATTTTGTTTTTTATCTATTTTAGCGTAAATTTGCAGACTAAAACGAGATTACATCATGGATATACGTAGTGCAGAGTTTGTTATCAGCTCACCGATGGTGTCGATGTGTCCTAAGGACACCAAGCCTGAATATGCGTTTATCGGGCGTTCCAACGTTGGAAAATCGAGCCTGATAAATATGTTGTGCAACAACAAAAAGCTGGCAAAGACGTCGGCAACACCAGGAAAAACGCTGCTCATCAACCATTTCATCATAAACAAGGAGTGGTATCTGGTGGACCTTCCCGGATATGGCTTCGCCAAACGTTCCAAGAAAGAAATAGCCAAATTGGAACAGATGATCAACGGCTATATACTCCAGCGGGAACAGATGGTCAATGTCTTCGTGCTCGTGGACATACGTCTGGAGGCCCAGAAGATAGACCTTGAATTCATCAACTGGCTCGGAGCCAGCAGCGTTCCGTTTGCAATCGTGTTTACGAAAGCCGACAAGCTGAGCACGACGAAGGTACAGGCCAACGTCGCGGCATATAAGAAAGTCCTCATGGAGACGTGGGATGAACTGCCCCCGATGTTCGTCACGTCGTCGGAGAAGAAGACCGGACGTGACGAAGTGCTTGACTACATCGCCAAGATAAACAAGGAACTCGGCGTGGAGAGCGTTTCCAAACGGTGAATGTGCCCGTTTCCGGATATGCAGTGAGGACATGCGGCGGGATGACGTGGAAGACTGGATTTCCTTGGACAACATCCTCGGATGTCCGCCCCGGTGCAGACCGCCATCAGACAATTAATCTATAAAGAAAGGACGTGGCAAAAGAAATTCCATATCTTGACGTGCAGAACCTGAGCAAGCGGTTTGGCGCTCTGGTTCTTTTTGAGAATATCAGCTTCAGTATTGCCGAAGGCCAGAAGGTCGGCCTTATCGCCAAGAACGGCACGGGAAAGTCGACCCTGCTCTCGGTCATATCGGGCAAGGAGGGGCATGACTCGGGAACGGTCATATTCAAACGTGACCTGAAAGTCGGCTATCTTGAACAGTCGCCGGTGTTTGACCCGGACGAGACCGTGCTTGACGCTTGCTTCAACCACAAGGGAGAGGACGAGAAAGTGCTCAAGGCCAAACAGGTGCTCACGCAGTTGAAGATACGCGACCTGTCCCAGCCGATGGGACAGCTGAGCGGCGGACAGCAGAAGCGCGTGGCTTTGGCCAACGTTCTGCTGACTGAACCGGACCTCCTGATACTCGACGAACCGACAAACCACCTCGATCTTGAAATGATAGAGTGGCTTGAGGGTTATCTCGCACGCGGGAACAAGACCCTGCTGATGGTCACTCACGACCGCTTCTTCCTCGACCGCGTCTGCAGCATCATTCTTGAACTTGATGACAACCGCATCTACACCTACCGCGGAAATTACAGCTACTATCTCGAAAAGCGTCAGGAGCGGCTCGACGCACGCCGCGCCGAGATTGCCCGGGCCAACAATCTCTACAGGACGGAACTTGACTGGATGAGACGCATGCCGCAGGCGCGTGGTCATAAGGCGCGCTATCGGGAGGAGGCATTCTACGAACTGGAGAAAGTTGCCAAGCAGCGGATGGAAGAGCGGCAGATGCGCCTGAAGTCGACAAACGTCTATATCGGCAGCAAGATATTCGAATGTCAGTATATATCGAAGGCCTGGTCGCCGGACTGTGTCATAATGAAGGATTTCTACTACAATTTCTCGCGTTATGAGAAGATGGGCATCGTCGGCAACAACGGCACCGGAAAATCGACGTTCATCAAGATGCTGCTCGGTCAGGAGCGTCCGGACGACGGCCGCATCGTTATCGGAGATACTGTCAGGTTCGGGTATTTTTCTCAGGAAGGACTGAAATTTGACGAAAGCCAGAAGGTAATCGACGTCATAACCGCCATCGCCGACTATATCGACATGGGCGGAGGGCGTCACATGACGGCCTCGCAGTTCCTCCAGTATTTCATGTTCACTCCCGAACAGCAGCACAACTACGTCTACAAACTGAGCGGAGGCGAGCGCCGGAAGCTCTATCTCTGTACCGTGCTGATGCGCAATCCCAACTTTCTCGTTCTCGACGAGCCGACCAACGACCTCGATATCGTCACGCTCCAGATTCTCGAAGAATATCTGGCCGACTTCCCCGGCTGCATCATCGTCGTCAGCCACGACCGCTATTTCATGGACAAGGTCGTAGACCATCTGCTGGTCTTCAAAGGCAATGGCGAGATAAAGGATTTTCCCGGAAACTACACTCAGTACCGCATCTGGAACTCGCTGGAATCGGAGAAAACCGTGAAGAAGCCGGCGGTGGAGAAGGAAGAGAAGCAGACCGGACGTCGGGACGGTGGCACGCAGGTGCGGCGGAAGATGACATACAAGGAGAAGACCGAATTTGCACGGCTCGAAACGGAGATTGCCGCGCTGGAAGAGGAACAGCGGCGCATAGAGGAAGAACTGTGCAGCGGCACTCTCAGCGTCGACGAGCTGACGGAGAAGAGCAAGCGTCTGCCGTTCCTGAAAGACGAGATTGACGAGAAGAGCATGAGATGGCTCGAACTGAGCGAGATTGAAAACTGACCCAAACAGGACTAATGGAACAACAATATCCCTCAAGACTGCTGGAAAAAGCCGTAGGCGAGTTTGCCAAACTGCCGGGCGTAGGCCGCAAGACAGCCCTGCGTCTGGTGCTCCATCTGCTCCGGCAGGACGACAACGACGTGAAGATGTTCACCGAAGCAGTCGGCCGGATGAAGCGCGAGATAAAGCACTGCTGCGTCTGCCATAACATCAGCGATACGGATGTCTGTCCGATATGTGCCGACGGACGGCGCGACACGTCGACGATTTGCGTCGTGGAGAACATCCAGGACGTCATGGCCGTGGAGAACACACAGCAGTTTCACGGTCTCTACCATGTTCTCGGCGGCATCATATCACCCATGGACGGCATCGGTCCGGGCGACATAGAGATTGACTCGCTCGTCGAACGGGTGGGAAGCGGCGACATCCGTGAGGTCATCCTCGCCCTCAGCTCAACGATGGAAGGCGACACGACCAATTTCTACATATCGCGTAAGCTCGCGCAGTTTGACGTGAAACTTAGCGTCATTGCCCGCGGAATATCCGTAGGCGACGAACTTGAATATACTGATGAGGTCACACTGGGGCGGTCGATACTGAACCGTGTGCCGTTTGAAAAGAACAACTGATGAAGAATACACGTAAACGTCTGGCCTCCATATTCTGGGCCATACCAGTTGCTGGGCTTGCCATAGCCCTGCTGTTTGAGAGCGAAACGATTATGCCGGGCTGGATGGCGGGCGCGGCCGATGCTGAATATATAGCATTGTCGCTCATGGTGCTCGTCACTCTCGCCGCCATTCCCTCGGCGTTGCGTCTGTTCAAGACGGCGAATGTCGGAACGGAACTCACGGCGCGGAAAGAGGCGGCGCTGCTGAAATGGGGAACGGTGAGGCTCGGCATGCTCGGAGCACCGTTCGTCGTGGACACCTTTCTATATTATATGTTCATGAAACCGGCCTTCGGTTATCTTGCAATAATACTGCTGATATGTCTGATTTTTGTCTATCCGGCGGAAGACCGTTGTGCTTCTGAGGTAGAAAACCTAACCGACGGCGAATGAAACTCACGGTAGTCATAGTCAGCTATAACGTCAAATACTATGTTGAACAGTGTCTCAACAGTTTGGCCAAGGCTCTTGATGGAATCGAGAGCGAGGTTTTTGTCGTTGACAACCATTCGCGCGACGGCTCGGTCGCATATCTGCGCCAGCGTTTCAGTCATATCAATATAATCGACTGCAACCATAATCTCGGCTTCGCCCGTGCCAACAACATCGCTATCAGCCAGTCAGCGGGCGAATATGTCCTTCTTCTCAATCCCGATACTTTCGTGGCCGAGGAGACTATCTGCTCAGCCGTCGCCTTCATGGACAGTCATCCGAAGGCCGGCGGGGTTGGGGTGAAGATGTTCAACCCGAACGGAACTCTCGCAATGGAGTCGCGCCGTGGTCTTCCGACACCGCTGACCTCGTTCTACAAGATGTGCGGCCTCTGTGCTCGGTTCCCGAAAAGCCGTCGCTTCGGACGCTATTACATGAGCTATCTCGGATGGGGCGCACCGGAACGCATCGAGGTTATCAGCGGTGCGTTCTGTCTCCTGCGGCGTGCGGCAATAGAAAAAGTGGGCAGTCTCGACGAGGATTTTTTCATGTACGGAGAAGATATAGACCTCTCATACCGGCTCTTGAAAGGCGGTTATGAGAACTGGTATTTGCCTTATCCTATACTCCACTATAAGGGCGAGAGCACCCATAAGACGTCCTTCCGCTATGTCCATGTGTTCTATCAGGCCATGCTCATCTTCTTCCGGAAGCACTACGGTCATCTCGGACTATGGATAACGCTGCCGATTAAGGCGGCGATATATGTCAAGGCGATGATGGCCTTGCTGCGCATGATACCCCACAACATCCGCAAGTCGCTCGGCTTCATCGACAAGAGCGACGTCGCCACACATTATATATATATAGGCGGTAGCAGCATGACGGCCCACTGCATGAGCATCTCGCGCCGTGTCGGGCTGTCGGCGGAGTGTCATAACGTGGATAACGGCGACATGGAACCCGCGCGCAAGGCAATCGTAAAGGCCGCTTCCAGCTCTGTGCTTACGTATGTTGTATATGATACGGACATGTTCGGGTACAGCGAGATGTTGGAAATGATGGGAGAAACGCCTCATCCGAAGGTTGTCATCGGAACATACAGCGGAAAGACAAAGATTATAATAACCCCCGACGATATAATAAAGTGACAAGAAAGACAGACGATATGCCTGCGGTAAACCTGCGTGCCATTGAGCCGGAAGACCTCGAACTGCTTTATAGAATTGAAAATGATGTGTGTCTGTGGAACATCGGGACGACAAACGTTCCGTATTCGCGTTATGTCCTCCATGACTATGTGGCAAACTCTACAGGCGACATCTACACCGACCGTCAGGTTCGACTCATGATTGAGAACGGGGCGGGAGAAGTCGTGGGAATTGTGGACATTATCAATTTCGATCCACAGCATCTGCGTGCCGAGATTGGCATCGTCATCGAGAACCGCTATCGGAATCAGGGATATGGCACAAGTGCCCTCAGTCATATCGCAGACTATTCGCTCAACATACTCCATCTCCACCAGCTCTACGTATGGGTTGACATGGAAAATACGGCCTCGCTCAATCTCTTCGCCAAAGCCGGATATACCGTCACGGCAAGAGTAGCCGACTGGCTTTATGACGGAAAACAGTTTCACGACGCCGCCATAATGCAAATCATATTATAGAAGAGACAACTATTATATGCAAATACCCTGAATTTTGCTACAATTGCCCCACTTCGTATAGGGTAGTCACGCAAAATTCAGGATATTCTTCTGTGTGGAAACTGGAACAATGATGACGGGCATATAACGTCATAACTGGTCGATGTTACTAATCAGATGTAGTCTCGTAGTGAATAAGGACGGTTATGCCTCGTTTTTTGGGGTGGTGTATCTGCAGCAAGATTATTCTCTCTCCTATCTCCACACTCCTTCATCCTCGAAAAATCCAGCCTCACTCCTCAAAATTTGTTCCACCTTCCACTTTTCCATACTCTGATGGCGTTATTCCGAAGTGAGCTTTAAAGACTTTAGAGAAGTGACCTTTGTTTGTGAAACCGAGACTGTAGGCTACTTGTGACACGCTGACACGGCGTTCCTTAAGCAGACGTGCGGCCTGTTCAAGGCGTATGTTGCGGATAAACTCGCTTGTGCTGATGCCTGTCATTTCTTTCATTTTACGGTGCAGCTGCGTTCGGCTGATTCCGATTTCGGCACATAGCATCTCGATACCGAATTCAGAATCGCCGATGTTTTTGTTGATGCTCTTTATCACTTTGTCCATCAACTGTTTGTCGTAGTCGGGAACGTCGGTCTGGTCCACCCTTTCGCTTTGTTGTTCCACGAAACCGCTGAATTTGCCTTTCAGACGCAGGCGGTTAGCGATGAGACCGTCAATCATGGCATGCAGTTCTTCGAGAATGAACGGTTTCGGCAGGAAAGCGTCAGCACCGCGTTCCAGTCCTTCAAGGCGGTTGGCAACAGCGGCTTCCGTTGTCATCAGTATCACCGGAATATGGCTGATGTTGCTGTTTGTCTTTATCATTCTCAAAAGCGTGAAACCGTCCATTTCTGGCATCATCACGTCGCTGACCACGACGTCGTAGTCTCCGGATAGAAGTTCACCGATGGCTTGTTTTCCATTACGACAAGTATTGAAGCGGTAGTAGCGTCCGAGTTCTGTGCATATATAGTCAGCAATCTCGGCATCGTCGTCAACCACGAGGACACGATAGGTTCCTGCCGGTGCTTTTTGCTTTGTTTCGTTCTTTGCCGGTGTTGCCTCAATCTCTTCAGGACGCAGATGGGCGTTGCCGAGCGGAATGGATACCGTGAAGATACTGCCTCGTGTGTCAGTACGGTTCTCAGCATGTATTTCTCCATGGTGCATGTCGACAATCATCTTGCAGAGATTGAGCCCGATACCCGTTCCCTCATTTCCTGCCACGGCGTCCCCGTCTGACTGATAGAACCGTTTGAAGATGCGTTCGGCCTCGCCAGGCTTGAGTCCTGTGCCGGTATCGGCCACTTCGATTATGGCGCGGTCGTCTGAGGACGTGAGCCGCACGGCTATCTCGCCGTCGTCGTATGTATATTTGAACGCATTGCTGAGCAGGTTGCCTATGACCTTGTCAAACTGGGTGCGGTCAATCCATGCCGTCAGGTTTTCACCGACACCGTCGTGACTGAACGTGAAACGTATGTTGCGGTCCACGGCGTTGTACTCAAAGGCTTTCACGTTGTTCTCTATGAACATGACGAGGTCGGTCTCGCGGCAGTGGAGGTGCATCTGCCGTTTGTCCATCTTGCGTATGTCGAGAATCTGGTTTACGAGCTTCAGGATGCGGCGTGCGTTGTGGTCGATGGTCTGCAGCTTGCGGCTTTGGGAATCGTCACTCGAAACTTCGTTCATCAGCTGATGGAGCGGATTGAGGATGAGCGTAAGCGGAGTACGGATGTCGTGTGTGGCGTTGATGAGGAATTGCATCTTTTCCTCGTCAAGGGCAATGCGCTTGCGCCGGTAATGGGTATATACGATAAGTGTCACAACTGCCGCGAAGATAAGAATATATAATGTGTAGGCAATGTTCGTGGCATACCACGGAGCACGGATTGTCAGTCGGTAGGTGCTTATCTCAGATACGTTGCCGTGATTAGAAGCGCGCACTTCGAGGCGATATGTACCGGGGCGCATGTGGATGAAGTTCAACTGATTGTTTCCTTCGGCATTTGCCACCCACCGGCCTCCGTTCAGCCTGTATTCAAGTACCATATTTTCTATATCGGCATAGTCGAACGAAGAAAATTCCATTGTGAAACTGTTGTCCGAATAGGAAATTTCTATGGCGTCGGTCTCGGGTATAGGCCGTTCCGTGACTTCCTTTCCTCCGGATAGGGTGGTCATGGTTACCAGTTTCCCATTAAGCAGCAGATTGGTGAGCACGGGGCGCCGTATATCATAGTTGGCAGACCTCAGCTGGCTCGGATCAAAAACGACCACACCGTCGGGTGTTCCAAAAAGAATACGTCCCTTGTCTGTCACCATTCCCACGCCGTGGATATATTCATGACCGCTGAGTCCGTTGCCATTGATGTATGAAAGGAATTTTCCGTTCTCCCTGTTACGGTACCATATACCCATTGTCGTTGAACACCACAGGTCACCGTTGGCTGTCTTTACGATATAGCTCACCTGTATGTTGCGCATTTCTTCCGAGCCTGGATAAAGTTCCGTCTTTCTGGTCTTGCGGTTGTAACGGTAAAGTCCCAATGCCGTACCGATGGCTATGTTGCCGTCGGCGTCTTCAGCAAGCGACATGCACATCTTGCTGTCGAGCAACAATGGCCAGCCGTATGGTCTGAACGTTTCTTTAACAGGATCATAACACGATACGCCAGATGTCGTACCTATCCAAATCAGTCCGTGACTGTCGCGCATCATTGACATAATCCAGTCGTTGCAGAGTGAGCCACGCACGCTATCGCCGCGCTGGGACATGTTGAAATAGCGCTTCTCACCTGTTTCTATGTTTATCCGGCACAGTCCTTTTGTGAATACGGAGACATAAAGGTTGCCACGACCGTCGTCTGTCATGCTGTTCACTGACGTTCCTTCGAGCTTATATCTTTTGCTGATTATGCCGGACTTCTCGTCGTATGAAAAAATCTCATTGTCTGTTCCTATCCAGAAGTTGCCGTGAGTGTCACAATAGACATGATTAATTTCCGGTAGTTTTACTATTGGCGTAACATCATTGCCGTATGAACGGTAAAGTCCTTCATTATGGACGGTCCCATAAAACGTTCCGTTCTGTCCCTTTGTTACGGACGAAAGAACGCCGCGGCTCTTAACGCCTGAAGCAGCGAATGTCCGTTCGTTGAACAATGGCTTCTTGTACGGCATGAAAACAAGACCTTTCTCGGTGCATCCAATCCATAAGTTATGCATGGCATCTTCCATGATGACACCGACTTTTGCATTGGCAATCATGCTTTGCGCATCATCGACGAGACGGACAAACCTGCCGTCAGGCATCATCCGGAGAACTCCGCGACCGACCGTACCGAACAGCATGTCGTCGCCTTGGCGTGTGGCACAGCGGAAGACATAGTCGCCGCCTGTATCAATATGGCGGAAACGGTTGCCGTCATAGCACATTATTCCTTTTTGAAAAACAATATAAATATTACCTTTCCCGTCTTCAATGAACTGTTCGACAATACCCATTTCGGATTTGTGGCGTAGCAGGGGGTGGCTTCTCGGCCGACGGATGTCGAAACAAGTGATGATGTTATTGTTATCCAACACCCATAAGTATTGTCTGCTGTCTATAAAAATATTCTGGTAATAACCGCCGTTGACGTCTGGCGAAAATATGTCGACAATCTGTGCCGTGTCCTTTCCGGCTTTTATCTCAAACAGTCCGAATCCGGAAGTGGACACAAACAGATTTCCTTCGGCATCTTCAGCAAAGCGCTGTACCCGTGGCTGCCCGTCAAATTCTGTCAGCCGGATGCGCTGAAAACAATCTTCCCGTTCGTTATATCGTGCCAGACCGTTGCTCGTACCTACCCATACCACTCCACGGCGGTCTGTATAGATGGACGGAACCGTGTTGCTTGGCAGCGTACGTTTGTCATCGTTACGGTGTGTATAAATCGTAAATTTGTATCCGTCGAACTTGTTCAATCCATACCATGTTCCTATCCATATATAACCATGCCTGTCCTGCGTCATGCACGCCACGAGATTGTTGGACATTTTGTTGCTTGTGTAAAGCCGCATATTGTCCGCCATGCTTGTTGCTGATGCCATAATGCAGAGCACGATAATCAATAGTGAAGTCTTTATTCTATTCATAAGTTAGTAAAAATCATTGTGCAGTTATAATCCAGATCTCGGAGAAGACGGTTCCTCCGTATCTTCCTGAAACAGTGCAAAGGTAACGAAAATATCTGAAACGGACAGCGTTTTTTTATAAAACATATTGCGTCTGGTTGCTATAAAACCTGCTTTTTTCTGCCAGACGGCTCATTTATATCATGGAGAACGGGCTGACAGGTAGCCGATACAGGAATTTATGCTATACAATCCGTAATTTATATACAATCTTTTTGACGCAAATTGCATATCTTTGCAGCATAAAAACAAATTTTCGCTATATGGACAACGATAAAAACATGACACGCCGTGACGCTATCCGCCATATGGGAATGGCTGTCGTAGGCGCCGCCATGGCGTCTTCAGGACTGTTTTCATTGGCTTCGTGCGGGGATAAGCCCGTGAAGCGCATCATTCTTTACTTCACCGCTACTGGCAACTGTCTGCATGTGGCGCGTGAGCTGGCCGCTGCTGCTGGCGGCGAGACCGAGCTGTTGAGCATCCCGCAACTGATGAAGCAGAATCGGTTTGAGCTGGAGGCTGACGAGATAGGTCTTGTCTATCCCATCTACGGCCACATGCCGCCGAACATGGTCCGTAAATTCATCAAGAAGGCCAGGCTGAAGGCCGGCTATAAATTCGCCGTCCTGACGTACGGTAACCGTAAATGCAACGCGGTGGAGATATGGAACAACATCAGCCGTCGTGCCGGTACGCCGTTTGACTATATCTGTACGCTTATCATGGTGGACAACTGGCTGCCGAATTTTGACATGAATGAGCAGATGAAGATTGACAAGCATATCCCCGAGAATCTTGCCCGCATTTCGGCTGATCTCGCCGCCCGCCGTCACCATCACGAAGAGGTCACGGAGGAGGAACGCCGCAATCATCAGGGATTTCTCGACCGCACTGGCATCGACCCTGAAGTGGGTTTCATGCTCAGGAGCGAGAAATACTTCACCGTGACTGACGCCTGCATTGACTGCGCCGTATGTGTGGATGTGTGTCCCCGCAACAACTACAGTCTCACTCCGCAGGGAATCAAGGTTCAGGGCGACTGTGAATTCTGTTTCGCCTGCATACAGAATTGTCCACAGAAGGCCATCCGCTTTGCCGAGAACGCCGACGATCCGCTGCTGGCGAACGGTGAGAAGAATCCCAACGCCCGTTACCGCAACGAGAACATATCACTCGTGGACATCAAGCGGGCCAACAGCCAATCGGATTGAGCCTCGCTGTATCATTCCTTCATGGTCGTCAGGATAACGTCGTGGTCATACATAGAAGCTGATTATCAGACCTGTTCTTATCCATAATTATATATTAATGTGTCAAAGAAGAAAACATAAACTGAAATGAAATCATCCATAATAACCGCTGTAATCCTCCTGTCATCTGCAAATATCTGTGCGGCCGTTCCGGCGCCGGCCGACACCGTCAGGGTTCTTGACGAGCTTGTCGTGGAGTCGGCCGCCAAGGCTCCAGTACCACTTCTTCCGCTCAACGTGAAGATTGTCGGGAGCGCGACCATAGACAACAGCGGCGAGACAAACGTCCTGCCGGTACTTCAAAACCACATCCCCGGAATGTTTGTCACCGAACGCGGACTCGCCGGATATGGTGTCAGCGGCGGTGGTGCGGGAGCCGTGACCATCCGCGGCGTCGGCGGGGGGAACAAAGTCCTGTTCCTCATAGACGGCCAGCCGCAGTGGGCCGGTGTCTTCGGTCATTCGCTTCCCGACACCTACGTTACGAACGACATCCAGCGCGTTGAGGTCGTCAGCGGGCCGTCATCGATGCTCTACGGCTCGGGGGCTATGGGCGGCTCGGTCAATCTCATTACGCGGCGGGCAACGGAAGAAGGTATCAGTGGTTCTGTGCGTGCTCAAGGCGGCAGCTACGGCACGCAGCAATACGGAGCCAAGGTCGGTTACGGTCATGACAGGTGGCGTGCACTTGCCGCTGCAAGCTATGAGTCGTCGGACGGCAGCCGCCAGGGCATGGGCTACTGGCTGGCCAATCAGTATGCGTCGCTCAGCTACAGTTTCTCCGACCATTGGGAAGCGGGCGCGAACATGATGCTGACGGAGACACGGGCCGACAATCCCGGTTCCGTTTACCGCGACCAGCCGCTCGGAATGTGGGCAAAACAGCTGCGCACGACGGCGTCGGTCTTCGTCAAGAACCGCTACGACATCGCTTCCGGCGGCATTCAGGCTTATTACAACTGGGGAAAGCACGACATCGACGACGGACTTGACAGCCGGAACCAGCCGCGTACATATCTTTTCCACTCCAAGGACTACAACATGGGCGTGACGATGTATCAGACCGTGCGGCCGTGGACCGGCAGCGATGTCAGCGCCGGTGTCGACTTCAAGCATTGGGGAGGACAGGCGTACAACACGGCAAAGGCCGACGGGAAAGAGAGTCCGATTGTCGACCGCCATGTCAACGAGATTGGTGGATATGTCATGATGCAGCAGACTCTCTTTGACAATCTTCTTAGCCTCAATGCCGGCGTACGTCTCGAACATTCGTCCCAGTTCGGCAATCAGTGGGTTCCGCAAACCGGTCTCGTCCTCCGTCCGCTTCCGTCGAGCCGCATCAAATTCAGCTATGGCCGTGGCTTCCGCTCGCCGAACATCCGCGAACTTTACATGTACGGCCCGCGAAATCCCGAGCTGCAGCCCGAGATGATGGACAACTATGAGGTGGAGCTACGCCAGTGGCTTCTCGACCGCCGGCTCAACGTCGGCCTTGCACTCTATCATATCAGCGGTGACAACATGATTCAGACGGTCATGACTGGCGGCACGGCGCGCAACGTCAACACGGGACGGTTCACCAACAAGGGATTTGAACTTGACGCCTCATACAGCATCGGCCGCGAATGGACGATAACGGCAAACTACGCTTACCTTCACACAGACACGCACATTGTGGGCGCACCTAAGAACAAACTGTTCGGCGAGGTGGCCTATACGCCTGGCCGCTGGCAGTTTGTCGTCGACGCAATGAGCATCTGGGGACTTCTGACGGAGGTATCGAAGGAAGATTATGCACTACTCGGTCTAAAGGCGGCATATACGTTCGGCATGTCACAGCCAATTACTTTATTCGTGAAGGGCGAGAACCTGACGGCGACATCATATCAGATAAACTACGGCTTCCCCATGCCACGCGCTACAGTGATGGCCGGAGCGGAGCTGAAGTTCTAAATGGTGTTGCCATGAGTAACATTCATGCATTTATAACTATTCTATTGCATAATAAGTAGGTCGCAACAATTAGTTTATACATTGCAGAGACACGGAGACACAGAGGTCTTATTCAAACGCAAAGACGCGAAGGCGCAAAGTTTTGATTATTCCCTTTTCTGTTCCCCAGAAAAAAATTTTGCGGGCTTTGCTTCCTCTGCGTTAAAAGAATAATCTCTACATTTAAAAATCTTCTTCCTGTTTTAAAACACTATCGGCGACGCTATATTCTGCAGTGTACTCACAACAGACCATCCCGCAATCTCGGCCGTGGCGCTGTAAACATCGACGACGGCATGCACCTGCGCGTTCTTTATCTCCACCCGTTGCGTGTCTCCCTTAAAACCCGGCGTCGACCTCATCGTCATCCACATGTTCTCCGGACCTACTGAAGCCAGCGAGGCGGCCACGGCGACGTTCACTTTAGTCGGGAACATGCCGATGGCTTTGGTGGCATTACCCGCGAACACCGTGCGCTGCTCCGTTTGCAAAGCCTCGTCATATACAGCAGTGCCCCGTAGCGCGTCCGGCCCTTTCTCGTTGAAGAAGCAGGCCGTGGCTCCGCCCATCAGTGCGGCCGTGCGTAGCACGTCGAAACCTCCCGTGGCCCCCGAGACGACATGCACGCGTGTGCCGTTGGCCCTTGCCGCCGCCTCTACCGCATGCCGGAAAGCCGTGTCGGCCAGTGCGCCGATGGACAGTGTGACTACGGAAGTGCCGTTCTCCAGCGCCGGTATGGCAATCTCCCTCATCGCGGCAGGCGAGGCCGCCTCCACCAGATAGTCAGGTTTCAAGGCCAATAGCGCCCCTATGCTTTCGCATACTGTACATTCTCTGCCGTTCTGCCGCATTTTCGCGGCAATCCCCGCGGATTTCTCCGCCGTGCGCGAATAAACTCCAACCAACTCATACTCAGGCAACATTCCCCTGACAACGGCATCCGAGACAATTCCGGCCAACCGTCCGCATCCTACGATAACTAATCTTTTCATGCTGCAAAGGTACTCTTTATTTGCAGAAACACCAAAAACAATCAGGCTCCCTTCATTTTTCTGTGCGGTATATAATGACGTAAAGCAGTGAATGTGGTATGGAATTCTTCCTCACGATAGAAAATATGACTCATCTGACATTTAATTTGAAGCGGCAATTGAAAAACACATCCATAATGTAAATATTGCTGCGCAAAAAACGGCGACAAATGAAATTTTCATTTTAGAGCAGCAAAAACGTGTAAAAAGTATGCCAGAATTGTTTCTGTTCTACCGTAAGGGCCTTCCGGGGGTGCAACGGGGCCGTTATTACATTGCGATAAGGCCGCCGTCGCATGATGACGGCGACCCCGTTGCACCTCCGGGAGGCCCTTACGGCAGAATAAATCCTGATATTTCAGCCTCAAAAAACGGCTTTGTGGCATTTTGAATTTGCACAATTTTCATATAGAGAAGATAATCAATTGAACATCAGTGATTTATACTTGCACGCGCAAATTTTCAGAATTTGCGTCCTCCGATGAAATATTTTTCACGGTGCCCACTCCTGATATCGTTTCGAGGGCTTTTTTATCCCTTTTTGTCAATCGTTTTCTAAAAGAATAAAAAAACTGAGAAAGTGAAAAAGTAACGACATTAATGTCCGTTTACGATAATTATGCATAAATTTGTTATGACTTCGTGGGCTTCGAATAATACCATATAATTATGTTTTTGATTGCTGAGACACAGAGACATCGCCCCTCTGTGTTTCCGCAATCTATATAGCTTACCTATCGACTTCAACCTTTAACCTTCCAAACAATAACGCCCGAGAACAGGAATATCAGGCAGAGAACGTTTGAGGTGATGCAGATATTGCCGATGCCGGCCAGCGGAGAGACGAGGCCACCTGTGATGTAGCCGATGCCCCCGATTACGGCAGAGGCTGCAGAGAAGCGAGGCGACAACGAATATCATCAGCGAGAACACCTGCACCGGCTTCCTGCCGTACTTATATCTTTCTCGAAAAATTCCATAGCGCAAAGTTACATCAAAATTCCCGCTTAGCCGATTAACATTTGTGAAGAAATGGCGGAGGGTGTGTCAAAATGAAAAGGAAGCACCATGCAGCCATTTTGAAACACTCTCTAATGATAGGTATATTCGTATTTCTTTATCGCGGCGCTGTCTGTTTCCGGATTTTTATAGTACATTTGCAGTTGAATTACCCATAATCATAAATAAAACGAGGAATAAACATGAAAGGCGATGCCCAACTGCTGATAAAGTTCTTTGACGGATCGGACAAACGGTTCATCATACCGCTATACCAACGTAATTACGACTGGAAGGAAGAGAATTGCGAACAGCTTTTCCAAGACCTTATGAAACTGCACCGTAGTGACCGGAGGGGACACTTTTTCGGAAGTATCGTGTCGAGCATCCAGACGGGTACGGAAGACCGCTATATCATTGACGGACAGCAGCGGATAACGACAATATCACTGCTGCTGATTGCCATGGTGAATGCAAACAAGGAGGGACTGATAGAGGCAACGGACTCGAAACTTGTGGAAAAGATTTTCAAGTGCTATCTCGTCGATGAATATCAGAAGGATGAGCGTAAGGTGAAGCTGAAACCCATCAAGAAGGACATGCAGGCGTTCGATGCGCTGCTTTATAAAGACAAGGAACATTATGTACGGGAGTCGAACGTGACGCGCAACTATGATTTCTTCTTCGACCGCGTGGTACATTCCGGACTTTCCGTCGACGAGCTGTTCGACGCCATCAAGCGGCTTGAGGTGATAAACATCAGGCTCGACGAAGACGATGACCCGCAGCTCATTTTTGAAAGCCTCAACTCTACGGGGCTCGACCTAAGCGAGGCGGACAAGATACGCAACTATCTGCTGATGTCGCTGGCTCCGGCTGAACAGGATGACTTGTACAACCGTTTCTGGAACCCGATTGAGGAATACACGAAATACAGTCCGTCGGCGTTCGTGCGCGATTACCTTACGATGAAACAGGGCAAAATCGGACGTATAGACAAGATATACTTCATATTCAAGGAATATGCCGAACGCTGTTCTGCCGGCAGGGCGGAGTTACTGGCCGACATGCACCGCTACGCCAGGATATACAGTCAGATAGACAACGCCTGTGTGGGGACGGACAGGCTGAACCGCAAGCTCGCACAGCTGCGGACGCTGGACTCTGCCATCGCATATCCTTTCTTCATGTCCTTTTTCGATTACGCCGCGGAACATGGCATGCCTGACGACGATATATATAATGTGATTGACATCATAGAGGCTTATTGGGCGCGGCGCATCATCTGCAATCTGCCATCGAACGTATTGAACAAGGTGTTTGCCACCCTGCACAGGGATGTGTTCGGCCACATCGGCAAGGCGGAGGGCAGTTGCGTTCCCTCATACACCGACGTGCTGACATACGTGCTGTTGAGGAAAGGCCGTTCGGCGGCGTTCCCCACGGACGATGAGGTTAAGGCGGACTTTGCAACCAGACAGGTGTATAAGATGCCGGCAAACACCCGCATGTTCATCATGGAACGCATGGAGAACAGGGACAGCAACGAGCGCCACGATGTGGTGAAGGAGCTTGCGGAAAAGAATATAACCATCGAGCACATCATGCCGCAGACGCTTTCCGACAAATGGAAGACGGCGCTGGGTGACGACTGGGAGCGGATACACCAGCAGTATCTGCACACGATGGCCAACCTGACACTCACGGGTTACAACTCTCAATACAGCAACCTCACATTCCTCGAAAAGAAGAACATGGAGAAGGGATACAACGACAGTGCTTTCCGGTTGAACAACTATGTCAAGGCATGCGGCCAATGGACGGAGACGGAACTCAGGCAGCGCCAGCAGGAACTGCTCGGAGTGTTTCTTAAACTGTGGCCGATGCCCGCCGCCGGCTTCGAGCCTGTAAGGCGTGAGCAGGAAACGGCATCACTGGATGACGAGGACTTTGAGTTTACGGGAAAAAAGATACAGGCGTATATCCTCAGCGGTGTGCGCTATGCGGTGAACACATGGAAAGGCATGCTCATTCAGGTGTGCGGGCATATGTTGCGCGAGAAGCGTTCGACGATAGAATGGATGTGCGCCAACGAGAAGTCCGGTTTCTCCTCCACACCGGAAACATGGAGGCGTGAACTTGCTCCCAGCATGTACGTATGGACAGACAATAACACCACGGCAAAGATAAACATCCTCCGCGGCATGTTCGCAGAATGTAACATCCCGGCTTCAGACCTGATATTTGAATTCCGCTCTGATTCGGAAGAAGAGGAGGAAGAATGAATGAGGGAAAGTGACTGCGGGAAGGATTGCATCGAGATTATAGAATTTCGTCAGATAGTTCTTCCCGTCCGAAGCAGTTGCCGAGAATTTCTCGGTAACTGAATTTTCCTGAAGCTCACTACTTTTAAAGATATTCTTCAAATGCAAGCCAATATTATCGGTGGAGCAGTCAAACAGCTGCGCCATAGCTTTCTGTGTACACCAGATTGTTTTATCACGATACAACACCTGCACACCGTTTTCCTTTCCCTCAATCTGAAAGATAAGGAATTCAGCCGTACTGTTTCGTATCTCAAATTTCTTTGCCATATAAACGAACTTTATAATCTGATTATTGATTATTTAAAGATGGATTATCGAACCCTTATGTTGATAATACGTTATTATATATTTGGATGCATTTTTCTGCAACAACTTAAAATCATTTCTATTTGCCATAGGTTATATTTATTACTATTGTCTCATCCCCACATATATTGCGGATTTTCATCCTGAGAGGCTTTATATCTGAATGTATTGTACCGTCCCAAAAATCGGAGGTTTTGTGGCCGTTGATTGTTACGGTGTTGTCCTTTTCTATTTTTATTTCTGAGTCACTATGCCACAGAGCATTAAGCTCGGACGTAGTACAGTCGAGAGAAATCATTTCGATGGCTTCAAGACCTTCTTGACTCAGTTCAATAGGTGCAAATTTCTTTTTGGAGTTTATCATTGCCCTTTGATTGAACTCACGGATTTTATGTCCAACTCTGTCGCTGTAGAAGCGGGTTATTGTTACAGTAAATATATCGACCATCTTGGAAGTATCCTCTGTAAGAGTATATTCAACCTCGTCTTGAAGAATTGCATCGTCAAGCAGTTCTTTCAAGTCGCGAAGTTCAACATCTATGACTGTATATAAAATCGTCAAGTTCCTGTCTGTCAACCATATCTATATAATAGATGATGACCCGTTTGGTCGACAGCGGTAACTGAGGCATGGCGTCGTTGATTATTCGATTGAGCGTCACAATGTCAAGTACTCGCGATGTTGAATCCATCAAATCCGGTACATATACAGGCGAAGCACCGTGTGTCGTATCCATAATAGAGCCAATCCACATCGAACCAATTGTTGGGTCAACGCGAAGTCCGGGGATGATGCGTGTAATGGCATCTTTTGTCTGAATAGGATTGCGATATAATGTCACTCCATCCTGTACCTTTTTAATAGAATAACTTGCGCCGTTTGTTTTTAAACGGTCACGTGTTGTTTGAATACTGTTTATATTGATATCCGCATGGATGAATTTTCTTCCTAACTTATCAGCGACAGCGGCTGTCACACCGCTACCACCAAAGAAATCAGCGACAACCATGCCTTCATTACTGCTTGCCTTGATTATACGCTCAAGTAAGGCTTCCGGTTTTTGCGTAGCATATCCTAATCTTTCTTCTGCCACGGGATTAATTACAAAAACATCTGTCCATAAATTTTGCACGGGGGAACCTTCCCATTCATCTAAATACTGTTTGCGCTGAATTCGTTGACTCTTATTCTTTGGGAAATATAGACGACCTTCTTTTTCGTAAATCCGCATGGTATCCATTGATACAGACCAACCGTTTCGTGGTGGTAAATAACCTTTATACTCATAAATAAGCGTTGGACTATATGATGGGCTTACCAAAGGGCTTAATCTATACTTTCTTCCATCGGCATCGGCATATTTGAATCTTTTCAGATATTCTTCTTGTCCTTCTTTTTCTAACGGTGTTTCAAAGACATAATTAGGAGACTTAGTATAAAAGAAGATGGTATCGGTGACTATTCCATATTGAGCCGTTTGCCCAAGATTACCACCTTTTCTTTTCCAAATAATCTCATTTCTGAAATTATCCTCTCCAAATACTTCATCAAGAAGAATCTTCACGTAATGCCCTATGTGATAATCAAGATGTACATATATAGAAGCGTTTTCACTCATAACTGATCGTATAGCCATGAGATTCTCATACATCCAATTAAGATATTTCTCCTTGTCCCAGATGTCGCCATACATTTTTTCCTCAAAGGCTTTCAGTTCGTCATCTTCAAGTTCCTGTGAAGCCTTTTGAATTGCCTTTGCGACAAGAGGATTTCTGCGGATATAAACCTTCTTTGCATAATCTGCACCACTGGCGAAAGGAGGATCTATATAGACTAAATCAACTTTGATACCGTTCTCTTTGAGATAGGCACAAGCAGAGACACATTCGCCATGAATCAGCATATTTTCAGACTCTTCATCGCCGACACGTTCTTGCTCTATCACTTCATAAAGAGGCATTCCACGGGTTATACGCTCGGTGACTTTGTCACTTTCACGATAACGCAAGATGCGTTTTGTGCGCACGAAATTACCGAGTATAGCCTGACCGGATACTGTGGTCGGGAAATAGGGAACATATTTTATAGCCATTATTGAATCATTTTAAAAGGAATTCATGAATTATTTTACGAGTCTTTTTCAATCGCTCTTCTTTCGGTTCTGTGTCTTCTATATAGAGAAATGCAAACCGTTCGCGACCATAGTAATCATTATTCAAACGTATGAACATATCTTCCATGAAGCTGCGTTTGGGGACAAATTTAGCTGCAAAGCCTTCACCCTTTGTCTCTGCAATAACAATCTTGTTGATTGACTTGTCCGAATTGCGTTTAAGAATAATGAAATCAGGATAATAATACCCGAGCAATTTCCATATACGTCCCCGTTTTTCATAGCAACGTATTTTGAAATCCGTCAGAGTGTCATCGCCGTTGAAGTATATTTCTACTCCCGGCAAATCACCAAGAGTACCGATTACGTCCGACAGATAGTCTTTCTCCAACGAACTGTCAAGATGATAAGGCAGATAATGATAAGTACGGTCGTTAATGTCATCCGAGTCAGGCAACGATATATTAATTCCACGTGCCTGCATATTAAGAATCATCTTACGTTCTTCATCAGAGATAGAACTTCCACCATGCTTATCTGCATTAATAATGGATTTGACCTGTGTCTGGTCTGGAACATATATATCTGTTATGGGAACGTCAAAAGTTCGTGATGTCTTTTCGATATTAAGAATCTTAGCTCGTTCCGGCACCAATTCCTCACTTACATTAAAAGAACGTTTTGCCGTGAAACACTTACGTATGTCAGAACGCACAGTCTTCTGATCAATCTTTGAATTCAGCCAACTGTGATTTTCGTGAGTAAATGTAATTTTTGCAAATACGGATAATAAGTCTGATTCATACGGTTTTAATTCGCCTATCGAAAGAAGACCTAAACTTTCTTTTATGATAAGGTCAAGCCATTGGCAGAAAGTTACATTTTCTTGATAACCATAAACGGCCTCACCTTCCGAGACCACGTTGCCTGTATCAAACCCCTGTGTATATATCATGGTCTCATCAAGCATCGGTGGCTGATAATTGATAAGATAGTCGCTTATATTGCAAGCGTCCTTGGTAACAACTGTATTATAATTGATTTTAATTTGGCAGAAATCAATTGGAGGCAGTTGGAGTTTATCCATTCTGGAATGCCATGAAATAGTAACAGTATCCTCCGGTTTTCGACTACCAAATTCCGAGATTGTCGTATATTGCTGTTCCTGAAGTTGCTTGTTCAGTTTGTCTGCATTGAACTTGTTCAACCAAATAAGGGCTGTCTCCTGCTTTGCGTTGTCAACTTCACGGAGACACCGGCAACTGATTTGCAACACCATGTTCTGCGGGCATGAGTTTCGCTGTGAGAGAATTATTCCTGTCAGACTCTTACAGTTCCATCCCTCGCGCCCAATACCAACAAGCAATATAATACGCTTCTGGGATAACGGGGAGTCAAGCATTGAGAACTGAAACTGAGCATCTTCTGGCGTTTTATATTGTGCGTTGCCCTTATGATATTTCAGTATAGCTTCAACAGGTTCAATTCCCAATTCACGACATACGGAGCAAACCTCCGGATAGACTTCCTCTTCCAAGGAAGATATCGAAGGGGTATAGATGGCTATCTTTGCCAATGCCCCATTATCATAAGTGCGGGATTTGTATTGTTCGAAGAATTCCCGCAATCCATTCCCTATAACCTCATTTGAGTCTATATTCGCATAACGCACGGTCGGAACTTTCAGGAAGTTTCCAAGTCCTTTTATCAAAGGATAATATGTAACAACATTCGCATATTGGGTATATTTTATCTCCAAACCGTCTGTGATTCTGATTCTCGACGCAGGATCCATATTCGGTGTTCCTGAGAATCCAAGAACAGAATTAAAGTTGCTCTGCGCCATCCATTTGTTCACGACCTGACGCAACTTCTGGTTATCGCTGGCATGGTGCACCTCATCAATCAAGATGCAAAGTCCCGGTATTTTGCCAATCTGTTCGCGTAATTCATTAGCTTGCTTTGTCGCTTCATATTCTTTCCGCTCTTCCTCAGATAATGTTCTCAATACGGTTTCGTCTATATTAAATTTATTATCAACCCTATCAAGAATCACTTTTTCCGCATTTGTAACAGCCACCAGTCCTGTTAAATCAGGATTGGCAGTGTACATACTTATTTTACGTGCATTAGGATTCTTCACCAAATTGCTCTTTGACGCAGAGGATGATTCCTGCAACCACTCATATTGAATAAGATTCTTTAATCGTGAGGCTACAGGGTCGGGGAGAATCCAAAGAGGGTCGAAGTTCTGAATGTCCCGAAGACTCGGTACGATAGATGATTTTAAACCGGATGGAACAAACAGAATAAAATTGTGCGCAAACAACGGATTGTCCGGCTCTGTGAGTGCGAAATAGAGATTAAGATAAATCATTGCAGCCATCAGATACGTTTTACCGGCTCCCATTGGTATGCTGAACAAATAATCCGGATAGCTTACATTGAAAAACAACTCTTTGATTACGTTTACATAATCAATAGATTCTGGAGTTCGTCTTATCGCATCCAATATCTTTTGAGAATTGACATTCCCATTCTCATCCGAAATAGAAGCATATTCCCAAAGAGCTAACGCTGCCGGGGTATGTTCAAGGACGGCCCTTGTCGCTCTGTTTACCTCAAGGTCATCAACATTCGTAGTATTAAATTTACCGGAAGCAAACAGTTCCCATAGCGGTCGATTCTCACATTCGATTTTCAAAAACAGGTAAGTTTTGATTGATTCGATCTGAGCATCGCGCATTTTATGCTGACGTTCGATATATGATATAAGGTCTGTGATGACACAACCGGGAGAGTTGAGCCATTCATTCCTTTTCTTTTCAATAATCTTATAAAACATAATTGCAAATATAGCAAAAGTTTTTCACCCAGAGAAACAAACACGAAACTTCTTTTAACAAAATCAGATTAACTCAGCTTTTTATTCCCCCCCCAATCTTCCTCCACACAATCTCCGAAACATCGGCTATCAGCCGTTCCGTCTCCTCTATTTCATACCGCGACGACTTCACGAACACGGCTATTGAATAGCTGTGACCGTTGGGCAGGCGGACGAAGCCAACGTCGTTTATGCCCTGCGGACGGCCGTCGGCTGATGGGAAGCCCGTGCCGGTCTTGTGACCGATTACGGCATTTGTCGGCAGGAGAGGCTTGGCGAGACGGTTTTCACCGGTGGTACAGCCGTTGAGGGTCTCCATGAGAAAGCGCTTGTAAATGTTATCACATTTCCGCTGGATATTATTATGTTCCTTTCCGCAATTACCAAAAACAGGTTCAGTGAACAGGCGGTTTATCAGCATAGCGGCAGCGAGTGGATGATTCCAGTTGCTGTTTACAAGGGATGTGTCAGCGTGCATGTCGGCCTCGGTTGCCGATATGGCGAAGCCGCTGATACCAAGGCTTCTTATGTATCTGTCCGTTTCGGCGATGCCAACGACATGACGGAACAGGATGTCACAGGCGTTGTTGTCGCTCTGCTGCAGCGAATATTCCAGCAGATCGGCGATGGAGATGCGGAAGTCACCCTGCGGATACCGGTCGCGCATAGGGCTGTAGGTGTCTTCCTCCATCTCTTTCCAGCTCACTGTTATCATGGAATCGAGCCTGTGTCTGCGCCGCTGCATCTCGTCGGCAACGGCCATGGCCTGATACAGCTTCATCACGCTGTTCATAGGATAGCAGCGGCCGTTGTTCACGCATACAGTATCGCCGCGGTCGGTTATCACGGCGATGCCTATGTCGGCATCGTGCGTCCGCACATAGTCTTCGAGGGCCGTATGCATCACTGTCTTCTGTCCTGTCTTTAGTTCAGCCTTCATCGGATGCTGCGCTGTCAGTGCATGTGTCACCGCTGGGAGCATTACGACCGCGGTCAGTAAGATGATGAGATCTTTAATAACATTTCTGTATATCATTGTTATTCCATTGTTTGTATTTGTTGCAAAGTTAATAATATTTGGCGGACAAAAGCAAGAACTATTCCCCATAAAGGGAATATTTACATACAACCACATCCTTTATAATAAGAAAGCTCATCTTTTTAACACAGAATAAAAGGATACACAAAGATATATCACGGATATTACAACATGAATATTTCCCAATGAAACATAATAAAGATACCTACCCCACCCTATCAATATCCCCTATCTGCATCGCTTGAATATTCCTTATGGATTTAAATTTCAGATTTTTCAAGACAGGATAAAATATGCGACGAAAGGGTATGGATTATAAAACGACCGTTCGGAAAATAATCGCAAATCCGCTACCGCATAAAGTGAATTTCCGAACAGCCATGATTACTGATTTTCGTTAATGCACCGGAATGTGGATTTGCTAAAAACACAACAATACGCCTTCCAGCTCCAGCAGCGCCCGTTTGGTCTCAAGCCCGCCGCCGTAACCCGTCAGCGAACAATCGCTGCCGATGACGCGGTGACACGGGGCGAAGATGGAGATAGCATTCGCGCCGTTTGCGTTTGCAACTGCGCGCACGGCTTTGGGCATGTTAATCCGCCGCGCCATCTCTCCGTAGGATATGGTCTGCCCGAAGGGAATATCCAGAAGTTCGTTCCATACCGCCTTTTGGAAGCCTGTTCCGACGAATAATAGAGGAACGTCGAACGCACGGCGGCGTCCAGTAAAATATTCGTCAAGCTGTGCGGCGGCCTGCTCAATGACTTCCGATGTCCCTTCCTCAAACTCTGAGCCCAACATGTGCTGCAGTCGGCTGTCAACAAGACCGCGGTGCTTCTCCACCAGCCAGTCGCACAGGCACAACCGGTCGCTTAACGAGCCGAGCATCAGCGCGCCGCAGGGTGATTCATAACGCTTTATATTTATAATGTTTTTCTTTTTCATCGTCTTCATTATGATTTCACACGGTTTGCGATATCGGATTACAATTCTGAATGCCGCATCTTCCGTTACCCTCAAAAATATATCCCATATTGTCCCTACCCATCGTTTTTATAAAGGGGGATGCTTTTTACAGCAACAACTGATAATCAACGACATCCAGCCAGCACCCAAACTTCATGCCGACCTGACGGAAATGCGACACCGGGCTGAAGCCGAGCCGTCGGTGCAGCGCGATGCTTTTCTCGTTACTACCCGTTATGCACGCCACCAGCGCATGTGCACCCGCCCTGCGGCACTCTTCAATAAGCAGCCTCATAAGTTCACAGCCTATGCCTCTTCCCTGCGCCACAGCGTCCACATACACCGTCGTCTCCCAAGTCAAGCCATATGCTGCCCGCGCTTTCCAGTCATGTGCATAGCAATAGCCAAGCACCATTCCGGCTTCCTCATAGACAAGATAAGGATATCTGGCGGACATTTCTTCGATGCGCCGGCGCATTTCCCGTACCGATACCTGCTCCGTCTCAAAACTAACAACACTGTTAAGCACATATTCATTATATATTCCGGCGATGGCTGGGGCATCCTGCTCCGTAACTTTACGTATCATATCAAGATGTAACTTCTGTTCACGGCTGCAAAGTTACGACATTTTTTATGTTAACAATCCGAAAATCTGCTATAATTAAAAACATTCCCCCGAAACACAGCACTGATATTCCTTGGGAACAATGTCAGTAATATATGTCAAATACATGAACAACAAACCGATCTGGAGGATTAAGTACACACTAAATTAATTCCGCCAACGGGTAATATTTTGAAAGACTGAGTCAATCTTAAATGAAAGAGTCGTGCGTTTTTAAAACCTTTTTTCCCGTTTTATTCGTCTATTCCGCAGAATTTCCTTAATTTTGCAACAGAATTCTAAAATTTTATATCAATTGATAGAAAAGCATATTGTATTGGAGGACATTGACCCCGTTGTGTTCTACGGAGTGAACAATGCCCACCTGCAGATGATTAGGGCGCTTTACCCGAAACTGAGGATTGTAGCACGTGACAACGTGATGCGCGTGCTTGGCGACGAAGAACAGATGTGCGCTTTTGAGGAAAGTGCAGAAAAGATGCGCCGTCACATAATGAAATTCAATACACTCAAAGAAGAAGACATATTGAATATCGTCAAAGGTGAGCGTACCAATGATGAATATCCTGATGGTGTTGTTGTCTACAATATCTCAGGAAAGCCGATAAAGGCCCGCGGTGAAAACCAGCAGAAACTGATTGATGCCTACAACAGCAACGACATGATATTTGCTGTCGGACCGGCCGGCACGGGAAAAACTTATCTCAGCATCGCCCTGGCCGTGAAAGCGCTAAAGGAAAAGACCATCAGAAAAATCATCCTTAGCCGCCCCGCCGTGGAAGCCGGAGAGAAACTCGGATTCCTTCCGGGCGACATGAAGGACAAGATTGACCCTTATCTGCAGCCGCTGTATGACGCGCTGGAGGACATGATTCCGGCTGTGAAACTTCAGGATATGATGGAGAAGCACATCATACAGATAGCCCCGCTTGCGTTCATGCGCGGACGCACACTCAGCGACGCGGTCGTCATACTTGACGAAGCACAGAACACGACACCGGCCCAGATACGTATGTTCCTCACCCGCATGGGATGGAACACGAAAATGATTATCACCGGAGACATGACACAGATTGACCTGCCGCGCGAACAGAAGAGCGGACTGGTGGAGGCGCTGAACATCTTGGGCGACGTCGAGGGCATCGGTGTTGTCAGACTCAGCAGGAAAGACATCGTCCGCCATAAGCTGGTAACGAGGATTGTCAATGCGTATGAGGCTTTCGACAAGAAAGCACAGGGATAAGAACTTCACACGGACATATTTAAAATATATAAAGAAATGAAAGCATTAACAAGAACTGATTTCAACTTTGAAGGACAGAAGAGTGTTTATCATGGCAAAGTGCGTGATGTATATGACATCAATGACGATTTGATGGTCATGGTGGCAACAGACCGAATCTCGGCTTTCGATGTCATCCTGCCGAAGGGCATTCCCTTCAAGGGTCAGGTGCTCAACCAGATTGCAGCTAAATTCCTGGATGCCACAAGCGACATCTGCCCCAACTGGAAACTGGCCACTCCGGACCCCATGGTGACCGTCGGTCTGAAGTGTGAGGGCTTCCGCGTGGAGATGATCATCCGCTCAATCCTGACAGGTTCGGCATGGCGCGAATATCAGAAGGGTTGCCGCGAGATCTGCGGTGTCAAGCTCCCCGAGGGCATGCACGAGAACGAGCGTTTCCCTGAGCCCATCATCACTCCGACGACAAAGGCTGATGAGGGACACGACCTGAACATATCGAAAGAGGAGATAATCAGCCAGGGCATAGTGAGCGCCGAGGACTATGAGGTCATGGAGGACTACACAAGAAAGCTCTTTAACCGTGGACAGGAAATCGCTGCACGTCAGGGTCTTATTCTTGTTGATACAAAATATGAATTCGGCAAGCGCGACGGCAAGGTCTATCTCATCGACGAGATTCACACTCCAGACTCCAGCCGCTACTTCTACGCCGAAGGATACGAAGAGAAACTGGCCAAGGGTGAGCCTCAGAAGCAGCTCTCAAAGGAATTTGTGCGCCAGTGGCTCATCGAACATGACTTCATGAACGAACCCGGCCAGACCATGCCGGAGATTACCGATGAATATGCTGAGAGCGTGAGCGACCGCTACATTGAGCTCTACGAGCACATCACCGGTGAGAAATTCGACAAAGCCGCCGAAGCCGGAGACATCGCCGCACGCATAGAGGAAAATGTGAGTGAATATCTCGCAAGCCGGAAATAAGCCGTCTGGGCATATTGCCACGGACAGGACACGGCGCGTCTTTCCACAAAAAGAGAACCATGTACAAGCAGGAAGAAATCAAGCCATACGGACTGGAAAGGGAAAAAGGAGAACAGGTGGAGATGATGTTCGACAACATCGCCCCCACATACGACACTCTCAACCATCGTCTGTCATGGAACATAGATAAGGGATGGAGGAGGAAGGCCATACGGCATCTCGCCCCTCATGCCCCGAAGACCATTCTCGACATCGCCACCGGCACCGGCGACTTTGCCATCATGCAGGCTGAGATGCTGCGTCCGGAAAAGATTTTGGGTGTGGACATCAGTTGTGGAATGATGGACATCGGCCGCAGAAAAGTTGCCGAAAGACAGCTTGACGGCGTCATCTCGTTCTCGCGTGAGGACTGTATGGAGCTGTCCTTCGCCGACGAATCGTTCGACGCCGTGACGGCAGCTTTCGGAATACGTAATTTCCAGCATCTCGATGTGGGACTGAGGGAGATGTGCCGCGTGCTGAAACGGGGAGGTCATCTGAGCATCGTCGAGCTGACAACGCCGGTCAGCTTCCCCATGAAGCAGCTCTTCCGCGTCTATTCACATTCGTTCCTGCCCGTCTACGGGCGGCTCATCTCCAAGGACAGCAGCGCCTACAGCTATCTCACGGCCACCATCGAAGCTTTCCCGCAAGGTGAACGCATGGTTGGAATCCTGAAGGATGCCGGCTTCCGGAACGCTTCTTTCAAGCGGCTCACCTTCGGTATCTGCACTATGTATTTTGCAACGAAATAGAAAGATATATATCAATATGGACAAATACGGTTTAATTGGCTATCCTCTCGGCCACTCTTTCTCGATAAGCTATTTTAACCAGAAGTTTATCGACGAGGGTATTGACGCACAATATGAGAATTTCGAGATACAGACGATAGACGCTCTGCTTGAAGTGCTCAGTTCCAATCCGAATCTGAGAGGGCTCAACGTTACCATCCCCTACAAGCAGAAAGTCATCTCCTACCTTGACACCCTCAGTCCGGAAGCACGCGCCATCGGGGCCGTCAATGTCATACGTGTGGAACATGAGGGCAGCCGGACGATACTGAAAGGCTATAATTCGGATGTGATAGGATTCACGCAGAGCATTGAGCCGATGCTTGAGAAATGGCACAAGAAAGCTCTGATACTGGGTACGGGCGGCGCGTCAAAAGCCGTAGACTACGGATTGAAGGCTCTCGGACTGGAGACAGTCTTCGTGAGCCGCTTCCAGCGTCCCGGAACCATATTATATAAAGATGTGACACCTGAGATTGTGAGAGAATACAACGTGATTGTCAACTGCACTCCGTGCGGCATGTATCCTCATACGGACGAATGCCCCGAGCTTCCGTATGAGGCAATGGACAACCACACCATACTTTATGACCTTATCTACAACCCTGACGAGACGCTCTTTATGAAGAAAGGATCCGAGCGTGGGGCAAATACAAAGAATGGTCTTGAGATGCTTCTGCTACAGGCTTTTGCCAGCTGGGAGTTCTGGAACGGCAACAACACCGAGCACACAACGCCGATATCACCTACAGTAGAATAATGTCAGATGGAGGAACCGATGACTGGACTTACGTAGTAAAAACGCTTTCAACGGCAATCGGCTATAAAATTATGCATTTACAGATTTTAAATCATGGACAAGAACAATCGTTATATGATGCGCGGCGTAAGTGCCGCCAAGGAGGATGTGCACAATGCCATCAAGAATATTGATAAGGGAATCTTCCCTCAGGCATTCTGCAAGATTATTCCCGACATTCTGGGAGGTGATCCCGAATATTGCAACATAATGCACGCAGACGGCGCCGGCACGAAATCGTCACTTGCATATATGTATTGGAAAGAGACCGGCGACCTGAGCGTATGGAAAGGTATCGCTCAGGATGCACTCATAATGAATACCGACGATCTGTTGTGCGTGGGAGCAGTTGACAATATCCTTGTTTCAAGCACCATTGGACGTAACAAGATGCTGGTGCCGGGTGAGGTCATATCAGCCATCATCAACGGTACGGACGAACTGCTGTCACAGATGCGTGACATGGGTATCGGTATCTATGCCACAGGCGGTGAGACAGCCGATGTGGGTGATCTGGTCCGCACGATAATCGTTGATTCCACCGTGACATGCCGCATGAAGCGCAGCGATGTCATCGACAATGCCAACATCCGCCCCGGTGACGTCATCGTAGGCCTTTCCTCCTGTGGTCAGGCCACATACGAAGACCGTTACAACGGCGGCATGGGCAGCAACGGATTGACAAGCGCCCGTCACGATGTCTTCGCTAAGTATTTGGCTGAGAAATATCCGGAGAGCTATGACCACGCCGTTCCAGAGGAGCTTGTTTACAGCGGCAACTACCATCTTGATGCTCCGGTGGAAGGTGCTCCTGTGACGGCTGGCCTGCTCGTGCTGTCCCCTACCCGCACCTACGCCCCTGTAATAAAGCGTATTCTTGACGAGTTGAGGCCGGAAATCCACGGTATGGTTCACTGCACAGGAGGCGCCCAGACCAAGGTCCTTCATTTTGTCGGAGACAATTGCCACGTCATCAAGGATAACATGTTCCCCGTTCCACCGCTTTTCCGCATCATCAGCGAACAGAGCGGAACAGACTGGAATGAGATGTACAAAGTCTTCAACATGGGTCACCGCATGGAAATCTACGTCAGACCGGAGGTTGCAGACAAGGTTATGGAAATCAGCCGCAGCTTCAACATTGACGCCCGCATAGTCGGCCGCATAGAAGAAGGAAAGAAGGGTCTCACCATCAAGTCAGAATTCGGTACTTTCAAATATTAAAAGAACCAAACAAAGATACTTAGTTCCGACCTTTGAAAAGACTTCATAGACAGCATAACTAAATTATGAATAAACACGGGAGACATTCCCGTATCTTTCCGGATAACCGGCTTCAACCGTTTCTCGGTTGAACCGTAACCGGACGATACAGGAATGTCTCCTTTTCTTTTATAATCCCACATTTCACGCTTTTCTCTATAAACGGAATGCCTATTTGCGACATTCATGCCCCCTTTTTACTTGAAAGACAACGATTTATCGGATAAAAATTGTAATTTTGCAACCAGAAAGGCATCCTTTTCGTACGGTCAGCATGACCTCATGGCGGATAAGGGCCATAGAAAGAGCATATTCAGAACAAAACATAAATACATATTTATGCCCGAGAACAACAGTATATTGGAAAAATTAGACGGACTTGAAAGCCGATACGAAGAGGTTGCTACGCTTATCACAGACCCTAACGTCATCGGGGATCAGGAGCGTTATGTCAAACTCACACGCGAATATAAGGACCTCGGCGACATCATGGACGCCCGAAAACGTTATATCGCCTGTCTTAACTCCATCAAAGAAGCCAAGGATATCCTTGCCAATGAGACCGATCCGGAGATGAAGGAGATTGCGCGTGATGAACTGACGGTAAACGAAAGTCTTCAGCCAAAGCTGGAAGAGGAAATCAAAATTGCCCTCGTTCCCAAGGATCCGGAAGACGCAAAGAACGTACAGATGGAAATCAGAGCCGGTACGGGAGGCGATGAGGCCGCCCTGTTTGCCGGTGATTTGTTCCAAATGTACAAGAGGTTCTGCGACGCCAAGGGCTGGAATCTTTCAATCACAAGTGTCAGCGAAGGAGCCGTTGGAGGTTTCAAGGAAATAGACTTTGCTGTCAGTGGCGATAATGTATATGGCGTGTTGAAATACGAATCAGGCGTCCATCGTGTCCAGCGCGTGCCTGTCACCGAATCGAACGGCCGCATGCAGACTTCCGCCGCCACCGTTGCCGTATTGCCCGAGGCCGACAAGTTCGAGGTGAGCATCAACGAAGGTGAAATCAAGTGGGACACATTCCGCAGTTCAGGAGCCGGAGGACAGAACGTCAACAAGGTCGAGTCCGGAGTCAGACTGCGCTACATGTGGAAGAATCCCAATACGGGAGAGACAGAGGAGATACTCATTGAATGTACCGAAACGCGCGACCAGCCCAAGAACAAGGAGCGCGCCCTCTCCCGTCTGCGCACATTCATCTACGACAAGGAGCACCAGAAGTACGTCGACGACATCGCCAACCGGCGCAAAACGCTTGTATCCTCCGGCGACCGCAGCGCCAAAATCAGAACATACAACTTCCCGCAAGGGCGTGTGACCGACCACCGTATCAGCTACACCACCCATGACCTGCAAGGTTTCCTCGGCGGAAACATCCAGGACATGATTGACGCGCTGACCGTGGCGGAGAACGCCGAGAGGATGAAGGAAAGCGAATTGTAAATTCAACGGGCAGCCAAAAGCGCCATTGAACCAATCCGCCGGCAGCCATCCTAATTCCGCGCATAATCCCGAAAGAATGAAACCGGGCTTCCCATGCGTGCCGGCCGCACGAATGGAAGCCGTAAAACAATAAACAGATGAACAGAAAAGAACTGGTAAGACAGATAAGAAACAAGAAAAGTTTCCTCTGTGTGGGTCTCGACACAGACCTGAAAAAATTGCCCCAACACCTTCTCGGGTGCGACGACCCCATATTTGAGTTCAACAAGGCCATCATTGATGCCACTGCCCCCTACTGCGTGTCCTACAAGCCCAACCTCGCCTTTTATGAGGCATTCGGCGTGAAGGGAATGATTTCCTTTGAGAAAACAATCGGCTATCTGAAGGAAAACTATCCACATCACTTCATAATCGCAGACGCAAAACGCGGCGACATCGGAAACACATCCGCCATGTATGCACGCACGTTTTTCGGTGAATATGACATCGACGCGCTCACCGTGGCCCCGTATATGGGTGAAGACAGCGTAACACCGTTCCTGACCTACGAGGACAAGTGGGTCATACTGCTGGCGCTGACCAGCAACAAGGGCAGCCATGACTTCCAGCTGACAACAGACACGGATGGCGAACGGCTGTTTGAAAAGGTGCTGCGCATCAGCCAGCAATGGGGAAACGAGGAGAACATGATGTATGTCGTAGGAGCCACACAGGGCGAGATGTTCAAGGACATACGCAAGGTCGCACCACGTCATTTCCTTCTTGTCCCCGGTGTCGGAGCTCAGGGAGGCAGCCTGCAGGAAGTCTGCAAATACGGCATGACGGAAGACTGCGGTCTTCTTGTCAACAGCAGCCGCGGAATCATATACGCCTCTTCCGGAGAAGATTTCGCCGAGGCCGCCGCACGCAAGGCCGAGGAGCTCCAGAAAGAGATGGAAAAGGAACTTGAAAAGATTCTGTAAGACACTCTTTTCAGACACCGTAACCAAACCGCAAGGAGGCCGGAAACGCATGCTTATGATGAAAGGACATGTCAGCCACAGCTCATAAGCATCCGTATCCGGCCTCCTTCTCTTTTCCAGCGTCACGCCCGTAGCCACAAATGAGCCTCCCAGCATAACTCTGACACATACAGTAACATAATCTATAGCAAAAACCTATAACAATGAATGACACGAAAATAATCAACGACCCGGTCTTCGGGTTTATAAAAATACCGCGCGGACTGTTGCTTGACATTGTGGAACATCCGCTCATGCAGCGGCTCACACGCATCAACCAGCTCGGGCTCACATCCGTGGTATATCCCGGAGCGCGCCACACCCGTTTCCAGCATTCCATCGGAGCATTCCATCTGACGAGTGAAGCCATATTGACCCTCCAGCAGAAAGGACACTTCATATTTGACAGCGAGGCGGAAGCCGTTGAGGCGGCAATACTCATGCACGACATCGGACACGGTCCGTTCAGTCACGTTCTGGAACACACGTTGATCAGCGGCATATCTCATGAGGATATATCATTGCTCATGATGGAACGTATAAATCAAGACCTTGGCGGCCAGCTCGGATTGGCCATGAAGATATTCAAAGACGAATATCCCAAACGTTTCCTCCACCAGCTCATCAGCAGCCAGCTCGACATGGACCGCCTGGATTATCTAAGACGTGACTCTTTCTACACAGGTGTGACAGAGGGGAGCATCGGAAGCGCAAGAATAATAAAGATGCTGAACGTCGTGGACGACCGGCTGGTAGTGGAAGCAAAAGGCATCTATTCCATTGAAAACTATCTGACGTCACGCCGCCTGATGTACTGGCAGGTCTATCTCCACAAGACAGCCGTCGCGTACGAGAATGTGCTGGTGAACATGCTCACACGTGCAAAGGAACTCACACGCCGCGGCGAACGGCTTTTTGCATCCCCGTCACTCAGCTATTTTCTGTGTAATGATGTTGACCGGACATGGTTCGGCAACCATCCCGAGACATTGCAGATGTATGAGGAGCTGGACGACAACGACGTTTGGAGTTCAATCAAGGTATGGATGCACCACGATGACAAAATACTTTCAACCCTGGCCCACGACATGGCCTGCCGCCGGATATTCAAAGTTGAAGTCACTGACGAACCCGTCAGCGACGTCCATATCACGGAAATACGCCGCAGGATAGCTGACAGCATGGGAATAGACGAATCGGAGGCAGGCTACATGATGGGCATCAACACCGTCCAGAAAGACATGTATGACCCGGAGGACGAAACAATAACCATCATCTATAAGGACGGTACGGCCAAGGACATCTCACAGGCATCCGAACTGTTCAACATACAACAGCTGTCCAAGAAGATAAAGAAGTATTATCTGTGTTATCAGAGAATATAGAGGCAAGTCAGAATACAACTTTCCTCCTTTTAAAACGCTCCGGATTCTGATGGAGTTTCCTTGATGTCATGGCTATAGGGGCACTTCCCGTTTATCAACGGATGTACCCCTATAATCTTCATATAGAGTCATTACAGACACTGTTGATTTCTTATTGGCATGAGACATTTTATAATTTAGCATACATTCATCATGCCCGGCCATGGCCGTTATGTCCTCGTTATTCTGAAAAACACGCTCCTCAATATTTCAAGACTACGCTGAATGACAGTCCGTAAAAGCCATCTTTCATGACCGTTTTCCGGCTTCATGTCTGCCGTAAGGCCCTCCCGGGGTTACGAAAGCGGCCCCGTTGTCGTCCAACGGCGTGCCCGTTGCAGTGCGACAACGGCCCCGTTGCAACCCCGGGAGGGCCTTACGGCAAGACAAAAAATATCCGGATTTTTGCCATGATGAGTAAACGCATTGTGAATCAACAATATACGAAAAATAGTAAAAAACGCCATTTTTCCGGCCGAAATTACGGAAATCAGAGACCGTCGCATTTTAACGCATGTCAATGTAAAAGTCTTTACGATGCGCTTATCACACATTTATGATGTAAATTTACATACATTAAACGCCGTTCCCTTGTTTGGTCCTCATGTCCAACGATGTCATTATCCCATCAGAGAACAGCCGTTCTGATAGTTTCATAAATGAACATTGAGACAGAAAAAATCAGAAAGGGACACAGACTGAGAACCGGTTTGAGCCGGCAGACAAAAACATACCACAACATTCAGAAGAAGCCAAATTGACAGGCAAAACCAATGGAACGCAGCAGATATTGGCGTTCTTTTCGAAAAAATTAGAAAATATTGGCTCCGTAGTCCGTGCTTATGAATAAAAATTGCTATATTTGCAAAATTAATATAACCAAAAGAATTTGAAATGGAATTTACAGCGAAGCAAATAGCTGAATTTATCGGAGGACGGGTGGAAGGCAACCCCAATGCAACTGTCCATACTTTCGCTAAAATAGAGGAAGGAATCAAAGGAGCAATATCGTTTCTTTCAAACCAGAAATATACACATTATATATATGAAACGGAATCAAGCATCGTCCTTATAAATGACGATGTCGTTTTGGACAAGCCTGTCAGCACAACGCTCATACGCGTCAAGAACGCATACGAGTGTGTGGCCAGACTGCTCCAGATGTACGAGGCCGCCAAGCCCAAGAAGAAAGGAACGGACTCTTTGGCTTTCATATCTCCGACAGCAACCGTCGGCAAGGATGTCTACATCGGCGCCTTCGCCTACATCGGCGACGGGGCCGTCGTCGGTGACGGCTCGCAGATCTATCCCAACACGGTCATCGGCGATGGCGTGAAAATCGGCAGCGGATGCCTTATCTATCCTAACGTCACGATATATCAGGGATGCAAGCTCGGAAACAACGTCACAATCCATTCCGGTGCCGTGGTCGGTGCCGACGGTTTCGGTTTCGCCCCGAATGCTGAAGGATATGACAAGATACCGCAAATCGGTATTGTCACGATTGAGGACAACGTTGAAATCGGTGCCAACACATGCATAGACCGCTCGACGATGGGCAGCACGATAATCAGGAAGGGTGTCAAACTCGACAATCTCATTCAGGTCGCACACAATGTGGAGATAGGTGAAAACACGGTTATGTCTGCACAGGTCGGCATCGCAGGAAGCACGAAGGTCGGTTCGTGGTGTATGTTCGGCGGACAGGTCGGTCTTGCCGGACACATTCATATCGGCGACAAGACATTCCTCGGTGCACAGTCCGGCGTGCCAGGCAACATCAAGGGCAACGAGACGCTTATCGGAACGCCGCCTATGGAGCCTAAGGCATACTTCAGGTCACAGGCCATATTCCGCAAGCTTCCAGAACTTTACAAGCAGATAAACGAACTTCAGAGGCAAGTAGACGAATTAAAAAAGAAATAACAAAATACTTAAATTCAAGATGAAACAGATGACACTGAAAGGCAGCTTTTCCCTTTGCGGAAAAGGTCTGCATACAGGACTGAGTCTGACGGTTACATTCAACCCGGCTCCTGAGAATACAGGTTATAAGATACAACGCATTGATTTGGACGGCATGCCGGCAATAGATGCCATAGCTGAAAATGTTGTGGACACACAGCGCGGCACTGTGCTCGGTAAGGGTGACATCAGGGTATCAACCGTTGAACACGGTTTGGCAGCCCTCTACGCACTCGGCATAGACAACTGTCTCATTCAGGTTAACGGTCCCGAATTTCCGATATTGGACGGTAGCGCAATCCAGTATGTCGAGAAAATCAAAGAAATCGGACTTGAGGAGCAGAACGCGCCGAAAGACTGGTATATCATCCGCAAGAAAATTGAGGTGAGAGACGAGGAGACCGGTTCTTGCATAACGATACTGCCGGACGAGGAGTTCAGCCTCACGGCCATGTGCTCGTTCAACTCGAAGTTCATCAACAGTCAGTTTGCCACTCTTGACAAGGCCGAGAACTTCGCTCAGGAGATTGCACCGGCACGTACGTTTGTCTTCGTCCGCGACATAGAGCCGCTGCTGAAAGCCAATCTAATCAAAGGAGGTGATCTTGACAACGCAATTGTTATCTATGAGAAAAAGATTTCACAAGAGCAGCTCGACAAGCTGGCCGACATGATACAGGCCGAGCATCACGACGCTGAAGAACTCGGATACATCCAGAACAAACCTTTGGTTTGGGAAAACGAATGTACGCGCCACAAGCTGCTTGACATCGTAGGCGACCTCGCCCTCGTCGGAAAACCCATCAAGGGGCGCATCATCGCCACACGCCCTGGTCACACGATCAACAACAAGTTTGCGCGTCAGATGCGCAAGGAAATCCGCAAGCACGAAATACAGGCCCCGATATACGATCCCAACGAGGAGCCGGTAATGGATGTCAACCGTATACGTGAACTCCTGCCCCACCGCTATCCGATGCAGCTCGTCGATAAAGTTATTGCTTTGGGAGCGACAAGCATTGTCGGTGTGAAAAACATCACGAGCAATGAGCCCTTCTTCCAAGGCCATTTCCCGCAAGAGCCAGTTATGCCTGGAGTGCTGCAGGTAGAGGCTATGGCACAATGCGGCGGTCTGCTTGTGCTCAACACCGTTGAAGAACCGGAGCGCTGGTCTACTTATTTCATGAGAATAGACAGTGTGAAATTCCGCCAGAAGGTTGTACCGGGAGACACACTTCTCTTCAAGGTTGACCTGCTGGCACCTGTACGTCACGGAATTTCGTCCATGCGCGGATACGTGTTCGTCGGTGACCACGTCGTTTCGGAGGCAACATTTACGGCCCAGATTGTAAAGAACAAATAAACAAGACCTAAAGGATATGAACCAGATAAGCCCAATGGCATTTGTCGATCCTACAGCAAAGCTCGGTGATAACAATATCATCGGGCCTTTCTGCTATATTGACAAGAACACCGTAATCGGTGACAACAACAAGTTTTTCAATGGTGTGACTGTACATACAGGAGCACGTATCGGTAACAACAATGAGTTTTTCCCGGGAGCAAGCATAAGCACGAAACCACAGGACCTGAAATATCGTGGTGAAGATACGCTATGTGAGATAGGCGACAACAACAGCATACGCGAGAACGTGACCATCAGTCGCGGAACAGCAAGTAAGGGAACGACCATCGTCGGCTCCAACAATCTACTGATGGAGAACATGCACGTTGCCCACGATTGTGTGCTCGGCAATGGCCTTATCATCGGAAACTCGACAAAATTTGCCGGCGAGGTCACCGTTGACGACAACGCTATAATCAGTGCAACCGTACTTACGCATCAGTTCTGCCGCGTCGGAGGCTACGTGATGATACAGGGAGGATGCCGCTTCAGTCAGGACATCCCGCCGTATATCATCGCAGGAAAAGAGCCTACAAGGTATTGCGGAATAAACATCATCGGTCTGCGCCGCAGAGGTTTCAGCAATGAGACGATAGAGATGATACATGACACATACCGTACCATCTACGCCAACGGAATCATCAAGGACGGCATTCAGGAGGCACGGGCCAAATATCCGGGTGTGAAAGAGGTAGAATATATCTGTTCGTTCATAGAAAATTCAAAGCGCGGAATAATACGCTGATGAAAGATACGCTTGTCGTAGTCACCGGACCTACCGCCGTCGGGAAGACGGAGCTTTGTCTGGAAATCGCCGGCCGGTATGACATTCCGATCATAAACGCCGACTCAAGGCAAATATATAAAGGTCTCCGCATCGGTACAGCCGCCCCCACGGAAGAACAGCTTCGAATGGTGAAACACTATTTTGTGGGAATGCTGGAACTTGACGACTACTATAACGCATCCATGTATGAACAGGATGTCATGGAGCTTCTCTGCCATCTCTTTGACGGTGACGGCCGTCACATCGCACTAATGAGCGGAGGTTCCATGATGTATATAGACAGCGTGTGCAACGGCATTGACGATATACCGACCGTCAATGCCGAGACACGCGAACTGTTGAAAGAACGTTTGGAACGTGAAGGGCTGGAACGACTCAGCAATGAGCTGAAAGTACTTGATCCGGAATATTATGACATTGTGGACAGGAAAAATACGCGGAGAGTGATACACGGACTGGAAATCTGTTACCAGACAGGAAAGCCGTACACGTATTTCCGTAAAAGGGAAAAGAAGCCGCGCCCTTTCAATATCATAAAGATTGCGCTCAACAGACCACGGGAGGAGCTTTATGAAAGGATTAACAGCCGCGTGGACGATATGCTTAGCGACGGACTTATAGAGGAAGCGCGTGCACTATTCCCGCACAGGAAACTCAACGCGTTGAATACGGTCGGATACAAAGAGATATTTGATCATTTTGACGGTAGGTTATCTATGGAAGAAGCCGCAGAAAGAATAAAGGGCAACACAAGAAGGTATGCACGTAAGCAACTTACATGGTTCAAGCGGGACAAAGATGTCCGGTGGTTTGACCCCAATGACAAAAACGAAATAATGAATTATATATCACAAGTATATGAAAAAACATTCTGATGACAAAAAGAATAAAGCCGTAGCCTGTCTGAAACGATGCAGGGCAGGAATGCATAATGCCTGGGTATGGTACAAGAACCTGTTTTGCGGACGTCCGTGGTATATAAAGATCGTTTCGGGCATGGCCTCGCTGATAGTGGCTTTCATTCTGTTTCTCGGTGCCGTGGACTGTAACCTGTTCTGGCTTTTCGGTAAATCACCGAGTATGGACAAGATAAGGCATCCGAAAACAAGTCAGGCTTCGGAACTGTACAGCGCAGACGGAATACTGATCGGTAAATATTTCAATGAAAACAGGACTCCGGTAAAATATGAAGATGTCAATCCTGTCTTCTGGGAGGCACTCATATCTACGGAGGACGAACGTTTCTTCAAGCATATCGGCATTGACTTTCAGGGGGTGGTGGCCGCAGCCAAGGACTATGTCATACACCACGAGGCACGCGGAGCGTCAACCATAACGCAGCAGCTCGTGAAGAATATGTTCAAGGCGCGCACCCAGTATTCGACGGGACTGCTCGGCAAGATTCCAGGCCTCAAGATGCTCATCATGAAAAGTAAGGAGTGGATTACCGCCGTTAAAATCGAGTTTTTCTTCGACAAGAAGGAAATCCTGACCATGTATGCCAACACCGTTGACTTCGGTTCAAATGCCTTTGGCATCAAGACTGCATGCAAGACATATTTCGGAAATACGCCAAAAGAACTGACTGCAGAACAGGCAGCCGTACTTGTCGGCATGCTCAAGGCTACGACTTATTACAATCCCAAGATAAATCCGGAGAACAGTCTGAAACGCCGTAATGTCGTTCTCGGCAACATGGTGTCACACGGCTTTATAAGCAAAGCGGATTTTAACCGGCTGAAGGACATTCCCATAAAGTTGGATTACAGCGTTGAAAGCAATTATGACGGACAGGCGTCCTACTTCCGGTCCGCAGTGGCAAACTATCTGAGAGACTGGTGCAAGGATAACGACTATGACCTCTACAACGACGGTCTGAAAATCTATACGACCATAGATACCCGCATGCAGAAATATGCTGAAGCCGCCGCACGCAAGCAGATGATGGTCATACAGCGCAATTTCAACAGCCACTGGGGAACGACCAATCCGTGGCAGGATGAGCATCACGTGGAAATTCCCCATTTCATCGAAGGAATTGCGGAAAAGCTGCCCGTCTACAAACACCTGATGGACAAATTTTCCGGAAATACGGATTCGGTCTATTATCAGCTCAACAAACCGCATACAGTCAAGCTGTTCGACTATGAGCATGGTACGATTGAAAAGGAAATGAGTACGATGGACTCTATCCGCTATATGGAGCGGTTCATGCACTGTGGCTTCGTTGCAATGGAGTCAGAGACCGGACATGTCAAGGCGTGGGTCGGAGACGTTGATTTCACAACGTGGAAATACGACAAGGTTACGGCTATGAGGCAACCGGGCTCCACTTTCAAGCTTTTCGTATATACAGAGGCCATGAATCAGGGAATCACGCCTTGTGATAAACGACGGGACTCATACATAAGCATGAAGGTCTATGATAAATTCAAAAAAGAAGAAGTTACATGGGCACCGACAAATGCCAACGGCTATTTCACAGATGACATGATGCCATTAAAAGCCGCGTTCGCCCAAAGTATCAATTCTGTTGCAGTGAAACTTGGACAGGAGGTAGGTATCGACAATACCGTAAAGACAGCCCAGGCAATGGGAATCAAAAGTCCTCTTGACGACACACCTTCACTGGCATTAGGAGCAAGTGATGTCAATCTTCTCGAATTGGTGAATTCATACGCGACTGTGGCCAACGACGGTAAAATGCACGAACCAGTGCTTGTGACGAAGATTCTCGACAGAAATGGCAAAGAGATATACAGCGGCCCATCCGAGCAGATACAGGCCATTCCGTATAAAAGCGCTTTCTTCATGCAGCAGATGCTCATGGGCGGAATGAGAGAACCCGGCGGAACGAGCCAAAGTCTATGGAGATTTGTCGGCAAGCACAGCGATACCGAATTCGGAGGCAAGACAGGAACGTCAAACAACCATTCCGATGCGTGGTTCATTGGGGTTAGTCCTAAACTTGTTGCTGGAGCATGGGTCGGTGGAGAATACCGCTCCATCCACTTCCGGACCGGTGCGCTTGGTCAAGGCAGCCGCACTGCCCTGCCTATATGCGGATATTTTTTTGAATCGGTGTTCGACGATCCGACATTCGCAAAATATCATGGCAAGTTCGGAAAGGCTTCCAGCGATATTCCGGCCGATGCCTATAACAGCTGTAACGGATACTATCACAGACGGGATACAGATAGTCTTAGTGTGGACAGCATAATGAGCAGAATAAGCACTGTGATGTTAGACGAGGATGGGAATGCCATTCTCCACGAAGGAGAAGCTGTTGAACCGAACAAGGAGCCGAAGGTTTCGTCTGAACCGATAAACGGCACAGACAATAAGAGAGGTGAGGCAACAGAAGGCAAAAAGCGGAGAACGGCTCCACACGAAGAAGATGTCTACCTTTGACTAACGGCGAAAGATGCAACTCGATACAGACAATAAAGAGTGGCAGGACGCTCTTCAGATAATCAATTATACCCGTCGCTCTCTTTTCCTGACCGGAAAAGCGGGGACGGGTAAATCTACTTTCTTGCGGTATGTATCGGCCAATACAAAGAAGAAGCATGTCGTGCTGGCTCCGACCGGCATAGCGGCAATAAATGCCGGAGGAAGCACGCTGCACAGTTTCTTTAAACTGCCGTTCCATCCCTTGCTGCCCAATGACACACGATATAATCCCCGGAATATACGGAAATCACTGAAATACAATAGCGACCAATGCCGTCTGCTGAGGGAAATAGAGCTTATCATCATTGATGAGATAAGCATGGTGAGGGCAGACATAATAGACTTCATAGACAAAGTGCTCCGCATTTATTGCAGAAACATGCGTGAGCCGTTCGGAGGCAAGCAACTTTTGCTCGTCGGTGACATCTATCAGCTTGAGCCGGTAGTAAAAGAAGACGACCGGCGGCTGCTTCAGCCATTCTACGCTTCTGCCTATTTCTTTGCGGCAAAGGTTTTCCATGAGATGCAACTGGTCAGCATCGAATTACGCAAGGTCTATAGGCAGACTGACGGAACATTCATACAGATGCTTGACCGGATACGCAACAACACCGTGCTGGATTCAGACATAAAGCGGCTGAACACACGCATAAATGCCGGTCTTGGACTGAAAGGCTCTGAGTTGGCCATAACGCTCGCGTCACGCCGGGACACCGTTGACTATATCAATGATTGCCGTCTGAACAATCTTGAAGGAAAGCCTACGATTTTCAACGGCAAGATTAAAGGAGATTTCCCAGAGACATCTCTACCCTCTCCAATGGAGTTGCAGGTCAAGCCCGGCGCACAGGTAATATTCATAAAGAACGACAAGGACAAACGGTGGGTCAACGGAACACTCGGGACAATAACCGGAATAGACGAGGAGGAAGGAATGATATCCATCACCACAGAAAAGGGTGACGAATATGACGTTGAACGTGAGATATGGGAAAACATGCGCTATACATTCAACGAAAAGGAACAGAAGATAGAGGAAGAGCTGTTGGGAACATACACACAGTTTCCCCTGAAGCTGGCCTGGGCCATAACCATACACAAAAGTCAGGGTCTTACATTCAATAAGGTGAATATTGATTTCACTGGCGGTGTGTTCGCCGGTGGTCAGACTTATGTAGCTTTAAGCCGATGTACATCATTGGAAGGTATCAACCTTCATGAACCGATAAAGCCAAGCGACATCTTTGTAAGGACGGAGGTCATACAATTCTCCAAACAATATAACAATCACGGAATAATAGACCGGGCCTTAGCGGAAAGCAAGGCCGATAAGGAATATCATGATACTGTCAAGGCATTTGAACGGCGGGATTTTGATTCATTCATAGAAAATTTCTTCAAAGCCATACACAGCAGATATGACATAGAGAAACCAGCGTCCAAAAGATTGATACGCAGGAAGCTCAATGTAATAAACCGTCTGCATGAGGAAAAGAGGTTGCTGACAGAAGAAATCAAAAGAAAGGATGAGTTCATGAAACAGCTCGCCGTGGAATATATCGTATTGGGGAAGGAATGCGAGCATGAACACATGTATGAGGCAGCAATACGAAACTACGAAAAGGCGATGAAACTCTATCCGAACTCTAATGAAGCTAAAAGGCGTATTGAAATAATCAAAGCAAAGATGCCGGTCCAACCATCTGATTGACCGGCATCTTTGCTTATCTATTATATATAAATTATGTATTTACCTTATTAGAACGGCAGATCGTCTGCGCTCCCTTCTACGCTCTGCTCCTGTGACGGCGGGAAAGGCATGGCGGCAGATGGAGCCTGCGTAAATGGCGCATCTGCAGCTGCAGGCTGAGCCGGTTGCTGAGCCTGAACGGCGCGATTGACGGCCCAGGCATTGATACTGTTGAACCAACGTCCCTGATATTCGCGGGCATCAATATCGAAAGACACGGTCAGTTCTTCTCCACCCTGTATGTTGAACTGCTTAATACGATCTTCACCAAAAACGCGGAAGCACACTTTTCTTGGATACTGGTCGTGAGTCTCCAATACATACTCCTGTGACATCCACGGATTGCCCGTGCGTGCTGAGACACCGCTGTTTGCCGGAAGCACGGCTACAATTTTACCTGTTATTTCCATTTCTTTATATTGTTAATGATGTATTCTTTTTACTTTTTCAGATTGCGAAATTACTAAAAATAGTTCTAATTTGCGCATTTTTCAATAATTATTTTTGTTCTTCACATAGTAATTTTGTATTTTTGTAGTCAATATCGAAATTGACAGAAACAAAAGATTTATATACCAATGAGATTTACATTATCCAGCACTGCGCTCAGCAGTAAGCTAACGGCACTGTCCAGAGTTATAAACAACAGTAAGAACTCACTGCCTATTCTGGCTGATTTTGTCTTTGAAATAGAGAATAACATCCTTCACCTGACAGCCTCTGATGGTGAGAACACGATGACGACGTCCATCGAAATCACAGAAAGCGACGGTAACTTCAAATTTGCAGTCGGCAACCATGATTTGCTTGAGGCCGTGAAAGTATTCTCTGAGCAGCCGATCACATTCGACATCAACCAGCAGAATAATATTGCAAAAATAAGTTATCAGAACGGTATGTTCTCTCTGCCGGTAGAGAATGCCGATGAATTTCCAAAAGCTCAGGAGATAGGAAGCGATGCCACTGTTTTTACCGTGGCAAGCGATATCCTTGCCGACAGTATAAACCGTTCTCTTTTCGCTACGGCCCAAGATTTACTGCGCCCTGCCATGAACGGTGTTTATTTCGACCTTACCCAAGAATATCTGGCTGTCGTTACATGCAACGGCCGTAAGTTGGTGCGCACGAAGATTTTCACTGTGAAGAGCGAAAAGCCTTCTTCATTCAGTCTACCGAAGAAACCCGCGACATTGCTCAAAAACATGCTGGGCAAGGATGGCGGTGACGTGACCATTAGATTTGACGACCGTAATGCTGAAATAAACTACGGAGACGGCACCCTTACATGCAGACTCATCGAAGGACGGTATCCTAATTATAATGGTGTAATACCACAGGATAGTCCTAATCAGGTCACAGCCGACCGTATGGCCTTACTTAATGCGATGCGCCGTGTTCTGCCGTTCACCAATGGTTTCAGTAATCTTATAAGATTCCATTTGGAAAACGGCATACTTCAGTTGGATGCTGAGGATTATGATTTCTCCAAGACAGCTACGGAAAAGATGTCTTGTGAATATAGTGGCCAGCCGATGAGTATCGGATTTAATGGAGCTTCATTCATAGAGATACTCAGTAATTTTGATTGCCAAGACATCGTAATACAGTTGGCCGATCCAAGTCGTGCCGGACTGATAGAACCGTTAGAGCAGCCAGAAAATCAGGATGTACTGATGCTTATGATGCCTGTAATTTAAGAAAAAGGAGAATAATAACAGCGTGGAAAAGGGGCTCTACGCAAAAAGGAGATTTTAATTGTCTGTGCCTCCCACGCCTGACGGCCAGACCGTCAGATGGGAAGCACAGACAAAACATAAATATCCTTTAGTCGAAAGTGACTGTTTTCATGGACTTCAAATTTATTATATAATGAAACTGAAACTGCAAAAGCCACTGGTTGTTTTCGATTTGGAGACAACCGGACTAGATTTGGTCAAGGACAGAATCATACAGATATCATATATAAAAATATGCCCTGATGGGCACGAGATAAGAGGTAATGAAATTGTGAACCCGGGGAAACCAATCCCCGAGACTGTGGCTGATCTTACGGGTATTACGGATGAGGACGTGGCCGACAAACCCATGTTCAAAGAGATTGCCGCCGGCCTCTGTGAGGAGTTTAAAGGATGTGATTTTGCCGGGTTTAACTCAAACCATTTTGATATTCCGATGTTAGCAGAAGAATTTCTTCGTGCCGGGATAGACTTCAACTTTGCAAAATGCCATCTCGTTGATGCCCAGACAATATATCATAAAATGGAACGTAGAAATCTTGCCGCAGCATATAAGTTTTATTGTGGCCGGGATATGGAGACGGATTTTGAAGCCCATCGTGCCGATCAGGATACAGAAGCTACATATAAGGTGCTGATGGGGATATTGGACAAATATGATCCGGAGACAGAACCGGATCCGGAGCGGCAGCTGATCAACGACATCCCATATCTCGCAGACTTCTCGCGTCAGAACAACAATGTCGACTTTGCCGGACGCATTGTATGGGGAGAGGTAAAGGACAGAAACGGAAAGACGGTGATGGACAAAGACGGTAATCCGAAACTGACAGAGGTCTTCAATTTTGGAAAGCATAAGGGAGAACCAGTGGCATCAGTATTGAAATATGATCCTGGATACTACAGTTGGATATTGACAGGTGATTTCACATACAATACCAAGCAAGTGCTCACACGTATAAAATTGAGAGAAAGCAAACTTATGTAAATATGCTCAAAGGTAAGAAAATAGTTTTAGGCATCACCGGCTCTATCGCAGCGTATAAGGCTTGCTATATCATACGCGGTCTTATCAAGCGTGGTGCCGAGGTACAGGTTGTCATTACACCAGCAGGAAAGGAGTTTATCACTCCAATAACCCTGTCGACACTGACTCAGAAACCTGTCATAAGCGAGTTCTTTTCACAGCGTGACGGTACATGGAACAGTCATGTCAGTCTCGGATTGTGGGCCGATGCGATGCTGATTGCTCCATGTACGGCATCAACGTTAGGCAAGATGGCCAACGGCATAGCTGATAACATGCTCATAACAACCTACCTATCCATGAAAGCGCCCGTTTTCATTGCTCCAGCAATGGACCTTGACATGTATGCCCACCCTTCTACACAACAAAACCTGATGCGCCTGAAATCATTCGGTAATCATATCGTGGAACCGCAGAGTGGTTTTCTTGCCAGCGGACTTGAAGGAAAGGGGCGCATGGAAGAGCCTGACGTGATTGTAGACGTGCTTGACAACTATTTTTCCTGTGTATTGCAACAATCAGGAGACATTATCAAAGATACATATATGCCGCAAGACCTTAAAGGGAAGAATGTTATGATTACGGCAGGACCTACATACGAAAGAATAGACCCAGTAAGATTTATCGGAAACTATTCCAGCGGCAAGATGGGATTTGCCATTGCAGAGGAATGCGCCCGTCGTGGAGCGGATGTCACCCTTATCGCCGGTCCTGTTTCTATTAAAGAGAAAGACGAGAAGATAAGGAGAATAAATGTTGAAAGTTGCGAGGAAATGTATGAGGCTGCCATTAAGGCTTTCGAGCATGCTGATGCGGCTATATTGTGTGCAGCCGTGGCTGACTTCCGTCCGGCCGCTATTGCACCCAATAAGATAAAGCGCGAAAAAGACAATCTTGTGATAAGTCTACAACCGACACACGACATAGCAGCCGAACTCGGACGTCGCAAAACAGAAAAACAGAGGCTTATTGGCTTTGCACTTGAAACAGACAACGAAGAAACAAATGCCGCCTCAAAACTGAAACGCAAAAATCTTGATTTCATCGTACTGAACTCGCTGAAAAACAAAGGGACGTGTTTCGGAACGGATGAAAACCAAATAAGCATAATCTCGGCTGACGGACATAAGGATTTCCCGAAGAAGACGAAAGAAGCTGTTGCTGCCGACATCATATCAGAGCTTGTCTGTATAATGTAAATAAGGAATGGACAACATGAAGAAAGTATTGTTTTTCGTCATATTGACAATAATAGCGGTACACACCCATGCACAGGAGTTGCAGGCTAAGGTAAATATAAACCACAGTCAAGTAGGTGTGACGGATGTGAGCATTTTCGAAAACTTGCAGCAGACGCTCGAACAGTTTGTCAATGAACGTCAATGGACTGAACTGCAATTCCAAAAGAACGAGCGTATTATTTGCTATTTCAATATCACAATCAATAAGTATGATAAGACAACCAATACTTTCGAATGTTCTGCAATGATACAGGCGAACCGTCCAGTCTATAATTCGCAATATACAACAACTATCTACAACAACAAAGATGCGGACTTTAATTTCGAATTCGCTCAATTTGACCAGCTTAACTACAATGATGAAAATGTGGATAATCAACTGACAGCATTGTTTGCCTACTATGCGTATCTGATTATCGGACTTGATCTTGACACGTTTTCACCCATGGGAGGTACCGACGTGCTCCAACGCTGTCTTTTTCTTGTCAACAACACACAAAACCTGAATTTCACAGGTTGGAAAGCTTTTGAGAACAGCCGTAACCGCTTTGCGATAATCAATGATTATATGGAAGAAGCGATGAAACCATTCAGGCAACTGCAATATGACTATTATCGCAAAGGATTGGATGAGATGGCAAGCAATGCGGAACGTGGCCGGGCTAACATAACAACAGCTTTACAGGATGATTTACAAACAGCTCATAAGGATAAGCCCTTGAGTCTCTTACCGCAGATATGGACGGACTATAAAAAAGATGAACTAGTCAATATATATAAAGGTAAAGGCACTCAGAAAGAAAAAGAATCAGTTTATGACATATTGATGGGCATCAATGCTTCACAAAATAATTCTTGGAACAAAATAAAGCAATAATGATTAAGAAACTCTATATTCATAATTTTACATTAATAGATACTTTAGATATTGTTCTCCATCCTGGATTCTCCGTAATAACAGGCGAAACCGGAGCAGGAAAAAGTATTATTTTGGGTGCAATCGGATTGCTTCTCGGACAACGTGCCGATTCTAAAGCAATAAAGCATGGTGCAGGAAAATGTGTCATTGAAGCCCATTTCGATTTGTCACGTTATGGAATGAAGAGCTTTTTTGAAGCCAATGATATCGAATATGATCCTACAGATTGTATAATAAGGCGTGAGTTGACAGCAACAGGAAAGAGCAGAGCATTCATCAATGACACTCCCGCTCCACTTTCCTTGCTAAAGGATTTAGGTGAACGCCTCGTAGATGTACACAGCCAGCATCAGAATTTACTACTCAACAAACAGGACTTTCAGCTCAATGTGGTAGATATTATCGCGGATAGTTCAGAAGCGCTCACTGAATACAAGCATCTTTATAACGACTATATTGCTAAGGAACATCAATTGGCCGAGTTGAAAGAGGATATAAAGCGGAACAAAGATAATGCCGATTTCCTGCAATTTCAATATGCGGAATTGAGCAATGCCGGACTTCAGGGTGGAGAACAGGATGAATTAGAGCAGCGTGCGGAAACAATGAGCCACTCTGAAGAAATAAAGAGTGCGCTTTACGAGGCAGACAGCCTCCTTTCAAATGAGAATACCGGCATTGTCGGAAATTTAAAATCTGCAATCGGTGCAATAAGAAGCATCGGTAAGGTCATGCCGGCAACAGAGTCTTTAGCACAGCGCATGGATAGCTGCTACATAGAACTGAAAGATGTATCCGATGATGTTTGCAGTTTATTGGAAGATGTCGATTTCAATCCAGCAGAATTGGATGCAATAAACAGCCGGTTGGATAAGATATATGATCTTGAGAAAAAGTATCATTGTGATACTATTGACGAACTGTTGGCAAAACAGGAAGATTTACGCTATAAGCTGAATTGTATCGAATTAAGTGACAATACTCTCAATGAACTGCAACAGGATTTAGACCGCAAGAAGACAGAATGTCTGCAACAAGCGGACAAATTGAGCTTGATGAGAAAATCCGCTGCAAAGAATATTGAAAAGGAAATGTTGGACAGACTTAAGTCATTAGGTATGCCAAACATAAGATTTGAAGTTAATATCGAACGCGGGACGTTAAGTCATGACGGCTTTGACAAGGTCGCATTTCTTTTTAGTGCAAATAAAAACATGCCTCTTCAACCAGTATCCCAAACGGCATCCGGTGGAGAAATAGCCCGGGTCATGCTCTCATTGAAAGCAATGATTAGCGGCGCAGTAAAACTGCCTACGATCATATTTGACGAAATAGACACAGGAGTAAGTGGAAAGATAGCCGAAAAGATGGCACACATCATGCAACAGATGGGAAATAATAACCGTCAGGTAATAAGTATCACCCATTTGCCACAGATAGCTGCTCTTGGAACAACACACTATAAAGTTTACAAGGAAGACACGGCTGACGGCACAATCAGTCATATGCAGATATTGTCAGACAATGAACGCATAACAGAAATTGCCCAGATGCTTAGTGGAAGTGATATATCTGAGGCTGCTATAGACAATGCAAAAGAACTATTAAAACTATGAAACGTATATTATTAATAACTTTTGTCATAACACTATTATTTAACAATACATTTGGCCAACCTAATTGGACAAAGAAAGCCGCCAAATCTGTATTCACAATCAAGACATTCTCATCTGATGGAACAATGCTCGGAAGTTCCGATGGATTTTTTGTAGGTAATAGCGGAGAAGCCATCGGTTGTTTTTCTACATTTGTCGGAGCAGACAAGGCTATAATCATTGACTCTCAGGGGAAAGAGTTGAATGTAGAATCCATCCTCGGTGCGGATGAAACATACGATGTGGTAAAATTCCGCGTAGGAAGCAAACGGACGGTAGCATTACCGATTGCCGAAAAAAAGATAGCAGATGGGAATACTGTATGGATGCTACCATATAGTGGAAAGAAAAGCCCTGTTGCTGTTAAAGGATATATCAGTAAGACAGAGACCTTTCAAGAGAAATATCCTTATTACACAATAAATATTACTTTATCTGGTGATAAACAATCAGTAAGTTGTCCTTTATTGAATGATAACGGAGAAGTTGTCGGTGTCATGCAACAGACGTCAAAGTCCAACGGACCAGTATATTATGCTGTCAGTGCTGAATTTGCCAAGAATCTGAAAACAACAGGATTAAGCATAAATGACGCTGCACTGAAACGTATTGGGATAAAGAAAGAATTACCGGAAGAATTGAATCAAGCCATATTAACAATGTATGTAGCCGGTTCTGTCCTTGATTCGGCAAGATATGTGGAATTAATAAACGATTTTATACTCAAATTTCCTACTGCTTCCGATGGTTATGTCTACCGTGCTCAAGTAAATGCCAATGCTAATAAGTTCAGCGATGCCGATCGTGATATGGAACAAGCCTTAAGAGTTTCTGAGAAGAAAGATAATATTCACTATAACTACGCCAACCTTATATATAGCAAAGAGTTATATAAGAAAGACATTCCTTATGAGATTTGGAATCTTGATAAAGCCGCAGCTGAGGCCGATGCCGCGTTCAGTATCAATCCTGTTCCTGCGTATCATCAGTTGAAAGCAGAAATTCGATTTGTTCAGAAACGATATGATGATGCTTATGAGATATACGAGAATCTAATAAACAATGGAACCAAGACGGCTGAAATTTATTTTGCTGCAGCTCGCTGTAAAGGAATATTGAATGACACAACAACTATGATTGCTCTTATGGATAGTGCTGTGAATACATTCTCAAAGCCTTATCTCAAGGCAGCCGCACCATATTTGTTGGCACGGGCTCAGGCACTTACGCAAGTAGGAAAATTACGTGAAGCGGTATCTGACTATAACAATTACGAACAACTGATGGGCAGTCAGCTCAATGACCATTTCTATTATATCCGTTCACTGATTGAAATGGATGGACATATGTATCAGTTAGCACTCAACGATATAAATAAAGCAATTGAAATGACTCCTGGAAATGTGTCATATCATGCAGCAAAGGCATCAATAGAGGTAAATGCAGGCTTGCTTGACAACGCGATGGAGACCGCAAAACAATGTATCAAACTTGATGCAACAAACAGTGAAGGGTATCTTTTCCTCGGATTGGCCCAATGTCTCAACGGAAACAAGACTGAGGGAATGAAGAATCTATTGAAAGCTAAAGATCTTGGTGACGTACAGGCACAGGAATTCATTGAGAGATTTGTATCTTTGTGATATACTGAAAATAAAATGTCTGCAAAGTCACATACAAAATCTTACAGAAGCAACGACCGGCTGTTTTTCCGCCGACTCCTAACGAAGATATGCTGAAAACAACCCTATGCGCATTGTTGCCGCTGTTGTCGAGAATATTGAACTCAAGGAGCCGGCCGGCATGGAGGCTTACGTCAAGTACAACCGCTTCCATTTCGAACAGCATCCGCGCAACAACCCTAATCCGTTCCATAACGATAACTTCCATTATAATGACGATGAGGATTATAATGTCTGTCCGATGGAACAGCACATGAGGCGCATCGGCACCACCTACTCAAAGACCGTAAGCGGTTACTGTAGCGAAAATGCGCACTACCGCGCACAGAACTGTAAAGGTTGTACTCTGCGGTGTCTGTGCTATAAACGGAGCGTAGCGGAATGATAACTCCATTTAACTCCTTACTCCTCCCAAAAGCCTTACTCCCTAAAAAAAGCCCCTCCCCTCCTCTATTGTCGGAAAATATACGTATCTTTGCAGAAACATTCCGTCCTCTCCGCCGCGGCCGCTGACCGGAGTGCGGGAGACCGATGAAAAGACATATTATATATAAGCTATATATGGGAGAATACATTGTTTCAGCACGCAAATACCGCCCCACCACTTTCGACACCGTGGTGGGACAGGGCGCCTTGACCACAACACTGAAGAACGCCGTGCGTAGCGGAAAGCTGGCTCACGCCTATCTCTTCTGCGGACCACGCGGCGTGGGCAAGACTACATGCGCCCGCATATTTGCCAAGGCCATCAACTGCCTGTCGCCGACCGAAACCGGCGACGCCTGCGGAGAGTGCGAGAGCTGCCGCGCCTTCAACGAACACCGCTCGTTCAACATTTTCGAGCTGGACGCAGCGAGCAACAACTCGGTGGAGCACATAAAGACGCTCATGGAGCAGACGCGCATACCGCCGCAGGTGGGACGCTACAAGGTCTTCATCATCGACGAGGTCCACATGCTTTCCACGGCCGCCTTCAACGCCTTCCTGAAGACGCTCGAAGAACCGCCGGCCCACGTCATCTTCGTGCTGGCCACCACCGAGAAGCACAAAATACTGCCCACCATCCTCTCGCGCTGTCAGATATATGACTTCGAGCGGATGACCGTGCGCGGCACGATTGACCATCTGAAGCACGTCGCCGACAGCGAAGGCATCACCTACGAGGAGGAAGCGCTCGCCGTGATAGCCGAAAAGGCCGACGGTGGTATGCGCGACGCGCTGTCCATCTTCGATCAGGCGGCCAGTTTCTGTCAAGGGAACATCACATACAAAAAGGTCATCGAAGACCTAAACGTGCTCGACTCCGACCACTATTTCCGCATCATAGACTTCGCCAGGGACAACAAGGTCAGCGAAATCATGATTCTGCTCAACGACATCATAGCCAAGGGATTCGACGGCGGACTGCTCATCGGCGGACTAGCCGCCCACGTGCGCAACGTGCTTATGGCCAAGGACGAGGCCACCCTGCCCCTCCTCGAAGTCAGCCAGCAGCAACGCGAACGCTACAGCGAACAGGCCAAGCGCTGCGAGACGCGCTTCCTCTATAAGGCTCTGAGGCTCATGAACCAGTGTGACATCAACTACCGGCAGAGCAGCAACAAGCGTCTGCTCGTCGAACTGACGCTCATCGAGATTGCCCAGATAACCCAGCCGGACGACTCGCCGGCCGCGGGGCCCCGCCCCAAGAGACTGAAAACCCTGTTCAAGAATCTGATGCAGCAGGCGCATCAGCATAGTGCGGCCCCGCAGGTAGCCGCCGGGGCTGCCGCCGCATCATCAGGCGACGCTCCCAAGAGCACCGTCGCAATCGGCGTGACCGCATCTTCAGCCACGCAACAGCAGTCCCCGGCAGCAGCCCGTCCGGCCGCCGGGGACTCTACCCCCACCCCTCAGATCACCTCGGGCGCCTCTCCTCAGCAGCAGCCCGCCGCGCCGTCGCAACCCTATCAGGCTTCTTCGCGTCCGCAGCTGAAGGCCAACGGAAACACGCTGGGATATTCATGGAACAACCTGCGTCAGATGGCCAAGCCCAAAAAGATGCAGATCATACCGGGCACGCTCGGCGTCGACGACCCCAACGGCACGCCAAAAGACGAACATCAGGAGTTCACTCAGCAGGACCTGGAGTTCCAATGGATGTCGATGTGCAACCGTATGCCGCAGAAGCTGAGCGGCATCGCAGCGCGCATGAAGAACATGAATCCGGCCATCACCACCCTTCCGACCATCGAGGTCATTGTGGAAAACCAGATCATGTTCGACCAAATGCAAGCCATCAAGGGCAGCATCGTCAATACGTTGCGCCTCTATCTCCACAACTGCGACATCACGCTGAACATGCGTCTGGCCGAACGCCACGAACAGGCGAAGGTTCTCACGAGACGCGAACAGTTCGAGGAGATGAGCCGGCAGAACCCATCGGTTGAAAAACTTCGCGCCCTGCTGGATTTGGAGCTGGCGTAAGAGAAAAGAAAAAGGTATGAATAGAACATCAGAGAACACATAAACAAACCGTTGTATAATGAAACAGCCAGGGCACTGATGCCACGGCTGTTTCATTATACAACGGTTTGTTTATTTCCACCGGCATGCGCCACATCCGCCGTTCCTCAATGGAACATCCGCATAAAGCGGTCCATCAGCCCGTTGCGGGCGCTCACCATGCTGAGAAATTCGTCCTTTATGTCACGCAAATCATCCGTAAGCACATCGTCACACTTGCCCGCTATGTCCATCGGAATGGGATAAAGACATGACGCTATGGCCCCGGTCATACAGGCGATGGTGTCCGAGTCGCCTCCGATGGATACCGCCAAGCGTATCGTCTCCTCGAAAGAGCGGCCTTCGAGGAAAGCGATGATAGCTTCAGGAACGCTCCCCTGACATGAGACATCGTAGGTATAGCCTGACCGTATGTCGTCCAACGTCCTGCTAAGATCGTAGCCGAAGGTTTTCTCAATGTATGACTTGACTTCCTCTTTCGTGTTTCCTGCGCGGCACATATACATGCACGCGGCCACAGCCTGAGCTCCCTTAATGCCCTCAGGGTGGTCATGGGTGACGCTGGCGGATATTTCAGCCAGCGCCAGAGCCTCGTCAAGCGTTGCGGCATAGAGCCCGACGGGGCTGACGCGCATGCCCGAACCGTTGCCCCAGCTGCCGTAAGGAGCCGGTCTGTCACGGAAAATCCAGCGGGCGAAGTTGCCCCCATATCCGGCATAGGGATAGCGGCGGCCCAATCCCTGCATGCACTCGACCAGACGGTCGGGCGAATGGGTATCGTCGGTCGTCAGCCACCAGGCTACGGCCAGCGTCATCACGGTATCATCGGTAAAGCGGCTTTTAGCACAGAACAGTTCAAATTCAGTAGTCTTGATGTTGTTGAACTCATAGACAGAGCCGACGATATCGCCTACGATAGCACCGAGCATATTCTTATTGATTATCTTCATGGTCATACATTGATTGTTATTCCGGCCGCAAATATAGTGTTTTATTTTAAGAAACCCAAAAAAATACGACATAATGTCTGTGAAAATAATAAGACACAGGGATTTTATTGTATTTCTATACGACCATTGAAAGCGACCAGTAACATAAATAAAAATGGACCGGGGAAAGTCCGGAATACTGTTCCGAACCCTCCCCGGTTATGTCCTTGAATTTCAATATCAAATCAGCGGCATGCCAAGCTCGCGACATTCGTGGCGCATGTCCTCGGGCCAGATGCTGGCTTGGATTTCTCCGATGTGGGCTTTGTGGAGCATGACCATGCATAGACGGCTCTGACCGATACCGCCACCGATGCTGAGAGGCAGCTCTCCGGCGAGCAGCTTGCGGTGGAAATAGAGTCCGGCGCGGCCTTCCTGTCCTTCGAGGGCGAGCTGGCGGGTGAGCGCGGCGGCGTCGACGCGGATACCCATGGACGAAAGTTCGAAAGAGCGGGCCAGCACAGGATACCATATCAGGATGTCGCCGTTGAGCCCCATTCGGCCGTCTTCTGCCACGGTGGACCAGTCGTCATAATCGGGGGCACGGCCATCGTGCTTCTCGCCGGCGCTCAGACGACCGCCGATTCCGATTACGAAGACGGCGCCGTACTTGCGGCAGATTTCGTCCTCGCGCTCCTTCGGTGTCTTGTCAGGGAACATTTGAAGGAGTTCCTCACTGTGAATGAAGGTTATCTTCTCGGGCAGGAACGGCCGCAACTGCGGATAGGTCTCGCAGGTAAGATACTCCGTGCGCCGGATAGCGGCATATATGCGTTCCACGACGCTCTTGAGATGAGCCACAGTGCGTTGTCCAGCGGTGATGACAGCCTCCCAGTCCCACTGGTCGACATAGAGCGAATGAAGATTGTCCAGCTCTTCATCGGCACGGATAGCGTTCATATCGGTGTATATTCCGTAGCCCGGCTCGACCTCATATTCAGCCAGCGACAGCCGCTTCCACTTGGCCAGCGAGTGGACAACCTCAGCACGGGCATCGCCGAGGTCTTTTATCGGGAAGGTGACGGCACGCTCGACGCCGTTGAGGTCGTCGTTGATTCCGAGTCCCTGAAGGACGAAAAGAGGGGCGGTCACGCGGCGCAGACGCAGTTCTGTGGACAGGTTCTGCTGGAAGAACTCCTTGATCAGCTTGATGCCCTGCTCGGTCTGCTTCATGTCGAGCAGCCGGTCGTATGCTACGGGCTTAATCAGTTTACTCATAATCGTTTGGTTTTGGTTTTATATTCATGTGTTTGTGTTATGCGATGCAAAGATAATCATTTTACATCACAATGCAACACGAAAACCGATATATTTATTCAAAATGACAGAAAAATAATTTTGTCAGTGTCAAGATGACTACATTTGTCATACAACAGATACCGCTATGTAAACCGCTGATAATGCCGTCTGACAGCAAAGAGTAAACATAATTCACAAAAAGACAGCTTTTTTTTAACACAAGATAGAGGTTAACAACCGTTAATTCCAGTCGCTCGGTCCCACCGCCGCCATGCTCCCGCGAGCCGTAAGGCCCTCCCTGGCTCGCAATGGGGCCGCTCTCATCATGCGTCGGGGCCGCTTTCGCAATGCAACAAGCACCCCGTTGCAACCTCGGGAGGGCCTTACGGCTCGGCGACAAAATTCTCCCGACGGTAAAATCAGTGTAACCAACTGACCGTCAATCCGTTCTGTTTCTAACCAAAAATGCTTCATTTTCGCGCCGTAGCGCAGAAAACGGGATGCGGGAACGAATTAACCTTTGTTAAAGTATGCTTTTTTCGTAGTATTATGAAGACAGAATGTTCCAATCCGTACATATTCTAAGTCAATAAATTATGTTTTGACGATTTTCACACCGTCAACATTTGGATTTATCACAAAAACTGCTTACCTTTGCAGCGATATATCACTACAGGCGGACCACTGAGGTTATTGCAACACAAGCCCATAATTAGTTAACGATATTCAATCAGCATAAATCAGACATACAATATTATATTAATTCTATTTTTAAATACTTATTTATGGTAAAACTCTACAAATCAATCATGGCATTGATGCTCAGCATCGTTGCTATCGCAGCCAATGCCGTCAGCATCACTATCAATGTAGACGATCCGGAACGCGTAAAGGTGGCTCACCCGCAATTTCTTGGGGGTAACTATTTGTAGCTTTCTTTAAAGTGATTACTTTTGTAATATGACAGAAGCAGCATTAATATCTTTAGCTCAAATAGTACTACCAAGCGAAGTCCTTTCCTCGTTTGATATAACTAAGGTAGAAAGTACCGATACCGAGATTAACATTCATCTTGATGAAAAGATGTACGATACTTTACGTAATGATGTTCACTTTGAATCCAAAGGTTTTATTCCTGCGGTTTCCATCACCGATTTCCCCATCCGCGACCACAAAGTAATCCTTTTGCTCCGACGCCGTAAATGGGTTGATATTCGTACCGGCAAGAGTTTTATTCTACCTCTTAAAATAGCCGCCGAAGGCACCCGCTACTCCAAGGAGTTTGCGGCTTTTTTAAAAGAAACGTATGGACACATCCCCGGTGACCTGCCGTACGCTTGATGATTTCTATCATATTGACGCATCTACCTTTGAGAAGCAATACAAGGATGTGCTAAGCGGTTATCGTAATTGGGAAGAGTTGAGCCATGCGGAAGAGTGGCTTGTCTTTCCTGAGAACATTGGCCCTAATCTGGCTATTGACGAGACTTCCCTGTCGAATGGCGACCTTTATACAATAGTAACCAACAGGGACAGGCATGGTCGTGAGATGTGCCTTGTCGCCATTGTTGCAGGGACGAAGTCAGAGACGGTCATAGCGGCTTTACGCCATATTCCCGAACACCTGTTGGACAGTGTAGAAGAAGTGACACTTGATTTATCGGACTCAATGCGTAAAATAGTCCGCTCCTGTTTCCGCAAGGCATCTCGTGTAATAGACCGGTTCCACATCCAGAAATTAGCTTGCGATGCAGTGCAGGAAATGCGTATCAAACTCCGCTGGGACGCAATCCAGGAAGCCAATGATGAGATGGAAGAAGCAAAGCAGAAAGGGGAATCATATGTGCCTATGAGATATGAAAATGGAGATTCAAAGAAAGAACTGTTGGCAAGAAGCCGCTATCTGCTGTTTAAATCCTCCGAAAAATGGACCCCAGCACAAAAACAAAGAGCCAAAATTCTTTTTAAGGAATATCCGGAATTGGGACAGGCGTATGGATTATGTCATTCACTCAGAATGATTCTTGCCAAAAATACAATCAAAGATGCGGCAAGATTGAGTATGGCTAAATGGTATAATAAAGTGGAAGAGGCAGGCTTTCATGCTTTCAATGTAATTGCAGCAACCTTCTATGAACATTATGATGATATTCTTAACTTTTATAATAAAAGATCCTCTAATGCGGCGGCTGAATCCTTTAATGCGAAAATCAAACAATTCAGAACCGCATTAAGAGGAGTAGTGGATGAGAAATTCTTCCTCTTTAGACTGGCTAAGATTTATGCATACCCCCAATGATTATCGGGTGAGCCGTAAAGGTCAGTGTGGCCTACGAGGAAAAGAGCGTCGTTGCCGGAGCCAACACGTTCAGCGTGGATGAATATACCCAAGTGGCCATTGAGGCTAAGGCCGGCGCTCTGCTTCAGTCGGTGACAAGAACATCTGACGGCGGCTCGGAGTATGTGAGCAACATGACGAACTGTAGCCTCTACGTATCCTCTTACAACGAGGGTGAGACATGGACAGTAACGTCAGGTATGGAGGCAGACGTGCGCACAGGCGTGTGCCGCGTGACGGTGGACGACGCCTCAAAAGTACGCATGCAGCGCAGCGGTACCTACTCAGAGGTCACCCTCAGCAACGGACTCAACGAGGTGCACTATATTCCCGGCACAGAGACACAGCTCATGATTGCCTCAGCCGTCTATGGAACACCTCTTTATAAGGTGACCCACAACGGTACGGAGAAAGAGTCACAGTACGGAACATGGTATATCGATCTCACCGGAGAGGACGAGATCGAGATACAGGCCAATTATCCCGACATTGACTTCCCTGTCCATTTCACGTATGCCGACGAGGAGTCGAAGGGCTTCATCACCGGCGTGACCGTCGATGCTGCACAGGTGGAAAACTACAATGACGCCGGCTTCAGCGTGAAGGCCGGTTCGTCAATCACCATCAGCGGCAACACATCCGACTATTCTCTTGACGAGCTGACCGTCAACGGAATTCCCGTCACCTATTTCTACGGTTCACACACATTCACCGTAACCGATGAGACCACCATCTCGGTGAAGGCTCATAAGTTCGGAACTATCTCCGCAACGCTCAATATCGACAACCCTGCCAACATGAGAATCTACAAAGGCAACAGCTATAACGGACAGCTGATAGCTGGTCTTGTGAGCGGTGCCAACACCATTGAGGTCAGCGAGACCAACACAGCCATCAGTATAATTCCCGAATCAGGATGCTTCATCACGTCCATAACCGACGGCGAAGGCCAGTCTTACTATGCCGACTATAGCGGCTACTACAACATATCGCTCAAAGACGGCATGACCCTCGACATCATCTCGGGAGCCGTCACACGCGACAGCAAGGCCATCGTCTATGTTGACGACCGCTCCGCAGCTGCTACATATTTCAGCTTCACCCGCAATGACCGCTCTGAAGTGACACTACAATCAGGTTACAACACTGTGGAATTCTACAGTGGCGATAACCCCATGGGACTGTCATGGTACGGCGCTCCATACGCCAACGTCTATCTCAACGGCGAGACCGTGGCTCCGGCGTATGAGAACAGCACCTCATATCAGGTGTCATTCAACGACGGTGATGTGCTGAAGATCTATCTGGCATCCAACCCGAAGACCTGCGGCGTGACATTCACGGTGGGCAGCGACGTCACTCCTGCCGACATCAGTGTCAAGCGCGACATCATCGTCAGTGTAGAGAACTGGGCCAACGGCTTCAGCGTACTGCAGGGCACGCAGGTTGACATCATCGCCGAAGACGTCAGCGTGACGGTCAACGGTACGTCTGTAACTCCGGTCGACGGCACGTTCACATTCACTGTGAGCGACGACACAGAGGTCAGCATCGCCAAACCTACTGCAATCAACGACATCCGCGCCGGTGAGACAACCGCCGCCCGCGACGTCTACAACATGCGGGGCGTCAAGGTGGTCGCCAATGCCGACAATGCCGCAATCAGCAATCTGCCCTCCGGCATATATCTCATCGACGGAAAGAAAATCGTGATACGCAAATAAAGGAAATGCCAATATCCGGTTTTCGTGTCTGAAAAATAACGGTTACACAAGCCGTGCGGAACACCTACAGGGTTCCGCGCAGTCTGTGTAACCGCATTTTTATAATATGAGGACAGTCCCTACGAACGACACACTGGCCTCAATCACACAACGGCCCTTATAGCGGCTATATATAATTAAGGTATAGAAAACTATATATCGAAGGTTAGAATATTGTATAATAAGATGTAGAAAGCAATACGGATAAAGAACATGAAGAAGACTCTTTTATTCTCATTCCTCCTCTTCGGAGGAGTCTGTTACGTCTCGGCACAGTCAAAGCTCGACCTCATGAGCAGGGCCCGTCTGCGCACCGAGCGTCTCATCCAGTCAGGAACGATAAAGGACAGCACCTCCGTGCGCCGTCTGCGGACGATGAAGGTGCAGGCCGGCGTGCCTGAAAACTGTACACTCGGCTTCGTCAAGTTGGCGACCGGAGCGTCCACCGACGAACTCACGGCAGAGGGAGCGATAGTGCTCAACCGACGCGGCGACATCGCAATCGTCCAGATGCCGACGGCCGGCGTTGAACGTCTGTCGCAGCTCAAGAGCGTACGGACAATGCAGCTCAGTCGTCCCGTAAGCCTCAAGATGGACAAAGCCCGCACCGCTTCAGGCGTGACCAAAGCTCACGACGGTCTCGACCTGACGCAAGCGTACACCGGACGTGGCGTCATCGCCGGAATCGTGGACGGAGGAATGGACCCCAACCACATCAACTTCAAGAACGCCGACGGCACCAGTCGCGTGAAGTATCTCGGTCACCTGCGTCTCAACAACTCACATACGCAGATGCTTGAGACACGCTATACGGCCGAGACCGTGGGCGGATTTACCACCGACGACAACACCACATTCCACGGCGCTCACACTATGGGCATCATGGCGGGCAGCTACCGCGGTGACGTCACGGCTGCAACGCTCGACGGCAACAAGGTCACCATCGCCGACATACCCTGCCCTTACTACGGCGTGGCCACCGGAGCCGACATCGCCGCATCCTGCGGAACACTGATGGACGCCTTCATCGCCCAGGGCGTGGACGACATTCTCGACTATGCCTACAAGAATAATCAGCGCGCGGTGATTAACCTTTCACTCGGAAGCAACGTCGGCCCGCACGACGGCACCGACGTCCTGCACCAATATATCGACGCCGTCGTCAAGCAGGACAACGCCATCATCTGCGTTTCGGCGGGCAACGAGGGCGACATTCCAATCGCTCTCCACGGTACGTTCTCACCCGAACGTCGGGAGATAAAGACCTTCATACGGCCATACGTCTACTCCGACGTGCGCTACGGCAACCTCGCCGTCTACAGCAACGACGCCACCGAGTTTGAGATACAGGCTGTGATATTCAACAAGTCGCGCGGCCGCATCTCTTTCCGTATGCCCGTCGGCACAAGCACGGACGGCGTGGCACAATACTGGGTCAGCTCCGCCGACTATCAGCATGACGCCTCAGACCAGATTTCGGCTTCTTTCGCCAATGCGTTCGACGGATATGTGGGCATCGGCTCGATGTATGACGAGAACACGGGACGCTACTACGCCATGATAGACTACTATACCGTGGACAGCGACAAGAACGAGGACGGGAACTATATCCTCGGCTTTGTAGTCACGGGTAAGGACGGACAGCGCATCGACTGCTTCTGCGACGGCTCGTTCACAGCCTTCGACAACTACGGTTATGAGGACTGGGACAACGGCATGTTCGACGGAACAATCAGCGACATGGCCTGCGGAAAAAACATCCTCACAGTCGGTTCGTACAACACCCGCGATGAATATGCGTCGCTCGACGGCGGCATCTACAGCTATCAGGGAATGTTCAGCCCCGGCCGTATCAGCGACTTCACGTCCTACGGAACGCTGCTCGACGGCCGCAGTCTGCCCCACGTGTGTGCTCCCGGTGCCACCATCGTGTCGTCATCCAACACCTATTATGTGACAAATGCAGAGAACGGTATCACCAATGCCCATCTGCAAGCAAAGACGGAAAACGGCGGACACACCGACTACTGGCAGCAGATGATCGGAACGTCGATGGCCACACCCTACGTCACTGGCTCCATCGCACTGTGGTTGGAGGCCGATCCGACACTGACCATCGACGACGTGAAGGACATCGTGGCCACGACGGCCGTCAAAGACGAGGACGTCACCACGTCGGGAACACCCGTTCAGTGGGGCGCGGGCAAGTTTGACGCCTACGCCGGACTGAAAGAAGTGATACGCCGCAAGGACAACACTGCCATCAAGGAAACCACCGCAGACTCCCGTCTGATGGTCAAAGCCAAGGGCGAACGCCTCTTTGAGGTATTCCTCGGCGGAGCCAAGACGATGGACGTGACGTTCTACACGCTTTCCGGTGCCACGGCGATGAAGCGCACGGCCGCCGGTGACGAGATTGTCGTCGACGCATCAGGCCTCGCCAAGGGTGTCTACGTGATGAGCGTCAACGGCCGTTACACCCAGCGTATCGTCATCCAGTAATAAAGAACAACAATCAAAACGAAATGACAATATTATGAAGAGATTAACAAACCATGTGATGCGTCTGGCCGTATGCGCCTGCCTGCTGCTTTGTCAGGTAGCCGCATGGGCACAATCGTCGGCCGACGAGACGCCCATCATCACGTTCAAGACAAGCATCTACGAGACTTACGGGGAGACAAACGCCTTCCACTTCGTCATCGGAGCAAAGGAAGACACCTACATCGACGTCGACTGCGGTTACGGAACGATGGAGTATGAGGTGTCGCAGGCCGTGTTCAACAGCGAGACCGGAGCCATCGACGGAACGCCGATATCATGCAAGGTGTCTCCCGAAGGCGTCGTGAAAATCTATGGCGACGCCTCACTGATAGACTACTTTGACGCCGAGGGCTGCTACATCCGCAATCTGGACATCAACGCTCTGACCGAACTCGAAATCCTCTCGCTCAACCACAACGAGCTTGAGGCGTTGAACTTGGATAACAACAACAAGCTCCAGGCACTGATGCTGAACGACAACCCGTTCAATGTCACACCGCTGAAGGTTGGAAAGAACAAGCCCGATCTGACCATCATCGACCTCGACTTGATCGGCAACATAGACCCGTCGTTCAACATTTCCGACTATCCGGGACTCATAACGTTCCAGGCTTGGAACACGATGAGCCTCAAATGGATTGACCCCACGGGCTGTCCCGAACTCGTCCGCCTGTCAATCGACGCCACATCGGTGGCCTCGCTCGATGTGAGCAAGAACCCCAAACTGCGGATTCTCAATATCTCCGACACACGCATACCTTCGGTAAACCTGTCCGCCAACCCCGCTCTGACGGAGTTCTATTGTACCCACCAGTCAAGTTCGCTTAACACCGACATCAAGCTGACATCGCTTGACCTGACCAACAACCCCGAACTCTACTATCTGGCGTGCTCCGGCAATCTCCTGAAGTCGATAGACCTGTCGAAGAATCCGAAGCTCTTTGACCTCTCCATACGCGAGAATCTGCTCACGTCGATAGACCTGTCGAAGAACACCAACCTCTATAACGTGAAGCTGACGAACAACTACATGGACTTCGCCACGCTGCCAATCGACCCCGGTACATGGGCCGAATATGAATATGAGCAGCACGACATGCCAACTGCGCCGTCCCACCCTGTCGGCACGGTGCTCGACTTCAGCTCACGTGTGCTGCGCAACGGTACGGAGACATACGCCGAACTCTACTGCTACAACGAGGCCGACCCGAACAATTCGCGTCCTCTCGACGCCTCATATTATGAGTATGCAAACGGCAAGGTGACACTGCTCAAGGCCTATCCCACGGACAGTCTGTACATCGCTTTCGGCAACTCGGCCTTCCCCAACGCCACGATGAACACGACGAAGTTTATGGTCAAGACGGCCGCAGAATACGGCAAGCCGAGCAAGATGGTATCTCTCGGAACATACGCTGCCGACGGCACGGACCTGAGCCTCAGCGTCGGCATCCACGGAGCGACGCCGGAGACTCCCAAGGAGTTCTACGTCGACTTCGGAGACGGCAATCTCCAGACTTTCACGGCCACTACGGACACTATCCCCGTCACGGCCAACGTCAACGGAAAGAAGAAGAGCTACGGCAACGTCAGCATCCTCGTGCCCGACGGAACGATGTTGTCTGCCCTGGAATCGCGTCTGCAGATCTACGACATCGACGTCACGGCAGCACGCTCTCTGCTGTATCTGAGCCTTCCGGGAGCCGGTCTCTACAGCATAGATCTCCAGTGGAACCGTCTGCTGAAGTCCCTCGACCTTTCCGGAAACAATCTCACGACGCTGTCACTGAGCGGCAAGAACAGCCTCTACAACAAAAACATGCTCGCCGACATCAACGTCAGCAACAACCGTCTGACCGCGATCGAGATGCCGGACAACCGCGTCATGCACCGTCTCGACATCAGCAACAACCTCTTTGAGGAACTGTCACTGAAAGACGCGTCAAATCTGGAAGAGCTGAACATCTCCCACAACAGCATCGCCGAAATCAACCTTGCCTACTGCACGCCGCTGACGACGGCCGACCTGTCCTACAACCGGCTAACAAGCGTCGTCTTCCCCGAAGAGGGCAACAACCTCAGACGTCTGGCGATAAACAACAACAACTTCACCTTCGCCAACATGCCGCAGTTCCTCGGAATGGGCATCGAGGAGTGTATCTATGCACCCCAGGAAGCCATTGTCATCCCGACGAAGGGTCCGGGCATCAATCTCAACGACCAGCTCATCACCGTCGACGGCCAGACGACACAGTTTGTATGGAAAGACGAGACCGGCCGCGTCATGACTCCCGGCACCGACTATGACATTGTCGGCGGAAAGACGACATTCCGCAACATCGACATGGGCCGCATCCGCTGCGAGATGACCAACGGCGCCTATCCCGACCTGACAGGCGACAACGCCCTGACGACGACATATATCCTCGCCGCCGGCATGCCGACCCACGTGCTCGCCTCGTTCACGACACCCGTAGGAGGTGAGAGCGTGGCCCTCTCGTTCAGAGCCGCTGCCGGTTCTCCGGCGATTTACATCGATTGGTCCGGCGATAAAGACCTCGCCCAGTATCCGCTGAACAGCTATACCTACACGCGATTCTCCGCCACGACGACCAAGGGAGCCGACGTGAAAGTCTATACCTACGGTGAAGACGAGACGCTGTCCGTCTTCAGCATGACCGGAGCGACGATGACCAATCTCGACGCTTCCCCGATGAAGGATCTCACGGCATTCACCGTCGACAACGCCGGACTCACGGACTTCGTCATGCCCGAAAGCCCAGCGCTGAGAGAGCTGAACCTCTCGGGAAATGCTCTCGCGACAATCGACCTGACGCGATTCCCCGAACTCTCATCGCTCGCCCTCAACAACAACAAGCTGTCACAAATCGACCTGAGCGCAAATCCGAAACTCGCGATGCTCAGCCTCGCCAACAACGAGTTCACGACACTCGCCCTCAACAACAGCCAGCTGTGGCATCTTGACGTCACCGCCAACAAGCTCACCGACATCTCGTTTGCCGGACTGCCGTCCATCGAGCAGCTTGCGCTAGGCAGCAACGAACTGACTTCCATCGATGTCGACAATCTGACGAACCTCAAGGTCATGTTCCTTGACCACAACAAGTTCTCGTTCGCCGGACTGCCGCAGGTGAAGTCCCAGTATGTCCTCTACACCTACTCCGATCAGGCCGTAGTGGAGGCTGAGGAAATCGACGGTAAGATAGATCTCAGCGCCCATCGTTCGGCCTACGGGACGGACACGAAATATACGTGGTATCTTGACATGCCGGCCTTCAACGAATATGGCGAGCTGGAGGGCGAAGAGCTCTATGCTGACGACGAATATGTCATAACGGACGGCGTGACGACATTCTTGAAACCGTTCAACAACGTCGTCTGTGTCATGACCAACGAGCAGTTCCCCAAGCTCTACATCTACACACCGATGATGAACGTCAAGGGCACAACCGCCATCAACGCAGCCACGGCCTCCGACCGCAACATCACTATCAGCATGGACGGAAGCACCATAACGGTTAAAGCCCCGGCAGAGACCACTGCAACGCTTTACGCCGTTGACGGACGCACCGCCAGACGGACGACACTGAGCAGCGGTGAAAGCCGCTTCGACAACATCCAGCCTGGTGTATATGTCCTCAAAATCGGCAAAAAAGCATATAAGCTGAACGTGAAATAAACCGCACAGCTCTTAAAACTCTTATCCTAAGCGGGTCGGTGGAGCAATCTCCGCCGGCCCGCTTGCGTTTTTTTCGTGTCACAATAATATCACAGAGTTTATATGCACGCGCTATTTTTGCAAATTTGTGGCCAAAATGATCTTAATTTCTGAATATCGCAAGGATTTTAAGGTGTCTGTCCGCTTAATTCCGAGCTTTTAATAGCTTTTAATAGTTCGTTTCATATCATAAAAATCGATGCGCCCGACATGTCTTAGGCATGTTTTTTGCTATATAAAGCATAGGAATATTATCCTTGACAACCGCCGGTATACACTCTGGTAAGCACAACAAGACGTGACACAATCCGGAATAAGACGGAGTGTGACAATCTGACGGAACGGAGCAGGATGAAAAACGGAGACAACAGCAAAATAAAACAATAACGAAATAAGGAAAGGAAAAAATTATGGCATTCATTGATTACTACAAAATCCTCGGCGTCTCAAAAGACATACCGCAAAAAGATGTCAAGAAAGCATATTTGAAACGGACGAAACAGTTTCATCCGGACCTCCATCCGGAGGACCCGAAAGCAAAAGCCAAGTTTCAGGCGCTGCAGGAGGCATACGACGTCATTGGTGACCCGGAAAAGCGCAGCAAGTATGACCGTTACGGTGAACAGTGGCGCAACGCCGACGCCTTCAATGCCGGTGGTCACAACCAGACAGGTGGCGGCTCACCGTTTGAAGGCTTCGATTTCTCTTCATTCGGTATGGGCGGCAACGGTTTCAGCTCTTTCTTTGAACAGATGTTCGGAGGCAGAGGCCGTTCGGGACGCTCACGCGGTGGAGCGGACGGTATGCGCAGCAACAGCGGGGAGATGAACGCTAACGTCAGCATAGACCTCTATACGGCAATGCTTGGAGGCGAAGTGGTCATCCAGCTCAGCAACGGAAGCCGCATCAAGCTCAAGGTGAAACCGGAAACGCAGAACGGGACGAAGGTCCGGCTCCGCGGAAAAGGCTATGACAGGGGTGACGGAACGTTCGGAGACCTGATTATCACATACAACATAAAACTGCCGACAAATCTTAGCGAACGTCAAAAAGAACTGTTACGCGAGATGCAACGTAGCTGATATTCTATAGGACAGAATGGAGAGTGCAAGATATAAAGAACAAAGCCTTGGCACAAATTCAATTTACACAACCGCTAAAACCGTCAACCGACTATACCACACTCTCTCCTCTCTCCACACTCTCCACTAATCGGAAATCCATCTAAATAATTCACACATCAAATGATATCTCCATCACCTTGGCGCTACGCAACCACGTGCGGCCACCGGATGGAGCACTGTCATGATGGAAAAGATACCATTTGTCGCCATAACGGCAGATGCTATGATGTGTTGTCCAGCCGACAACAGGGTCGAGAAGGACACCGCGATACTCAAACGGACCGTAAGGACTGTCACCGACAGCATAGCAGAGCAGATGACTGTCACCCGTAGAATAGCTGAAGATGTATTTATCACCGCGCTTGTGAATCCATGAGCCCTCAAAGAAACGGTGCGGATTGCCATGTTTCAGAATACCGTCTTTGTCATATATCTCAACCGGACGCGGCTCTTCGGCAAACTGCAGCATGTCGTCGGCCATTCTGACAACACGCGGAGCCAAAGCCGGCTGGTCAAAAGCTGGAAGATGCGGTGTCTCTATGGCCCGGTTGTCGCGATAGCGCTGCAATTGTCCGCCCCAGATGCCCCCGAAATAAAGGTAGACAGCTCCATCGTCATCTTTCAGAAATGCCGGGTCTATGCTGTAGGAACCGCGTATCGGGTCCGGCTGCGGGACGAACGGCCCTTCGGGACAATCGCTTATGGCGATACCGAGACGGAATATGTCGTTGTAATCCTTGGCGCAGAAGCACATATAGTATCTGCCGTCTTTTTCTATCACATCATTGTCCCACAGCTGTCGGTGAGCCCAAGGAATGTCGTCAATGTCGAGTATGCGCCCCTCGTCGCGGCATTCGTCCGACTCAGGATTGTCAAGCGAGAGACAATGATAGTCACGCATGTCAAAATGGTCACCGTTGTCATTTTCGGCTATGCCGCTTTCCCTGTCGTGAGACGGATACACATAAATCCGTCCGTTGAAGACACGGGCTGAAGGATCTGCCATATAGTCATGGCTGAATATATACCTTGATTCTTTCATATTGTTGTTATTTTGTTTAACTGTTATTCTTTATTATATTTTTCTGAATGACAACCACCCGATGAACCCGTCCGGATGTCCAGACATTCAGCTAAGAGCGGAACCACAAAGTAAAATGAGTCATATTACCGACCAATATGAGTCATATTACCGGGTAAAATAACTCATTTTACTCTGCAATATAAGTTGTTTTACCCAGTAATATAGGCTATATTGGCCGGTAAAACAGGCTGTTTTTACTTTGCTACACGACCTGTCTTACCTCACAAGGCGGACCGGACGGCAACACCGGTAATGCCCCATTTCATCGGACCTACGTCGGATAGGCATGCCACCGTCATTTCCTGTTGCGCTGCTCAATCTCCATGTTTATCGAGTCTATCACCTCGTCGGTCAGCTCATAACGGGAAATGATGCGCATGGCCACCACGAGCAGCAGTGCCGGAATGACAGCCACAAGCCAGAGAATGCCCTGCTCGACGAGCGGCGTCTGAGCGTGCTCGCTGCCATTGTCGAAGCCGACCAGCGTGAGCACCAGCCCGGGAACCACGCCGCCGAGAGCCATGCCGGCCTTATAGAATATGCCCGTAAGAGCGTTGACAATGCCTGAGATGCGGCGTCCATGGGTATATTCGCCGTATGAAATGACCTCCGGCACAAGAGCCCACATATATCCCGTGGCAACGATGACACCGGTCGACTTGACGAACTGGGCTACATAGACAAGCCATATCTGTGACCTCAGCACCGGTATCATTGATATGGCGTAAAGCATGACCATGCCTATGATGGCCACGCTCAAAAACACCGTGAACATGGCGCGCTTGCCTATCCGCCGCTTTATCCATGGCACCATGGGCATGAATATGAACGCCGGCACCGATCCCAAGGCCATGAAGTTGGCCATCTGGCTGCTCGTACCATGAACGTTGTATATCATATAGTAGGAGCCGGCCGAATTGCCCACGGCCATCATTGCAAAAGCCGTTATGAAGAAGAACGCCAGCACGCGCAACGGGCGGTTGCGGCGGAACTCCGTCCAAAGGTCGCTGACCTTGACATCAGCCGTCTCTGAGGCGTCCATGACGACCCGTTCACGGCTCTGAGAGAAGCAGAAGAACAGGAGGACGAGGCCCACGGAGGCATAAATAGCCATCGTGGTAAACCATGCGCCGGCCGAACTCTGCGAGTGAATCTGTCCGTCGGGCGAGAGTGCGGCCACGACTGTCGGGATGCCGTAAGCCACGGCAAGGCCTCCGATGTTGGCCATGAACATGCGCACGCTCGTGAGCACCGTTATCTCACCGGTGTCACGCGTCAGCGAGGCGTTAAGCGCACCATACGGGACGTTGACCAGCGTGTAAAGCATTGACAGTCCAACGTAGGTTATGTAGGCATAAAGGAGCGATCCTGAATAGCCGTTCCAGAAGCACAGCATGGCAAATCCCGTAAGCGGCACGCCGGCCAGCACAAGATAGGAACGGTATTTGCCCAGCCGCGGGTTGTGCTTGTCCGTGAAAGCTCCGACAAGCGGGTCCCAAATCACATCTATGATTCGCACGACGAGAAACATGAATGCGGCCGAAGCCGGTTCGAGTCCATAGACGTTGGTGTAGAATATCAGCAGATACATTGATATCGTCTGATAGATAAGATTCTGCGCAAGGTCGCCGCTACCGAAACCTATGCGCTGTAACCACGACAGGCTGTAGAAGCCCCCTGCCTCATTATTGTCTGATTTCATAATTGATTTATGTTATAGATTATTCTTCTTTAAAGTCAATGACCATGCCACTATTGACGTCCGCACGTCTGCATCATCTGGCTAAACAGTCCGCCTGAGCCCGCATCCGCTATTCCGCAAGCCCTCTCTGTCAGCCTCTCCTGCCAACAGCCGCACGCGGTTCATGTCACTGACAACCAGCCTGACCAGCCGGCGGGCCTGTCCGAGGCGGTGCTCCGCGATCTTATAGCGAATGTTCATCCGTTCGGAAATCTCACTCACCTTCATGCCTTCATACAGATGGAGACGATAGGCACAGGCACTGTCTTCGGGCATACGTGCAAGGCAGCGCTCTATCTGTTCCGTTATCTCCTTTGCCGAATAAACCGAGACTACATCCGCCTGACCGTACTTATATGCCATAGCCACCTTTATCTCATGCTCATATCGCTCCATCGTCCGGCAACGGCGCCAATGGTCAATGATGAGATTGCGTGCCGTTGTATATACGAGACATGGCAGCGTAACCTCCGTTATCATCTTGTCACCCGACAACAGCCGGACAAAGACGTCCTGAGCTATGTCCTCAGGACAGCCACGAGCTCCGATACGCTCACGGATGAAACACCGCAATTCGTCTATATGCGCGGTGTAATAGCCGGCTATCAGTTGACGCGAATTGTTTTTCATACTGTATATATATTAATGTCTATCGCTCTGCCTGTACAAATCCATTATCCGCTTCACGACAGGTTTTTCCTTATACTGACGGTCAAACAGCAACGGATAGGCCGTACGGCCCTTTATCGGCCAGTTGTTCAACCACGAGTCGCCGTCACCGACTCCCCAAAAGCATATCCGGCTTATCTGATGACGGTGGCGACGGTATATGCCGAACAGTTCCATCCACCGAGCCTCCACCTGTGCGGCCAGCTCGTCCGTCAGACCATCAGCGTATGGATTCATCGTCTTGTCATATTCATAGTTCTGGCTTACTTCAGCTCCTCCGAAACCGGCAGGTTGGGGCAACATGTTTATGTCAAGTTCACTTATCATAACCTTCACGCCGCATGCGGCCAATGAGTCTATAGTCACCTCATATGATTCAAGGTCCGGCCATGTGAGACCGTTATGGCTTTGCATGCCAACGGCATCAATCCTCACCCCTTTCTTCTTGAAATCCCGCACCATCCGGCAAACGGCTTCACGTTTGGCAGCCCCTGCCATGGAGTAGTCATTATAATAAAGCTCCGCATCTGGGTCGGCCTCATTGGCGAAACGGAAAGCCAACTCGATGAAGTCTGGTCCGATAATATCATGCCACGGCGAACGGCGCATGGTCCCATCATCGTTGAAGGCTTCGTTTACGACATCCCAACCTTTCACCCGTCCGCGATAGCGCCCAACCAGAGCCACGATGTGCTGACGCATCCGTTCTATAAGAAGTTCGCGCGAAGCAGGACGACCGTCTGCCATACTGAACATCCATTGTGCCGCCTGTGAGTGCCAAACAAGACAGTGGCCGATTGGTGCGGCTCCGTTTTCCTCAGCGTAGGCGACAAACTGGTCAGCATCGCGGAAATAGAATATACCCTCCATGGGCTGTACGGCTTCGGCCTTCATACAGTTTTCGGCCACAAGTGAATTGAAATGCTTGCGCACCACCCGTGTGGCAGCCGTGTTTGCGCCCGATGATTGGCACACATTGACAGCCACCCCAATCAGGCAATCATCACCAATGACATTCTTCAGTCCTGTCTGTGCATATCCTGTCACCGCCATCATGGCAGCAAACATTATCTGAATTGACTTTCTCATATTATATTCTTCAACTTTACTTTAATGCTTATGATTGATTATTTTCAGTATCTCCGGATTTCGTCTGCAAATTTAATTGTTTTTACTGAAATATACATTCCCATACGTTTCATATAGTGCTCCGTATGTTTCAAAAGTCAACTAAAGAGGCTTTAAACACGTATTTTTGCACAAATAGAGAACCAACTGGAACATACGGAGAATTATTTTCACGACAGAATGGTTAACTTTGCAGTGTCAGACATTGACAGGTAGACACCCTTATCAACAAATCTGCATATATTATCAACATAGCATGAAGTGCCTATCGGAAGAAATATGGTAATAGATAAAGAACTACCGCTTCTTGCAAGAAACATATAACGCATTTTAATAAAAACTTTCTTCAGATGATGAACAAATTACTCTCAACCATCGTATCGGCCTGCTCTGCACTGACATTGCAGGCTCAGGTGAATCCCGGAACGCCCACGGTGTGCAACCCGTGCAACCTGCCCTACTGATATAATATAGGTGATGAGGGCAACAACGGCTTCCGCGAAGCCGCCGACCCATCGCTTGTGAAATTCAATGGTGAATACTATCTTTTCGCGTCAAAGTGCGGCACGTATTTCCACAGCACCGACCTGATGCACTGGACACCGGTGAAGAGCAACCTTGAGGAACTGAAGATAGGCGGCGAGCCCGTCATAGAGAAATATGCCCCGACGGTGGAAGAGATGAACGGCCGGCTTTACTTCACTCCATCCACGGCCACGACCAACGTCTATGTCACCGACGACCCGAAAGGCGGCAAGTGGGAGAAACTGGCCGGCGCTGGAACGAAGGACAACCAGAACGACCCGATGATGCTCTACACGCAGGGACGCATGTATATGTACTGGGGCAGCAGCGGCTCGGAGACCGACTGGCTTTGCGGACAGGAGTTCGACACGGAGACGATGAAGCCGAAGGGAGGCATCGTCAACCTGACACAATGCAATAAGGCGCAGCTCGGCTGGGAGGTGCCGGGAGACAACAACGAGAACACCGCGGCCAGCCCGTGGCTCGAAGGCGTGTGGGTCACCGAGCACGACGGCAGATATTATTTCCAGTATTCTGCCCCCGGCACGGAAATGAAGTCATACTGCGATGCCGTCTATGTGAGCGACTCGCCGCTCGGCCCCTATACGGTGCAGCGCACCAACCCCATGTGCTACCGCCCCGATGGCTTCATCGCCAGTGCGGGCCACGGCAGCACGTTTCAGGATGTCTACGGCAACTGGTGGCATATAAGCACCGGCACCATCTCCGTGCGCCACATGTTTGAGCGCCGCCTCGTGCTCTATCCCGTGTTCTTCGATGCCGACGGCGAAATGTACGCCTACACCGGCTTCGGCGACTATCCGATGATTATGCCCGACAGGAAGATAAGCAGTCCCGACGAGCTGAAGACCGGATGGATGCTGCTGTCTTACGGCAAGACGGCCAAGGGCTCATCTACAGGTGTGGGCCGCGGTGCCCGCTACGACGTGAACGAGGACATACGCACGTGGTGGTGTGCCAAGACCGGCAACGAGGGAGAGTGGTATCAGGTGGATCTCGGCAACCGCTGCGACATCTATGCCGTTCAGGTGAACTTTGCCGACGACAACAGCAAGCTGCACGACCGTCAGACCGACGTATATAAATATAAGGTAGAGGTGAGCGACGACGGCGAGACATGGACCACCGTTGCCGACAAGAGCGACAACACCGCCGACACGCCCCACGACTACATCACGTTCGCCGAAGTGGTAAAGTCGCGCTACGTACGTATATATAATGTACACACGCCCGACGGCCGTTTCTCCATCTCAGGTCTGCGCGTGTTCGGCATAAACCCCGACGTGGCGAAGCCGGCACAGGCATCCATGGCGAAGGTGGAGCGCAATGCCGCCGACCGCCGCAGCGTGACGCTTTCATGGAACGCCGTTGAGGGAGCCACGGGCTATAACATCCGCTACGGCATCAGCCCCGACAAGCTCTACCTCAACCATACCATCCACGGCGACAAGACATCGCTGACGATAAACAGCCTGAACACCGGGGAGGAGTATTTCTTCACCGTCGATGCGTTCAACGAGGCCGGCGTAACAGAGGGCGGCGCTGCTGTCGGCACAGCCACGGACCCGTCGGGCATCACCGCCGCCGTGCATGATAAAAAAAAAGACAATGACATGTACTACAGTCTCAGCGGGCTACCGGTGAGCAATCCGTCCGACGGCATCTTCATCCATAACAGCAAGAAAATAGCAATCAGATAACCTATGAAAATTAAAAACCTTATGACCGCAGCATTGGCTCTCTTCGCCTTGCTGCAGCCCGTGCAGGCCGAAGACCTCGGCAACGGCACGTACTCGAATCCTGTGATATATGCCGACTGCCCCGACCCGGACGTAATCCGCGTGGGCGACGCGTTCTACATGGTGAGCACCACGATGCACTATTCGCCGGGGTGCACCATCATGAAGAGCTACGACCTCGTCAACTGGAAGGTGATTGGCTATGCGCACGACTATCTTGAAGAGACGGACAAGTTCGCCCTGAAGAACGGACAGAACGATTACGCCAACGGCTCGTGGGCGGCCAACCTGCGGCACGACAAGTATGAGGGACGCTTCTATCTCATCGTGACGTGCAACACCACGCAGAAGTCGTACATATTCACCACCACCGACATCGAGACGGGACGCTGGAAGCGCAACGAGGCCGAGATGTGCTACGACCCGGGACTGCTCTTCGAGGACACCGGCACGGGATGCCGCAAGTGGATTGTCTATCCGAACGCCGATTTGAGGCAATTCATGGGCTACAAGCGCGAGCTCATATCCAACGGCGACGGCACGGTGAAGTTGGGAGAGAAAATACAGATAATAGACCACGGCAATCTGGAGAATCCGGCCGAGGGGCTGCGTGCCGAGGGCTATCACGGATATAAGATTGGCGAGTGGTACTACATCTTCATGATACAGGGCCGCGGCGCGCAGCGTCAGGAGATTGTATGGCGCTCGAAGACCATGGAGCCCGGCTCGTTTGAAGGCAAGCTGGTCTTTGCCGGAAACATAAGAAATGCCGACGGCACGGACTATATACCTTTCACGGGCGTGGCTCAGGGCGGCATCGTCGACACGCCCGACGGCTGCTGGTATGCCCTGCTTTTCCAGGATTACGGTGCCGTGGGACGCATTCCCGTGCTGATACCGATGACATGGGATGCCGACGGATGGCCTGTGATAGGCAACGACGGCAAGAGCGTCGACCGAATCAATCCCATGCCAATCGCAGGACACGCCAAGGAGAGCGTCACCGCGAGCGATGAATTTGACAACAGCACCTACCGCTACTATCCGTCGGAGAAATATGCCGACGCCGTGGGCGGCGAATACGGCTGGAACGGCTCGAACCTGAAGATAGAATGGCAGTGGAACCACAACCCCGACAACCGCTACTGGAGTCTCACGGAGCGTGAGGGCTGGCTGCGCCTCACGACCGGACAGATGGCGACGACGATACGCGACGCGCGCAACACGCTGACGCAGCGTACCACCGGTCCTGTGTGCTCGGCCGAGACGATGATGGACGTGTCGGGCATGAACGACGGCGACCGTGCCGGACTGGTCTCATATCAGAGCCAATACGGATATGTGGGTGTCGAGCAGGATGGCGGCAAGCGCATGATTGTGATGCGCCGCGCCACTAAGGCCGGAGACGCAGATGGAAAGATAATGGCAAGCGTGCCGTTGACGCAGGATAATGTCTGGCTGAAAGTAGACCACGACTTCACCGACAAGAAAGATGAGGCCCGTTTCTTCTACAGCCTCGATGGAGTGAAATGGCAGAGCCTCGGCGATGCCCTGCACATGGCATTCGACTGGCCCGACTTCGTTGGGCAGCGCGTCGGCCTGTTCAATTATTCCACGCGGCAGCTCGGCGGACATGTCGATTTCGACTATTTCCGCGTGAGCGACAAAACAGATAAACATAACTAATAAACAAGAAAAAGATATATGATGAAGAAAACCACCTTATTATATATGCTCCTTGCATCCGCCGCCATGCAGGCGCAGACCGGCAGGATTACCGTAGACACGGGAACGCGCGGCCACGACATACCGCAGAGCATGTACGGAATATTCTTTGAGGAGATAAACCATGCCGGCGACGGCGGACTCTATGCCGAGATGGTGCAGAACCGCGGCTTTGAAGAGCACGTGCTGCCCACAGGCGCCACCTACCGCGACGGCAAGGCGTGGGCGCCGCACCTGCCGAGCTACACCGACCTGACGTACAAGGACCTGTCTATCGACTGGGACATGGAGGCGAAGAAATATCTCGGGTGGAAGATTGCCGGCCGCGGATGCACGTTCACGAAAGACGTGGCGGCACCGGAGACACCGCTCGACGCGGCTACACCGAACGCCCTGCGCCTGAAGATAGACAAGTCGCGCGGCGGCAACGTGACGGTGAGCAACACCGGCTACTGGGGCATGCACTTCGCCGACGGTGCCGCATACAGGCTGCGCTTCTACATGAAGCCGTCGGGCTATAAGGGCAAGCTCACCGTCCGTCTCACCGACGGCGACGGAAACATCTATGCCGAGAAGGACATCAAGGTGGACGGCAAGGCCCGCTGGACGGAATATGCCGCCGAACTGACGGCCAAGGGAACTACCGTGGCGGGAGAGCTCCAGCTTGAACTCACCGGCAGCGGCAGCGTCGACATCGACTACGTGTCGCTCTTCCCCGCCGACACATACAAGGGACGTGCCAACGGCATGCGCCGCGATATTGCCGAGACGCTGCCCGCGCAGACCGAGCGGATGTATCTGACAGTCGCCGACAGCAATTTCAAGAAAGGCAGTTCCAACGCCAACGTCGCCGACAAGGAGAACAACGCGTTCACCATACAGCAGTCGTTCGGCTCCGTGTGGTGGAGCTGGACGGCGGGAAAGGACATCTCGGATTATCAGATGCTCGTACTGCGGATAAAGGGCGTAGAGGGCAACACCGTGCGTCTGCTCATCAAGGACAAGAACAACGGCGAGTATCAGCACCGCGTTGACATAGCCAAGATTTCCGGCCGTCAGGAGATTATCGTCGACCTCATGCCCGGTCTGAAGCGCGCCGACGGCAAGGGCATGATAGACCTGAAGCGTATCAACCGCATCGAGTTCTGGAACTACTGGGACGACGGCGACGGCAACGAGACGGCCACCGTCACACTCGACGAGATGTTCTTCGAGCCATACGGCGGCGCGACGCACATCGGCAACCCCGTGGTGCAGACGCTATACACGTCAGACCCCGCGCCGATGGTCAGCGGCGACAGGCTCTATCTCTACACGGGACACGACGAATTCGGTGCCACCAATTACGAGATGAACGACTGGCGTGTGTACAGCACGGCCGACATGGTGAACTGGACCGACCACGGCTCGCCCCTCGACTACAGCGTGTTCAAGTGGAGCACCGGCTCGGCATGGGCGTCGCAGTGCATCGAGCGCGACGGCAAGTTTTACTGGTACACCAACAACGAGTACCGTCGTGACAAGACAAACCATATCGGCGTGGTTGTCGGCGACACGCCGCTCGGCCCGTTCCACGACCCCGTGGGCAAGCCCCTCACCGGTCAGTGGGCCGACATCGACCCGTCGGTGTTCGTCGACAACGACGGTCAGGCATACATGTACTACGGCAACAACGTGTGCCGCTACGCCCTCCTCGGCGACGACATGATTTCGCTGAAAGGCGCTCCCAAGGAGATTGAGCTCACGGCAGAGGCGTTCGGCGGCGTGAAGGTCGACGGCGTGGTCACCGGCGACGACTGCTTCGAGGAAGCCCCGTGGATCTACCGCCGCGGCGACATCTACTATCTGGTATATGCCGCAGGCGGAATACCCGAGCACATCAGCTACAGCACCGCCTCAAGTCCCACAGGTCCGTGGACATACCGCGGCGTGATAATGCCGGCCCAGGGCGGCAGCTTCACAAACCATCCGGGCATCATCGACTTCAAGGGTCACAGCTACTTCGTCTATCACAACGGCGCGCTTGAGGGTGGCGGCGGCTTCACCCGCTCGGTGGCCATCGAGGAGTTCAGCTACAACGTCGACGGCACATTCCCGTCGATCAACATGACATCGTCGGGCGTCGCGCCCATCGGCACCCTCAATCCCTTCGAGCGCGTTGAGGCCGAGACCATCGCGTGGAGCTACGGCGTGAGGACGACACAGGAGGACGGCACGATATATGTCGACTCCATCGACGGCGGCGACTATATAAAGGTGCGCGCGGCCGACTTCGCCGAAGGGGCAAAGTCGATGACCGTCCGCGCGAAGGGTGTCAACGGCGGCCGCATATCGGTGTATGCCGACAATCCGCGTAGCGAGCCTCTGGCCGTGTTCGACGTTTCGGCAGACAGCGACTGGGCCGATTTGCAGACCGCGCTGACATCGTCGCCCACAGGTGTCCACGACATCTACTTCGTGTTCAGCGCCACGGGCAGCGAGACCTCGAAGCTGCTGAAGTTCGACAGCTGGCAGTTCTCCGTCAATCCGACAGCCATCGACGCCGTCACCGTCTCTCCTGACGGCGGCAAAGACGCGTCGCGCAATGGCGGGATTTACGACATCTCCGGACGGAAGATTAACTCACAGACGACCGCACCGTCGGGGATATACATCCGGAACGGAAAGAAATATGTGAAATAAGAGCGTAAGCAGAAACCAAATAACAAACAGATAGAATGAGAAAGTATTTTATATCGGCATTATTATGTATCGCCGCCGTGGCGGCATCGGCGCAGAATCCCATCCGCGTTACCACCCGCAGCTACACCCCCGACCCCGCGCCGGTGGTCTCGGGCGACCGTCTTTACGTGTTCACGGGCCATGACATGGACACCGCAACCTATTTCCGCATGCCCGACTGGCAAGTGTTCTCCACCAACGACATGGAGCATTGGACCGACCACGGCGTTGTCATGTCCACCGCCACGTTCAAATGGGCACGTCAGGGAGACAACGCGTGGGCGTCGCAGGCCATCGAGCGCGACGGCAAGTGGTATTGGTACGTTGCGGCTGAAGACACCATGAACCATCTCCACGGCATCGGCGTGGCCGTGGCCGACCGTCCTGAAGGACCGTGGACAGATCCGATAGGTCGTCCGCTCATTCCAGGCAACTGGGGATTCATCGACCCGTCGGTGTTCGTCGACAACGACGGTCAGGCGTGGCTCTTTTGGGGAAACAATGGTCTTTGGTACGCAAAGCTCAACCGCGACATGACTTCCATCGACACCACGTTTGCCGACCGCGGCATCTGCGACATGCGCGCCATGCTCGACGACGAGGCACAGTTCGGCCCGCGCCGCATGAAGCACGACTACGCCCTCGGCCGCGAGACGCTGAAGACCAACTTCGAGGAGGCTCCGTGGATTTACCGCATCGGCGACACCTACTATCTTGAATACGCCGCCGGCGGCGTGCCCGAGCATTGGACCTATTCCACCGCCACGAGCATACACGGGCCATGGACGTACCGTGGCCGCATCACCGACGAGGCGCCCGGTTCGTTCACCATCCACGGCGGCACCATCGACTTCCGCGGACGCTCCTATCTGTTCTATCACGACGGTGTACCCTCCGGCGGCAACGGCTTCCGCCGCTCAACGGCTATCATAGAGTTCAAGCGCGGCAAGGACGGAAGCATACCGAAGATAAATGTCGGGAAGTAAGGCCATGCCTGATATTCGGGCATAACAAACTTTCCGCAATATCTTTATCAAAAGGCTAAGGAAAAAAGTTTCATTTGTTTGAGATTGTAATCACGAAAGTGTACCTTCACAGAATTTTAATCCTTTATTATACCACATAAGGCATAGAAACTTTGTGATATGGCAAAGCCCCGACTTGTAAAAGTCAGGGCTTTATTCCGTTTTAGGGTATGCTGGAGTGTAACGAATGTACTGTGTATGTCAATCATTAAAGATAATCATAGGGGAGTCTGACACAAGCCTTTTGAACTCATGAATAGTTTCCGTAGAAATATCTTCCAAGAAAACAACAATCCTATTCTCTTCGACACTTATGCCGACAAAATTCCATTTTAGATTTTTGCGCAATGCTTCGTCATTGATATATATCACTCAGTTTTCTTTTCAGAGTTCTTAGTTCGCACAACGAATAGGTACACCTTTTGAACTTCAGATTGTCATGTTTCCCTATCCTATTACATATATCATCCTTGCCTTTTTTATCCAAATTCTTGATGAGTACTATAAGATTATCATCAGAATCACTGTAAGAACCGCCAAAATAACTTGGCAGAATTTCATCGGCTGAATCTTGACATTTTGTAACGCCAATAGAAAAAGATTCATGCAGTTCTTCGCCTAACTGCAATGCGTTATAGCTTTTCGATTGTTGTGTACTTTTTATATACGATTTATCGCCATTCACCGGAGAGTCAGATGAACAGGAAAAATGAATAAGGATATAGCAAAAAGGCAACCAATGATTATTTTTCTATCGTGAGAAAATAATCTCCTCATTAGGAGATTATTTTGAAGCATGCGGGAGATTTTATCTGCCATATCAAAGATTGGAAAAGTAATACATTGATACCCCAACTAATTCTTTATTTGTAATTCTTCATAAAGTATCCTATGCGGTGGGACACTCCCTTGCGTCCGAGCGACTTCAAGACATACGCGCCAGGTGGCAGAGACGATATATCGGCATGGCCTCCACGATATGGAAGCATGGCGACTATGTTCCCCTGCAAAGTTTCTATGGCGACATATTCTGCGTCCAATGACTCTCCTTTCGCGGGCAGCGTTAGACGGCGGCCATCATTGGACAGATAGCGCGCCGACGTATATTCCTCCTCTGGTGCGTCGCTCAATATCGGTGAACTCTCGTTTCCATAACGGTCCATTGCGGTAACGGCAAAATGGAGCGGCCGTCCACCGGGGCACTGAGGCAGGAAAATGGTTTTGGAGACAAGGCGCGTGGCTATGAGATTGCGGGCGTCGTCCGTGTTCACGGGATAGGTGTCTGACGCATACACATTATATAATAGATAGGGAGCGCCCGACCTGTCTGCTGCTCCGTCCCATGTCAAGAGCATTCCGTCCTGAGTCTGGCGGACGCTGAGCGACAACGGCGGCAACGGAGCCGTCGCCCATTGCCACGTCATGGGCGGAATCAAGGCGGGATGACGGTCGATGACGGAAGCGGCCATGTCGTAGATGCCTTTAAGATTGTTCGTGAAGAAACGAGAACGGAAATATGCGTGTCCCAGACCGTGGCGGCGGAGAACGTTCATCTGCCGTTCAACGACATCGGCGGACCAGTTCTTTTCTTTAGGCGACATGAAATAAATACCTAATCCTATGGAGATTATACGTCCGCAAGAATTCTCCTTCCAGTCGAGTGCGAAAGGATAGAACTGGTCTCCGCGGAAGTACATCATCGGGAAGAGCTCGTCCATCAGTCCGTCGCGCAACCAGCCCTGAGCATCCTGACAGACCTTCGTCCGGGCGTTCCATCCACGGCTCGAATAGCGCGTCAGGTCGTCATATTTTCCCACCGGCGAACAGCTCATCTTAACCCACGGCTTGATGCTCTTCACCGCGCTGTTGATACGGCTGACTATCGAGGTTATGTTCTGACGGCCACGCTCACGGTCGAGCCGTCCGGGCCAGGTCTCGGGATAGCGTATGTAGTCGAGGTGGATGCCGTCGATGTCATAGTTCGACGTTATCTCACGGCATATCCGCGCGAGATAGTCAGCCGTTCCGGCGTTCTCCGGATTCATATATCCCTCGTCGCCGATGCGCTTGACCATCGACGGGTGCTTCTTTCTCAGACGCTGGCAACCCTCTTTCTGCCATTTTCCCACGGGCAGCGTGACCACCCAGGCGTGGAGTTCCATACCGCGTTTGTGACACTCCTCTACGGCAAATCCAAGCGCGTCATACCCCGGAGCAAGCCCCGGAACACCGGACAGACATCCATCCCACGGTTCATATTCGGACGGATAGATGACCGTTCCGCGAACCCGCGTCTGCAAAAGAACCGTATTGACGTTGGCAGCCTTCAGCCTGTCGAGTATTTCGCACATCTCCCGCTGCTGGACGGCGGCCGATGCGGCGGAACGCGCGTAAGTGTGCGGCCAGTCAAGACCGCCTATCGTAGTAAGCCAAACGGCCCGGACTTCATGCTTGGGGACAGGAAGCTGGGCCGTGACGGGGTTACAGATAACACAAAATGAGGTTATGATGATTGCTGTATATCGCTTTAATTGGCAAAAAACTTTCATATTTTGGATATTTGAACGCAAAGTTATGATTATTTTTCCATATTTCAAATTAAATGGTTACTTTTGCAGTAAAGAATTTATTTAAATAACAGTGTTTCAACAATGATTTCTTTTGCATTGAGCCTTTTGGCTCTGATAGCCGGCTACTTCTTCTACGGCCGGTTCGTCGAACGGGTGTTCTCTCCGGACGACCGCGTGACACCCGCCGTGGCAAAGGCTGACGGCATCGACTTCATAGTCCTTCCGAACTGGAAGATTTTCATGATACAGTTTCTCAATATCGCCGGAACCGGCCCCATATTCGGTGCCATAATGGGTGCGAAGTTCGGACCTGCTGCCTATCTGTGGATTGTCTTCGGATGTATTTTCGCCGGTGCGACGCACGACTATCTCAGCGGCATGCTCTCCCTGCGCAACGATGGAGCCGGTCTGCCCCACCTCATCGGCAAATACCTCGGCACCACCGCCCAACGCTGCATGCTCGTCTTCACGGTGTTCCTGCTAATCATGGTGGGCACGGTCTTCGTCTACAGTCCGGCGGAAATCCTCCATTCCATCGGCGGCTCGTCCATGATGTGGATTGGAATCATATTTATATACTATGTCATAGCGACGATGTTGCCCATCGACAAGATTATAGGAAAGATCTATCCGCTGTTCGCTTTCTCACTGCTCTTCATGGCTTTCGCCCTGATGGTCATGCTGTTTGTCAAGATGCCGGCCATACCCGAACTGTGGGACGGTCTCGGCAACATGGGCATGAAGGCTGACCCGACGTGGACGGACCAGATATTCCCCTGCCTGTTCATCACCATAGCCTGTGGAGCCATAAGCGGTTTCCATGCGACACAAAGTCCGCTGATGGCCCGTTGCATCAAGAGCGAGCGGATAGGGCGCCCGATTTTCTACGGCGCAATGATTACCGAAGGTGTCGTTGCGCTCATCTGGGCCACCGTATCGTCCTATTTCTTCTACTGCGAGCCAGTCCCCGGCTACCAGCTCATCGAGGCCGCACGTGAAACGGGCTTCCACACGTCCGCTCCGGCCGTTGTCAACATCATCTGCAACGACTGGCTCGGGGTTGTCGGCGGCATCCTAGCGTTGCTCGGGGTTGTAGCGGCACCCATCACGAGCGGCGACACTGCGTTCCGCTCCGCACGCCTGATTATCTCCGAATTTGTACATATCGACCAAAAAGCAATCACCAGACGGCTTATCATAAGCATCCCGCTGTTTGCCGTTTCCATTCTCATGCTCTGTTGGCAGATAGAGAATCCCGATGGCTTCAACATCATCTGGCAATATTTCGGATGGGCCAATCAGGCGCTGTCCGTCTTCACTCTATGGACAATCACGGTCTTTCTTGCCCGTGAACGCAAGCCTTACATCGTGACACTCATACCGGCTCTTTTCATGACGACGGTATGCACGACATTCCTCTTCATTTCCCGCCAAGCTTTCAATCTGTCTGCCGGCATAAGCTACACCGCCGGTGGATGCGTCTGCGTGGCCACGGCCGTATGGTTCGCAATATGGCTGAAGAAACAAAGAAGTTCAACTTTAAACCAAAATTAATAAATTATGAAAATGAAACTAACACTGCTGCTCGCCGGTCTGATGATGGCCGTCGCAGCCAACGCTCAGTTTGAGAAAGGAAAGAAGTATATCGGCGCCTCACTGTCGGGTCTGAATATGAGTTACAACGGTTCTGAGAAAAGCCACTTCGGTTTGGATGCCAAAGCCGGCTATTTCTTCACAGAAGACTGGATGGTGACCGGACAGGTCGGCTACGATAAGAAGACGGACATTCCGGCAGCGCTGTCCATTGGAGTCGGCGCACGCTACTATATCGTCCAGAACGGACTCTACCTCGGCGCATCGGCCAGCTATCTTCACCAAGGAAGCAATTACGACGACCTCATGCCGAGCGTGCAGATAGGATACGCTTTCTTCCTCAGCCACACAGTGACGATTGAACCGGAGATATATTACAACCATTCGTTCAAGAGCCACAGCGACTACAGCACGATAGGGCTTCGCGTCGGTTTCGGAATCTATCTGTAAGAGAGATGCGCCAGCTTGCGAATAAGTATTCCCCGACACGCGACAGGCCTGGCCGTAGAATAATTAAAAGAAAACAATCCTCAGATCACCGTCCAACAGAAACGGCGGTTCTATAAAACAATAACCACACCATCCTCCGCCAAGGCTTCTGACGCATAGGCGAAGGGCCAAATTATCATTATGTTAAGCGTAGACGAATTGACAGACAGGCTGATTGACCTCTCGTTCGCAGAGGACATCGGCGATGGAGACCACACCACTTTGTGTTGCATACCGGAAGATGCTATGGGCAGGTCGCACCTTCTCATCAAGGAAGACGGAATTCTGGCCGGCGTTGAAGTGGCCAAGGAAGTGTTCAGACGCTTCGATCAGGAAATGCAGGTTGAAGTCCTCATGCAGGACGGGACAAAGGTCAGGAAAGGCGATGTGGCCATGGTCGTCACCGGCCGCATCCGCTCACTGCTGCAGACGGAGCGCCTCATGCTCAACATCATGCAACGCATGAGCGGCATCGCCACGATGACGGACAAATATGTACGTCGTCTGGAAGGAACGAACACACGTGTTCTTGACACCCGCAAGACCACTCCAGGCATGCGCATGCTGGAGAAGCAGGCCGTGAAAATCGGAGGAGGATGCAACCACCGCATCGGTCTTTTCGACATGATTCTGCTGAAAGACAACCACGTTGACTTCTCCGGAGGCATCGCCAATGCCATAAACAGATGTCACGAGTACCTGAAGAACAAAGGTCTTGACCTGAAGATTGAGATTGAGGTGCGCAGTTTCGATGAGCTCCGGCAAGTGCTTGACTGTGGAGGAATTGACCGAATCATGCTCGACAACTTCTCTGTTGAGGACACGCGCAAGGCTGTCGAAATCGTTGCCGGCCGCTATGAGATAGAATCGAGCGGTGGAATAACCTTCGACACCATACGCGACTATGCCGAATGCGGCGTCGACTTCATCTCCGTGGGTGCCCTCACCCACTCCGTCAAGGGTCTCGACATGAGCTTCAAGGCATGCTGAACATATTTGCCGGACTATTCCTTCTGATAGCGGTAAGTTCCTATTCCCCGCCGGTGGACTACGAAATGACACTGGCGGGGAATTTCGGTGAACCACGGCCGAACCATTTCCACGGCGGCATCGACGTAAAGACGGGCGGTGTCGAGGGCAAGCCCATCTATTCCATCAGCGACGGTTATGTCAGCCGCATAACCACAGGACTATACGGTTTCGGCAATGCCGTATATGTAACCCATCCCGACGGACGCACCGCCGTTTATTGCCATCTCCGCTCTTTCTCCCCTTCACTGCAACGGCTGCTACGCCGTTGGCAATATAAGAATGCCTCGACGAATGCCGACATACGCCTCAGCGCAACAGAATATCCCGTCGCCCGCGGCCAGCTCATAGCCATCAGCGGCAACACCGGAGCAAGCACGGCGCCACACCTTCACCTCGAACTTCACGAAACACGGACGTGGAACATGACCGACCCGCTCGACGTCCTCGCGCCGTTCGTCCGCGACAGTCTGCCTCCGATGGCCCACGCCTTCATGGCCTGTCCCGTCGCCGGAGAGGGAGTCTTCTGCGGAAGCAGTGCGAAACAGTCGTTTCCGTTCTCATCTCACACTCTGACAAGAACGTTCACGGCATGGGGAAAAATCGGACTTGCCATCTGGGCGAACGACTATTCGGAAACGACATTCAACCACTACGGTGTCAGGGAGACAATACTGACAGTCGACGGCCGTGAAATTTTCCGCAGCACCGTCGACAACATACCCATGCTGCGCAACCGCATGGTCAACTCATGGGGTGATTATGACCATTATTTCCGCACCGGAGTGTGGTTCATGAAGTCATTCCTAAGTCCGGGAACACGTCTGCCCATACTGAAAACAGATGACGACAAGGGCGTCATCGACATCCGTGAGGAGCGTGAATATCACATCTGCTATACTCTGCGCGACATTCACGGCAACACTTCCAGCTATTCATTCGTCATCCGCGGAGAGCGGAGCGACATTACCGCAAAGAAGTCCGAGGCTTCCGGCGCAACACCGATAAGATGGGACAAGACCAACATGATTTCGCTTCCAGGCATGCAGCTCGTCCTTCCCTCCGGCAATCTGCCCGACGACACATTCATCCGACCGACCGTAAAAGAACCATCCGACGGCCGATATTCCGCCGTCTATTCATTCTCCCAGCGCTCATTCCCGCTCTTCAGGCACGCCGAGCTAAGCCTCGCCGTATGCCGGAAGATGACCGATCCGACGAAATTCTACATCGTCAGCCACTACGACCGCGACCGTTTCATGGGCGGCCGATACGCCGACGGCTGGGTGACGGCCGATATCCGTGAGCTCGGAGCGTCCTACGAACTGGAATACGATGACCGTCCGCCGGTCATCAGTCCGCTCAGCCAGTCGTCGTGGACCACCAACGGCATCATACGCCTCACGCTGGCGGACGGCAAAAGCGGAGTGAAATCATTCCGCGGCTACATTGACAACCTGTTTGTACTCTTCGAGCAGGAGCACCGTAGCGCCATCGTTACATGCCGTCTGAAAGACGCTCCAATAAGAAAAGAGGGCCGCACGCGACGCCTCAAATTCACCGCCACGGACAACAGAGACAACACCGCCACCTTCGAATGTGACCTCATCTACTGACGATATATCCGTTCTTCCACCGCCACATCCGCTGCCAAAACGTCCACAGCGGAGCGCAGACGGTCTCCTCCGGATAGTGCAGCAGGAAACGCGACACGCGCTTCTGCCTTCTCGTGAAACGCGCGGTGAGACTCTCGCCCGGCTGCGCCTTTGAACGTTCGTCATACTGTCCGAAGTTTCCTGCCTGAATGATCTCACTGAGCAGGAAGCGTCCCTCACGGACATCCGCCTCAACTGGCATGTCGCTCTCCTCCATACCGAACACTTCACGCAGCACATACATCACGGCCCGCGCGAATTTCATCATTCCCAATTGCCGCAGCATCCCGCGCAACGATTCCGCCGCGGCTGAATCGCGGCGTATCTCCTTCAGAACATAATAATAGTCAAGAAGCTGGCGCAGACCTATCCCCTCGTCGAAGAGATGGCGGTAGATATGCACTAGAATATAGAGAGCATTATATGAAGGCTCAGGGAATAAGAAACCGCCGTCTGGAGAGAGTCTCATCTCACCGCGATGGCGGAGCGCCCAACGCTGGAAACGGCGGTTGCGCAACGGCGAAAAGAACCACGACGGCCTGTAGTGGACCTCAATTTCTATATCATCTGGACCTCCCGCAGGAACGAAAGAGACACGCCCGTCGGCCCCACGGCTGAAAGCGGTATGCATTTCGGCATGATGATAGACCACCTGATCCATTCCCGCATTGCGCCTGACATACGCCACGACTGCCTTCATGCCGCAGTCCGACGGTCCGGCATCCTTCGGCCAGCACAGCAAATCAATGTCCCCCGACTGACGGCGCAAGGGATTCGGATAGAGCGCCGCCATGCCCTGCCCTTTCAGTATGCACGAAGAAAAGCCGTCGGCAGCCATCAGTTCCGTTATTTCACCGCACTTGACGTTCATCCACCGGTTACGCTCTTCTATGCGGCTGACAAGATAAGCCCACTTCACGGCTATGTCGCGCGGAGGCCGCTGTTCCTCCGGCAACCGTTCAACGCCACTTCCGCACACACCGACAAGCGACTGTCGTACAGCAGTGTCAAGCATTTCCGCCCACTGACAGCGCGACGGAAGCCGTGGGAGCATGTCGAGCCGGCCGAGAGCAACCTGTATCAGGGAAAAAAACAAATCCATATATTCGTATGATGAAATATTGTCGCTATCTTTTTACCCGGACTTGTCCGGGCACATGCAAAATTACACAAAAAACTCTGATATTCTTTCTTTCCGCCACATAAAGAGCATTTTCTTCGCACCGAAACGGAAGAAACATGACCAAAACGTTGGCCGTTAAGACCAAAACGCCTAACTTTGCGCCATACACCAATCATAATGAAAGACTTTGCAGCAATAGATTTTGAGACCGCCAACCAATATCCGTCAAGCGTATGCAGCGTTGGAGTGGTCATCGTCCGCAACGGAAAGATTGTCGACAAGCTCTACAGTCTCATCTATCCCCGTCCCGATTTCTTCACTATCTGGACCACATGTGTCCACGGGCTGACCATGACAGACGTCGAGGATGCCCCACCCTTTCCCGACGTCTGGAAGCAGATTGCCCCACTCGTCGAAGGTCTGCCACTCGTAGCCCACAACAGCCCATTTGACGAGAGATGCCTGAAAGCCGTATTCGAAGAATACAAGATGGACTATCCCGAAGCCTACCATTTCTCCTGTACATGCCGCGCATCACGAAAGCAGCTCGGTGAAACCCTTCCAAATCACCAGCTTCACACCGTTGCCAGATATTGCGGCTATGACCTGACAGCCCACCACCACGCCCTGGCTGATGCCGAAGCCTGTGCGGCTATTGCCATGAAACTCTTATAGTGTGTGGACAAAGGAACCGTCATAATAAATCGGAATGAAACCGATATTACTCAATATGTCAAACCATCAAGCAACGAAAAAAAATATGATAAGAATATTCGTCATGCAGACCTGTCCGGACTGTACAAAAGTAAAACTTCAAGCCTCCGGAGACCAACGTTTTGAACTCATTGACATCGGTGAACACGTCAGAAACCTGAAACTTTTTCTCAACCTGCGCGACAGCTCACCGGCTTTCGTACAAGTCAAACGCAACGGTTCAATAGGTATTCCGTGTTTCGTCCTCGAAGACGGAACGGTCACATTCTCATCAGAAGAAGCCGGTCTTATGGCCGACAGCCATGACACTGCCGATGCTCCTGCATGCAATATTGACGGAACCGGATGCTGACAGCGTTGGCTGGACACTCAACATCCGACGTTTTTCAAATTCATCCGACATTTGGAGTGATATTATCGGAAACGCCATAAATATCCGCTTGTTCTACCTTCACCATCCTCCTTTAACTATCCTTTAAAAGCGAACTGTTAAAAACTCAGAACTATTCTTACAAATGCCTTCAAATCCTTGCAATATTCAGAAATTAAAATCATTCGGGCGCAAA
>ERZ780208.59-NODE-59-length-111951-cov-5.231510_pt1 | contig 111951 bp, 99 predicted proteins | sample MGYA00511167_ERZ780208 | MGnify/ENA primary metagenome ERZ780208 (study PRJEB29588, sample SAMEA2159202) | human gut metagenome | biome: human gut; feature: human-associated habitat; material: faeces | place: Denmark | collected 2008/2010 ...
AATAAAGAAAGTATATAGAAGTATATAAAAATATATAAAGAAAACCGAAATCCCCCAAACTTTCAGCACCAATTCCTCCCTTCTGCATAGTCATAGTAGGAGAAGACTTCTTATATTAATACAGCAAAGGGAGGAAGACTATGGCAGTGGTAACATTAGATGCCGGCCACGGAGGCTATGACAACGGTGCCTCCTACCAGGGGCGGAGGGAAAAGGACGATAATCTGAACCTGGCACTGGCAGTTGGGAATATTCTGCAAAACAGAGGCGTGGATGTGAGATATACCCGGACCGAGGATGTATATCAGACACCACAGAGGAAGGCGGCGATCGCCAACGAAAACGGATCGGATCTGTTTGTTTCTTTTCACAGAAATTCCAGCCCGTCTCCGAATCAATATTCCGGGGTGCAGACGCTGGTGTATGCGGACAGTGGTCCACGCCGCCTGCTGGCACAGAATATCAATAATGAACTGGAGAAGGTGGGCTTTACTAATCTGGGGATATCGGTCCGGAAGGATCTGCCGGTAATCCGGGAGTCTGATATGCCTGCGGGGCTTGTGGAAGTAGGGTTTATTAATACGGAACGGGACAATGCGCTTTTGGATGCAAAGTTTCCGGAGGTGGCGCAGGCGATTGCGGACGGGATCCTTCAGACGCTGCAGGAAACGGGAAAAGACGTGCGGGCTACCGAAGAGGCAGGGAGCTATACGATTGAGACCGGGATGTTTGCCCATGAGGACAACGCTAAAGATCTGGCGGCTCTGTTGCAGGAGGATGGCTTTGAGTGTTTTATTGACAAAAAAGGTGGATATTATGTAGTGTGCCAGGGAATGTATCCTTCTCTAACAGAGGTTCGCAGAGCCGAACGGACTCTGTATGAAAGTGGCTATGAGACACGGATTGCACCGATTATGGAGGAAAAATCGTAAAAAAATAACGAAATTTGGTAAAAAATACGCAAAACCCCTTGATTTTCCAAGGGTGTAGTGCTATTATCGTCATTGTGATACTGTAAATTATGAAGAGTGGACTGCGCGGTCCACTCTTTCGTTTTGAAACGAGGGCAGTCGTTTATAAGATTATCATGCCCCCGGAGTGGAAAAGAGGTTATGCATTTGACGAAACGTGAGGAGTACGAGGCACGGGCTGAGAAAATGCTGGAGCCATTGATGGAAGAAAACGGCTTTGAGCTGGTTGACGTGGAGTATGTCAAGGAAGCTGGTCAGTGGTATCTGCGTGCTTATGTGGACAAAGAGGGCGGGATCACCCTTGATGACTGCGAATTGGTAAATCGTGCATGGAGCGATATGATGGATCAGGATGATTTCATATCAGAGGCCTATGTGCTGGAAGTCAGCTCGCCGGGATTAGGACGGCAGCTCAAAAAGGACAAAGACTTCAAACGAAGCATCGGAGAAGAGGTTGATGTTCGTTTTTATCAGGGAAGAAAGCTTCCGGTAGGAAGGAATGGTAAGGAGGTTTCCGTAAAGGAGCTTACCGGTGTATTGCTTGCGTATACACAGGATACCATTACTCTGGAGACGGAGTTTTCATCTGAGTATGAGATTATGAGAAAAGACATTTCGTCGGTGAAGCTAACCATTAATTTTTAGCGAATACAAGTTTTGAAGACTTATATTTAGGAGGAGATAAAAATGGCTGCAAGAAAGAGTAAATCAACAAAATCAGACCGCACAGAGCTTATTGAAGCGTTAGAGGCGATCGAAAAGGAAAAACAGATCAGCAAGGATATTATTCTCGAAGCGATTGAGAATTCTCTGGTGGCTGCCTGCAAGAATCAGTTTGAGAGCAAGGCGGACAATATCCGTGTATCCATCAACCGCGATACAGGAGAGATCAAGGTATTTGCAGATTATGAGGTGGTTGAGGATGATCTTTTAGAGGATCCGACCACACAGATCGGCAAGACAGAGGCTGCTTTGAAGTATGGCAATGTAGAGGTTGGCGAGACCGTATCTACAGAGGTTATTCCGAAAAACTTCGGCAGAATTGCCGCGCAGAAGGCAAAGCAGGTTGTGGTACAGAAGATCCGCGAGGAAGAGAGAAAGGTGTTATATACACAGTACCTTGAGAAGGAGCGCGAGGTGATCACCGGTATCGTTCAGCGTTACAGTGGCAATAATGTTTGTATTAACCTGGGTAAGGTGGATGCAATCCTGATGGAGAGTGAGCAGGTGCCTGGAGAGCACTTTAAGCCAACGGAGCATATCAAGCTATATGTGGTTGAGGTAAAGGATACCACAAAGGGACCACGTATTACGGTTTCCAGAACACATCCGGAGTTTGTAAAGCGTCTTTTTGAGGAAGAGGTAACAGAGCTTCAGGACGGTATTGTAGAGATCAAGAGCATTGCCAGAGAGGCAGGCTCCAGAACAAAGATCGCAGTATATACCGAGGATCCGAATGTAGATCCGGTGGGTGCATGTGTTGGTATTAACGGAGACCGCGTCAATGCGATCGTAGATGAGCTTCGTGGTGAGAAGATCGATATCATTACCTGGAGTGATGATCCGGCTGTACTGATCGAGAATGCACTGAGTCCGGCAAAGGTTATTTCCGTCACAGCCGATGAGGAGGAAAAGACTGCCAGAGTTATTGTGCCGGAGAATCAGCTTTCCCTTGCGATCGGCAAAGAGGGCCAGAATGCGAGACTTGCAGCAAAGCTGACTGGATACAAGATTGATATTAAGCAGGAATAATCAGAAAAGGAAGTGAGTCCATGGGAGAAAAAAATAGTGTCCGTCCCCGTAAGGTGCCGCTGCGTCAATGCACCGGATGCGGTGAGAGAAAAGAGAAAAAGGAACTGGTACGCATCATAAAAACTCCGGAGGATCAGATTATGATCGATCTGACAGGCAAGAAAAACGGACGTGGTGCATATATATGTAATTCTACGGAATGTCTTCGCCAGGCGCGCAGACGGAAATCACTGGAACGCTCCCTGAAGACGGTTATTCCGGATGAAATATATGAGGAACTGGAAAAGGAGATGGATAACATTGCAGAAGGATAAGGTGTTAAATCTGATCGGATTGGCGCAGAAAGCCGGCAAGGTCGTAAGTGGTGAGTTTATGACGGAGAAGGCGGTAAAGACAGGCGAAGCTGCATTGGTTATCTTAGCGGAGGATGCTTCGGAAAATACGCAAAAGAAATTCCGGAACATGTGTGAGTTTTATAAGGTGCCCCTTCGCATCCATGCTGCAAAAGATTATCTTGGGCATGCCATGGGAAAGGAATTCAGAGCATCACTGGCAGTTGTAGATAATGGTTTTGCACAGGCAATAATGAAGAAAATGGATTAGGAGGTCGTAGTAGTATATGGCAAAGATGAAGATATATGAGATTTCAAGAAGTCTGCAGGGAGCATTTCCTGATCTGAAGAGCAAGGATCTGATCAAGCTTCTTCAGGAAAATGGATTTCAGGTGAAAAGTGCCCAGAGCAGCATCGAGGATGATGCGATCAAATTTCTTCTGAATAAATTTCAGAACAAAAAGGCAGAGCCTGCAAAGGTGGCAGAGGAGCCCGTAAAGGCAGAGCCGGTTGAGAAGAAGGAAACAAAAGAAAAGAAAGAGCCGAAGGAAAAGAAAACGGAGGCTGCGAAGACAGAAGAGAAAACAGAGCAGAAGGCAAAGCCTGTGGAGGAAGCACCGGTGAAGGAAAAGACAGCAGAGAAAGAGACAGAAAAGAAGGAAGAGAAGCCGGAAATTGTTTCAAAAGAACAGAAAGAAGAAAAGAAGGAAGAAGTGAAGAAGGAGGAGCCAAAGAAAGAAGAAAAAGCTCCTGCAGCGCAGAAGGCACCGGAGAAAAAGCCTGCTTCCGAAAATCGTCCATCCCAGGATAACCGCCGTGACAATCGCGATAACCGTGGAAACGGTCAGGGAGGAAGAGATAACCGTGACAATAACCGTGACCGTCGTGACGGTGGACGCCGTGATAACCGCGATAACCGTGGAAATGGCCAGGGAGGAAGAGATAACCGTGACAACCGGAACCGTGGAAATGGACAGGGCGGCTACAACCGTGACAACCGGAATGGTCAGGGAGGAAGAGATAACCGTGACAACCGGAACCGCGGAAATGGACAGGGCGGCTATAACCGCGACAATCGTGGAAACGGCCAGAACCGTGATAACAGAGGTGGTCAGAACGGCGGACGCCGTGATGGCGGCCGTGGAGGCAATTCCTTCTCCGGTATTGATGCAGTAAAGCCTGAGGTAAAGCAGTCCAGAGCACAGAGAGCCAAGAACGACTCCAGAAGTGCAAAGCAGAGACATGGCAGAGACCGTGACAGAGAAGAGCCGGAGTACAATCCGCTTTACGGACCGGGCGGACGCAAGAATAAAAAGAAGGATCCGAACCGTAAGGGTGCATTTATTAAGCCGGAGCCGGTTGTGAAGCCGGAAGAGCCGGAGGATGGCATTCGCAATATCGTTCTCCCGGAGAAGATGACGATCAAAGAGCTTGCTGACATTATGAAGGTGCAGGCATCTACTGTGATCAAGAATCTTTTTATGCGTGGAGAGGTTGTTACACTGAATCATCAGATCACTTATGAAGAGGCAGAGGAGATTGCACTGGAGTACAACTGCATTGCTGAGATGGAGGAGAAAGTGGATCTTGTTGCAGAGCTTCTTAAGGAGGATGAGGAAGACGAGTCATTGATGAAGAAGAGACCACCGGTTGTCTGCGTTATGGGACACGTTGATCACGGTAAAACATCCCTTCTGGATGCGATCCGTGAGACAAATGTAACCTCCCGCGAGGCAGGTGGAATCACACAGCATATCGGTGCGTATGTCACAGAGATCAATGGAGAGAAGATCACATTCCTGGATACTCCGGGACACGAGGCATTTACTTCTATGCGTATGCGTGGTGCACAGGCTACAGATATTGCAATCCTTGTTGTTGCCGCGGATGATGGTGTTATGCCACAGACCGTAGAAGCAATCAACCATGCCAAGGCAGCAGGTGTACAGATCATTGTAGCAGTGAACAAGATTGATAAGCCAAGTGCCAATGTAGAGCGTGTAAAACAGGAGTTGGTAGAGTATGAGCTTATCGCTGAGGACTGGGGCGGAGATACCGTATTTGTACCGGTTTCCGCACATACCGGCGAGGGTATCGACCAGCTTCTGGAGATGATCATTCTGACAGCAGAGGTAGAGGAACTTAAGGCAAATCCTGACCGTCTGGCAAGAGGTGTTGTCATTGAGGCGAAGTTAGATAAGGGACGTGGTCCTGTTGCGACAATCCTGGTACAGAAGGGTACTCTTCATGTAGGTGATAACATCGCAGTTGGTGCTGCATATGGTAAGATCCGTGCCATGATGGATGACCGTGGAAGACGTGTGAAAGAAGCACTTCCTTCTACACCTGTAGAGATTCTTGGTCTTCATGATGTTCCGGATGCCGGTGAGATCTTTATGGCAACGGAGAATGATAAAGAAGCACGTAATATTGCAGAGACTTATGTGGCTCAGGGCAGAGAGAAGCTTCTGGATGATACCAAGGCGAAGCTTACGCTGGATGGTTTGTTCTCTCAGATTCAGGCAGGTAATATCAAAGAGCTCAATATCATTGTTAAAGCTGATGTTCAGGGTTCTGTAGAGGCAGTAAAGCAGAGTCTGTTAAAGCTTTCCAATGAAGAGGTGGCAGTCCGTGTGATCCATGCCGGTGTTGGTGCTATCAATGAGTCTGATGTCAGCCTGGCAAGTGCATCCAATGCGATCATTATTGGATTTAATGTACGTCCGGACAATACGGCAAAGGATATTGCAGACCGTGAGAAGGTTGATGTTCGTCTGTATCGTGTCATTTACGATGCGATCGAGGATGTGGAAGCTGCTATGAAGGGTATGCTGGATCCGGAGTACGAGGAGAAAGTCATTGCGCATCTGGAGGTACGTCAGACATTCAAGGCATCCGGTGTTGGTACGATCGCAGGAAGCTATGTTCTGGATGGTAAGATTGAGAGAGGCAGCAAGATTCGGATTACCCGTGAGGGCGAGCTGATCTTTGAGGGTGAGATGGCATCACTGAAGCGTTTCAAGGATGATGTCAAAGAAGTAGCAGCCGGATATGAGTGTGGTATCGTTGCCCAGGATTTCAATGATCTTCAGGAGGGCGACCAGATCGAGGCTTATATTATGGTTGAGGTGCCTAGATAAATTGAAAGAACGCCGGAATAAGGCGGAATGGAGCTATATATGAAAAAAAACAGTATTAAATATTCCCGTATGAACGGGGAGGTACAGAGAGTTCTGAGCAAGATCATTGCTCAGGATATCAAGGATCCGAGAATTCATCCTATGACCTCTGTGATTTCCGTAGAGGTAACTCCGGATCTGAAATTTGCAAAGGTATTTGTAAGTGTTCTTGGAAATGACGAGGACAGAGAGAAGACCCATCAAGGACTTCTCAGTGCTTCCTCTCATATCCGTTCACAGCTTGCGAAACAGCTGAATCTCCGTAATACACCGGAGCTTACCTTTGTGATGGATGATTCCATTGAATATGGAATCAATATGTCAAAGAGGATTGACGAATTAAAGAAAGAGGAAGAACAGTAAAAGCAGGAAGGCGGGTTATCAGATGACAGGATTAAGAGAAATTGCACAGGGAGCAAAAACAATTCTTATTGCAGGACATCTCCGCCCGGATGGTGATTGCGTTGGAGCCGCTGCCGCTGCCTATCTGTATCTGAAAAAGATTTATCCGGAGGCACAGATCAGTGCCTATGTAGAAAAGGTTCCTGAGGTGTATCGTTTTCTGGATCCGGAGCATTCGATATTTGTAGAAAAGCTTCCGGAGGGACCGGTGGATCTGTTCTTGTCGCTGGACAGCAGTAGTAAAGACCGGCTGGGAGAGGCTGAACGCCTTTTTGATACAGCCGGACGTACTGCATGTATTGATCATCATGTCAGTAATCTGGGGTATGCCAGAGAAAATTTTGTGGAAGCCGGCAGCAGCTCTGCCTGTGAGGTGCTTTACGGACTGATGGAGGAGGAGCTGATCGATACCCGGATCGCAGAGGCGATTTATATTGGTATCATTATGGATACCGGGGTTTTCCGTTATTCCAATACCTCCAAAAAGACGATGGAGATTGCAGGCAGTCTGATGGAAAAGGGAGTTCCGTTTTGGAAATATATTGATGAATGTTTTTATCAGAGAACATATACCCAGACACAGCTTTTGGGCAGAACACTTCTCACCAGTATGCGCCTGATGGAGGGCAGGGTGATCGTTGCTACGGTTACCAGAAGAATGCTGGAGTTTTATGGGGCGCAGACGGAGGATATTGAAGGTATCATTGACCAGCTTCGTGTGACGAAGGGTGTAGAGGTGGCACTTCTGCTGCAGGAGATCGATGACCAGCAGTATAAGGTCAGTATGCGTTCCAATACATTTGTAGATGTCAGCAAGATTGCTGTTTATTTTGGTGGGGGCGGTCATGTCAAGGCTGCCGGCTGTACCATGCGGGGGTCACTGCATGATGTGGTTAATAACATTACGGAACATATTGAGTTTCAGATGGAATAGAACTGAAGAGCGTTCCGGATTTGGACGGCACATAAAAGCATGAGTCTCATAGAGGAGAAAACGAGATGGATGGCATTATCAATGTTTATAAGGAAAAGGGGTTTACATCCCATGACGTGGTAGCCAAGCTGCGGGGAATTCTTCATCAGAAAAAAATCGGTCATACAGGCACACTGGATCCGCAGGCGGTCGGTGTGCTTCCGGTTTGTCTGGGGAAAGCAACGAAGGTATGTGATCTTCTGACCAACAAGGACAAAACATACCGGGCAGTATGTCGTCTGGGGGTAAGTACAGACACACAGGATATGACAGGACAGATTCTGCAAAAGGGTGATTTTTCCCGGGTGACACAGGAACGCCTGAAAGAGGTGCTGGAGAGCTTTATTGGAGACCAGCTGCAGGTTCCGCCGATGTATTCGGCACTGAAGATCAATGGCAAAAAGCTCTATGAGCTTGCCCGTGAGGGAAAGACTGTGGAGAGAAAGCCACGTCCCATCCGGATTCATTCAATCAACCTGATCGAATACCGGCAGATGGAGGGATTGTTTACCATGGATGTCACCTGCTCCAAGGGCACATATATCCGGACGCTGTGTCATGATATTGGAGAGAAGCTTGGTTGTTTTGGAGCGATGGAGTCTTTGCAGAGGACACGGGTGGGTGTCTTTACACTGGAAAACGCCTTGACATTGGAGCAGATCGAAGTGTTGATGAAGCAGAATGAGCTGGAGCAGCAGATCCTTTCGGTGGATGCACTTTTTCCGGAATATCCGGCATTTCAGATCAGAGATGAATTTGCGGCGAAGCTCTCCAATGGAAATCCATTGCTGGAGTTCTTTTTACAGGACTATCCGGAAAGAGTCAATACGACCGGCATTCGGGACCTGACGGAAGGACAGGAGTTTCTGGTATATGACGAAAATGGCTGCTTTAAGGCAGTGTACCAAAAAGGGGACAGAGATCTTCGGGTACGCAAGATGTTTTAAAAGCGGTGAAAGGGACAGATTATTATGGAAATCATAAAAGGTCTTGATTTTAAAATAAAAAACAGTGCGGTGTCTCTGGGAAAATTTGATGGTTTTCACCGGGGACATCGCCTTTTGCTGGACAGGATCCTGGAGCATCCGGAGCTTCATGCAACGGTGTTTACCTTTGATGGCATTCTGAAAGGGAAGCAGATTTATCTGGAAGAAGAAAAAAGAAGTCTGCTGGAGCGTCTGGGCGTGGAGCGGGAGGTATTATTTCCGTTCAGCGAGGAAACCAGATCCATGACTCCGGAGACATTTATCCGGGAGATGCTGGTGGAACGGATGGACGCAAAGCTGATCTGCGTCGGAGAGGATTTCCACTTTGGAAAGGAACGGCGGGGAGATGTGGGTATGCTGTCAGAGTATGCGCCGCTGTATGGTTATGAACTCTGTGTATTTCCGAAGATAAAGGAAGACGGAGAGGTGATCAGCAGTACAAGGATCCGCAGAGAGCTTGCCCAGGGAAGAATTGAGAAGGCAAACCGTCTTTTAGGAGATCCTTATTTTGTCCGTGGAGAAGTAGTGCATGGAAATGCACTGGGAAGAACTATTGGAATGCCCACAGCCAATCTGCTTCCGGGAGAACAGAAGCTTTTGCCGGTATATGGTGTTTATGCCACGAGGGTAGAGGTAGAGGGTAAGACATATGGCGGAGTGACCAATGTTGGTGTCAAGCCGACGATTGGTGCAGACCGAGCTAACGTGGAGACAACGCTGTTAGATTTTGAAGGAAATCTGTATGGAAAGCAGATGACGGTTTATTTTCTTGATTTTCTGCGGCCGGAACAGCGGTTTGACAGTCTGGACGAGCTGAAGGCTCAGATATCACGGGATAAGGAAAAGGCAGAAAAGATATGGGTGTCCGTTAACTGACGGATGCCCTTTTTGATCTCGTCCTCGTTGAGACCGGCATAGCCAAGCAGGATCGCCTCCTCCGGATGGTCAGGAATATGATCCGGCAGATAATGATCCCGGATGCCATACAGGTGGATCCCATGACAGCGGGCATTTTGGATCAGCTTTGACTCGGAGATATCGTCCGGCAGACAGATTGTGACATGCATTCCGGCGTGCTCGCCTTGAAGCTTTAAATGGTACTTTTGGATCAGTGGCTGCAGGCAGTCAAGCACCAGATCGTGTTTGCTGCGGTATAGCTTTCGCATACGGTTTACATGCTTTTCAAAATATCCGTCCCGGATAAAACGGGTCAGGATCGCCTGATCCACACGGGATACTGTACAGGAGTAGTGACCGCAGATCAGACGGTACTGTTTCATCAGGTCGGGAGGAAGGATCATGTAGCCCACGCGGATCGCCGGTGCGATTGCTTTAGAAAAGGTACCGATGTAAATAACTCGCCGGCTGTCCATACCCTGCATGGCGGGAATCGGCTTACCACGGTAACGAAACTCGCTGTCATGATCATCCTCAATGATATAACGGTCCGGTGCTGACTTTGCCCAGCCAAGCAGCTCCAGCCGGCGTCCGTATGGCATGACGGCTCCCATAGGAAACTGATGGGATGGTGTGACATAGACAAGGGAGCTGGAAGGAGAGATAGAATCTGTCGTCAGTCCGTTTTTGTCCAGTGTGCCGGGAGAAATGGTCAGACCATTATTGTGGAAAATATGTGCTGCCTGGGTATATCCCGGAGATTCCAGCGTGATGTGGATCATTTGGAGAGAACGAAACACCAGTGACAGCATCTGCAGAAGATAATCTACACCGGCACCTATCACGATCTGATCCGGTTTACAGGAAACTTGTCGGGAAAGCCGGACATAGCTGCAGATAGCATCACGCAGAGAGGAATCCCCGTTATTATCTCCCAGTAGAAAAAGGGACTGTTCCTCGGTCAGAACCTGTCTGGAGAGGCGTCTCCAGACAGAAAAAGGAAAATGACTGATATCAATGTGATCCGGATTAAAATCATAAAGAAAGTTTGGGGAATGGGAAGCTGTGACTGACGGAGTTACGGATAATGCGGCAGCTTCTGCAGCCGGTTCCTCCGGCTGATTCCGGTAGTCTGCCGGATTGATATCACAGACGTAAAAGCCGCTTTTGGGAGCGGAGTCGATATACCCCTCTGACTGAAGCTGGTAATAGGCTGTATCGATGGTATTTCTGCTGACTCCCAGATTAGCGGCGAGACTGCGGGTTGAGGGCAGCTTGGCAGATGCCGGCAGTTCTCCCTGCAGGATACGTGTCCGGATCTGTTCATAAATTTGATTATAAAGGGGTGTCCCGGAGTCGGGTGTTAAGTGAAATGACAGCATGTTTGTTCCTCCCGAAGATATGTTTAAACGAATGGTATCATATTTTAAAGGGATAATCAAACGATGGAAAATGAAAACGCTGTGTAAAAAATATGTAAAATATGTAAAATCTGCTTGTATCTTTTGTAAGAATCGTTTAACATAGTTAAGGGAAAAATAATGTGTGAAAAAAAATATGTACAGGCCAAAAATAAAATCCATGGCCGGGGAGATTGTACAGAGAGAGAGGTCAAAAGATGAGTGCAGAGTATTCTACAGCGATATTGAATGTCATTGCCGGACTCGGCATGTTCCTTTACGGAATGAAACTGATGGGTGATGGTCTTCAGAAGGTAGCCGGCGACAAGATGCGCGGCATCCTGGAGACATTGACAAAGACGAGGTTTTCCGCGTTGATCGTGGGTATTATCTTTACCGGAGTGATCCAGTCGTCCAATGCAGCAACTGTTATGGTAGTCAGCTTTGTAAATGCCGGTCTGATGAATCTTTCTCAGGCGATCGGTGTGATCTTTGGTGCCAATATCGGCACCACAGTAACCGGCCAGCTTTTGTCTCTGGATATGTCCAAATATGCGCCGGTAATTCTTTTAGTCGGTGTGATCATGGTGATGTTTATGCAGCATCCTATGGTTAAGAAGTTTGGTGAGGTGATCGTAGGCTTCGGTATCCTGTTTATTGGTATGGGAACCATGTCCTCTGCTGTGGGTATCGTCAAGGATGCGCCGCTGGTTACCTCGACACTGGGACAGTTATCGAATCCGTTTTTATGTGTATTTTTTGGATTTGCAGTTACATCCATTCTGCAGAGTTCGTCAGCGACGGTTGGTATTCTGATCGCTCTCTGTGGACAGGGTGTTGTGGATATACACCATGTATTCTTTATGATCCTTGGATGTAATATCGGAGCCTGTATTTCTGCGGTGCTTACCAGTCTTTCCGGAAACAAGATGGCCAAAAGAGCAGCCTGTCTTCATTTATCTTTTAATGTGCTGGGATCTGTTCTGATGTTTATTGTACTTGTGCTGGGCAGTAATGGCGTGGAGCATCTGCTTCATATTATGACAGAGCATACATGTACACAGCCGGATCAGATGGTGAATGGTGTCAATGTGTTCCTTCAGAGAGAGGTTGCCAATACCCACACCATGTTTAAGGTGGTTCAGGTGGCGGTATTCTTCTTCCTGTCGCCGCTTTTGATCAAGCTGTCCTATATTCTGATCCCGGGAGAGGATCAGGAGGAGGAAGCAGCAAGCACAGCACCGGAGCTTGCTTATATCGGCGGACACAATGTATATAATCCTACCACAGCAGTACCAACCGGTATCTGTGAGATCGTCCGCATGGGGAATATTGCACAGGAAAATATGGAAAAGGCAATGGATGCTTTGCTTCATAAGGATGAAAACCTTATTGCAGAGGTATATCAGACAGAGATCACGATTGATTATCTCAACACGGAGATTACCAATTATCTGGTACAGATCAACACCTTATCTTTGCCGGTGGCAGACCGAAAGATGCTTGGCGGACTGTTCCATGTGGTGAATGATATTGAGCGTATCGGGGATCACGCTGAAAACATAGCAGATTTTGCCAAGACATGTATTGATCAGGAGCTTACTTTCTCTGAGGAAGCCATGCAGGAGTTAAAGGATATGCTGGATGATACCTGCGAGATCCTGTCACTGGCACTGAATATGTTCAGTCACAACAGTGAGGAGCATTTGCAGGAGATCCTTGATCTGGAAAATGAGATTGATGATATGGAGCGCCAGCTTCAGAACAATCATATTGTTCGTCTGACCAGCGATAAATGCCAGGCACATGCCGGCATGATCTTTACGGATGTGGTATCCGGTCTGGAGCGTATTGCAGATCACTCCACCAATATCGCATTCTCCATTCTGGAGGATGATCCGGAGGCGGATAAAAACCAGGAGCATATCGAAGAAGTGCTGGGATAGTGCAGGAGATTTAAAATGTCTGATATTTTGACTGTCGGATCGGTTGAAATTTAATCTTTACGATACAGGAAACAATGATTGACAGATACAAACCCTTAATTTATAATTATAAATTAGGGGTTTTTTCTTTATTGTGAATAAGAAAAAACAATGCCGGCATAGAATCTGGAACGGCCGGTCATACAATTTGTGGATGCACATGGAAATGTGCAGAATGGAGGATAAAGATGCAAAAGTATGGAGTGAATGAGCTTCGAAGAATGTATTTACAGTTTTTTGAAAGCAAGGATCATTTGGCGATGAAGAGCTTTTCACTGGTTCCACACAATGATAACAGCCTTTTGCTGATCAATGCGGGTATGGCACCATTGAAGCCGTATTTTACAGGACAGGAGATTCCGCCAAAGCGCAGAGTGACCACCTGTCAGAAATGCGTCCGTACAGGAGATATTGAAAATGTCGGCAAGACAGCACGTCATCTGACATTTTTTGAGATGCTTGGTAACTTCTCCTTCGGAGATTATTTCAAGCATGAGGCGATTGCATGGTCATGGGAGTTCCTGACCAAGGTTATTGGCATGGAGCCGGAGAGATTATATCCGTCCATCTACGGAGAGGACGAGGAGGCATATGATATCTGGACCAAAGAGATCGGTGTGCCGGGAGAGAAGATCACCAGATTTTACCGTGACGAGAACGGAGAATGTGATAACTTCTGGGAGCATGGTGCCGGCCCTTGTGGTCCTTGCTCCGAGATCTACTATGACAGAGGAGAGAAGTACGGCTGTGGCAAACCGGATTGTAAGGTGGGTTGTGACTGTGATCGTTTCATGGAAGTATGGAACAATGTATTTACACAGTTTAACGGAGATGGCCATGGCGGTTATGAGGAGCTTCAGAATAAGAACATTGATACCGGAATGGGGCTGGAGCGTCTGGCTGTTGTAGTACAGGATGTGGATTCCGTTTTTGATATTGATACCATGAAAGCCATCCGTGACCGTATCTGTGATATGGCTCATACACAGTATCAGATAGATGATGAGAAGGATGTTTCCATTCGTCTGATCACAGATCATATCCGTTCTTCTACATTCCTGATCTCTGATGGCGTTATGCCAAGCAACGAGGGACGCGGTTATGTACTTCGGCGTCTGATCCGTCGTGCAGCACGTCACGGCAGAAAGCTCGGCATTGACGGAGCATTCCTCGCAGAGCTGTCTAAGACAGTGATCAGTGAGTCAAAGGACGGTTATCCTGAGCTGGAAGAAAAGAAAGAATTTATCTTAAATGTATTAAATAAAGAAGAAGAGCAGTTCAACAAGACGATCGATCAGGGAATTGCAATCCTGAATGAGATGCAGGAGGCTATGGCTGCCAAGGGTCAGAAGGAGCTTTCCGGTGCCGATGCATTCAAGCTTTATGATACCTATGGATTCCCTCTGGACATCACCACAGAGATCCTGGAGGAGAAGGGCTGTACCGTGGATGAGGAAGGTTTTAAGAAGTTCATGGAGGAGCAGAAGGACAAGGCGCGTAAAGCGAGAAAAGAGACAAACTATATGGGAGCAGAGGAGACGGTTTATCAGCAGATCGATCCGGCGATCACTTCCAAGTTTGTAGGATATCATAATCTGGAGCATGATTCTAAGATCACAGTGCTTACCACAGAGACAGAGCTTGTGGATGCACTCACAGATGGACAGACAGGTACGGTTATCGTAGAGGAGACCCCGTTCTATGCAACCATGGGTGGTCAGAAAGCGGATGTTGGAACGATCCTTGTGGGAGACAGTGAGTTCGTTGTAGAGGATACCGTTCATTTACAGGGTGGCAAGATCGGTCATATCGGTAAAGTCACAAAGGGTATGATCAAGAAGGGCGATACTGCCACATTAAAGGTATGTCCAAAGAACCGTCTGGATACCGGCAAGAACCACAGTGCAACCCATCTTCTGCAGAAAGCACTTCGTCAGGTACTTGGCAATCATGTCGAGCAGAAGGGTTCTTATGTGGATGCAGAGAGACTTCGTTTTGACTTCTCTCATTTCTCCGCAATGACACCGGAGGAGATCGCAAAGGTCGAGGAAATCGTAAATGACCAGATTTCTGCAAGTCTGGATGTTGTGACTGAGGAGATGACTCTGGAAGAGGCAAAGAATACTGGAGCTATGGCACTCTTTGGTGAGAAGTACGGTGATAAGGTTCGTGTCGTTAAGATGGGCGACTTTAGTACGGAGCTTTGTGGAGGTACTCATGTAGCCAATACCAGTGTGATCGCATCCTTTAAGATTATTTCTGAAAGCGGCGTTGCCGCAGGTGTACGCCGTATTGAGGCGCTGACATCTACAGGACTTATGAAGTATTATGACAATATTGAGAAGGAGCTGAATGCAGCAGCAAAGGCAGCTAAGGCAGAGCCGGAGAAGCTGGAAAAGAAGATCCAGTCTATGCAGGAGGAGATCAGGGCACTCCAGTCAGAGAATGAAAAGCTTAAGACAAAGCTTGCCAATGAGGCAGCCGGTGATGTGAACAGCCAGATTCAGGAAATCGCGGGCGTAAAGGTACTGGCTATGAGTGTACCGGAGGTTGATATGAACGGTCTTCGTACTCTGGGTGACCAGATGAAAGAAAAGATCGGTGAGGGTGTCGTTGTACTGGCCTCTGCTGTAGGCGGGAAGGTATCCCTGCTTGCAATGGCTACCGATGATGCCATGAAGCACGGAGCACATGCCGGCAATCTGATCAAAGCCATTGCTTCCGAAGTTGGAGGAGGCGGCGGTGGACGTCCAAATATGGCACAGGCAGGCGGAAAGAATCCGGCCGGTATTGACAATGCCATTGCCAAGGTAAAGGAAGTCCTGGAGGGTCAACTGAAATAGCAGAAAACAGTGTATTTTCCGATAAATTAGCAAAATGATAGAATAACCTTGAAAACTACGGAAATATTTCAAAAAGTAGTTGACGAAATGGAAAAATGTGTTATAATCTATCTTGTGCGTTGATGGGAGAGATCCTGTCGTTAAAAATACCCATACAGTTGTGTATTGGATCAAAAAGCAGCTGAAGGCACAGCAGCCGCGCAAATTTACAACTGGAGGGAGGTTAGGTGTGAGACTATGTCAAATGTAATCGTAAAAGAGAATGAGACATTGGATAACGCTTTACGCCGTTTCAAGAGAAACTGCGCAAAGGCAGGTATTCAGCAGGAGATTCGTAAGAGAGAGCATTATGAGAAGCCTAGTGTTCGTCGTAAGAAGAAGTCTGAGGCAGCTCGTAAGCGTAAATATTAATTTATTCGTACGAAATCACAATGAAAAAGAGTTAAACCTTATCAGGGAAGTGGATTGCCGGAAGGCAGACACTTCCCTGTTTTGGTGTCCGGTATTCCTTTCTTATGTATTGTTTTTATCAGTAGGATGATAATTATAAGGGATTTTCATAAAGGAAAAGGACAGCCCCTATGGCAATAGAAAATTCTGTGTCATAGGGGTTGTCCCTGTTTTCTTATTGATTTTTATCTATGATTTATTTTTTAAATAACGTATACTATGACTCAGCTTTCGTTTCCTCAAATGCCTCCATATTCTGCGGCAGGATCAGATTCAGGATCACAGCCACCAGAAATACTACAGCTACACAGTTCTCGGCAAAGACTGTTTCGATGATCTTAGGGAACACAGAGAACAGCTCCGGCACCTGGGTAAAGCCGATGCCGATACTTAAAGACAGAGCCACGATGGTGATATTTCTCTGGGAATACCCACATTTTCCGATCATCTGCAGACCGCTTACCACAATGGTACCAAACATCATAATAGTACATCCGCCCAGTACAGCGTCCGGCAGAGTTGCAAGCACGGCACCAAAGATCGGGAAGATACCGGCAAGGATCATGATCAGGGCGCCGGTAGCGATCGTAAAGCGGTTGACCACCTTTGTCATCGCGACCAGTCCCACATTCTGGCTGAAGGATGTGATAGGCATACATCCAAACAGAGAGGAAAGGGAGCTAATGAAGCCGTCACAGGCAAGGGAACCGGAGATTTCCTTTGTGGTGGCGCTGCGGTTCAAGCCGGAGTTGGCAAGTGCCTGGGTATCGCCAATGGTCTCGGTAGCAGATACTAAAAATATCAGTGCAACAGAGATAATGGCATTTAAATGAAATTCCATTTTAAACGGCATCAGATGCGGCAGAGCGATCACACTGGTGCCTGCCAGAGAAGAAAAGTCTACCAGTCCCATTGGGATGGCAACAAGATAACCAACCACCAGTCCAAAGAGAACGGATAACTGTTTCCAGTAGGATTTCGCAAAAATATTAAATAAAATACAACATAACAGTGTGACAGTACCAAGGATCCAGTTCTCTACGGAGCCAAAGTTTTCGCTGCCGCTGCCACCGCCAAAGGAGGTGGAGCCTACCGACAGAAGAGAAAAGCCAATGGCTGTTACGACGCTGGCGGATACGATAGGAGAGATGATCTTCATCCAGTATTTTGCAAAAAGACCAAGGCAGCCCTCGATCAGACCGCCGATCAGCACGGCACCCATAATGGTGCCATAGCCATAGTTGGCACCAATATAACACATAATGGATACGAAGGTGAAGCTGATGCCCATGACAATAGGAAGACCGGAGCCGATCTTCCAAAGAGGGAAGAGCTGGATCAGGGTGCCGATACCTGCGATCAACATGGCACTCTGGATCAGCATGGCAAGCTGCTTGCCGGAAACACCAGAGGCTCCGGCGACAATAATGATCGGAGAAATATTTGCCACAAACATGGCAAGAATGTGCTGCAGACCGAACGGGATCGCACGGGATACCGGTACCCGTCCTTCTAATTGGTAGATGTTGCTTACGGAACTGTTACTTTTGTTACTCATGGTTCGTAAATCCTTTCCTTTTTCGTTTTGTAAATATGAATTACTGCTTGCGGAATGTAATTTCACCGGTAGAAGCGTCCATGGCATCTACGATGGCGAGGGATTCTAACTGGAATCCAAGGTTGCGGATCAGACGTCCGCCCATCTGAAAGCCTTTCTCGACAGCAATGCCGATTCCCTCTACGGTGGCACCGGCTTCCGTGATAATGGAGATCAGACCCTGCAGGGCGCAGCCGTTTGCAAGGAAATCATCAATGATCAGAACATGATCCTCCGGGCTTAAGAACTTCTTGGAAACAATGACCTGATTTTTGCACTTGTGGGTAAAGGATTCTACCTCGGCAACATACATATCTCCTTCTATATTAATGCTTTTGGATTTTTTCGCAAAGACAACCGGCACATCAAAGTGTCTGGCAGCCACACAGGCGATACCGATACCGGAGGCCTCGATGGTCAGGATCTTATTGATGGGCTTGTCTGCAAAGCGGCGTTTCCACTCGGCTCCCATCTCGTCAAAGAGAGCAATGTCCATCTGGTGATTGAGAAAGCTGTCAACCTTCAGGACGTTTCCTTCCTTTACAATACCGTCCTTCATAATACGTTCTTCTAAAAAATTCATAATTATTACCATGCCTTTCTAAAAACTGTAACCCACAGGCCTGCATCGGTGGTACATTATCAGGTGATTTCCGGGTATTATAATGTTGTTAAGTTTATCACGAAATAAGGGATTTCGCAACAAAAAGCAGTTTGTAAAACCGTTTCACCATATATTCTTAAGTAAACGTTATTTCTTGAAGATGAGAAAATATCTCTAACAGAAAAAAATAAATCAAAAATACAAAAAGCTATATTTTAAAAAGAAATTATTGATAAAACTTAAAAAAGTGTTGCAATTATTGAAAATATATATTATAATAACCTCAATTTGAAGAACAAAGGGGTTCGACAGGTTTTACTTGTTGACCCCTTTTTCTTTTTTAGTTTATAGGAAAATGCTCGTAATGTAGAGCAAAGCCAACGAGAATTGCGAAGCAATTCTTGGAGGGCAAAACGCTGGTTTTGCCTTTTTTACAATAATTGATTGGAGGAACATGGAATGGTTAATCAGGAAGCAATGAATAAGAGTGCAGTACAGGCTTCAAAGTGTATTGATCATAAGGCAAAAGGCTTATATGACCCACATTTTGAGCACGACAACTGTGGTATTGGTGCCATCGTCAACATCAAGGGGAACAAAACCCATGACACAGTATCCGGAGCACTGGAGATTGTGGAAAAACTGGAACATCGTGCCGGTAAGGATGCAGAAGGTAAGACCGGTGATGGAGTAGGTATCATGCTTCAGATTTCGCACCGGTTTTTTAAGAAAGAGACAGAATCCCTTGGGATTGAGATTGGCGGGGAACGTGATTATGGTGTGGGAATGTTCTTCCTGCCGCAGGATGAGTTGAAGCGCAATCAGGCAAAGCGTATGTTTGAGGTCATTATTGAGAAGGAAGGTATGAAATTCCTTGGATGGAGAGAAGTACCGATCAAGCCGGATATTCTGGGTCACAAGGCACTGGAATGTATGCCTTATATTGTACAGGGTTTTGTGAAAAGACCGGATGATGTGGAGAAAGGGCTTGATTTTGACCGGAAGCTCTATGTGGCACGTCGTGTCTTTGAGCAGCAGAGCAGTGAGGATACTTATGTAGTGTCCTGCTCCAGCCGTACTATCGTTTATAAAGGAATGTTTCTGGTAGGCCAGCTTCGTTCCTTCTTTATGGATCTGCAGGACGAGGATTATGTATCTGCGATCGCGATCGTACATTCCAGATTCAGTACCAACACAAATCCAAGCTGGATGCGAGCTCATCCAAACCGCTTTATCGTACACAACGGTGAGATCAATACTATCGTCGGTAATGCAGATAAGATGCTTGCCCGTGAGGAGACTATGGAGACACCATATCTGTCCAGTGATTTCCACAAGATCCTGCCGGTAGTTGATCCAAACGGTTCCGACTCCGCACGTCTTGATAACACATTGGAATTTCTCGTAATGAGTGGCATGGAGCTGCCGCTGGCGGTAATGATCACAATTCCGGAGCCTTGGGAAAATGATATGAGCATCAGCCAGAAGAAGAGAGATTTCTATCAGTATTATGCAACCATGATGGAGCCATGGGATGGCCCGGCATCTATTCTGTTCTCTGATGGCGATTATATGGGAGCCGTCCTTGACCGTAACGGTCTGAGACCTTCCCGTTATTATATTACGACTGATGATCAGCTGATCCTTTCCTCTGAGGTGGGTGTATTTGAGCTTCCACCGGAGAAGATCGTGAAAAAGGACCGTTTAAGACCGGGTCGTATGCTTTTGGTAGATACCGTGAAAGGAGAGCTCATCGACGATGCTGATCTGAAAGAGAAATATGCATCCCGCCAGCCGTATGGTGAGTGGCTTAACAGCAATCTTGTCACACTGGCAGAGCTTCACATTCCAAATCACAAGGTACCGGAGTATACCGATGAGGAAAGAGCAAGAATGCAGAAGGCATTTGGTTATACCTTCGAAGAATATAAGACATCCATTTTGCCGATGGCACAGACCGGAAATGAGCCGATCGCATCCATGGGTACCGATACACCGCTTCCAATGCTTTCCCGCAAGGTACAGCCTCTGTTTAATTATTTTAAACAGATGTTTGCACAGGTAACCAATCCTCCGATCGATGCAATCCGTGAGGAGATCGTAACCTCCACCAGCGTTTATATTGGAGAGGACGGAAACCTTCTGGAGGAGAAGGGAGAGAACTGTAAGGTATTGAAGATTCATAACCCGATCCTCAACGACACGGATCTTTTGAAGATTAAAAATATGGATAAGGACGGTTTCAAATGCGAGGTTCTTCCGATTACTTATTATAAGAACACTTCTCTGAAGAAAGCGCTGGATCATCTCTGTCTGGAGGCAGACCGGGCACATAAGGAAGGCTGCAATATCCTGATCTTAAGTGACCGTGATGTGGATGAGTTCCATATGCCGATTCCTTCTCTGCTGGCGGTTTCTACACTGCAGCAGCATCTGGTAACCACCAAGAGAAGAACAAGCATGTCTGTGATCTTAGAGACAGCAGAGCCGAGAGAGGTACATCATTTTGCAACGCTTCTCGGTTATGGTGCCAGTGCAGTCAATCCATATCTGGCTCACGAGACGATCCGCGAGCTCATCAATAACGGTATGCTGGATAAGGATTATTATGCCGCTGTCAGTGATTATGACAACGCTGTGCTTCATGGTATCGTAAAGATCGCATCTAAGATGGGTATTTCTACGATCCAGTCCTATCAGGGTTCTAAGATTTTCGAAGCAATCGGTATTTCACAGGAAGTCATTGAGACATACTTCCCGGATACGGTCAGCCGTGTGGGTGGTGTGACGCTGGAGGATATCGAGAAGCAGATCGACGAGCAGCACAGCCGTGCTTTTGATCCGTTGGATCTGACGGTAGACCTGAATCTGGAAAACAGAGGACAGCACAAGGAGCGTGGTCATCAGGAGGAGCATTTGTACAATCCGGAGACGATCCATCTGCTGCAGCAGGCAACCTGGACCGGCAATTACGAGCTGTTTAAGCAGTATTCCAAGTGCATTGACGAGAAAGAAAAGCAGGTTACCTTAAGAAGTCTTCTTGATTTCAAATATCCAAAGAAGGGCATTCCTCTGGATGAAGTCGAGAGCGTGGAGGAGATTGTCCAGAGATTTAAGACGGGTGCTATGTCTTACGGTTCTATTTCACAGGAGGCTCATGAGACACTGGCGATCGCAATGAATCATCTTCACGGCAAATCAAACAGCGGTGAGGGTGGTGAGAGTCTGGAACGACTGGAAACAGCAGGTTCTGCTGTGGATCGCTGTTCTGCGATCAAACAGGTGGCTTCCGGACGTTTCGGTGTTACCTCCCGTTATCTGGTCAGTGCAAAGGAGATCCAGATCAAGATGGCACAGGGGGCAAAGCCTGGTGAAGGTGGCCACCTTCCGGGCGGAAAGGTTTATCCGTGGGTTGCCAAAACTCGTCATTCTACACCGGGTGTCAGCCTGATCTCTCCGCCGCCACATCATGATATTTACTCGATCGAGGATCTGGCACAGCTCATTTATGATCTGAAGAACAGTAATAAAGATGCGAGAATTTCCGTCAAGCTTGTTTCTGAAGCAGGTGTAGGAACAGTCGCAGCCGGTGTTGCTAAGGCAGGAGCAGCCGTTATCCTGATCTCCGGATACGATGGAGGTACCGGAGCAGCACCAAAGAGCTCCATCTACAATGCAGGTCTTCCTTGGGAGCTTGGTCTGGCAGAGACACATCAGACACTGATCATGAACGGTCTTCGTTCCCGTGTCCGCATTGAGACAGACGGTAAGCTGATGACTGGTCGTGATGTTGCCATCGCTGCAATGCTTGGTGCCGAGGAGTTTGGTTTTGCGACTGCTCCGCTGATCACCATGGGCTGCGTAATGATGCGTGTCTGCAATCTGGATACATGCCCGGTTGGTGTGGCCACCCAGAATCCGGAGCTGCGTAAGAGATTCCGTGGAAAGCCGGAGTATGTTGAGAACTTTATGAAGTTTATTGCCAGCGAGCTGAGAGAATATATGGCAGCACTGGGTGTGCGCAAGCTGGATGACCTGATCGGCCGTGTTGATCTCCTGAAGAGAAAAGAGCTGACAGGAGAGGCAGAGGAATATGCAGAGCGTGTGGATCTGTCCAGAATATTGGACCCTACCTTTGCAGGGCTTCGCAAGGATAATAAATTTAATCCAAAGGACAAATATGATTTTGAGCTGGAGAAGACCATCGACGAGAAGGTATTTCTTCCAAAATTGAAAAAGTCTCTGGAAACAGGAGAGAAGGCCCGGATCGAAGTAAAGGTTGATAATATCAACCGTTCTCTGGGAACAATCCTTGGTTCCGAAGTGACGAAGAAGTTCAGTGACACGCTGGAGGAGGATACCATTACCGTGAAGTGTGACGGCAGCGGCGGACAGAGCTTTGGCGCATTTATTCCAAAGGGACTGACCTTAGAGCTGGAGGGTGATTCCAATGATTACCTTGGAAAAGGCTTATCCGGTGGTAAGATCGTGGTATATCCTCCAAAGAACAGCCGATTTAAAGCAGAGGAAAATATTATCGTTGGTAACGTTGCTCTTTATGGTGCTACAAGTGGTAAGGCATTTATTAACGGTATTGCCGGTGAGCGTTTCTGCGTCAGAAACTCTGGTGCATATGCAGTAGTAGAAGGTGTTGGAGATCACGGATGCGAGTACATGACCGGAGGCCGTGTGGTTGTCCTGGGACCAACCGGAAAGAACTTTGCAGCCGGTATGAGCGGTGGTGTTGCCTATGTACTGGACGAGGACAGCAATCTTTATCTGAAGTTAAATAAAGAGCTGGTATCCTCTGAGCCGATCACAGATAAATACGATGTACTGGAGCTCAAAGAGATGATCGAGGAGCATGTGGCAGCCACAGGTTCCAAGAAGGGTAAGATGATCCTTGATGACTTCAGCGAATATCTTCCAAAGTTTAAGAAGATTATTTCTTATGACTATGCTCATATGCTGCAATTGATCGCAAAGATGGAGGAGCACGGTCTGAGTTACGAGCAGGCACAGATTGAAGCATTTTACGAGCATAAAAATAAATAAGCTTTTGTTTGGAAAGGAGAATCATCATGGGTAAACCAACGGGATTTTTAGAATATGAGAGAAAAAATAATCAGGCAGTGGAACCACTGGAACGTATCAAGAACTTTAATGAATTTCATACACCGATGAGAGAGAAGGAACGCAGAGAGCAGGCGGCAAGATGTATGAACTGTGGCGTACCGTTTTGTCAGTCCGGTATGATGATCGCCGGAATGGCTTCCGGTTGTCCTCTGAACAATCTGGTGCCGGAGTGGAATGATCTTTTATATCATGGTAATTATAAAAAGGCACTGCAGCTTTTGCGCCAGACCAATAATTTTCCGGAGTTTACTTCCAGAGTGTGTCCTGCACTTTGTGAAGCAGCCTGCACCTGTGGTCTGAATGACACACCGGTCACCTGCAAGGCAAACGAAAACGCCATTATCGAGTATGGCTATGCCAATGATCTGATGGGACCTCAGCCGCCAAAGACACGCACCGGCAAAAAGGTTGCCGTGATCGGCTCCGGCCCTTCCGGACTGGCAGCAGCAGACCAGTTGAACCGTCGTGGTCATTCCGTTACGGTATATGAGAGAAATGATCATATCGGTGGTCTTCTGATGTATGGTATCCCGAATATGAAGCTGGAAAAATGGGTGATTGACCGGAAGCAGAAGGTCATGGAAGAAGAAGGCGTAAAGTTTGTTGTCAATGCCGATGTGGGAAAAGATGTGAAGGCAGCAGATCTGCTGAAGGAATATGACAGCGTGATCCTTGCATGCGGTGCTTCCAATCCACGTGATATCAAGGCAAAGGGAAGAGAAGCCGATGGAATCTACTTCGCTGTGGATTTCCTGACACGTTCTACAAAGCATGTACTCACCGGCAAGAAAGAGGGCTGGGTAGATACCAAAGGTAAGAATGTCATTGTTATTGGCGGTGGAGATACCGGAAATGATTGTGTGGGAACGGCGGTTCGTCAGGGAGCCAAGTCTGTCACACAGCTTGAGATGATGCCAAAGCTTCCGGATGAGCGTGCAGCATCCAATCCTTGGCCGGAGTGGCCGAGAGTCTGCAAGACAGATTACGGTCAGGAGGAGGCGATTGCCGTCTTTGGACACGATCCTCGTATCTATCAGACTACAGTTAAGGAATTTGTTGCCGACAAGAACGGCAAGCTCAAAAAAGTGAAGCTCGTAAAGCTGGAGGCAAAGAAAGACCCGAAGACCGGCCGGATGAATATGACAGAGATTGCCGGAAGTGAGTTTGAAATGCCGGCAGATGTGGTACTGATCGCTGCAGGTTTCCTGGGAGCACAGGAGTATGTGGCAAAGGCATTTGGTGTGAAGCTCAATGCCCGTACCAATGTGGAGACGGCTCCGGGAGAGTTTAAGACAAGCGTGGATAAGGTATTTACAGCGGGTGATATGCACCGTGGACAGTCACTGGTTGTATGGGGCATCAATGAGGGACGCCACGTAGCCAAAGAGGTGGATCAGTTCCTGATGGGATATACGAATCTGGATTAATGATGTATTATAGAGAACCGGAATGATTGTGAAGAGGTTCGGTAACGGATGCAATTATTGCAGTCCGTAAAATAAATATGACAGGGGACGATGTGTACCGAAAATGGTACATATCGTCCCCCGTTTTAATGTAGTAGGAAATCTATAATTTCATCTGATATTCCTTTGGTGTGATCTTTTCATGTTTTTTGAATACTCTGCTAAAATAAAACGGGTTACAAAAGCCGAGAGTTTCTGCAATTTCGGATATTGTAAACTGACGGCTTTGCAAAAGCTTTTTGCTTTGTTCGATTTTGTAATTTTCCAGAAATGTAAAAATAGTCATGCCGGTATATTGTTTGAAGCGGCGGTTCATATAGTCAAAATTATGGTGAAAAATATTTTCCAGTACAGCACCGGTAATCTTTTGTGAATAATGGGTTTTTAAATAATCACAAATCTGAAATGGGAGAGAAAGATTATCAGATCCGGTATGTAAAATGCGGGACAATTCTGAACGTGACATTTGTAACAAAAGAATAAACAAAAGAGCGTTGTTTACCGGCTGTTGATGAAGTTCGCCTGTAGAACATGTTTTCAACAGATGTTGTGTCTGGTTTGTTATTTCATTAAAACATGAGTGTGTCGGATGAAAATATTTGGGAAGTATCAGGGTGTCCTGACAGGCAGGATGATCTGGAGAAAATGTCTGTCTATTTGCTTTTTGATGAATATATTCTTCCGATGTCATTGTTATGTCCTGCATGGAATTCCAATAAAAATGAATGTAATAATAGTCAACATGATCATTTGTGAGAATACCACAGTGGCATTTGCCGGGGGAAAAGATTATGATGTCACCTGCAGTGAGTGTATATAGCTTCGTATCTTCTATAATCTGCATAGTACCATCTGTAATAATGTAGAGAATTCGGTTTTGTGGAGTTCTTTCAAAATGTTTATTGGGAGATGGAACATGGACTTCTCCGGCTAATGAAAAAGTTGGAAGAGTGTCTGAAATACAAGAAATATAGGATTGTAATTCCATAAGAAGACTCCTTTCAAAATTCTTTGATGTCGGGTGTAAACGATTAAAAAGTCGCTATTATATATGTAATGGTCGGAAATAGATATTTTATTTATGTGGATATTATGTTAGTCTTTTCTTACAGGATTGTCAAGAAAACAGTACGAGGGAGGAAGTTTATATGAAAATAAGACAATGTATTAAAAAAATAGCTTTTCTATGTTTAGTCGCTGGATTGTTGATTTCTGGTATATTAGGAATGGGAGTGTCTGCTCAAAAGAAGAAAACGGTAATAAGCAGTAAAAAGCTTATACTTTCTGTAGGGCAGAAGAAAAAGCTCAAAGTGAAAAAGAAAAATAAAACAGTAAAATGGAGTTCCGGAAACAAAAAAGTTGCGACAGTAAATAGTAAAGGGATTGTTTGTGGTAAAAAGACCGGAAAGACTACTGTGACAGCAATTGTTCAAATGAAAAAGTATGTATGGAAGGTTACTGTAAAAGATGTAAAGAAACCGGCAGAGGCTGTAACGCAGAAGCCGGTAATACCGGAGCCGTCTCCGGCGGTGCCAACAGCGACTGCGACAGCAGCACCAATACCGTCACAGACGGTTACACTATCTCCGGAGCAGGAGTGGGAAATTGGAAAGACAAGTGGAACGAAGGAAGCATTTCAGCAATATTTTAACCCGGATATGAAGCAGTATACGGGAAAAAAGCAAGGGGTACCGTTGGGAAATTTTGAAGAGATGACATATCCTTCTGAGATTGTGGGTGCAGAACGGGAAGCTTATGTTTATCTGCCGCCGGAGTATGATTCATCAAAAAAATATCCGGTTCTTTATCTGTTACACGGCATTGGATGTGATCGTGGGCAGTGGAGATATATGTATTTGAATGATATATTGAGCAATATGATATATACGGGAGAATTGCAGCCAGTTGTTGCAGTGATACCAAGTATTGTTCCAAAAGATGGATTGAATAAAGACACATTTTCAGCGGAAAATATAGAAGCATTTACTAAGTTTGAAAAAGAGTTTATCCAGGATTTAGAACCGTATGTGCTGGCAAATTATGGTGTGTCATCGAAGCGGGAGGATACCGGTGTATGTGGTCTTTCCATGGGAGGAATGGAAGCTCTCAGACTGGGGTTTGCCATTAAAGATCACTTCAATTATATAGGTTCTTTCTCAGCAGCACCGACACTGGATACTGGTATTTTGACATTGGATGGATGGAAAACAAAGCCGCAGACAGTGCTTCTGTGTACCGGAGATGCGGATGGGACGGTTGGAAGCAATCCACAGGATTATCATGAAAAACTGGTGGAAAATAATGTGGATCATATATGGTATTTGTATCCAAAAGGAAAGCATGATGAAAAAGTATGGAAAAACGGATTGGTTAATTTTCTAAAGAGAAGTTACAAGTAAAAAGATACAAAAGAAGAGAGGTTTTCAAAGACCGGCATAGCAGAAATGTTATGACGGTCTTTGTTGTGTGCCTTTCGGCGCACGTCGTTAATGGGGGGAAAGTCCCTAATCCGTCCTATGTGACCGTTTTTTGATTTCACAGCGATCAGCTTGTAGAAAAATAAGAAAAACGATCATCCATGGAATGGAGGCGGACGGAAAAAATAAAATATAGGATTGTTGAATACAAAAAATTTGGTATATTATATATTAGAGGGATAAATGAAACAAAATTCTATACGATGGAGGAAATAAAGATGAAATTATTGATTCAGAGAGTTAGAGAAGCATCTGTCACAGTTGACGGCGAGGTTACCGGAAGTGTTGGTCATGGATTTCTTGTATTTGTGGGAGTAGCTGAGGAGGACACCACAGAAATTGCGGACAAGATGATCGACAAGATGGTGAAGCTCCGGATCTTCGAGGATGAAAACGGTAAAACAAATAAGGCGATTGCCGATGTGGGCGGAAACTTTCTCGTGGTATCCCAGTTCACCCTGTATGCGGACTGCCGCAAGGGAAACCGCCCTTCCTTTGTAAAGGCGGGCAATCCGAAGCTGGCGGAGGAACTCTATGAATATGTATTAAAGAGCCTGCGTGACAGGGGCTTTGAAGTGGGAGCAGGAGTCTTTGGGGCAGATATGAAGGTGTCATTGTTAAATGATGGACCGTTTACCGTGATGCTGGATTCGGAAGAGATCTGTCATTGAAAATGTCCCTTGTGATGCGACATAAGATGATCAAAATGTGTTAAGATAAAACACAAAGGCGGGTGATCAAGATGGCAGATAATGAAAGCAGTATCGAAGTATACGAAGCGGCTGGCAGAGATGCAGACATATGATCAGGCAATCGCGCATGTGGCAAACCAGAGGATTGAGATTGATCTGGACGATGGCGTCAAGGTCAACTATGCGAAATTCCAGGGTGTGGAAGTAGCACAGGAAGGCAAGAAAGCATTAAAGGTGGATTTGCTGGCAAAAATATAGAGTGAATGAGGTGAATTGAAAATGAAAATTAAAAAATTAACGTTAAATAATTTTATGGCTTTTGAGAAAGCTGAAATAAATTGGTCGGATAATATTAACATTATTTGCGGAGAAAACAGTACTGGCAAAACAACACTTTTGAAAGTGATGTATTCTTTGATAAAGCCACTTAGTAGTGGAGGCAAAGATAATCTTACAAAGGAGATGGAAGAACAGGTTTATGTCAAAAAGATTCAAGGTGTGTTTCGACCGGATGAAATGAAAATTGGCAGACTTGTAAGCCGAAAGCAGGGAAGCAATCGAACGGATTTTTCTATTGATTTAGAAAAGAAACAAAAAATCTCGGTTGGATTTGGAAACAGGCAGGAAAATCATGCGGATGTTTCTATTGAGCGTGATGAAAAAATAAAAAAGTATGATGTTATATATATTCCTACAAAAGAAATGATTTCTACAGTAGAGCATTTCGTATCACTATATGACGAATATCATATAGACTTTGAAGAAATGTATTATGATCTTGCAAAACTATTAGATAGACCGCTTTCAAAAGGTCCTAACACTACTGAACAGAATCAGGTGTTAAGTAATCTGGAAGATATTATGAAAGGACAAATTGTTCAGAAAAACAAGAAATTCTATTTCAAAATAAAAGGTGAAGGTGAATTTGAGATGGGATTACTTTCAGATGGTTACAGGAAACTATCTATGATTATATATATGATTCTTTCTGGAAGTTTGAATAAAAATACTATCTTATTTTGGGATGAACCGGAAACGAATATGAACCCTAAAATGATTCGCCCGATTGTACAGGTGATGGTAGCCTTAGCTCAGATGGGAGTGCAGATTTTTGTTTCCACACATGATTATTTTATTCAGCAGGAATTTAATATGGTAGCCTCTTATCCTGAGCTAAATCCCAAAAAACTGGATATCAAGTTTATTTCATTATTTAGAGATGAAAAAACGATGGATGTGCACTATGAGATGAAAAATTCAGCATCGGATTTGGAGCATAATGCAATCATGCAGGAGTTTGATGCAATGTACGATAGAGAACAGGGGATTATTTATGGAGAATAACTTAAGGGAAGAAAGCAGATTAAAGTTTCAGTTTGCAGAAAATGATACAGTGATAAAATTTGATGATACAAAATTTTATCGAGACTACTTTAATAAATTGCCAGAGGCAAAAGGTGTTGATTTTATTTCTGTTGCTAAAGATAAGATCGCATTTATAGAAGTAAAAAATTGTACCGGAGATGAAGGTAACAATCGGTGGAGAATTTTGCCGGATAACCGAAAACGCGATACAACCCGTACATCCGTTAACGTGGAAGGACGCGATAGTCTGGATATTGAAATGGCACAGAAAACAGCAATGACAGTAGCAGCTTTGGTTGGAGCAAAATCCTTTGGAAACACAAAAGAGTGTTTGAATGAATTAAAAGAATATATTCAATTTCTGTCAGGAGATAGTTTTTCGAATGATTCAAAAAAGAAATATGTGATATTGTTTCTGGAAGGTGATTTTGGTACAAAAACACGGACTAAAAAGATGATTATGAAGGAATTGCAGGACAGTATAAATAAAAAACTTCGATGGATCAATTGCAGAGTATCTGTTGTTGATTCCGATACATATGATCCGAGAATATTTCAGATTGTAAGCTGAGATTTGTTGGCAAAGATATAGGAATACGAGCGCCTGAAGGTATGGCATATTACACCAGATGTAGTTTATGCTATTTGGTGAGTAAAGTAGAAAGGCGCAAGCAGGAGGTTTTGCAATAAATGAAACAGGAAATATTGAATGAATTGAATCTTGGCGAAGATCATGAGCGAGAATGTAAACTGGCAACCGGTGGACTTCCTGGGAGCATATGGGAGACTTACTCTTCTTTTGCAAATACAAATGGTGGCACGATTCTGCTTGGCATTAAGGAACACAGAGATTCTTTTACAGTTGAAGGATTGACAGACAAGCAGATTGTTAAATATCAGAAAGACTTTTGGAGTACATTGAATGACAGGAATAAGGTATCAAAGAACATCTTACTGAATCATCATGTCAGACCTGTGGTTGTTGGAGAAAAGAAAATATTAAGAATTGATGTTCCCGCAGCAGATAGGCACGATAAGCCGGTATACATTGGGAAAGACCCGATGAAGGGTACCTATAAAAGAGATTATGAAGGTGACTTCCTTTGTACCGAAGAGGCAGTTCGGGCAATGTTTGCAGATCAGAGAGATATATCTGGAGATGTGGAAGTGCTGGAAGAGTTCGGATTAGATGTGCTGAATCAGGATACGATAAAAGGTTATAGAATCATTTTTGAACAGCTCCATAGTGGACATCCGTGGAATGCTTTGGAAAATGATGAGTTTCTTATGAAATTGAGGGCAGCAGCAAAGAATAAAAATGGTACATTATCTCCAACGATAGCAGGACTTTTATTCTTTGGAGAGGCTTATCATATTACGGAAATTTTCCCCAATTATTTTTTGGATTATCGTGAGGAATGTGATGATAAAGCGGTACGCTGGTTATTCCGGACACATTCTAACGAAGGGGATTGGAGCGGTAATATATACGACTTTTTCTGCAAGGTGCGTACCAGAATGGATGATGATGTAGCAGTTCCGTTTGCAAATAGACGAGATGGATATCGTGTAGACAGAGTGGATGTGCATGATGCATTGGAAGAAGCATTGGCAAATGCACTGGCACATGCAAATTATTATGGCAGACGAGGAATTCTTGTTGTAAAGAAGGGGAAAGAACTTAGTATTTCCAATCCTGGTACTATCAGGGTGACAAAAGAAGAATTTTATGCAGGTGGCAATAGTGATCCACGAAATCCCAATATTTTAAAGATGTTTGGTTTTGTAAATGTTGGTGAGCGAGCCGGAAGTGGTGTAGATAAGATTATGACAGCATGGGCCGATCAAAACTGGAAGAAACCGGAATTTGATTTCTCAGAGCGTGCAGATCGTGTTAGTCTGAAATTAGAGGTTGGTCAGGTTGTGTATATTCCGGGGGTGGCAGATTTGCGAAATGAAGAGCAAACTGTGGAACATAAGAAGCCATTGCAGGATGAAAAAGAAGAGGCTATTCTGCGATATATTTCCCAATATGGTAGCATAAGTACGGGCAAGGCTGCAGAGGTGTGTGGATATAAGTCAAGAACTTCCGCTAGAAAGGTGATTGATGAGCTGGTTGAAAAGGGTTATATCCAGAAAGACGGAAAAGGAGCAAGTATCCGATATAGTATCTGCGACAACAAAGTGGTCAAAAAGTGATCAGCTACTGGTCATTTTATAAGAAAGTGGTCAAAAAGTGGTCATTTACTGGTCAATTAGTGGTCATTATCGAACACTTTTGTCGGATATAAATATGCAGTAAGTATCCAGTAGTGATTGATTTGTATCCATTAGCAATCAGCTATTGGATACTATTACACTGATTGAATAAGAGTAATTTGTGCAGACCGTCTGCACAAATTCATATAGAACCTGAAAAGATAGACTTGTTGGCAAAGATATAATAAAATTAACCCAGGAGGTGTGAACAGTGAGATTAAATAATATTAAGATTAAAAATTTTAGATGCTTTGAAAAAGTAAGCATTGATTTTGACAAACATATAACATTGATTGTAGGTAAAAACGGAGCCGGAAAGACGGCGCTATTGGATGCTGTGGCTGTTTCAATCAGTTCATTTTTGCTAGGAATTGATGGAGCAGTAAGCCGCAGTATATTAAAAGATGATGCAAGGTATGAGTTTCATGACTTAAATGGAACGATTGATCCTCAGCATCAATTTCCGGTCAGTATTGAAAGTGTAGGAGACTGCCTGGATGAGAAGGATAAGCAGTGGCTCCGGTCGTTAAATTCTGAGAACGGCAAGACAACGATAAAGGATGCAAGCCAGATAACGGATATTGCGAAGAAAACGAAAAATAGAATTATGAAAGGGGATAAAACTTTAATATTGCCGTTGATATCTTATTATGGTACCGGACGGTTATATGCACAGAAGAAGGAGAAGAGAAATTTACAGTCATTAACAGAGTTCAAGAGGCAGGTGGGATATGTAGATTGCATGGCAGCAGAATCAAATGAAAAATTGATGCTGAACTGGTTTCAGATCCAGACGATGAAAAGTCTTCAAGAGCAGCAGAAAACAGGAATGGTAGAAAGACCATTGCTTTTGAAGACAGTTGAAAAAGCTATATGTAAAAGTTATGAGAGAATCAGTGGATCAAAAAATGCCGGTATTTTCTTTGATCTTGATACGCATAGATTAATGTTGGAATTTGAAACGGATGACGGTGGTGCACAAAAATTTGCAATGAATGAAATGAGTGATGGATACAAGAATACCCTTAGTATGATTGGAGATATTGCTTATCGTATGGCTGTTTTAAATCCAACTCTAGGTGATCAAGTATTGAGAGAGACACCGGGAATTGTTTTGATTGACGAAATAGATTTACATTTGCATCCTAAGTGGCAGCAGAGCATTTTAAATGACCTTAATGAGATTTTTCCTAAGATCCAGTTTATTGTCAGTTCTCATGCACCGGCAGTAATTAATTCTGTGCCAAAAGAGCAGATTCGTATTCTGGATAATGGCAAAATCTATATGCCTGTAGCACAGACTTATGGAAGAGATGCTAACTCTATTTTAAGAGAGGTTATGCAGGTATCTGACAGACCGGTTGCTGTAAAACAGCGTATGGATTTATTCTATGCGTATATGGATGAAAAGAAGTATCAAGAGGCAGACAAGGTGTTAAAAGAAATCGAAAACATTGTTGGGGCAACGGATCCGGATGTTGCGGCTGCGAGAACTTCTCTGGATCTGGAGATGATATTGGGGGAATAGAGTATGATTGTTGTAAAAAGAGGAAAAGAACCTAACAGCCTTTTGGAATTTCGTAAAAAAAATCCGGATGCGGATTATGAGGATATGCCATCAAGTGTGCGTGCAGATGTTAGAGAGCAGATGTGGAATGAACAAAAACATCTTTGTGCATATTGTATGAGGAGAATAGACAGTCCGAGTGTTGTAAGAATAGAACATTGTCGACCGAGACATCCGAAAGATGAGATCGTACATGATAAAAAGGCAACGCTGGATTTTAAATGGATGCTGGGTGTCTGCTATGGGAATAGTTTAGTAAAAGGTGTAAAAACTGAGGATACGACCTGTGATGCTCATAGAAAAAACACAGAACTTACCATAAATCCATTTGATGAGGTGTCAGTCAGAAAAATAAAGTATAAAGCAGACGGAAGTATTTATTCTGAGGATGAGGAGATAAACAAAGATGTGACAGATACCTTGAACTTAAATTGTACAGCTATTTCTCTTCCGCAGACACGAAAAAAAGTATTATCGGAAGCCCAGAAGAGAATCGTGCAGAAATGTGCAGGTAAGTCACAGGATGCCTATGTGCATGAATTAGAGCGTACATATACGAGCTTGGTTCAGGAGAGGAATTTAACACCATATTGTGGGATTATTATTTCCTGGCTTGAAGGTAAATTAAAGAAATGATAAATTGTGCAGACGGTCTGCACAATTTATATAAAATGATGGTGGATACAAAATGAACAATAGAATGGATTTAAATCATATAAACTAAAAAATACTCTTTGACATCCCTCTCTATACGATATATAATAAAGAGAATGCGTTGATACAATAGGAACGATGAATTATCATGGCGAATAGGAGGATGCAGCGTGGCAAAGTATACCAGAGATGACATATTAGACATGATTGAAGAGGAGGACATCGAGTTTATCCGTCTTCAATTTACAGACATCGCAGGAAATCTGAAGAATATGGCAACCACTGTTGACCAGATTGACAAGATCCTGGATGGCAGATGCCAGTTTGATTGCGCAGCGATCGATGGTTTTGATGGCGATATGGAGGAATTATTCTTAATTCCCGACTTAGATACGTTTGTTATTTTTCCATGGCGTCCACAGCATGGAAAGGTAGCCCGTTTTATCTGTGACATTGTGAAACCCGATGGAACGCCTTTTGACGGTGACAGCCGTTATATTTTAAAAAGAATAATTGCTGAGGCAAAGGACATGGGATACGATTTTGACGTTGCCCTTAAGAATGAGTTTTTCTTATTTGACCTTGGCGAAAACGGAGAGCCGACCCAGAATTCCAGCGAGAAGGGCGGCTATTTTGATGTTGGGCCGGCAGATTGCGGAGAAAACGCCAGACGTGATATGGTACTTTATCTGGCAGATATGGGGATTTCTACGGAGTCTTCTTATCATTCCGATGAGGCGGCACAGCATGTATTGGATATGACTTATACCAATGCACTGACGATGGCAGACAATATTATGACCTCCCGGCTGGTGATCCGGACTGTGGCAAAACGTCATGGTCTTCATGCGACCTTTATGCCAAAGCCTAAGAAGGATTCGAAGGGATCCGGAGCACATTATACATTTTCTTTATCAAAAAATGGTAAAAATGTCTTTACCGATGCTGATGATTCTGCAGGAGTAAGCAAGGAGGGATATGCATTTATGGCAGGTATCCTGGAGCATATTGCAGATATGTCTCTGGTTACCAATCCTCTGGTCAATTCCTACAAGCGTCTGGTGCCGGGATTTCTGGCACCTCTGCGGGTGAGCTGGTCTGTGCACAATTCCAGCCCGCTGATCCGTCTGACCTCGGTTGGCGGAGACGGCGGCAGGATCATTCTCCGGAGTCCGGATGGCGCAGCAAATCCATATCTGGTGCTTGCAGCGTGTCTGGCAGCAGGAATGGATGGTATCAAAAGAAATCTGCAGCCGCCGGTATGTATGGATAAAATGTCAAAGGAGGAACTGGCCAAGCGAGAGAAGCTTCCACGGACGCTTTACGAAGCAGTGAAACGTTTTGAAAATGATGCGTTTCTGCGGGATGTGCTGGGGGCGCATGTATCGAATTATCTGATCTCTACAAAGGATGCAGAGTGGGAAGAATATTGCAGACAGGTAACGAGATGGGAAACAGACCGTTATCTTGGGACAGTATAGGAGCACCGCTGATCAGTAACCGATACACAGGAGGTTTTTATGGCAGATATTATCATTGCATTTCCGAAACTGGACGATGCAAAAAATCTTAAAAAACTTCTGCTTCGAAACGGGTATGATGTCAGTCTGGTATGTGACAACGGGGCACAGATTGTCAGTGCAGTCAATGAGTTGGACGGCGGTGTGGTGATATGCGGATACCGGTTCCGCGATATGCACTTTTCGGAGGTTCTCGATTACCTGCCCAAAGGTTTTCAAATGCTTTTGATGGCATCTCCGGCCAAGCTGGAGGACAGTGATATCAGTGAGGTTGTGTCGCTGCCCATGCCTCTCAAGGTTCAGGATCTGCTGAATACTCTGGAAATGATGATGGTGCAGTACCGGCGTTGGAAGAAAAAGCAGAAGAATAAGCCGAAAGTACGGTCAGAAGGTGAAAAAAGAACGATACGAAAAGCAAAAGAGCTATTGATGGAGAGAAACCAGATGACAGAAGAGGAAGCACACAGATACATACAAAAAATAAGCATGGATAGTGCAACAAATTTAGTTGAAACTGCTGAAATGTTACTAGAACTAAATGGAAAGGAATGGGAAATTTAGATGAAAGCGTTTCTTATTTTAGAGGATGGAACAGTATTTGAGGGCAAGAGTGTTGGGGCGCAGAAGGAAGTGATCAGTGAGATCGTATTTAATACGTCAATGACCGGATATCTGGAGGTTCTGACAGATCCAAGTTATGCGGGACAGGCAGTTACTATGACATATCCGTTGATCGGCAATTATGGTATTGCCTATGACGATATGGAGTCTCGAAAGGGATGGCCGGACGGTTTTATCACCAGAGAAATTTCCCGTTTGCCAAGCAATTTCCGATGTGAGGATACTTTACAGAAGTTTTTGGAAGATCAGGATATTCCGGGCATCTACGGTATTGATACCAGAGCACTTACCAAGATTCTCCGGGAAAAGGGTACTATGAATGGAATGATCACAACAAATGAAAATTATAATCTGGACGAGATTCTTCCAAAGTTAAAGGAGTATAACGTGACCGGTGTGGTACAGAAAGTGTCACGGAGCCAGAAGGAGTCTTTCAAGCCGGGTGATCTAGGCTCTGAAAAGACAGAGACAAGCTTTAAGGTGGCTGTGATCGATGTGGGAACCAAAAATAATATTATCCGCTGTCTGTTAAACAGAGGCTGCGAGGTTGATGTATATCCTTGTGATTTCAAGGCGGAGGATGTGATCGCAGCAAAGCCGGACGGTATTATGATCACAAATGGACCGGGAGATCCGGCAGAGTGTGTGGAGATCATTGAGGAGATCCGCAAGCTGTCTGAGTCAGGTATTCCAATCTTTGCAATCTGTCTGGGGCATCAGCTGATGGCACTGGCCCACGGCTTTAAGACATATAAGATGAAATATGGTCATCGTGGTGCAAACCATCCGGTAATGGATCTTCATACCAGAAGAGTTTATATTTCTTCCCAGAACCACGGTTATGTGGTGGATGGCGGGAGCCTGGATGACACAAAGGCGAAGCCATGGTTTATCAATGTTAATGACAAGACCATCGAGGGTCTGGAATATATTGGAAAGCCGGTGAAGACCGTGCAGTTCCATCCGGAGGCAAATGCAGGTCCAAAGGATTCAGAGGTACTGTTTGAGGAGTTTATCAAAATGATGGGAGGTAATCAGTAATGCCAAAATTAGAGGGAATTAAACGTGTATTGGTAATTGGTTCCGGTCCGATCGTTATCGGACAGGCAGCCGAGTTTGACTATGCGGGAACACAGGCATGCCGTTCTCTGAAGGAAGAGGGAATGGAGGTTATCCTTGTCAACTCCAATCCTGCAACGATCATGACGGATAAAGATATTGCGGATAAGGTATATATTGAGCCATTGACGGTTGGAGTACTTCAGCACATCATTGAGGTGGAAAAACCGGACAGTCTTCTTCCGAACATGGGTGGACAGGCTGGTCTGAACCTTGGCATGGAGCTTGCGGAGTCTGGATTTTTGGATAGTCATAATGTAAGGCTTCTTGGAACAACAGCAGAAACGATTCGTAATGCAGAGGGACGTCAGGAGTTTAAGGATCTGATGGAGCGGATCGGAGAGCCATGTGCTCCTTCTGAGCTGGTAGAAAATATTGAGGATGGTGTGGTCTTTGCAGAAAAGATCGGCTATCCGGTAGTTCTGCGTCCGGCTTATACCCTTGGTGGTTCCGGCGGTGGAATTGCCCATGATCAGGAAGAGCTGGAGGAGATTCTTTCCAATGGTCTTCGTCTTTCCCGTGTAGGTCAGGTTCTTGTGGAGAGATGTATTGCCGGATGGAAAGAGATCGAGTATGAGGTAATGCGCGACAGCAACGGAAATTGCATTACCGTATGTAATATGGAAAATCTGGATCCGGTTGGTGTTCATACCGGTGACAGTATCGTTGTGGCACCATCCCAGACCTTGTCCGATAAGGAGTACCAGATGCTTCGTTCTTCTGCATTGAAGATTATCAGCGAGCTTGGAGTGACCGGTGGATGTAACGTACAGTTTGCACTTCATCCGACATCCTTTGAATACTGTGTGATCGAGGTAAACCCTCGTGTGAGCCGTTCGTCTGCACTGGCTTCCAAGGCTACCGGATATCCGATCGCCAAGGTGGCAGCAAAGATTGCACTGGGATATACTCTGGATGAGATTCCAAATGCCGTTACCGGCAAGACCTATGCAAGCTTTGAGCCGGCATTGGATTACTGTGTTGTTAAGATACCAAGACTTCCGTTTGATAAATTTATCAATGCAAAGCGTACTCTGACCACGCAGATGAAGGCAACCGGTGAGGTTATGAGTATCTGTACTAATTTTGAGGGCGGTCTGATGAAAGCAATCCGTTCTCTGGCACAGCATGTCGATTGTCTGGAAACCGGCGACTACGATGGAATGTCTGATGAGGATGTACTGGATAAGCTGGATATCGTCGATGACCGTCGTATCTATCTGATCGCAGAGATCCTTCGCCGAGGCATTGCCTCCTATGACAAGATTCACGAGATCACTAAGATTGATGAATGGTTTATTGATAAGATCGCCATTCTGGTGGAGATGGAAAAGAAGCTCAAGGGTTGCAATGGCAACATTGACAAAGAGCTTATGAAGGAAGCGAAGAGAATGGAATTCCCGGACAACGTGATTGCACGCTGGACCGGCAAGACGGAGGAAGAGGTAAAGCAGCTTCGCTATGAGTACGGAATTACCGCTGCTTTCAAAATGGTAGATACCTGTGCCGCAGAGTTTGCGTCAGAGACACCTTATTATTATGGATGTTTTGATGGAATCAATGAGGTGGAAGAGACAAGTGGCCGCAAAAAGATCATGGTACTGGGTTCCGGCCCGATCCGTATTGGACAGGGTATCGAGTTTGACTACTGCTCTGTGCACAGTGTATGGGCACTGAAGCAGGAGGGCTATGAGACCATTATTGTAAATAACAACCCGGAAACGGTAAGTACAGACTTTGATATTGCCGATAAGCTGTATTTTGAGCCGTTGACACCGGAGGATGTAGAGAATATCGTTCGTCTGGAGAAGCCGGACGGGGCTGTGGTTCAGTTTGGTGGACAGACAGCGATCAACCTGACAGAATCCCTGATCAAGATGGGCGTGAAGATTCTTGGTACAAGTGCTGAGAACGTTGATGCTGCCGAGGATCGTGAGCTGTTTGACGAGATCCTGGAGGAATGCTGTATTCCAAGGGCAAAGGGAGACACCGTATTTACTACGGAGGAAGCATTAAAGGTTGCCAACGAGCTTGGTTATCCGGTACTGATCCGTCCTTCTTATGTACTGGGTGGACAGGGAATGCAGATTGCTGTCCGAGACCAGGATATTGTAGAGTTTATGGCGGTCATTAACCGTTATCATCAGGAGCATCCGATCCTGATCGATAAATACCTGATGGGTAAGGAGATTGAGGTGGATGCCGTATGTGATGGTGAGGATATTCTGATCCCAGGTATTATGGAGCATATTGAGAGAGCCGGTATCCATTCCGGTGACAGTATTTCTGTATATCCGGCACAGACAATCTCCGACAAGATCAAGCGTGTTCTGGTGGATTATACCGGCAAGCTGGCACGTTCCCTTCACGTCATTGGTCTGATCAACATTCAGTTTATCGTATATCAGGATGAGGTTTATGTGATCGAGGTAAATCCTCGTTCCAGCCGTACCGTACCATATATCAGTAAAGTAACAGGTATCCCGATTGTTGATCTGGCTTCCCGTGTGATCCTCGGAGCAAAGATCCGGGATCTGGGCTTTGAGCCGGGTCTTGCACCGGATGCAGGATATCTGGCCATCAAGATGCCGGTATTCTCTTTTGAGAAGCTTCGTGGAGCAGAGATTTCTCTGGGACCGGAGATGAAGTCTACCGGTGAGTGTCTTGGTATCGCCAAGACTTTCGATGAGGCACTGTATAAGGCATTTTTAGGTGCCGGAGTCAATCTTCCAAAGCATAAGAAGATGATCATTTCCGTAAAGGATTCCGATAAGCTGGAGGCCGTTGGTGTAGCAAAGCGTTTCAAGGCGCTTGGTTATGAAATCTTTGCAACAAGAAATACCTCCCGTGTATTAAATGAGAACGGGGTACTGGCGATTCCGGTCAACCGCATCAATGAGGAGGCACCGACTCTGATGGATCTGCTTCTGGAGCATCAGATCGATCTGGTTATTGATACACCGACCCACGGCGACAAGATGAAAGATGGTTTCCTGATCCGCCGTACCGCCATTGAGACAGGTGTCAATGTATTAACTTCTCTGGACACCGCCAATGCACTTCTCACCAGCCTGGAGAATGCAGATAAGCAGCATCTTTCTATTGTGGATGTGGCAACGATCTCTAAGAGTGGTTCTTATGCGCAGTAGAAAATAAAAGAGTAATAAGATAAAAACTAACAGGAAGCATATCCGTTTCAGGGATGTGCTTCCTGTTTTTATGATTGGCAGAAAATAATTAAATTTGATTAATCCGCTGTGATCAGAGTACCGGTCTTTCCCGTAACGCCGTCTAAAGCTGTATCCAGATCGGTAATTACGGACTTGTGGGCAGGAGAGGAGGATGCGAAGGAAACAGCAGCTTCAATCTTAGGAAGCATAGCACCTGTGGTAAACTGGCCATCCTCGATATATTTGGTGGCTTCCTCAACCGACAGATGATCTAACGGTGTTTCCTGTGGCGTGTTGAAGTTTAATGCAACCTTTTCTACGCCGGTGAGCAGAAGCAGCATATCTGCCTGAATTCCCTCTGCGAGGCAGGCACTGGTCAGATCCTTCTCAATGACTGCACTGGCACCCTTCAGACGGGTCCCCTGCTGCAGAACCGGAATTCCGCCGCCACCGCAGGCAATGACAACCTGATCGGCGTCCAGAAGAGCTTTGATGGCATCCAGTTCGTAAATCTCCATTGGACGAGGAGCAGCAATAATACGGCGATAGCCCTTGTCTCCATCCTTAATGACATGGTTGTTTTTCTTTTGCTCGGCTTTTGCCTCTTCCTCTGTCATATAACGTCCGATAACTTTGGAAGGCTGGCTGAATGCAGCGTCAAACGGATCGACGCGAACCTGTGTGATCAAGGTGGTGACAGGCTTGTAGATACCGCGGTTTAAAAGCTCTGTACGGAGCTCGTTCTGCAGATCGTAGCCGATATAACCCTGGCTCATGGCACTGCAGATGGACATTGGTGCAACTGTGTTGTCCGGTTCCAGAAGAGAATATTCTGTCATGGCAGCGTGGATCATACCAACCTGTGGTCCGTTACTGTGTGTGATCACAACCTGATATTTGGCTTCGATCAGATCAGCGATTGCAGCAGCCGCTTTTTTTACGGCAGCCTTCTGTTCCGGAAAAGTGCTGCCGAGGGCATTGTGACCCAGAGCAACAACGATTTTTTTATTATTCATGTTGGATACCTCCGTAAGTATTATTTGATAACTCCAAAATTCAGATGCTTTTCATCTAATGATAAACAGATATATGTACGAACCAAAACATCTGCATTGATAACTTTAAGTATACCATAAACAAAACTATAACACAAGAAAAGAGACGATTGCCATACGGTCAACCGTCCCTTCTCTGATTCATTTATAAATTGGGAATATTATAATATGAAAGCAAGTTTATTCTTGTGTAGGTAAAGTGAGGAGTTTATACCTCAAACAGCAGATCGCCGTAGGTAGGTACCGGCCAGAATGTCTTGTCAACGATCATTTCCAGCTCATCGATCGGAGCACGGAGTGTCTCCATATCAGCAAATACAACCTTACGGAAGAACAACGCCTGTTCTTTGCCTTCTTCCTTGGTGTCTGCCTCAGCAACAGCAGCCTCAAGGGTAGTCAGTGCCTTCTGTGCAGAAGCCAGAAGAGAAGATGTTTTTGTTAAGAGCTCTGTCTGGACAGATACATCAGCAGTTGGGCATGCAGCCTGAACCTTTGTGATAGAATCTGCAAGGCTTGTGGTGTATTTAATAATAGATGGGATAAACTGCTTGCCGGCCATGTCAATCATTGTCTTTGCCTCAATGTTGATAGTCTTAGAGTAGTTCTCATAGTTGATCTCAACACGGGACTCAAGTTCCGCTTTTGTCATAACATTCTGTCTTTCGAAAAGCTTTACGCTCTTCTCGGATGCAAGATAAGGAATTGCCTCAACCATAGACTTGATGTTTGGAAGACCACGCTTCTCTGCTTCCTCAACCCACTCATCAGAATATCCATCACCATTGAAGATAATCCTCTGGTGCTCTGTTACAGTCTTCTTGATCAGGGCGTCAACAGCAGTATCGAAATCCTCTGCCTGCTCCAGTTCGTCAGCAAAATCCTGAAGAACATCCGCAACCATAGCATTTAATGTAAAGTTTGGTCCGGCGATGGACATAGAAGAACCAAGCATACGGAACTCAAACTTATTACCGGTGAAAGCAAACGGTGATGTACGGTTTCTGTCGGTAGCATCCTTCTTCAATACCGGAAGTACATGTACACCGGTATCCAGCTTCTCACCCTGAATTGAGGAAGAAACATCACCTCTGACAATCTGCTCAATGATATCCTCTAACTGCTCGCCGAGGAAGATGGAGATAATAGCAGGCGGTGCCTCGTTTGCACCAAGTCTGTGGTCATTTCCCGGACTGGAAGCGGACAGACGAAGAAGCTCTGCATTATCATCAACTGCCTTGATTACAGCGGCAAGTGTCAGAAGGAACAGTTTGTTTTCATGTGGCTTTTTACCGGGATCCAGAAGGTTGATACCGGTATCGGTTACGATAGACCAGTTATCATGCTTACCGGAACCGTTTACACCGGCGAATGGCTTCTCGTGAAGGAGGCACTCCAGGTTATGTCTCTTGGCAACCTTCTTCATAATCTCCATAACCAGCTGGTTATGATCCGTAGAGATATTAGCGGTTGTAAAGATCGGAGCCATCTCATGCTGGGCAGGCGCAACCTCGTTATGCTGCGTCTTAGAGAGAATACCGAGCTTCCAAAGTTCAATGTTAAGGTCTTTCATAAAGGAAGCAATACGCTCTTTGATGGTGCCAAAGTAATGATCATCTAATTCCTGACCCTTTGGTGCCGGTGCGCCAAAAAGAGTACGACCGGTAAAGATCAGATCCTTACGCTGTAAATATTTGTCACGGTCAACCAGAAAATATTCCTGCTCAGGTCCTACGGAGCAGGAAACCTTTTTGACATCGTCATATCCAAAAAGCTTTACAATACGGACAGCCTGTTTGCTGAGGGCTTCCATAGAACGAAGGAGAGGAGTTTTCTTATCCAGCGCCTCACCTGTGTATGAACAAAATGCAGTAGGGATGCAGAGTGTAACTCCGGCAGCATCCTCACGCAGAAATGCAGGAGATGTACAATCCCATGCTGTATATCCTCTTGCCTCAAAGGTAGCACGAAGACCACCGGAAGGGAAAGAAGATGCATCCGGCTCCCCCTTGATCAACTCCTTACCGGAGAATTCCAGAACCGGTTTGCTGTCAGATGCAGGACTTAAGAAAGAATCATGCTTTTCTGCAGTAATACCTGTCATCGGCTGGAACCAGTGGGTATAATGAGTAGCGCCGTGCTCCAGTGCCCATTCCTTCATGGCGTGTGCCACAACATTTGCGATATCCTGATTCAGGTCTTCGCCGTTCTCCAGGGTTTTCTTCCATGATTTGTAAACATCCTTAGGCAGCTTTTCTTTCATTACCTCATCGTTGAACACGTCTTTTCCGAAAACCTGTTCAATTACGTTTTGTTCCATAATTCCTACCATCCTTTCATCGTCAACTGACTGTTTATTTTATGAGGCGGTCTTCCTTGTGCCAGTCCCTGATGTCCATGACCGTCTCATGAGAGTCGGGCGAAACAGAAGCTTATGTCAGTCTGATTAGTAAAAAAGGGCGCACTCATTACAAGTAATGAGAACACCCTTGTTCCGTTCGTTATCCAACTGTTAGGTACTATAACATACTTTTATTTGTTTGAAAACCCCTTTTTTTATTTTTTTTAAATTATTGACAAAATCTCCCAATAGGTATACGCTAAGAAACGCTGTCTTTATGGGCGGTATTTCTAATATTAAGTATATTTTTAGAACAAAAGAGAAAGAGGTGTTTTGTTGTGAAATATTTGCGACAGTTTTCTATTATTCTGCTGATCTCCCTGATTGGGGAAGTGTTACATAACCTGATCCCATTGCCGGTTCCGGCAAGCATTTATGGCCTGGCAATCCTATTTACGGCTTTGGCCGGTGGAATTCTGTCTCTGGATAAGGTGAAGGAGACGGGATACTTCTTAATAGAAGTAATGCCACTGATGTTTATTCCGGCAGCTGTGGGTTTGTTAGGAGCGTATCATGTACTGATGCCGATACTGCTTCCTTATGCGGTGATCACTTTGCTGAGCACGCTGCTGGTAATGTTCGTGGCAGGCAGGGTCACACAGTTTATGACAGAGGAGGATGTGCAGAATGAGTGAGTTTATGCAGAATTCCGTGTTTTGGGGTGTTGCTTTGAGCTTTGTGGCATATGGTATCGGTATGCTGCTGCAGAAGAAATTCCGGCTGGCCATTTTTAATCCTCTTTTGATCTCCGTGATCCTGATCATGCTCTTTTTAAATATCTCCAAGACAGATTATAAGGTTTATCAGGAGGGAGCGGATGTGATCAGTTATTTCCTGACACCGGCGACAGTCTGTCTGGCTATTCCTCTTTACGAGCAGATGGAGCTGTTAAAGAAGAATTTTAAGGCAATCATGGTCGGAATCTTATCCGGTGTTTTGACAAGTCTTGTCAGTGTTCTTGCTATGTCTGTCTTTTTCGGACTGAACCATAAGGAATATACGACACTCCTGCCAAAGTCCATTACCACTGCTATTGGAATGGGTGTTTCCGAGGAATTAGGCGGTTATGTGACACTGACTGTGGCAATCATTATTATAACGGGCATTCTGGGAAGTATTCTGGCGGAAGCTGCATGCAAAGTTTTTCATATTACAGAACCGATCGCTAAGGGAGTCGCTATCGGCACGGCTTCTCATGCCATTGGTACCTCAAAAGCAATGGAAATGGGCGAAACAGAGGGGGCAATCTCCGGCTTATCCATTGCAGTGGCAGGGCTGTTGACGGTAGCCGGGGCGTCGATCTTTGCATGCTTTTTGTAATAAACGGTATATGATGGTGCCGGGACAGAAACAGGGAATCTTCTCCGGACGGCTATTGCTTTTTGCAAGGGAATCGTTTATCATTAAACAGAGTGTGTTTTATCGTAAGATTATGAGAATATTCTATCTGCAGCGGCTGTCTGCGGATGTTTAGAAAGGCATGGACATTTCTATGGAGAAGAAGCAGAAGGACGATGTGTTAGAAACGGAGATTGAGGAGATCTTTCATCCGGATTTTATTGAAAAAAAGCTAAAAAGTAAAAAAAGATTTCGGGGATTACTGGGTCATTGGTTTGGCCTGCTTTTAGTGATCATCATATCGATCATCATTTTTTACTGCTTGACGAATCTTTCCTATATATGGAAGGCGGCAGCAGCATTGGTGAAGCTTTTGATGCCTGTGATTTATGGACTTGTGATCGCATATCTGCTAAATCCGCTGATGGTATTTTACAGCAACTGCTTTTATAAACTCTTCGGACGCAAGATCCCGGAGGAGGATGAGCGGAGACAGCGGCGCTACCGGAAGTTTACCAAGGCTGTCAGCATTGTCTTGGCGATGATCACCGGTTTTCTGATCATTACCGTACTTTTGTGGCTGTTGATACCACAGGTGGTCAACAGCATTGTTACGTTGGTGAACACTCTGCCGGATCAGGCACAGGATTATTATCATAAGGTAAGCAAGTGGGTCATGGATAACCCCTATCTGGCCAATCAGTTTCAGGATGCCCTGCTTCATGTGACGGATAGTCTGGATGAATGGATTCAAAAGGATCTGTTTCCTTGGCTGCAGACAGGGCTTTTACCAAATGTAAACTCTTTGGCCTCCATGTTTGCCAGTGGTGTATTCAGTGTGCTGGGAGTATTATATAATCTGATGATCGGCTGTATTGTGGCAGTTTATCTGCTGCTTGGCAAGGATAGATTTCTGGCTCAGGCAAAAAAGCTGATCTATGCGGTCTTTGGCAAGAAACAGGCAGATGTAATCCTTCATTACGGACGCATGACAAACGATACATTTAGCGGATTCATCGTTGGTAAGATCGTGGATTCTGCGATCATTGGCGTATTGTGTTTTATTGTGATGTGGATTCTGAAGCTTCCATACCCGCTGTTGATCAGCGTGATCGTTGGTGTGACTAATGTGATCCCTGTATTTGGTCCGTATATTGGAGCAGTGCCAAGTGCACTTCTGATCCTTTTGGTCAATCCGGTCCAGTGTGTTTATTTTGTTATCTTTATTATTATCCTCCAGCAGTTGGATGGTAATGTAATAGGACCGGCAATTTTGGGAGAATCAACGGGTCTGACGGCATTCTGGGTGCTGTTTGCCATCCTGCTGTTTGGAGGGCTGTGGGGCATTGCAGGTATGATCGTCGGTGTGCCGTTATTTGCGATGATCTACCGGCTGTTAAAGGATTATCTGGAGCTGCGTCTGTATCATAAAAGCCTTAGTATGGAGACGGATATGTATAAGGATCTGAAGAGGATCCGGACAGATGTGAATGGAGATAAGCATTACGTTTTATATACAAAGCAGGAAAAGAGAAATGCTAACCTGCGCCGGGATGCAGAAAATAAGATTTCTCTATTGCAGCTTCTGACACAGAAACCCATTGAAGCACCGGCGGCAGAAGGTAAGACTATGACCGGAGATTCGGAAAGCGGGGAAGAGCCGGATCGGAAGGCGGAGGAGCAATTTTCGAACGGGGAACTGTCGGAAATGGATAAGACAGAAAAACAGGCAGAGAATTCTGAAACAGGCAAGTAGACGAAATGATATAAAAAGGAGAAAGTAGGATTATCATGATTAAAAGTATGACGGGTTTTGGCCGGAGTGAGACCATTACGGAGGAGTATAAAATATCAGTAGAGATGAAAGCGGTCAATCACAGATATTGTGATATTGGGATCAAGATGCCCAAGAAATTTAACGCCTTTGAAAATGTCGTGCGTTCGACAGTAAAGGAGTTTGCGGCCAGAGGAAAGATCGACATTTATATTTCCTATGAGGATTATGCCGGAAAGAAAACAAAGGTAGATTACCATGATACAGTGGCACAGGGATATATGGACGCCATTGAAAAGGCCGCTCAGACCTTTGGACTGGAAAAGGGAATTACTGCGGCGTCATTGATCCGGATGCCGGATGTCATTGCTCTGGACGAAGCTGAGGATGATGAGGAAACGTTACTCCCTGTACTGGAGCAGACATTGCGTCAGGCGGCGGCTCATTTCGTGGAAGCGAGAGAGAAGGAAGGGGAGCATCTGTTTCTTGATCTGAATGAAAAGCTGGATGGCATTGAAAAGATGGTATGTGACGTGGAAAAACGTTCTCCGGAGATGATGGAAGAATACCGCAGCAGGATCACCGAAAAGGTGGAGGAGCTTCTGGGAGATAAAAATATTGATGAACGTGTGCTTGCCACAGAGCTGACTATTTATGCTGATAAGGTCTGCGTGGATGAGGAGACAGTACGTCTGCACAGCCATATCAAGAATATGAGAGATACTTTAAAATTGGGAGACAATATTGGACGGAAGTTGGATTTTATCGCACAGGAGATGAACCGGGAGTCAAACACCATACTCTCCAAGGCAAATGACAGGGCATTATCCAATATTGCGATCGATCTCAAGACAGAGATCGAGAAGGTCAGAGAGCAGATTCAGAATATAGAATAACAGAGCAGACAGGAAGGGACATTATTATGCTGGTTAATGTCGGTTATGGAAATGTGGTCAATATGAATAAGGTCATTGGCATTGTACGGGCCGATGCGGCACCGATCAAGCGTATGATACAAAATGCGAAGGATGCCGGACTGGCAGTGGATGCCACATGCGGGCGGAAGACCAAATGTATTCTGGTAATGGACAGCGGGCATCTGGTGCTGTCAGCACTTTTGCCGGAAACCATCGAGAGCAGAGTTCATTCGCCGCAGGAAGGGGAACTGCGGAATATGGAAATGGAGGAATAAAAATGTCAGATAAAGGAGTTCTTACTGTAATTTCAGGATTTTCAGGAGCCGGAAAGGGAACCGTTGTAAAACAGCTTCTGGATAAATATGACTATGGTTTATCAATCTCAGCAACAACCCGTTCTCCGAGAGAGGGGGAGCAGGATGGCAGAGAATATTTCTTTAAGACGAAGGAAGAATTTGAGCAGATGATCGCAGAGCATCAGCTGATCGAATATGCCCGGTATGTGGGAAATTATTACGGGACACCCAAGGAATATGTGGTACAGCAGTTAGAGCAGGGAAAGGATGTGATCCTTGAGATTGAAATGCAGGGAGCCCTTCATGTAAGGGAGATCCTGCCGGAGGTAAACCTGATCTTTCTGACGCCGCCATCGGTGGACGTGTTAGAGCAGAGACTCCGTGGCAGAGGAACTGAGACAGAAGAAGTAATCCGTGACCGCATGGCACGGGCCAAGGAAGAGTGCAGCTATATGGAGAAATATGATTATATCGTAGTGAATGACGATCTGGATGAGTGTGTGGAAAATGTACATAGCCTGATTCGTTCTCTCCATTACAAAAGAGAACAGCAGGAGAAATTTATCAAAAAAATAAAACAGGAGTTTGAAAAAAGATAGTTGATAAATTTATCTTTTTGCGATATTCTATAAGCTAGATTAAATTTTGAAAGGGGAATATTATGTTACATCCATCTTATACAGACTTAATGAAATTAGTAAACAGCGAGGTAGAGACCGGAGAGGCACCTGTAGTAAACAGCCGTTATTCTATCGTTTTGGCAACTTCCAAAAGAGCACGTCAGCTTATTGACGGGGTACAGCCTTTAGTAAAATCAAAATGTCCAAAGCCATTGTCTACTGCGATTGAGGAGCTTAGCAATTCCAAGATCCATATTCTCAGTGAGGAGGAGGCTGCTGAGATCGAGGCAAGAAAGGCAAAAGAAGCTCAGGAGAGAGCAGAGGAAGCGGAATCTATCATTTCTTTCTCTGAGGAAGATGAGTAGAGGAAAAACTTCGGGAAAAGATCAGATCGTATAAATCAGAGGCGGAGGAGCTTGTTGTGATGATGGAAGAAAACCAGGATCAGACAAAGGAAATCCAGCAGGAGAAAGAATGTCCTGCAGAGGAAAATATATCAGAAAATGAACCGGACAAGAAGCCGACCAGGCTTCAAAAGATAAAAAGTGCATTGATCGAGCTGATCGTTTATGTAGCGATCATCGTGGTCTGTGTTATGGTAGTACCGCGCTATGTGATACAGAGAACGATTGTTGACGGGACTTCAATGGAGTCTACCCTGCAGGACGAGGATAATCTGCTGGTAGACAAGTTGTCCTACCGATTTTCAGACCCCAAAAGATTTGATATTATTGTATTTTATCCGTATGGCAGAGAAAACGAGGATTATTATATTAAGCGTGTAATCGGTCTGCCGGGAGAGACGATCCAGATTGTGGGGAATACGATTTATATTGACGGCAAGGTTCTGAAGGAAAATTATGGCAAGGATCCTATGACGGAGTCCGGTATTGCCTCAGAGCCACTGAAGCTTGGCAAGGATGAGTATTTTGTGCTGGGGGATAACCGGGAGGTCAGCGAAGATAGCCGTTATGAGGAAGTAGGACCTGTATCCAGAGATAAAATCGAAGGCAAGGCCGTGTTACGAATATATCCGTTTAATAAGTTTGGCACCATTAAGGGCAATGGTCAAAAGGCAGAAGCAGCAGAACGCCAGAAAGTAGTTGCGATTGATGCCGGGCATCAGTCCCGTGGTGACAGCTCCACAGAGCCGATGGGTCCGGGTTCGTCTACCCGGAAGGCAAAGGTGGCGGGGGGAGCGACAGGTGTCGCATCTCATGTGCCGGAATATAAATTAAACCTTATCGTAGCCAAAAAGCTTCAAAAGGAGCTGAAATCCAGAGGTTATAAGGTTATTATGATCCGCAGTAAAAATGATGTAAATATCAGTAATAAACAGCGTGCGCAGATTGCCAACAAAAGCGGTGCGGATATTTATATCAGGATCCATGGGGACAGTTCAGCTTCTTCTTCGGTAAGGGGAGCTTCGGCGTTATATCCTTCCACCCAAAACCGTTATGTAGGAAAGCTGAGTGCAAAGTCAAAAAAATTGTCCCAGTATATTCTGAAAAATTACTGCAAAAAAACAGGAATCCGTAACAGAGGGCTCTCTCTGAGAGATGATCTTACCGGTACAAACTGGAGTAAAATACCGGTGACATTGATCGAGATGGGATTTTTAAGTAATGCATCGGAGGATCGTTATATGCAGAAAAAAGAGACCAGAAATAAGATGGCGGTCGGTATGGCCGATGGAATTGATCAATATTTTGGTCGTTAGAAACCCAGAAAACATGCGGCTTTCTGACAGATTTACAAATTTTTTTGGAAAAATTTAAAAAAATGCTTGCAATTTGTCAGAAAGTAGTGTAATATATCAACTGCTGACGCGGTAAAGCGCAGCAGAGAAAATGGTCTGTTGGTCAAGCGGCTAAGACGTCGCCCTCTCACGGCGAAAACAGGGGTTCGATTCCCCTACAGACTGCTAACTGTTATTTATAACAGCCCAACCCGAGGAAAGAACCTATTCATTGATTGTGGATAGGTTCTTTCCTATCATTAAGGAAAATAAAGGGCAGGCATCATAGCAGATTAAGGTACCTGCTCTCAGGATCAGGTAAAGTGGAAAGAAGAAAAGAAGGTTTTCATGCATATGACATTATCCCGGAATCAGTTAAAATGGATCGCCATATGGAGCATGGTGATTGATCATATAGGTTATCTTTTTGTACCGCAAAGTACAATGTCCGTGTTGTATCATATTATGCGGGGGATTGGCAGACTTTCGTTTCCTCTGATCTGTTTTCTGCTGGTGCAGGGTTTTATTTATACTCACAGCCGGGGAAAGTATCTGGCACGACTCTGGTGCTTCGCGGTGATTTCTGAGATTCCTTATGATCTGGTGTTTTCCGGGAAGATGGTTGCCCGGAGTGACCAAAATGTGTTTTTTACGCTGGGAATCGGGCTTGCGGTACTCTGGGGTATAGCAGAGGCTGAGAAGCGCATTGTGGGAGTGAACAGGTGTGCAGCAGATCTGCTGATCGTATTTGGCGGGCTTGGAACAGCGGTGCTGCTTCAATGTGATTATTCTATGTGGGGGATATTGATGATCACGGCGGTTTATGTGTGCCGGTACGATTTTAGGACACTTCTGTGGTTGTTTCCGGTGATATGCCTGTGTCAGGGCTGGATGGAGCTTATAGCTGCACTGGCACTGGCTCCGGTTAGGCTGTATTCAGCAGAGAGGAATCAGGGGGCAACAAGGATGCCCAGAGGTTTCTTTTATTGGTTTTATCCGATCCATCTGCTGGTGCTTTGGGGAATATACAAATGGATTTGCCCGGCTTGAAATGAATGGGATTGTTTAGGAAAATTTTAAATTACAAAAAACTTCAAAAAAGTCAGGAAAAACAGTTGACAGAATGAAGGTGGAATGCTAAGATATTCAAGTGTGCCGCTCAACGAGGTTTTGTGAAATGCCGGAAATGTTTCCGGATACCATAGTTGGCGAGTAATGATAAGGAGGTGCAAAGATGTACGCAATTATTGCAACAGGTGGAAAGCAGTACAAAGTAGCCGAGGGTGATATCATTAACGTAGAGAAGCTTGCAGCAGAGGCTGGCGAGACAGTTACATTTGATAGCGTTTTGGCTGTAAACGACGGAGCTATGAAGGCAGGTGCTGACGTAGCAAATGCAAGTGTTTCTGCAACAGTTGTTAAGGAAGGCAAAGCAAAGAAAGTTATCGTTTACAGATATAAGAGAAAAACCGGATATCATAAGAAAAACGGTCACAGACAGGCTTATACACAGGTTAAGATCGACAAGATCAACGCTTAATCCAGTCTGATGACGGATAAAGATTCTGTGAGATTCACAGAAGGGTGACAGTATGATAGATGTTAAGATATTTCAGACTCCCTCCGGGGAGTATACAGGATTTCAGATGTCGGGTCATGCCGGATATGCTGAGTACGGTCAGGACATTGTATGTGCTGCTGTATCCGCTCTTGTGATCAATGCGATCAATTCCATTGATCAGTATACGGAGGATGCTTTTGAAAATTCCGTTGATCCGGATAGTGGTTCTGTATTTTTTCAGATTACGGACAGACCGGTCAGTACATCATCACAGCTGTTATTGAAATCACTTGTTCTGGGTCTGAACGGGATTCAGGATGAGTATGGAAAGAAACACATTAAAATTCGATTAGAAAAACAGGAGGGATAGAACCATGTTAAAGATGAACCTTCAGTTGTTTGCTCATAAAAAGGGAATGGGTTCTACTAAGAACGGTAGAGATTCCGAGTCCAAGAGATTAGGAGCAAAGAGAGCCGATGGACAGTTCGTACTTGCTGGTAACATTTTATACAGACAGCGTGGTACAAAGATTCATCCAGGTGTAAATGTTGGACGTGGCGGAGATGATACTCTGTTTGCACTTGTAGACGGTGTTGTTCGTTACGAGAGAAAAGGTAGAGACAAAAAGCAGGCTTCCGTATATCCGGTAGAAGCTAAATAAGACTTTTTGACCGGGAAATCCGGTTACCGATAAGGGGTTGCCAGTGGCAGCCCCTATTTCTTACTTATAAGAACTTCTCGTTTTAGAAAAGGAGGATATGATGTTTGCAGATAGTGCGAAAATAACAATACGATCCGGAAAAGGCGGAGACGGTCATGTGAGTTTCCGAAGAGAACTGTATGTAGCAGCAGGTGGTCCGGACGGTGGAGACGGTGGCCGGGGTGGCGATTTGATCTTTGAGGTAGATCCCCGTGTCAATACACTGAATGACTTTCGTCATATCCGGAAATATTTTGCCGGGGATGGCGAGCCGGGCGGCAAGAGACGATGTCATGGAGCTGATGGCGAGGATATGGTGGTTCATGTGCCGGAAGGAACAGTTGTGAGGGAGGCTGAGACCGGAAAGGTCATTATTGATATGTCTCACGAGCATAAGAGAGAGGTGGTCCTGAAGGGCGGCAGAGGCGGAAAGGGAAATATGAACTATGCTACGCCGACGATGCAGGTACCGAAATATGCCCAGCCGGGAAAGCCGGGCAGAGAGCTTGAGGTTATTCTGGAGTTAAAGACCATTGCGGATGTGGGACTTATTGGTTTTCCAAATGTCGGGAAATCCACTTTTCTGTCAAGGGTCAGCAATGCAAAGCCAAAGATTGCTAATTACCATTTCACAACACTAAGCCCGATCCTTGGTGTAGTTGATCTGGAGGGAACGGATGGATTTGTGATCGCAGATATTCCGGGACTGATTGAAGGAGCTTCCGAGGGAGTGGGACTGGGACACGAGTTCCTGCGTCATATTGAGAGAACAAAGCTTTTTATTCATATGGTGGATGCAGCGTCTACTGAGGGAAGGGATCCTTTAAATGATATTCTGATCATCAATAAAGAGCTGGAAAACTACAGCCCGGAGCTGATCAAACGTCCACAGGTGATCGCAGCCAATAAGACCGACGTTTTTTATGGAACCGAGGAGGATACCGTGATCACGCTCCTGAAGGAGGAGTTTGAACCGAAAGGCATTCCGGTATTTCCAATCTCAGCAGTCAGCGGTAAGGGTGTCAAGGAGCTTCTTTATTATGTGAAACAGCAGCTTGACCAGCTGGATCAGGAACCGGTTGTGTTCGAACAGGAATATGATCTGGAGCAGGAGACCTTTAAGGATGAACCATATACTGTGGAGTATGATGAGAAAGAAGGCATGTATGTGGTTGAGGGACCACGGATTGAGAGAATGCTTGGTTATACCAATCTTGATTCCGAAAAAGGCTTTGAATTCTTTCAGAAGTTCCTGCGGACAAGCGGTATTGTAGATGAACTGGAGAAGCTTGGCATAGAGGAGGGCGATACGGTGCGGATGTATGGTCTTCAATTTGATTATTTGAGGTGACAGGGTGAAAGAAATCCTTTTAGAGCTTGGTATCTGCCTTGCAGCGGCGGCTTTTCTGATGATCTATCACGAATGTGTGCGTCTGTTTGTCTATATGTTTTGCCAGAAATCGGTAAAATGCTTTCGGACAGCACCATGGAAGGTCTGGCGGTATATTGATCCCGTTGGACTGATCTTGTCTCTGACCAGTATGGTCCCGATATCCAAACCGTATTTTTTTCGTGTCAGGGACCGCCGTACCAATCTTTGTCTGGGAATGGCGGGGATTGTCTCATTGGTCGTTGTTCTGGCAGGAAGCGTTGCTGTTTTGCGGCTTGGATATGGTGGGATAGACGGACTGGATCATCTGGTACTGCCTCATTGGTGGAATGCGATTGTCCCAATTTTGGTACAGTATCTTGCACTGCTCAGTGCCGGGATGCTGGCAGCCAATTTATTTCCGATTTCCACCTTTGATATGGGGATGATCGTTGCAGGGGTATCTCCGGCAGCTTATCTGGGAATGATCAAGGCGGATGGAACCGTGAAATTGATTTTTGTTCTGGTTGTTTTATTGGATATGATCCATTATGGAGCCTCCCGGCTGATCGTTCTGTTTTTGTAGGATATTTCACACGGCAGCTTTGCGACAGCGGACGAAAGGCTGCAAGGTGAGAAAGGAATGTAGAATTAGTATGAGTTTATCAGTAAAGCTGGAAGCGTTTGACGGACCGTTAGATCTGCTGCTTCATCTGATCGAGAAAAATAAGATTGATATTTTTGATATTCCGATTGTGGAGATCACAGAGCAGTATATGGATTACGTTTCGAACATGGAAACGAAGGACATGGACGTTATGAGCGATTTTCTTGTTATGGCGGCGACTTTGCTTAAGATCAAGTCGAAAATGCTTCTCCCGGCACCACCGGCAGAGGAGGGCGAGGAAGAAGATCCGAGAGCTGAGCTGGTAGAACGTCTATTGCAGTATAAATTGTATAAGTATGCTTCCTATGAGCTGAAGGACCGGCAGTTAGATGCCTCTCATATGATATTCAAAAAGCCGACAATACCAAAGGAAATCGCAGAGTATCAGGAGGAAGTAGATGTGGAAGCACTTCTTTCCGATGTGACGTTATCAAAGCTGCAGCTTATCTTCCAGGACATTATGAAAAAACAGGTGGACAAGATCGATCCGATCCGAAGTAAGTTTGGAAATATTGAGAAGGAAAAGATCAGTCTCACGGACCGGATGCTGCATATTGAGGAATACGCTATGGCTCACGGCCGATTTACATTCCGTGGAATGTTAGAGGGGCAGCACAGTAAGCTGATGCTGATCGTAACCTTCCTGGGAATTTTGGAGCTGATGAAGGTGGGCAAGTTAAAAATAGAACAGGAAAATATTTTTGATGATATTCTGATTACATATGTACCGGGTGTGAAGGATGTAGAAGTTGTGCCATCCAGTGGTGTGTGAGAAATAAATTTTCGCACGGCAGGCTTTATGTTTGGAATTTCAAGTTTGCGGGTTGAGAAAGGAATGTAGGATTCGTATGGATAAGGAAATGAAAATAGCAGATTTAGAAGCGGTGATCGAGGCGATTCTGTTTACCATGGGAGAGGCCGTGGAACTGGAGCGTATCGCAGCGGCAACGGAGCAGGATGAGGATACCTGCCGCCATGTGATCCGGAATATGATGGACCGCTACGCCGGAGATGACAGAGGGATACAGATCATCGAGCTGGACGGTGCCTTTCAGATGTGTACCAAATCCTCCATGTATGAGTATCTGGTCAAGATCGCCCATGTGCCGAAGAAGCATGTGTTGACCGATGTGCTTCTGGAGACCTTATCTATCATAGCTTATAAGCAGCCGATCACGAAGCTGGAGGTAGAGCATATCCGTGGCGTAAAGAGTGACCATGTGATCAACAAGCTGGTGGAATACAAGCTGATCTGCGAGGTGGGCCGCCTGGATGCACCGGGACGCCCGATCCTGTTTGCCACAACGGAGGAGTTTTTGCGCAACTTTGGTATTGAATCCCTGGAGGATCTGCCGGTGGTTAATCCGGAAAAGGTGGAAGACTTTAAGCTGGAGGCTGAGGAAGAGATTCAGCTGGAGTTAGATATTGAGTTAGACCACAAAGAAAATGAGAAAAAGCCATCAGAAGTTGACGAAAATTCTGTGAATGGATGAAAATAGAAAAAATCAGACGAACCTGTTTACAAACACATTTCAATGTGTTATTCTAAATAAGTTGTGATTACCGTCACTCGGATTTCGGAGACTCCAACCGGTTCTTAGTGACAGGCATATATTAAATTATAGGAGGAAAAACAATGATTAGCAAAGAGCAGAAAGCAGAAATCGTAAAAGAGTATGGACGTACACCAGAGGATACAGGATCTCCAGAGGTACAGGTAGCAATCCTTACATTCCGTATCCGTGAGCTCACAGAGCATCTGAAGGAGAACAAGAAAGACCACCATTCAAGACGTGGTATGCTGAAGATGATCGGTCAGAGACGTAACCTTCTTGAGTACCTTAAGAAGAAAGATCTCGACGCTTACCGTGAACTGATCGAGAAGCTTGGTCTTAGAAAATAATTTTACACAATGAGGGATGAGGCACCTGCAAGGGTGCCTTGTTTTGCTAAGCCCCACAGGGCAAAAGGAAAGGAGATAATCATGGCATACAAAACATATTCCATGGAGCTTGCCGGAAGAACTCTGTCTATCGACATCGGACGAGTTGCAAAGCAGGCGAATGGTGCTGCCTTGATGCATTACGGAGACACAACGGTTCTTTGTACTGCCACAGCATCAGAGAAGCCACGGGAGGGAATTGACTTCTTCCCTCTGTCAGTAGAGTTTGAAGAAAAAATGTACTCTGTCGGAAAGATTCCGGGAGGTTTTAATAAGCGTGAGGGAAAGGCATCCGAGAATGCAGTTCTGACAGCGCGTGTTATTGACCGTCCAATGCGTCCTTTGTTCCCAAAGGATTACAGAAATGACTGTTCTCTGAACAACCTGGTTCTTTCTGTTGATCCGGAGTGCCGTCCGGAGCTTGTTGCTATGATCGGTTCTGCTGTTGCAACAAGTATTTCAGATATTCCGTTCTACGGACCATGCGCTACCACACAGATGGGTATGGTAGACGGCGAGTTCATTGTAAACCCAAGCCAGGAGGTATGGGACAATGGTGATCTTCGTCTGACGGTTGCTTCCACTGCAGAGAAGGTTATTATGATCGAGGCCGGAGCCAATGAGATTCCGGAGGACAAGATGATCGAGGCAATTTACAAGTGTCATGACGTTAACCAGACCATCATTGCACTGATCAATCAGATGGTAGAAGAGATTGGTAAGCCAAAGCACGAGTATACAAGCTGTGCAATTCCGGAGGAGATGTTCGAGGAGATCAAAAAGATTGTTCCTCCTGCTGAGATGGAAGAGGCTGTATTCTCTGATGATAAGCAGACAAGAGAGGAGAATGTACGTCAGGTAACCGAGAAGTTAGCTGAGGCATTCGCTGAGAAGGAAGACTGGCTGGAGATTCTGGATGAGGCTGTATATCAGTACCAGAAGAAGACAGTCCGCAAGATGATCCTCAAGGATCACAAGCGTCCGGATGGTCGTGAGATCACACAGATCAGACCACTGGCTGCAGAGGTTGACCTGATCCCAAGAGTTCATGGCTCTGCAATGTTTACCCGTGGACAGACTCAGATCTGCAATATTACCACTCTGGCTCCTCTTTCTGAGAAGCAGAGAATTGACGGTCTGGATGCCAACAAGACAGAGAAGAGATATATGCATCATTATAACTTCCCTTCATACTCTGTTGGTGAGACAAAGCCTAGCCGTGGACCGGGACGTCGTGAGATCGGTCATGGTGCTCTGGCAGAGAAGGCATTGCTTCCGGTACTTCCAAGTGAAGAAGAGTTCCCATATGCAATTCGTTCCGTATCTGAGACTTTCGAGTCAAACGGTTCTACATCCATGGCGTCTACATGTGCATCCTGCATGTCATTAATGGCTGCCGGTGTACCGATCAAGAAAATGGTTGCCGGTATTTCCTGTGGTCTTGTAACAGGCGAGACAGACGACGATTTTGTACTGCTTACAGATATTCAGGGACTTGAGGACTTCTTTGGCGATATGGACTTTAAGGTAACCGGTACGGAGGATGGTATTACAGCCATTCAGATGGATATCAAGATCCATGGTCTGACCCGTCCGATCGTAGAGGGCGCCATCGCAAGATGCCGCGAGGCAAGAATGTTCATTATGGACACTTGTATGAAGCCGGCAATCAGCGAGCCTCGTGAGAAGGTTGGCCAGTATGCACCAAAGATCATCCAGATCATGATCGATCCACAGAAGATCGGTGATGTTGTTGGACAGCGTGGTAAGACTATCAACGCTCTGATCGAGAGAACCGGTGTGAAGATCGACATCAACGATGAAGGTCAGGTTTCTATCTGTGGTGAGGATGAGGCAATGATGAATGAGGCAAAGCGTCTCATCGAGATCATTACAACAGACTTCCATCAGGGACAGATCCTGGAGGGTGATGTGGTAAGCATCAAAGAGTTTGGTGCATTTGTCGAGTTTGCTCCTGGCAAAGAGGGAATGGTTCATATCTCTAAGATTGCAAATGAGCGTATCAACCATGTAGAAGATGTTCTGACTCTTGGTGATCATGTAAAGGTTGTTTGTCTTGGCAAGGACAAGATGGGCAGAATGAGCTTTAGTATCAAGGATGTAAAATAATTTATCAATGAATAAATAGCCATAAAAAGGCAGAAAATGATAATGAAATATCATATCATTTTCTGTCTTTTTTTATATAGAGACACAAGGGAGGAAGGAATGGAAGAAAATATCAAAGAATATGGAAATATGATGCTGCAGGATGAAAAAGGGCATAAGATACAGATGATCTCTATCATTGGGGAGATTGAGGGACATGAGTGTTCCTCGAATACGACGAAAACAACGAAATATGAGCATCTGCTGCCGATGCTGGCATCTTTAGACTGTACCAAACAGATAGAAGGGGTGTTGTTTGTGGTTAATACCATTGGAGGAGACGTGTCCTGCGGTCTGGCATTGTCGGAAATGATCGCATCCCTGTCCAAGCCGTCGGTTGCATTGGTGGTGGGGGACAGTCATTCCATTGGTGTTCCTCTTTCCGTGGCAGCGGACTATACGGTGATCGCACCGTCGGCAACGGTAATTATCCATCCGGTGCGTATGAGCGGTCAGGTGCTGGGGGCTCCCCAGACCTATGAATATTTTCAGCTGATCCAGGACCGGATCACGGGATTTATTGCGGATCATTCCGGAATTCCACAGGACAAGCTGGAGAGTATGATGGTAAAACCGGGAATCCTGACCAGGGATCTGGGAACGATCCTGGTGGGAAAGCAGGCGGTAGAGTGCGGGCTGTTTCAGCAGGTGGGAGGAATGCATGATGCGTTAAAAAAGCTGGGAGAGCTGATTGGAGAAGGAACAAAGTAAAGGAGAAAACAGGTCGAAAAAGCATTTATCCCCTATCCGATATTGACAAGACAGGAATCTTTATGTATGATTGAGACGGTGAGTATCACGGGAAGGGTCGCTTTATGAATGGGGCACAGAAAAAAGCAGTATGAAAGATAACAGAAGAAAAGCAATTATCAATGAGGCATTTCAAATTTTTGTAGAGAAGAAAATTGAACCGGTCAGTATGGGAGAGGTTGCAGAGGCGGCGGGAGTAGGACGTGCGACATTATTCCGCTATTATCCGAATAAGCTGGAGTTAGTGATCGCAGTGTGTGCTGCCAAATGGAAAGAGTATCTGGATGCACTGGATGCGAAGCGTCCGCTGGAATCCATTGGAGATATTCCGGCGATCGACCGGTTTACCTTCACGCTGGACAGTTATATCGACATGTACCGGCATCACAAGGATTTATTGCAGTATAATGACAACTTCAACCATTATGTTACCCATGAGGGAGTGAAGGATAAGCAGCTTGAGGAGTTTCATGCATCCCTTTATTCGGTCAATACGAGACTGGAATGGATGTATGAGAAAGCAAAGGAGGATCACACGTTCCGCACGGATATTCCGAGGGAGGAGTTTTTCCGTGTGACAGTGCATACAATGATGACAGCTTGTACGTACTGTGCCAGCGGATTTATCTGGGGATCAGAGGACAACAAGGACTATACTTCGGAGTTACTCAGGATCAAGGAAATGATCTTAAATTATGCAAAAATCACTGAGTGACAGAGAGGGAGTCAAGGTATGTTGTGTGTCAACTAAGGAAATAAGTGTTGCATAACACAATGTACGCCCGGAATCTTCTAAACGAAGATACCGAGAGTACATCGCAAGGAAAAGGAGGAAGATATGAAACAAAGAAAACGAGGAATAAGGCGGATGTTTGCCGGAGCCATGGCGGCTCTTATGATGCTGTCGACGGTGGATGTGAACGGCTGGGGCGTGATGAATGCGAAGGCGGAGGAGTCTGCAGTGGAAAAAGCTCCACAAAACTTATCCATAAAAGATGAGAACGCGGAATTTAGATATATTATTTTGAACGGGGAACTTCAAGATGATGGAGTTTCCGGTAATGCGAATACGTTATACGCGGGAACAAATTGGTATTATGATAGAGAGAAGAATCAGCTTGTACTCCAAAATGCGTCTGTTCAACATATTACTGTTGAAGGTGGTGATCTTACTGTTTTGTTATCCGGGGAAAATACCTTGAGTGGAGAGATTAAGTTTAATGTAGATGGTGGAAGTAATACACTGGAAATAAACGGTGGCAATGATAATGGAAGTCTGATCGGAAAAGGCGAGATTACGGTTGGAACTGGTGATGATTCGACAAATAATTTGAAAATCTCGGGAGCAACAACAGAAACTGTCGATATCGAATGTAATGGTGATTTGACAATAGAGAAAAGTCATATTGTTGCCTGCGTTGATGGATATCAATCAGTACTTTCGGGTAATACAGTAAGTATAAAGGATAGTTATGTTAAAGCTAAGTGTACCGAAGATACGGCGAATCCAATTTCATCACAGAATGGAATTACTATATCAGGCAGTCAGATTCTGGTGGAAACTGGTAAAGCATTTGGAGAAAAATATGTAATACAAAATGTTGATAGTAGCAACTCTGTCATCACAAAGAAGTGGATAGATTCCGATGTAGCTGTAACGAAAACATCTGTATATGGTACAGCCGCTTTAAAAGAAGCTTTAACGATTGCAAGTGGGGAAAGTATTGAATTTGAGAGTGGTGCCAGCATTACCAATCCGGAAAAACTCGCTTTGGCAGATGGCGCGAGTCTTTTTGTAAATGGAGAAGAGCATATACATAACAAAGACGGTGATGTTACATACACTTGGAAAGATGACAAGGAGCATATAAAAAATGTGGCATGCAAGGACTGCCCGATCGGATATGTGACGAAAGAAATGGAACCTCACAGCATCGGCGAGAATGGTTTCTGTGCATGTGATAATGTATGCCAGCCGGCAGTGCTCACCACAAACAAGTATGATATTGACGGTGACAGCACGAAAGACACTGTTTACGAAATCAGCAATGCAGGTCAGCTATACTGGTTTGCAGGACTTGTAAACGGCACTCTTGATGGAGTTAAACAAAACACATCAGCCAATGCAATTCTGACAGCCAACATCACAGCAAATGAAAATCTTCTTGATTCTTTACAATACGATGCAGAGGGCAACGTTTCCAACGGAAGTGATTTTATAAGCTGGACACCGATTGCAGATTGTATGGGAGATATAATAGGGTATTCAGGAACGTTTGACGGAAATAATAAAACCGTAAGTGGTTTATACTTTAATGGTAATTCACCACGTATTGGATTATTCGGAAGTTCAGAAGCTGATGGCAACATAAAAAATGTTGGAGTTGTTGATTCCTATTTCAAGGGGAATGAGTTTGTAGGCGGTGTGTGTGGACGCAATGAAGGCACAATCACAAACTGTTATAATACAGGAAATCTTACCGCTATTGATCCAACTGCTGCTATAGGCGGTATATGTGGAATCAATGACAATGGCGGCACAATCGCAAACTGTTATAACACAGGAACTGTTACTGCTACCGGCTCAACAGCTTCTGTGGGTGGTGTGTGTGGTAGTAGTCTTGCACCAATTTCAAACTGTTATAACATAGGAACTGTTACTGCTACTAGCTCAGGTGCTGATATAAGCAGTATATGTGGATTCAATTTTGGTCCAGTCACAAATTGCTATTACCTCGCAGACACAGAAGATGAAAATGGCAGCAAAACCGCCGCACAATTCGCAAACGGTGAAGTTGATTATCTCCTGTCACAGGGCTGCTCAACCGGAGAAGGTGATAACACTGTGACTTACGATGGCTCCATCTGGGGACAGACCATCGGAACAGACACCTATCCGACTTTAGGTGGAGCTAAAGTTTATAAGAATGCTACTTATAACGGATGTGAGGGCAAACCGGGAGAGCCAGTATCCTATGAATATTCCAATACAGAGAAGAATACCTACGGTGACCATCCGGATGCGGATAACGATGGAAGATGTGATGACTGCGGTCAGTATATTGACGGCATCGGCGCAAAACTCGCCGGTTATTCCTTAAGTCTTACCGGTAATATCGGCGTTAATTTCTATATGGAGTTGTCGAATGACATTGTAAATGATGAATCCGCATATATGAATTTTATCTTGCCAAATGGCACGACATCAAAGGTATATGTAAGTGGAACGCATGAAGACGGTTCGACCGCTACAACCGATACAACGGTAAAGAATGGTGTGACGTATTACGTCTTTACCTGTGAAGTGGCTGCCAAAGAAATGACTTCAGATATCAAGGCACAGATGATTGGTAACAATGGTGAAAAGACGGGAAAAGTGTATACATACACGGTAAAAGAATATGCAGATTATATCCTGTCACATACGTCTGCAGAGGGAAGTAACTATGGCAGTGCAACTGTTCAGCTTGTAAAAGGCATGTTGAATTATGGTGGTGCGGCACAGAAATATTTTGGATATAAGACAGATCAGCTTGCGTCAGATGGCTTGGCTCTGACAGAACCAGTGTTTGATGATACAAGCATTATAAATTTTATAAAAAATGAGGCAAATAAAGCTGTTATTACAAACCATAGTGATCCAGATAAAGTTACGTTTAAATCTGCGTATTTATCCTTGAATTCTACGACAGATCTATGTGTTTCTGTGCAGTTTGCGGAAGATGTGACAGTGCAGGAAGATATGTTTGCAATTTGGCTTGGTAGCACTGAAATATCAAAGGATCAGTACGAGATAACAAAAGTCAATGAAGGGAACTGTTATAAGATCACATTGCATGGAATAAAAGCAAGTCAGTTGCAGAAGCAGTATGAATTTGAAGTGCATTTGTCTGATGCAGAATCTGCAGTACTAACATATGGCGCAACCAGTTATGCGTACACGGTCATGAGCAGTGCATGTGATAATATCAATAATATTGAATCGCTCAGAGAAGTTGTCAAGGCACTTTATGCATATGGCAGCTGTGCACAAGGATATGAATACTACAAAAACAAGAATTAAAGGGAGGTAAACAAGCATGAAAGAAAGATACGAAACACCGGAGATGGAGATTGTAGAATTTGAAACAGAGGATATTATTACGACCAGTGGTGATGACAATGCGCTCCCACCAATGGGCATTGATACTCCATAAAAGGATTATGTTGTAGAATAATGCACTTAAAATGTCAGGCAGACTTGACTGTCTGGCATTTTTTGCATAAGAAACGGAATGTTACGGAAACGGGAGATGCCTTGAATAGCCTTGTTTTCCTTGTGGTTACAGGCGTTGTATGGTAAGCTTACTATAATAGTGTTTATGGCTAAAATGAGCAGAGGTGTAAAGATGAAAAATAAGAGAAAGATATTGCTGGTATCCGGAATTGGAATTGTCATTATGGCAATCGCTATCGGAGTGACGATTGCGGTAAGCCGTCAGGGTACTATGAAGAATAGCCGTCAGGCTACATCAGGGCAGACGACAGAGAGAAAGGAAAAGGATAATGAGCTTCCGGTTTTGCCGATTGGTACAGATACTCCACAGTCGGGAGATGATACATCAATCGCGCAGAGTGATACCGGTACGCATGGAAAAAAGGCATCACGGGAGCAGGCGGAGTCCAAAGGGAAAAAGAATGATTCGAAATCGCCGGACCAAAAGAATACAACCGGTGCAGACAGCACAGCGAAAGCAGATAAAAAGCCCTCACATTCGGAAAATCAGGAGTCATCGGATTCTAAAGCGGATACAACAAAACAGGAGGATCAGCCGGAGAATCCAGATCGCGATCAAAGCAATGATGGCAATGGTAAAGATTCCGGCAAAAAAAGTTCGGATACGATAGAGCTTCCATTTGTTCCAGCTGAATAGGAGGTTGCTTATGAAAAACAGTTTAAAAGAACGGACAAGGATACAGCATGGCGTCAAAAAAGAAGAGTATAAGACTCCGCAGATGGAGATCATTGCATTTGAAACAGAAGATATTATTACTGCAAGTGATGGCAAGCAGGATGATGGAGTGATCAACCTGCCTTTTGTACCGGTAGGGAAATAGTAATGATAATGGTAGGCGGGTAATTTCTGCCTTAATATTGGGACCAGAAAGGACGTAAGATGAAAGAAGGCAGATCGTTTACGATACAACTGGCAGAAAAAAGAATCCACATCAGACCGTTGTATGCCATGATAAAGGAATATTGCAAAGAGTATATCATTTCGGATATTTATGCAAATCCAGAGGAGATAATCAGTTGCAAAAATTACGAAAAAAATAAGTCCTTTCCTGTAAATCTGGATGTGCAGATAACTCCGCAAGATATTGATTATGAAAGAATACGTTCTGACAGGCAGGCGGAGATGACGGGGCAGAAGATGGCAGCATATTCGGATGCCTATTTGGAAACTCTTGCCGTATATCGCAAGATTGCTGAGTGGATGCCGATGCAGGATACCGTGTTGTTTCATGGTTCGGTGATCGCAGTGGATGGAAAAGCTTATCTGTTTACGGCAAAAAGCGGAACAGGAAAATCCACGCATACAAGACTTTGGAGGGAGTATTTCGGCAACAGGGCGGTTATGATCAATGATGATAAACCATTGGTTAAGATCACACAAGATAGGGTGTATGCATATGGCACACCTTGGGATGGAAAACACCGATTAAGCACTAACACCCATGCACCGCTGGCTGGCATTTGCATCTTAAGAAGAGGCAGAGAGAATGTGATCCGGCAGATTACAGCACATGAAGCGTATCCGATGCTTATGCAGCAGAGCTATCGTCCGATGGATACGAAAGCCTTGACGGCTACGATGCGGATTTTAGATCAGCTAAAAGGTATCATGAATTTCTATGAGCTTCACTGTAACATCAGTAAGGAGGCAGTAGAGGTAGCATACAATGGGATGAAATCAGATTAAAATCAGACATTAAGGGGGAAAAAGATGCGATTAAAAGATGGATTTATCACACACGAAGGAGCAGAGGAACATATTACTGTTCCGGCAGGCGGGTTATCCTTTAGCGGCATGATAAGAAGTAATCAGACCGCGGGTTTTATTGTGGAGTGTTTGAAAGATGAAGTGACCGAGGAAGAGATCGTCGAGAAGATGCTTGCAAAGTATGATGCAACGAAGGAGCAGATCACAAAGGATGTAGGAGACATACTTGCAAAGTTGCGTGGCATTGGGGCGGTTGAGGAATAAAGCTGCACAGGAGATATTGGATAGATATGATACAATCTACATTTGAACAGGAATTAGACAGAAAAGGCACGATTACTTATACCTGCAGGGGAGTCAGTATGCTTCCCTTACTCAGGCAGCAGAAGGATCTTTTTATCATCACAAAGAGGCAAGGGAGATGCAGGAAATATGATGTGGCACTTTATAAGCGCGCAGATGGAGCTTATGTGTTGCACCGTATTATTAAAGTGCTGCCGGATGGGTATGTATTTCTTGGAGACAACTGTCTGAACAAGGAGTATGGGATCACAGATCAGGATGTGCTTGGCGTGATGACTTCTTTTGTACGGGATGGAAAGGAGTATGCGGCAGATGAGGGGAGATGTCTGTTCTATGCCAAAGTCTGGTATATGTTGTATCCGGTCAGACGATTGTGGAAGCTATTGAAAATGAAGTTAAGAAGGATTACTCATAGATAAGTAACTTACGAAAGCATTCAACGACAAAGAGTGAAAAGATTGATTGAGTACGTTATTGTAAGAGGCTTTTGCTGTAGAAAAGATACAGAGATTATAACAAGGAGGGCATCGGTGAAAGAAAAAAGTACACTTACATGGCTTAAAAAAGTGACAAAGAAATACCGTTCATTTGTTGTGCTGTTGACAGTATTTGAAATTATCGTGAGTGGACTTGGTATCTGCTATGCTCTTGTGTTGAAGCAGATGGTTGATCGGGCAGTAGTAAAAGACAGCCATGGCTTTGTGATAGGAATGATCGGCTTTGGAATGTTGGTGTTAGGACAGCTTATTATCCGTATCATTACAAGACAGATTTCGGAATATACCAGAAGCAGCATGGAGAATGCCTTGAAGCAAATTCTGTTCCATTCCATTCTGATAAAGGATTATGGAAGCGTTAGTTTGAAACATTCTGAGGAGTGGATGAACCGCCTCACATCAGATACAGTTGTTTGTGCAGACGGCATGACGGACATTTTGCCGGGATTTTTTGGGATGATGATCCGGCTGGTGGGTTCACTGGTACTTATTCTTTATTTACAGCCGGGACTGGCAGTGATAATGATCCCCGGTGGGATACTTTTTGTGATTATTACGGTTGTGCTTCGAAGACCGCTCAAGAGATTTCATAAGGATGTGCAGGAAAAAGACGGGAAAGTCCGAATGTATCTGCAGGAGTGGATCAGCAGTATGCTTGTGGTGCGAGTCTTTGGGGTAGAAAATATAGCAGTGGAACAGGCGGCAGACACCATGGAGGTTCATAAAGGCTCCCGTATGAGAAAAGCGTGGATTTCCAATATCTGTAATAGTGGGTTTAGTCTTGCAATCAATGGAATGTACCTTTTGGGAATTGGGTTCTGTGGTTACGGTATTATACATGGAAATGTGACTTTTGGTACGCTGACCGCCATGATCCAGCTGATCGGGCAGCTCCAGTCACCTCTTGCCAGTTTAGGGGGATATGTGCCGAGGTATTACACCATGATTGCCAGTGCTGAGCGGCTGATGGAAGTGGAGCAGTATGAAGATGCAGATGGGGCGATACTTTACAGTGCGGATGAGGTTCAGAAGTTATATGAAGAACAGATTCGGGAGATTACTTTTCGTCGGGTTTCTTTTTGTTACCCGGGGGAAGTGGATACAGGCAGTCCAACGGTGAGGGAAGGTGATGTTGTAGCAGCAAACAGTGCGGATACGGGGATTGTCGAACATAAAAGAGATGTGTTACAGGATGTTTCTTTCTCAATAGCGAAGGGCGATTCTATGGCGGTTACCGGAACTTCCGGCTGTGGCAAATCTACTATGTTAAAGCTCCTGATGGGAATTTATCGACCGCAGACAGGAACGATAGCGGTGATCTTGAACGATGGTAAAAGCATTGCCATAGAGAATATGAAAAGACTATTTGCTTATGTACCGCAGGGAAATTTTCTGATGGGAGGCAGCGTCCGGGATGTGATCACCTTTGGAAAGTCAAAGGATGGGACTGCAGACTGCCTGAAAACAGATAATGCCGACGGGGATTACGCTGACAGAAATGATATGGATCTTGATGAAAAACTAGAGCGGGCGGTTCATCTTGCCTGTGCAGATTTTGTCTATGATCTGCCGATGCAGCTTGACACGATCCTTGGGGAAAAGGGAGCAGGGCTCTCGGAGGGTCAGATGCAGCGGATCGCCATTGCAAGGGCACTGTATGCGGATCGTCCGGTATTGATCTTGGATGAATCCACCAGTGCGCTGGATCAGCAGACGGAACGAAAGTTGCTTGATAATCTGAAACAGCTTACGGATAAGACGGTGTTATTTGTTTCTCATAGATTGCAAGCACTGGAGATCTGCAGCAAACAGCTTCATTTTGAAGAGGGAATGGTGCAGATGAAGAATAAGACAGAGTGAAAATTACTGCATAAGCTATTTAATTTGTAAGTCATAACAGAGTTTTTCATTTGAAATAGGAGAAAAGGATGGAAAAAGAAATTAGAAACGCTGACCTTTCAGATATCATGTGTGATCTGCTTTATCTGTTGGGGTGTGGGGTGAATGGGAAAATGCCCGCTAAGACTTATATCAAGACATTTCAGAAAGTATATGATGAAGACAAAATGCAGATGCTGTATCAATTCAGCAAGGTTCATTTTGTGGATGCATTGACAGGAACTGTGCTGAAAAATGCAGGTATAAAGATTCTTCCGGTATGGGAACAGAGTATTGCCAAAGCAATTCGCAAGGTTATATTATTTGATCAGGAACGGGCAGAGATTTTTTCTTATATGGAGGAGCAGGGCATCTGGCATATGCCACTAAAAGGCGTGATATTAAAGGAGTTTTATCCGTCTATTGGAATGCGGCAGATGTCGGACAATGACATTTTGTTTGATAAAGCCTATGCAAAGCAGATCCGTGATTACATGGTAAGCCGTGGTTATGAGGTCGAAGCCTTTGATCAGGGTAATCATGATGTCTATGAAAAGGAACCGGTCTATAATTTTGAAATGCATACTTCCCTTTACGGAGCAGGTCATAACAAAGAGTGGGTAAACTATTATGACTGGATCAAAGACCGTCTGATTCCCGGAGAAGGAGGATTAGAGTATCATTTTTCGTATGAGGATTTCTATGTATATATTATGACGCATACCTTCAAACATTTTGAGGAAGGTGGAACAGGGATACGTTCTCTATTGGATCAGTATGTGTACCTGAACCAGTTGGAAGATGCCCTTGATTTTCGTTACATTGAAAAGCAGTGTGAGATTCTTGGCATTGCTGATTTTGAAAAAGAAAACAGGGTTCTTTGTAAGAAAGTGTTTCGAATGAACAATACTCTTGTAGAAGAAGGGACGGAGAGATTTCGTTATACCCTTTCGACGGAAGAAAAAAGGCTGCTCTGTTATTATATGACTTCTGGTGCATATGGTACGACAGAGCGTAGGGTAGTAAACAATATGAGTCAGTACCGGAAAAAAGATGGAAGTATTTCAAAGGCTGCTTATGTGCTAAAAAGACTGTTTCCGGGAAAAGAGCATTATGATTATTGTCCGGCACTGAAAAAGCATCACTGGCTGTTGCCGTTTTACTGGGTGTATCGAGTTTTCCGGATGATTTTCAGCGAAGAGAGGAGAAGCAGGATATTACAGGAAATAAGTATTGTGAAAAAAATCCGGCAGGATGAGTAGGACGGGAAGAGGACGTATCAATATCCGGGAAATGGCTGTCTCACAAATGTGGGACAGTTTTTTGTTATATCCCTTATCTGTCGATTTGCGGCAATCTGCCATATTTTTTCGAATATGCGTCTGTTTGCAATTCCAAACAAAAAACGCTATAATAAGAAGCTAAGGTTAAAATGAGATGGAAAGCACAAAGGAGGAAATGATATGTCTCTATGGAAGGCGGTTTTGCTTGGTTTAGTACAGGGTTTGACAGAATTTTTACCGGTGAGCAGCTCCGGGCATCTGGTGCTGATCAAACAGCTTCTTCATGTGAATCTGGAGAGCGGAGGGATGTTTTTTGACGTCATGCTTCATTTTGGTACATTACTGGCAATTTTTGTGGCATTCTGGAATGACATTAGTCATTTGATCCGGGAGGGCTTCCATATCTTAGGGGACAGTTTTTCCAACGTGGGACGTTTTTTTCAGAATCTTACCGGAAAGCAGCGGCCTTATCATAAAGTAGTCCGAAGCTCCTATCGCAAATATGTGATGCTGGTGATCGTTTCAACGATACCTACAGGACTGATCGGCGTGATCTTTAAGGATTATGTGGAGCAGGCCAATGAGATTGCATTGGTGCCGGCGTGTTGTCTGCTTGTGACGGCAGTTTTTCTTGTGATTGCGGATCTGGTGGAGCCGGGCAGCAAAAAGCCGAAGGATATCCGTTATGGAGAGGCCGCTTTAGTGGGAGTATCTCAGGGGATTGCAACTTTACCGGGAGTGTCCAGATCGGGAACCACGATCACGGCATGTCTGCTTTGTGGTTTTGATAAGAGATTTGCTGTAAAGTATTCCTTTATTATGTCCATACCGGCAGTTCTGGGAGCAGTATTATTGGAAATCGGAGACCTTTCTTCTCTGGCATTGACGCAGACAGATGTTTTGTATTGTATTATTTCCATGCTGGTGGCGGCAGTTTCCGGTTATCTGGCAATCCGTTTTATGATGGGATTGATCCGTGGTAAGCGGTTTAAGTATTTTGCAATTTATTGCGCAGTGGTTGGTATTGTATCCATTATTGCATCCATCCGGGCGTAGAAATCAGTTATATAAAATGTAGAAATGAGGAAGAGTATGGCAGCGGCAAGAAAATCATCAGCAAGAGCAACCGGGAGCCAGACGAGATCCGGGACAGCGGAAAAGAACAGTACGGCCAGACGTAAAAGTTCCGGAACGGCGACCAGAAAGAATACATCGGGAAGAAAAACGACCTCCAATGGAAAAAATTCTGCCGGCAGAAAGAGTACGGCTGGCGGCAGAAAATCATCCGGAGCGGGGAATACAGCGAGACAGCATAAAAGAACTGCCGATGAGATTAATACATATAAGGATCAACTGGCATTTGAGACAGGGATTACGATTCTTGTGTTATCGATCATCAGTATCTTTTTTTATTTGTGCTTTTTGGGTGTATGTGGAAAAATTGGGATCGTTCTTACAGGGATTCATTTTGGATTGTTTGGATGGATTTCCTGGCTGATGCCGGCAATGATAGTTATTAGCTATGTATTTGCTGTTGTTAATGCCGGAGATCGCAGAGTACCGCGAAAGATTATCAGTGGCGGTGTACTTATGGTACTTTTGGGAGCACTGACAGAGCTGATCTTCCAACAGGAAATACTGACAGAATATTTCACGAGCAATCATGTACTTCATCATGAATATTTTAAATGTCTTTATATGTCACTGGAGGATGTGGCAAAGCACGGCAAGGGAAGCGGTGGAATTATTGGCCGTGGAATAGGAACAGCTTTGTCTTCTGTGATAGGGAAGGGAGGCGCGGCTGTTGTACTTCTCGGTCTGATCTTGCTTTGCGCATATATTTTTCACGGCTTGGAAATGATGGCATCCCTCCGTAAGAAGAATGCATACAAGGAGCAGATGGAGGAGGAATATGACCGTTTTGTGCAGGAGGAAAACGATTACCGGGAGCCTTCCTACCGTGTAATTTCCAAAAGCAGAAGGGCAGATCAGGCAGCTGCAAGCAGAGCCGGAGTGACATTACAGGCAGTGGATCTACAGGCGGCAGGCAGAAGGCTGGATGAAATTGAGACCAGAGAGAAGCAGGAACGGATTGCAGCGAAGGAGCAAAAGGAAAAGCTCAAAAGGCTGGAAAAAGAGAAGAAAAAAGAGCAGGCGGCGGCAGCAAAGGCATGGGAGGCAGCAAAGCCGGAAAATCAAAAGGAGACACCGGAGCTTAGTATTCCTGCAGGAATGCAGGAGATTATTGGTGCGGAGAATGACGATTCGGAGTTTGATGTGATGCAGGAGAGGCCGGAGCCACAGAAGGCGATGGTGGATGTTGAGAAGAAGACTGCTGTTTCCGTTTCGGAGCCTTTGGCGAAAGAACCGGTATCTGAGAAAAAGTCAGAGATGGACATCCCGATTTACCGGGAGGAAATGAATCACAAGTTCCGTAGTGTTGCGGGAGCAGCACCGGATACTGAATCGGCGGGGCAGAAACCGGCAGCAGCAGGAGCAGGTGCGGTACTTGCCGGGGAACCGGTGTCTACAGCGTCAGAGGCTTCTTCCAACGTACCGGGAAGCGTACCGAGGAAGAAGTCTGCCCCAAAGAAACAGTCTTCTCATGGGCGGATTGGCGGCGACGATTATGTGTCAAACTCCGATACGTTTAATGCGTTAAATGACAGTAAGATAGAAAATGAAACGATTCCATATCAGTTTCCTCCGATCGATCTGCTCAGTCTGCCAACCAAGCAGGAGAGCAGTGGGGCCAGTGATAAGGATCTCAGGGAAACGGCAATGCGCTTAAAGGACACATTGCAAAGCTTTAATGTAGAAGTGGAGATGGGAGCCGTAACCTGTGGCCCGACTGTGACCCGTTATGAGGTGCTTCCGGCACAGGGCGTACGTGTCAATAAGATCACCAATCTGGCGGATGATCTGAAGCTGAGTCTGGCAGCACCGAGCATTCGTATTGAGGCACCAATCCCCGGCAAGTCGGCAGTGGGTATTGAGGTGCCAAACGAGAAGCCAAGCTCCGTACATTTCCGGGAGCTTCTGGAGGGGGAGGCTTTTGAAAAGGCGAAAAGTCCGGTGGCATTTGCTGTGGGCAAGGATATTGGGGGCAAGGTCATTGTGACGGATATTGCCAAAATGCCTCATCTTCTGATCGCCGGTGCGACCGGTTCCGGTAAATCAGTCTGTATCAATACGCTGATCATGAGTATTTTATATAAGTCAGATCCCAATGAAGTGAAGCTGATCATGATCGATCCGAAGGTGGTAGAGCTTAGCTGCTACAATGGTATTCCACATCTGTACTGTCCTGTTGTGACAGATCCGAAGGAAGCGGCAGCTTCCCTGAACTGGGCAGTTCGGGAAATGATGGACCGTTACAACAAGTTTAAAGAGCTGGGCGTCCGGAATATTGCCGGGTATAATGAGAAGATCAAGTCTGTTGAGAATGCAGAAGCGGCCGGTTATACCCATATGCCGCTGCTTGTGATCATCGTGGATGAGTTTGCAGATCTGATGATGGTTGCCTCCAAGGAAGTGGAGGATGCGGTATGCCGTCTGGCACAGCTTGCCAGAGCAGCCGGCATTCATCTGATCCTGGCAACCCAGAGACCATCGGTGAATGTCATTACCGGTGTGATCAAGGCGAATATTCCTTCCCGTATTGCTTTCTCGGTATCCTCTGCCATTGATTCCAGAACAATTTTGGACAAGGGCGGTGCAGAAAAGCTTTTGGGAAAGGGTGATATGCTGTTTTTCCCTTCCGGTTACTCGGAGCCGGTACGTCTGCAGGGTGCCTTCGTGTCGGATAAGGAAGTATCGGATGTTGTTGCATTTCTGTGTAATAACAATGAGACACCGGTATACAATGACAAAGTAACGGAGATCGTAGATATTCCTGCCGGAGCAGATAGCACTTCGGAGGATAAAAAGTCTGACGTGGATGAATATTTTGAGGATGCAGGACGTTTTGTAATTGATTCCGGAAGAGCTGCGGCAGGACAACTGCAGCGGAAATTTTCTATTGGATTTAACAGAGCCGGCCGCATCATTGATCAGTTAAATAAAGCCGGGGTCGTTGGACCGGCAGTGGGTACAAAGCCGCGTCAGGTGCTGATGACTATGGAGCAGTTTGAAGTGTATCTGGGACATGGAGACAGCACAGGTGAAGCTGCATCTGAAGATGAATTTGCACTGGCACAGGAATTTGCGGATCAGGAGGAAGCTGGAAATGCAGAATAAGGGAAAAAAAGATGGTTATAAGGGTCTGCTGGTGACCAATGCATTTCTCCGGACCGGAAAGTTTGTGGAGCATTATGAATGGCTGAGGAAGGCAGCGCTTCGTCTGAAAATGACGCTGGATATTATAGAAAATGCAGAAAAACTTCTTTTGATCGAAGAGGAGCCGGCGTGGCTGTCAGAATATGACTTTGTAATTTATTGGGATAAGGATATTCCCTATGGAAAATGTCTGTCCATGTTTGCGGACAGATATCAAATTCCGGTTTTGAATTCGGTGGAATCTGTGGGCGTCTGTGACGATAAATGTGAGACATATCTGCGCCTTGCTGCCTGGAACGCAGCGCATCCAAAGGAAAAAATACGGCTGCTGCCGACAATTCCGGCTCCGATGACCTATGCGAATATTGGATATACAAAGACCGATTTTTTGGACACGGTGGAGGAACGTCTGGGATATCCTATGATTGTCAAGGAATGTTTTGGTTCCTTTGGCATGCAGGTATACATGGCTCAGGACCGGAAGATGCTGGAGCAGCTTACGGGAAAGCTGGGAGGAAAACCGTTTTTATATCAGAAATACCACCAATACAGCAGCGGCCGGGATGTACGCCTGCAGGTGGTAGGCTGTGAGGTGGTGGCGGCCATGGAGCGATATTCGGAAAATGGAGATTTTCGTGCCAATATTACCAACGGTGGCAGTATGAAGCCATATACCCCGTCAAAGGAAGAATGTTCGCTGGCTGTTTTGACGGCGCAGGTTCTTGGTCTTGATTTTTGTGGTGTGGATCTGTTGTTTGATGAGGAAAGCGGCCGGGCGGATATTGTTTGTGAGGTTAATTCCAATGCGCATTTCAAAAATATCCATACCTGTACCGGTGTTAATGTGGCAGAAAAAATCATGGAGCATATTCTGAAGCTTTTGGAGGACAGAAAACAAGCTCCGGCAGGGACGGTGTTCCCATGAAAAAAGCATATCTGATCTATGAGAATAAAGAAGCACAAAAAAATCATGGATTTATCGAAATATTTCAACAAACAGGAAAAGAAAAGGGCATTGATTTTTCTTTTGTATCCAAAACGGATTACCAAACATTTTCCGAAAAAATAAATCCTGATTTTGTATTAAACCGGACAAGAGATCCGGAGGTGAGCCGCTGGTATGAAGAGCGGAACATTCCGGTATACCATAACAGCCGTTTGGTAGAGCTTGCAAATCATAAATACAAAATGATGACGTATTTTCAGGAGCACTTGCCGGAGAAAATTTTAAATGAAAAATGGTGTCCGGCAACTGTTTTTCTGACAGTTCCGGCACAAATGGGCAACATAAGCAATATAGGAAATGCAGAAATAATAAAATGCGCGGCAGATCATATTGGTGCTGTTATACCGGAGCAAATGCGGCATGGTGTGATCAAATCCGTATCCGGTCACGGAGGGAGCGAAGTTTTTCTGGTGGAAGCTCAGGAAGAATGGAGAGATATTCTGGCAGGACGGGAAGTGGTTATTCAGGAAAAGATTGAATGTCACAGCAGGGATCTGCGGGTCTATGTTCTGGCCGGTGAGATTTACTGTGCTATGCTCCGGAAAGGAAAAAAGGATTTCCGGTCAAATTTTTCTCTCGGAGGAAGTGTCCGTGAAATGGGACTTACTCCGGCGCAGAGGGAATATATTGACTGCTTTATCAAGTGCCTGCCGGATTATTTTGACGGGATGTACAGCATTGATTTCCTGCCGTTGCCGGATGGCAGGCTGATCTTTGACGAAGTGGAGGAAATGGTAGGCTGCCGTATGCTTTATCAGTATACGGAGCATGATATTGTGAAGGATTACGTTACATATCTCTTCGGAAAGTGGTGATTGTGTTTTGGGAGGAGAGTGTGATATAATATGCGCGAAGGCAAAAGCGGAACTTTTTCGAACCTTTTGCCGAAGAATTGCGAATTTGTGATATATATGTTATATGAATATACGAATGGAGGACTAATATGAAGACTGATATTGAAATTGCACAGGAAGCAGTGATGAAACCGATTCAGGATGTGGCAGCACAGCTTGATATTCCGGCTGATGAGCTGGAGTTTTACGGAAAGTATAAGGCAAAGCTTTCGGATGAGCTGTGGGATCGTGTAAAGGACAAGCCGGACGGTAAGCTGATTCTGGTGACTGCAATTAATCCGACTCCGGCAGGAGAGGGAAAGACAACGACGACGGTTGGTCTTGGTCAGGCATTTGCAAAGCTTGGCAAGAAGGCTGTAATCGCCCTTCGTGAGCCATCCCTGGGACCTTGCTTTGGTATTAAGGGTGGTGCAGCCGGCGGCGGCTATGCACAGGTGGTACCAATGGAAGATTTAAACCTTCATTTTACCGGAGATTTCCATGCCATCACATCAGCTAATAATCTTTTGGCTGCGATGCTGGATAATCATATTAAGCAGGGAAATGCGTTAAACATTGATACAAACCAGATCGTATGGAAGAGATGTATGGACATGAATGATCGTGTGCTCCGTAACATTGTTGTTGGTCTGGGCAGACCGGTAGATGGTGTGGTTCGCGAGGATCATTTCATTATATCAGTAGCTTCTGAAATTATGGCAATCCTCTGTCTGGCAGATAATATGAAGGATTTGAAGGAGAGATTGGGACGTATTATTGTTGCTTACAATTATGATGGAGAGCCGGTATATGCAAAGGATATTCATGCCGTTGGTTCTATGGCAGCTCTGTTAAAGGATGCGATCAAGCCCAATATTATCCAAACGGTGGAGAATACACCGGCTTTGGTACATGGTGGTCCGTTTGCCAATATCGCTCATGGCTGCAACAGTGTACGTGCTACCAAAACAGGTCTGAAAATTGCAGACTACTGTATTACCGAGGCTGGTTTTGGTGCTGATCTGGGAGCAGAGAAATTTATGGATATCAAGTGCCGGATGGCAGGATTGAAGCCGGATGCCGTTGTTCTGGTAGCAACTGTCCGTGCTTTAAAATATAATGGTGGTGTTGCCAAGGAGGATCTGGGGGCAGAGAATCTGGACGCGTTAAAGAAGGGCATTGCCAATCTGAAGAAGCATATTGAAAATGTTTCAAAATTTGGTGTTCCATGTGTTGTAACATTAAATCGTTTTGTATCCGATACAGATGCAGAACTGTCATTTGTCAAGGAATTCTGTGAGGAGCGGGGCTGTGATTTTGCCCTGTCTGAGGTATGGGAGCACGGCGGTGAAGGCGGTATCGCTCTGGCCGGGAAGGTGTTAAATACTCTGGAGAACAAGGAAAGTCATTATGCACCATTGTATCAGGTAGAGCAGCCGATCAAGGAGAAGATCGAGACGATTGCCAAAGAGATTTACGGAGCAGGAAGCGTCAGCTATTCACCGGCGGCATCTCAGGCAATCACACGCCTGGAGAAGCTTGGTTATGGGGAGCTTCCAATCTGTATGGCAAAGAATCAGTATTCGCTGTCCGATGATCCAAAGCTGCTCGGTTGTCCAAAGGATTTTCCAATCAATATCCGTGAGGTATATGTATCTGCAGGGGCAGGCTTTGTAGTAGCGATCACCGGTACTGTCATGACTATGCCGGGACTTCCAAAGCATCCGGCGGCAGAGAGCATTGACGTCAACGAGGACGGTGTGATCACAGGATTATTCTAAGAGCTATCCGGAGATTACATGCAATTTTTGAATGGTCGATTCGAATAAAATAAATCTGGCACCATAAAAAATATAAAAACTGGCAGTTTTCATACTGTCAGTTTTTTTTTATCATATATAAGATCTTTAATGAGAAATACAAATGAAAGAAGGGTTTTATTATGGCAAAAGAGACAACGACAGCAGCAGGGATGAATGTTGCAGAGACAGAAACTTCACACAGCAAGACCATTGAGATTACAATGGCAGCATTATTTATCGCATTGACCTATGTGGCAACGGCATTTATTAATGTACGCATTCCTTTTCTGGCAGCCAACGGTGGTTTGATCCATCTGGGAAATATCCCTCTTTTTGTAGCTGCAGCTATTTATGGAAAAAGAACCGGCGCACTGGCAGGGGCTTTCGGTATGGGATTGTTTGATCTGACTTCCGGCTGGGTTTCATGGGCACCATTTACCTTTGTGATCTGTGGCCTGATCGGTTTTGCATTTGCCGCAGTAGCGGGAAAGAAAGCAGGAAAGGGGCGTTTGATCCTTGCCGTTTTTGTGGCAGCAATTATTAAGGTTGTCGGTTATTATATCGCAGAGATCATTCTTTATGGAAACTTTGTGGCACCTGTAACTTCTATTCCGGGCAATCTGGTACAGATCTTTGTTGCAGGCTTGATCGCAGTTCCTGTGATCCTGGTATTGCAGAAGGTACTCCATAATTAAAGATATATATGATGAGATTATTTTGATCATTATTAATATGAGATGAAATACGAAAAAGGCAGGCGCAGATTTTTCTGTGGCTGCCTCTTCCTGAAAGAATAAGATAAAAACAGAGAGAAAGGAACAGGGATTGATATGAAAACATTAGAGAATACTTCCATCAAAATTATGACTCCGGGGCCGACGCAGGTGGCAGACAGCGTGTATCATGCCAGAAGCTTACGGACCACAAATCCGGATCTGGATCCGGCATTTTATGATTTCTACCGGGACACCTGCCGTCTGTTTGGACATTTGATTCACACAGAGAATGAATGTTTCATTCTCGGAGGGGAGGGAATCCTTGGACTGGAGGCTGCCTGTGCTTCTCTGACGGAGCCGGGGGACCGTGTTCTTGTGATCGACAATGGAATCTTTGGAAAAGGCTTTGCTGATTTTGTGTCTATGTATCAGGGAGATTCGGTAACATGGTCTCTTGACTACCACAATCCGTTATCGCCGGAGAAGCTTCGTGATTATCTGGAGAAGGATCATGATTTTAAATATGCAACGCTTGTACACAGTGATACTCCAAGCGGCTTATTAAATCCGGTAGAGAAACTGTGTCCGATCCTGAAAGAATACGGCATTCTGACAGTCGTGGATTCGGTGACAGGTATGTTTGCAGATGAGCTGGACGTAGACGCAGCACAGATTGATATTGTCTGCGGCGGTTCCCAGAAGGCATTGTCAGCACCTCCGGGACTTACTATGGTGGCAGTCAGTCAGGATGCGTTTGCGGCAATGCACGATAGAAAGACGCCGATCCGGTCCTTTTATGCGAATCTTCTCACCTTTGAGAATTATTATAAGGATCAGTGGTTCCCTTATACGATGCCGGTCAGCGATATTATGGGAATTAGACAGGCACTGGAAAATGTGGCGGCAGATCCGGAGCATCTGAAACGCCACGCAAAGATTGCGGCAGCAACCAGAAAAGCATTGACAGAAGCAGGACTTACGTTGTATCTTGAAAGTGGCTTTGCATCCTCTGTTACGGTATTTTATGTGCCGGAGGGAATGAAAGCACAGGATATTTTGGACACAATGGTAGAGAAGCACCATATTATGATCGCAGGCTGCTTTGATGTGCTTGCAGGCAAGGTGATCCGTATTGGTCATATGGGAAATAATGCCAATGAGACGGATATGATAGAGACATTGAAGGCCTTGGCGCAGACATTGAGGGAGCTGGGTTTTGAAGTGCAGGCAGACCCGGCGGAGAGGTTTCAGGCATATATGAAGTGAGATAAAAGGTGCTGACCATGGAAGGGATTAGGTCGTATATATGAAACAGTTGAAGGAAGATCTGAAAAACCAGACATTTCATCCGGTATATCTTCTGTATGGAGAGGAAGATTATCTGAAAAGAATGTATCGTGACAGACTGAAAAAGGCAGTATTGGGCGATGGAGATGAGATGAACTATTCCTATTTTGAGGGGAAAGATATTGATTTTCCGACGCTGCGGGAAGCGGCCAATACCCTTCCTTTTTTCAGCGATCACCGTATCATCATTATAGAAAACAGCCGTTGGTTTAAGAATGCTTCGGAACTGGCAGATTATCTGCCGGCCATGCCGGATACCACGGTGATGGTATTTGTGGAGAAAGAAATTGACAAACGAAATAAGCTGTACAAATATGTCAATAAAAACGGTCTTGCTGTTGAGATGACGACAATGACGGAGCGGGAACTGAAAGCGTGGGTGGCACTGCTTCTGAAACAAAGCGGCAGAAAAATACAGGAGAGTACCGCATCCTACCTGTTGGAGCAGGTCGATAATTCCATGACCAACATAAAAAATGAGCTGGATAAACTGATCGCCTACACAGAGGGCAGAGAGATCATTACCAAAGAGGATATTGATGCGGTGTGCAGTATTCAGGTTACAGGAAGGATCTTTCAGATGATGGATGCAGTGGCGTCCGGCAATCAGGGAGAGACTCTGCGGCTGTATCATGATCTTTTGACTCTGCGGGAAAATCCTATGTCAATCCTTTATCTTCTGACCCGTCATTTTAATGTTTTATTGCAGGTTAAGGGGATGGCAGGAAAATATGACCGGGCAGAAATGGCCAAAAAAGCAGGAATTCCTCCGTTTGCCGTGGGAAAGTACCAGTCACAGTGTCGTAGATTTTCCGGATCAAAAATCAAATCCATGCTGGATTCCTGTATTGAAACGGAATACCAGTTTAAGAGAGGAAATATTGGAGACCAGCTTGGAGTGGAGCTTTTGCTCATTTCTTTTGCGGAAATTTAAAAAACATAAAAAATTAAAAATAATAGTTGACAATCAAACATAAAGATGATAATATACTAATCGTGCTCGCGAGAGATGCTCGCAAGCAGATATGCGGAAGTGCTGGAATTGGCAGACAGGCTAGATTCAGGTTCTAGTTCGGATTTCCGAGTGAGGGTTCAAGTCCCTTCTTCCGCATTATATATTTTATCACATTATTTAAGAAACCTTATCGGGTTTCTTTTTTTTGTCATAAGAATTAAGCGGGAGACTTTTTTGATTTTCTATCATTGATTATTTATGAGTTTTGTGTGAATTCGGAATAATTTCTTGACTTCTCTTATATTTTCGGTAGAATAGAAGATAGCGTTTTATTTTTTGAACGTGATAATTACTGAGTGGAGGAGTAAACATGAATTCATCAAAAAAAATCATGAACAAGCAGAATGGCGAGAGTGTAAAGGAATCTTCCCAGGTTTCTGCAGCAAAAGGAAATAAGAGGTTATCCGATGGCGGATTTAGTGATACGAAAAAGATTGTGATCGGTGCAATCTGTGTCATTATTGTGCTGGTTCTTTGCATCGGTGTAGGTATCCAGCAGTTTCAGCCAAAGGTTGTATTAAAGGTCAATAATACCAAGTTGACGATGGATGATATGATGTATCCGATCTATGAGCGTGAGAGTGCATATCTTCCTTACGATGAGATGTATCAGATGTACACTGGCAAGTCTATCTGGGAAAATAACTACATGGGTAGTGACCGGAATATTACTTCTACCGTAACAAATGCAATTGGTCTGAAGCAGGAAGTTATTGATACCGAGACAGAGTATGAGATTCTTTATCAGGAGGCAAAGAAAGCAGGAAAGAAGCTGAGTGCCGATGATAAAAAGGAAGTTCAGGATGAGGTTGCCAAGGCATTAAAGGGACTTTCCTTTACACAGAAGCTTCGTCTGAATATTTCTAAGAGTAAGCTGACAAAGCGTTTTGAACTTCGTAAACTGGCGGATAATTATAAAAAGGAACAGACGAAGGAACTGGATAAGACAGTCGATGAGAAGGCTGCAATTAAGGATATTTCCAAGAAGGATTACAGAGAGTACAAGGTTCAGTGTTATGCATTCTCTAACACATCCACAGATTCTGACGGAAATACCAAGAAGCTTTCTGACAGCGAGAAGTCCAAACTGGAAAAGGAACTGCAGGAGCTGTACAAAAAGGCTGCAGATGCCAAGGATTTCTCTAAGCTTCTGAAGGATGACAGCAAGTCAGATATTAAGTTTTCTGATACAAGCTTCACAGAGAAGGACGGCTGGAGCATGGTAACGGATAAAAAACTTCTGAAGCAGATCAAATCTATGAAGAAGGATGAGATTTCTGATATTATCAAGGATGAGAAGAGTGGATATGTTCTTTTTGTTAAGATGGTAGATAATAATTCCAATGACAGCTATAAGAAAGCATGTGATTCTGCCATTACTTCTGCAAAGAATGATGCTTATGATACATGGTATCAGGGCATTCTTGAAAATTATAAAGTATCAACAAACTCTGACGTATGGGATGATGTGACGATCGGCTCTGTAACGACGGATATTGTTACCGCCGCAGATCTGGAGAAGATGAATGGCGATTCTTCTGACGCAACTTCCGGCAAATAATAAATTGATTTCACATGGCATATGTACGTTGTTGATTACAAACAGGAGGAAAAAATGGGACAGGTAAAAAGAATTTATGTGGAGAAAAAAGCTCCTTATGCAGTTCGGGCAAAAGAACTGAAGGAGGAAGTAAGACAGTATCTTGGCATTACCGCTTTGCGTAACGTAAGGGTTTTGATTCGTTATGATGTGGAGAATCTTAGCGATGCCACATATCAGCAGGCACTGATGACGGTTTTTTCAGAGCCGCCTGTAGATGATTATTATGAGGAGATCTTTGAGATGGATCCGGATGCATTCTGCTTTTCTGTAGAATATCTTCCGGGACAGTTTGATCAGAGAGCGGACTCGGCAGAGCAGTGTGTAAAGCTCTTAAATGAAAAAGAGGATCCGGTGATCCGTTCTGCAACAACGTATGTTTTTGAGGGAGAGATCAGCGAGGAAGACCGCACAAGGATCAAGGAATATTGTATCAATCCGGTGGATTCCAGAGAAACCGACGAAAAGAAACCGGATACACTGGTTCAGAAGTTTGATGAGCCGGCAGACGTAGCTATATTTGATGGTTTTCAGAGTATGCCGGAGGCAGAATTAAAGGAGCTCTATGATTCTCTGAATCTGGCGATGACTTTTAAGGATTTCCTGCATATCCAGAAGTATTTTGCGGGAGAGGAGAAGCGTGATCCTTCCGTGACAGAGATCCGTGTACTGGATACATATTGGTCTGATCACTGCCGTCACACCACATTCCTCACCGAGTTAAAGAATGTTACCTTTGATGATGGTTATTATAAGAAACCGATTGAGAAGACATATCAGGAGTATTATACAGCTCATAAAGAAATGTTTGCGGGCAGAGACGACAAGTTTGTTTCTCTGATGGATATTGCGCTTCTGGCAATGCGTCAGTTAAAGAAGGCAGGTAAGCTGGATGATATGGAGGAGTCTGATGAGATCAATGCATGCTCCATCGTTGTTCCTGTAGAGATTGATGGGAAGGAAGAGGAGTGGCTTGTATTCTTTAAGAATGAGACACATAATCATCCGACGGAGATCGAGCCGTTTGGTGGTGCTGCGACATGTCTTGGTGGTGCAATCCGTGATCCGCTGTCAGGCAGAGGTTATGTATATCAGGCAATGCGTGTAACTGGCGCAGCAGATCCTACTGTTTCCATGAAGGATACCCTTCCGGGTAAGCTGCCACAGCGTAAGATTACCACAGGCGCAGCTCATGGATACAGCTCTTATGGTAACCAGATCGGACTTGCAACCGGACTGGTCAATGAGGTTTATCATCCGAATTATGTGGCAAAGCGTATGGAGATCGGTGCTGTTATGGGAGCTGCTCCGAGACGCAATGTCATTCGTGAAAACAGTGATCCGGGAGATATTATCATTCTTCTGGGTGGACGTACCGGACGTGACGGTATCGGTGGTGCTACAGGATCTTCTAAGGCACATACCACAAAGTCAATTGATGTCTGTGGTGCAGAGGTTCAGAAGGGTAATGCTCCGACAGAGCGAAAGATCCAGCGTCTGTTCCGCCGTCAGGAGGTAAGCTCCATTATAAAGAAGTGTAACGATTTCGGTGCCGGCGGTGTGTCCGTTGCCATCGGTGAGCTGGCAGATGGTCTGGAGGTTAATCTGGACAAGGTGCCAAAGAAGTATGCCGGACTGGACGGCACAGAGCTTGCGATTTCTGAGTCTCAGGAGCGTATGGCTGTTGTTGTTGCCAAGTCTGATGTCGATAAAATGCTTGATTTTGCAACAGAAGAAAATCTGGAAGCTGTGGTTGTGGCTGAGGTGACGGAAAGCCCGCGTCTTGTATTGAAATGGAGAGGCAAGACGATCGTAGATATCTCCAGAGCATTCCTTGATACCAATGGTGCTCATCAGGAGACTGATGTTGAGGTGACGATACCGGATCAGGACAAAAACTACTTCCGGGAAAAGAAAGATACAAGAGATCTGAAGCGCGCATGGTTAGATACTCTGCGTGATCTGAATGTCTGCTCCCAGAAGGGACTTGTGGAGATGTTTGACAGCTCCATCGGTGCGTCTACCGTAACGATGCCTTATGGTGGAAAGACACAGCATACACCGATCCAGACAATGATCGCAAAGCTTCCGGTGCTGGAGGGTAAATGTGATACCGTTACGATGATGAGCTATGGCATGGATCCATATCTGACAAGCTGGAGTCCATATCATGGAGCTGTTTATGCCGTGATCTCATCTGTGGCCAAGATTGTCGCTTCCGGTGGCGATTACAGTAAGATTCGTTTTACATTCCAGGAGTATTTCAGACGTCTCGGAACAGATCCGAAGCGCTGGGGTGAGCCGATGGCAGCTCTCTTAGGTGCTTATGATGCGCAGATGAAGCTGGGACTTCCATCTATTGGTGGAAAGGACAGTATGTCCGGTTCCTTTAATGATATTGATGTACCGCCAACATTATGCTCCTTTGCAGTTGACGTAGCGACTTTGCAGGATGTTGTCAGTCCGGAGCTGAAAAAGGCAGGCAATGTTCTTGTGAAGTTTGATATTGAGAAGGATGAGTTTGATCTTCCGGTATATTCTCAGTTAATGAGTCTCTATGCAGACATTACAAAGCTGATCCATGAGAAGAAGATTGCTTCTGCATATGCCGTTGGCTTTGGCGGTATCTGCGAGGCTGTCAGCAAGATGGCATTTGGTAACGAGCTTGGTGTTACATTAAATGACCGGCTTTCGATTGATGAGCTGTTTGCAAAGGACTATGGTTCTATTATCGTTGAGATGGATCCGGAGGACTATGCAGCATGTAAGCTCGCTGGCAAAGAGATCGGTACTGTAACAGAGCAGCCGAATTTCGTGGCAGGTACTACGTCTATCTCTATGAAGGAAGCGTATGAAGCATGGACAGGACGCCTGGAGGAGGTATTCCCAACCAGATCCGGTGTGGAGCAGAAGCCGCTGGAGGATACCCTGTTTGATGCAAAGCAGGTCTATACTGCACAGAGAAAGCTGGCACGACCAAAGGTATTTATCCCTGTATTCCCTGGTACAAACTGCGAGTATGACACTACAAAGGCATTTGAGCAGGCAGGAGCAGAGGTAGAGACATTAGTATTTAAGAATATGACAGAGGGACAGATTGTAGAGTCTGTCAATGCTTTTGAAAAAGCTATCAGAGAAAGTCAGATCCTGATGTTCTCCGGCGGATTCAGTGCCGGTGATGAGCCTGATGGTTCAGCGAAGTTTATTGCGTCCATTTTTAGAAATCCAAAGATCATGGATGCTGTTCATGATCTGTTGCAGCAAAGAGATGGTCTGGCACTTGGTATCTGTAACGGATTCCAGGCACTGATTAAGCTGGGACTTGTGCCATACGGTGAGATCAAGCCACAGACAGCGGGAGCACCGACTCTGACAACCAACAGCATTGGACGTCATATCTCCAAGTCTGTTTACACAAAGGTAGTAACCAATAAGTCCCCATGGCTGATGCGTGCAGAGCTTGGTGGTGTTTATGCGATTCCTGCTTCTCATGGTGAAGGTCGTTTTGTGGCAGAGGAGAGTGTGATCAAGGAACTCTTTGCAAATGGCCAGGTGGCAACGCGTTACGTGGATCTGCAGGGAAATCCGACTATGGACGAGGAATTCAATCCAAATGGCTCGTATGCGGCTATTGAGGGTATTACCAGTCCGGATGGAAGAGTTCTCGGTAAGATGGCTCATTCCGAGCGTATTGGTGACGGTGTGGCTGTCAATATTTATGGCAATCAGAACCAGCATATCTTTGAATCCGGTGTATCTTATTTTAAGTAAGATGATGGGAAAATCGGAGAAGATTTTGTGCTAGAAAAATAAAAATAAAAAAATTAAAAAAAGTGGTTGACAAATCACACGCTTTCCGATAGAATACTACTTGTGCTTGAGACAAGAGGTTGTCGGAAAGCGAAATGCACGAGTGGCTCAGTGGTGGAGTATCGCCTTGCCAAGGCGAGGGTCGCGGGTTCGAATCCCGTCTCGTGCTTTTTTTGTACCCAAAAACAAGATGCGGTGTTTATAGAAGTTTTAGAAATATTTTTATTTTAATTCATTGCATTTTCTCTGTTTGCTAGTATGATTAAATTAAGAAAAAATTATAGTGATTTATTATATGGAGGTGCCGTATGCGGGATTGGTTTCGCCGGTTTATGCAGGGACGTTATGGGGTAGACCACTTTTCTCATTTTTTGGTAATATTAGCGTTTCTTTTAATGTTTATTCAGTTGTTTATACATCATGATGTGCTTCGGCTGATTATCAGTGTTTTGGTTATGATTATTCTGATCTTTTCCTACTACAGGACATTTTCCAGAAATCATTATCAGAGATACCGGGAAAACGAATGGTATTTAAAATGTCACAACAGCGTGAAGTATTTCTTTAGCAGAGAGCGGAATAATATGCAGCAGAGAAAGACATACAAGATCTTCCGCTGTCCGAACTGTGGACAGAGTATCCGTGTCCCGAAGGGGAAAGGAAAGATTGCGATCACCTGTCCGATGTGTAAGACGGAATTTATCAAAAAGAGCTAGAGGATGATTTCATGTTTGGATATGTCCTTCCGAATAAGGGAGAGTTAAAGGTCAGGGAGCTGGAGGAATATCAGGGGTGGTATTGCGGTCTCTGCCGGAGGCTGCAAAAGGAGTATGGATTTTCCGGCAGATTATCGTTAAACTATGATATGACATTTCTGGCGATGATATTGTCTTCCCTGTATGATGTCGATAAAAAGGTCACATATGGGGGCTGTGTTGCACATCCTATTCGTAAAAAATATAAATATGATACGATGTATGTGTCCTATGCTGCATCAATGAATATTTTATTGACATATTATAAGTGTCTGGATGACTGGCAGGATGACCGGAATCTTATACGGGGAACATACGGAGCTGTGCTTCATCAGGCAGGCAGGAGAGTTTCCGGACAGTATCCGGATCAGTCGGAGATGATACGACAATGTTTGGAGGAATTGAAGCAGGCAGAACTTCGGAATGAGGCGGATCTGGATCTTGTTTCCGGGCTTTTTGGCAGAATATGCGGAGCATTATTTGCGCCGGAGAAGGATATCTGGTATCAGGATCTGTATCATATGGGATTTTATCTTGGAAAATATATTTATCTTCTGGATGCCTGGGATGATCTTCAGGAGGATTTCCGTACGAAAAGCTATAATCCGTTTCTGGTGGCGGACAGGCAGATTCAGGATATCGAGATGGAAAAGGATAACCGGAAAGAACGTGTCAGACAGATTCTTACGGAAATGATATCAAGAGCCTGTTATCATTTTGAGAGACTTCCGGTGGTAGACAATGTGGAGATCTTACGCAATATATTATATTCGGGAGTCTGGACAAAATTTGATCAAAAGAAAAGCAGAACGGATAAAAAAGAATGGAGAGAGGAAGGATGATCGATCCGTATCAGGTCTTAGGTGTTCCTCGGAATGCCTCTGACAGCGAGATAAAAAAAGCATATCGAACGCTGAGCCGGAAATATCATCCGGATGCCAATATCAATAATCCTCATAAGGACGAAGCGGAGGAGAAGTTTAAAGAGTTGCAGCAGGCATATCAGCAGATCATTAATGAGAGAGAACATGGTGGCTCCGGGAGTGGTAGCTATTATGGTGCCGGTGGTTCCAGTTACGGAGGGTTTCAGGGATTTAACGGAGGCTTCCGGACGGAGGGACAGAGTGAAGAGTATGTGATGCATTTAAAATCTGCTGCAACATATATTCAGAATCATTACTATAATGATGCGATCAATGTACTGAATCAGATGCAGGAAAGAACCGGGCAGTGGTATTATCTCAGTGCCGTAGCCAATATGGGACTGGGAAACAATCTGATGGCACTGGAGTATGCGAGACAGGCGGTGATGCAGGAGCCTTATAACCAGCAGTATCAGCAGCTGGTAAGGATTCTGGAGTCGGGAGGCACATGGTATCAGGGGATGCAGCGGAATTACCAGCCGGCTTCCGGATGCAGCTCGGATCTTTGTATGTATCTTTGTATCGGCGATATGTTCTGTAATCTTTGTTTTGGCAGAGGATATTACTGCTGATAAAGTGTTATACAAATAACAAATTTTGTGTCTGTAGACTCTGATTTGCAGGCTGAGAAAGGAATGTAGGATTCATATGAGGGAAATGCGTTTTAAAATGGAACGTCCGGGTCTGGTCAAGGTCGGAGATGCAGTTAATGTTACAGAAAAGAAAACAGCGTTAAACTATAGTTATATTATTAACCCGGCAGTGGCTATGTCCGGTTGTTATAAGCTGCCACAGCGTCTGAAAACTCTGGATGGTGTGGTGAAGGATGTAGAGAAAACGGAGCGGGGCTATTATGTGATCGTAGAGTTTGACGAGGATCCGGTAGAAGAATAAAGGAGGAATGCAGAGAGATGATTACATTTGAGAGAACATCTGTGATGAACATGGAAAACGCTATGCGTGGTGCTAGAAATCCATTAAACAGCTGGGCGAGAGGTGACAGCTATGTCAATGATAAGGGAGAATTCATTTTTGGGGAAAATGATCTGCAGCTGGCCAAAAGATTATGTCAGGCAGGGAATGACCACCGCAAATTTATCCGCCAGATTTTTATTACGGTGGATATTACCGCACCAATTTACTGGTGGAAGGAGTATGACACTTATAAGGTTGGTACGGTAGCTAATTCCACAAGCACTATGCATAAGATCCACAGCAAGCCTTTTGAAAGAGCAGATTTCAGTATGGATCATATGGTGCCGGAGGCGGAGACACAGATGGATCAGATGATCGATTGTCTGGAGCAGATCCGTTTGAAATATATGGAGACAAAGGATAAGGCTCTCTGGTACAGTATGATCCAGCTTTTGCCGGAAAGCTATCATCAGATGAGGACATGCACCATGTCCTACGAAAATGCGATTGCTATGTATCGGGCACGTCATGGTCATAAACTGCAGGAATGGCACACCTTCTGTAACTGGGTTTGTGAGCTTCCGTATTTTCAGGAGCTTTTCCCGGAGGCGGTAGAGGTATAATAATAAACAAGAAATCGCAGGATATCATGAACCCTAAAGGGGTCATATCAGGAGTTTCTTCGAAACTCCGTCATGCGCAGAAATCGTACGCGGATATATGATATAATGAACCCTAAAGGGTTCATATTAGGAGTTTCTTCGAAACTCCGTCATGCGCAGAAATCGTGCGCGGATATATGATAGAATATATCCGGTTGCGTAGAAAGGACATAAAAATGTTAGAGGTAGGATTAAAGGGGCATCAGGAGATGACAGTAACAGATCAGTTTACAGCAAAAACCATGGGAAGTGGTGTGATGGATGTATTTGCAACACCGGCAATGCTTGCTTTGATGGAAAAAACCGCATTTATGAGTGTAGCAGAGCATCTGAATGAAGGCTGTGGTACAGTGGGAACTCGTGTAGAGATTGAACATGTAGCATCTTCACCAATTGGCATGAAGATTACATGTGACAGTGAATTGACCGCTATCGAGGGACGCAAGCTTGTATTTAAGGTGGAGGCGTATGATTCCAAGGGGCTGATCGGTAAGGGAACTCATGAGAGATTTATTATTGAAAGTGAGAAGTTCCAGGAGAAGACAAACCGTAAGCTGGAGCAGTAAACAGCAGATCAAAAATATAAAATGGCGGTATCCAATATAATGGATGCCGCCATTTTACATTTAAAATGTAATCCTCTATTTCTTTAATGAATAAAAGATTTTTATCGTTTGTTACTGTTTCTCCAGATATGAAGCTTGTCTGCTTCAGCGATCAGCTGATCACGGAAATCAGGATGTGCCACAGAGATCAGAGCTTCGGCTTTCTGCCAGGTAGATAAGCCCTTGAGATTTACGATACCGTACTCTGTAACAAAATAATGAATATTTGCTCTGGTGTCGGTAACAATAGATCCATTGTCAAGGGTTGGCTTGATACGTGATGTCACGGTGCCGTCTTTTGTTTTGAAGGTAGAAGACATACAGATAAAGCTCTTACCACCGTTAGAGAGGTAAGCACCAAGTACAAAGTCGAGCTGTCCGCCTGCCCCACTGATGTGTTTGATACCGGCTGACTCTGCATTTACCTGTCCGAAGAGATCGATATCAACAGCATTGTTGATGGACATGAAATTGTCCAGTGCAGAGATGGAACGGATATCGTTGGTGTATTCTACAGGAGCTGCCATACAAGCCGGATTATTATTCAGATAATCATAAAGCTTTTTGGTTCCTGCTGCAAATCCGTATACCTGACGTCCTTTATCAATGTTCTTTCTCATACCGGTGATCTTGCCGGCTTTGGCAATATCTACAAAGGCATCTACATACATCTCCGTATGTACGCCCAGATCCTTCAGGTCGGACTCCGCGATCAGTGAACCAACGGCATTTGGCATACCGCCGATACCAAGCTGCAGGCAGGCACCGTCCGGAATCTCATCAACAATATATTTCGCCACGGCATGGTCGATATCTGTTGCAGCACCGCCACCGCCAAGCTCGTAAAGATCGGTGTTAGATCCTTCTACGATCAGGTCTACATCATTGATGCTGACACAGTTGTCAAATCCACCAAGGCAGATTGGCATATTCTGATTGACCTCAACAATTCCCTTTTTGGCGGAACGGATACAAGCCATTGCATGGGAAGGACTTGGTCCGAGATTGAAATATCCGTGCTCGTCCATCGGTGCTACCTGAAGCATCGCTACATCCGGCGGAGTCTGGGAATCGCGGTAATATCTCGGAAGCTCAGAGTAACGGATCGGAGAATAGAAGCTAAAGCCCTTTGCAATTGCTTTACGCTCGATACCGCCCATATGCCAGGAATTCCAAGCAAAGTGAGCTGCAGGATCATCAATTTTGAAGATCTCAGGCTCCTTCATTAAAATTCCGCCGCGGATATTTACATCTGTAAGCTCCGGCAGGCGTTTTGCAAGTGCTTTATCCAGGTCGACAACTGTGGTGGCTGCCCAGCCGTAATCAACCCAGTCGCCGGATTTGATCTCGCGTACGGCATCATCAGCACTTACAAGTTTCTTAGAGTACATTTCTTTGTAATCCATGATTTCCTCCATTCCGTGATGAAATTAAGTTCATCACATATAATTATTTAGATGTACTGCATAAAAGCAGTTGTACAAAATAGCTTGTTTCTGAGAAAACTTTTCATTTGCTTTGTACATTCTACACATATAAATATAGGATAACACTTTTATATATCGTGCGTCAAATGTAAAATACTTGCAGGGGACAGGAAAGGGGGAGACGTTGCCTGTTTGTGCGGTTTGCACGGGAATGTCGGAAAAAGGCTTGCCATTTTTGGAAGTTTGATATATCATTGAGGGTAGTTAGGTCACTAATGTGATAAATAACGATAAAAATAGTACATACATTTTTCGTCATTTTTCACAATCTGCTCAGCAGAGAAGTGGTCATAAAAAAAGAAGGAGGATTTTTTATTATGGCAAAGAAAATTGTTTTGGCAGGCGCTTGTCGTACCGCTATCGGAAAGATGGGTGGAGGTCTTAGTAAGACTCCGGCTCCTGTATTAGGATCTGTAGTAATCAAGGAGGCTCTGAACAGAGCTGGTGTTCCGGCTGATCAGGTTGATCATGTATATATGGGTTGTGTTATCCAGGCAGGTCTTGGTCAGAACGTAGCACGTCAGGCATCTATCAAGGCAGGACTTCCTGTTGAGACACCTGCTGTTACAGTTAACGTAGTATGTGGTTCCGGTCTGAACTGTGTTAATATGGCTGCTCAGATGATCGAAGCCGGTGATGCTGACATCGTTGTTGCAGGTGGTATGGAGAACATGTCTATGGCTCCTTACGCTATGATGCAGGGTCGTTACGGATACCGTATGAACAATGGTAAGCTCGTTGATACCATGGTAAACGATGCTCTCTGGGATGCATTCAATCAGTACCATATGATGATCACAGCAGAGAATGTTGCTGATGAGTGGGGTCTTACCCGTGAAGAACTTGATGAGTTTGCAGCAAACAGCCAGCAGAAGTGCGAGGCAGCTATTGCAGCAGGCAAGTTTGATGATGAGATCGTACCTGTACAGACAGGTGTTGACCGCAAGACAAAAGAGCCGATCATCTTCTCTAAGGATGAGGGTCCACGTCCTGGCACAACAGCAGAAGGCCTTTCTAAGCTGAAATGCTGCTCCGGTAAAGAGGGCGGTGTTGTTACAGCCGGTAATGCATCCGGTATCAACGATGGTGCAGCAGCAGTTGTTGTTATGACAGAAGAGAAGGCAAAAGAGCTTGGTGTTAAGCCAATGGCTACATTCGTGGCAGGAGCACTTGGTGGTGTTCGTCCTGAGATCATGGGTGTTGGTCCTGTTGCTTCTACAAAGAAAGTTCTTGCTAAGACAGGTCTTACAATCGATGACATTGATCTTATCGAGGCAAACGAGGCATTTGCAGCACAGTCTGTAGCAGTTGCAAGAGACCTGAACTTCGATATGTCTAAGGTAAACAAAAACGGTGGTGCTATTGCACTTGGACATCCTGTTGGAGCTTCCGGATGCCGTATCCTTGTTACACTTCTTCATGAGATGCAGAAAGAGGGAGCAAACAGAGGTCTTGCTACTCTTTGTATCGGTGGTGGAATGGGCTGCTCTACAATCGTTGAAGCTTACAAATAATTAAAAAGGAGATACACTACTATGGATTTCGTTTTATATGAAGCAGATGGTGCTGTTGCAACCATCACGATCAATCGTCCAAAGGCACTCAATGCTCTGAACAGCCAGGTTCTTGATGAACTGGATCAGACACTGGATGCAATCGATCTGGATACTGTAAGATGCGTGATCCTGACAGGTGCAGGAGACAAGTCTTTTGTTGCAGGTGCTGATATCGGAGAGATGAGCACACTGACAAAGGCAGAGGGAGAGGCTTTCGGTAAGAAAGGAAACGATGTATTCCGCAAGCTTGAGACTCTTCCAATCCCTGTTATTGCTGCAGTAAACGGTTTCGCTCTTGGTGGCGGCTGTGAGATCTCTATGAGCTGTGATATCCGTATCTGCTCTGAGAATGCAATGTTCGGTCAGCCGGAAGCTGGTCTTGGTATCACACCTGGTTTTGGTGGAACACAGAGACTTGCAAGAACTGTTGGCGTAGGCATGGCAAAGCAGTTGATTTATACTGCACGCAATATCAAGGCTGACGAGGCATACAGAATCGGTCTTGTGAATGCAGTATATCCACAGGAGGAGCTGATGGAGCAGGCAAAGAAGATGGCATCTACCATCGCAAAGAACGCTCCAATCGCTGTCCGCAACTGCAAGAAGGCAATCAACGATGGTCTTCAGGTAGATATCGATCAGGCTATCGTGATCGAGGAGAAGCTTTTTGGTGGCTGCTTCGAGACAGAGGATCAGAAGGCTGGAATGGGCAACTTCCTGGCTCCGAAGGAGCAGAAGGTAAAGGTTGTACCTTTCAAGAACTGCTAGTTTAATCCGACAGGATTATCATACAAGGGAGAGGCAGGCGTTTACCGGTTGCTTCTCCAAATAAAAAAATGGAGGTTATAGACAATGAAAGTAGGCGTTATTGGTGCTGGTACTATGGGACAGGGCATTGCTAAAGCATTTGCTCAGAACGAAGGTTATGAAGTAGCACTCTGTGATATCAAGCAGGAGTGGGCTGAAGGCGGTAAGGATAAGATTGCCAAGGGGTATGACAGACTTGTTCAGAAGGGCAAGCTGACGCAGGATGCAGTAGATGCAATCCTTGGAAGAATCACACCGGGCTTAAAGGAAGACCTTTGCAAGGATTGTGATCTGATCGTAGAGGCAGCATTTGAGGATATCAATGTAAAGAAGACAACATTCGCAGAGCTTGACAAGATTGCTAAGCCAGAGTGTATCTTCGCATCAAATACATCAAGCCTTTCCATTACAGAGATCGGCAATGGTCTGACTCGTCCAATGGTTGGTATGCATTTCTTCAATCCTGCTGACCGTATGAAGCTTATCGAGGTTATCGCTGGTGTAAATACACCTGCTGAGACTGTTGATGCTATCAAGAAGATTTCTGAGGAGATTGGAAAGACTCCTGTACAGGTAAATGAGGCTGCTGGTTTCGTAGTAAACCGTATCCTGATCCCTATGATCAACGAAGCTGCATTCATCAAGATGGAAGGCGTTTCTGATATCGCCGGTATTGATGCAGCTATGAAGCTTGGTGCAAATCATCCAATGGGACCTCTTGAGTTAGGTGATTTCATTGGTCTTGATATCTGCCTTGCTATTATGGATGTACTTTACAATGAGACAGGTGACAGCAAGTATCGTGCATGCCCACTTCTTCGTAAGATGGTTCGTGGTGGAAACCTCGGTGCAAAGAGCGGAAAAGGTTTCTATGTTTACAATGCTGACCGTACAAAGACTCCGGTTGATGCTCAGTAATTAAAAAAGAATTAAATTAGGAAAGGTGGTAAAGCAAATCATGGATTTTACATTAAGTAAACAGCATGAGATGGCGAGACAGCTTTTTAAGGATTTCGCTGAAAATGAAGTAAAGCCTCTGGCACAGGAAACTGATGAGACTGAGGTATTCCCACAGGTTACAGTGGATAAGATGGGAAAGAACGGATTCCTTGGAATCCCGGTACCAAAGGAGTTTGGTGGACAGGGTGCAGACATCCTGACATATATTATGTGTGTAGAGGAGCTGTCTAAGGTTTGTGGTACGACAGGTGTTATCGTATCTGCACATACATCTCTTTGTGTAGACCCAATTCTCACATACGGAACAAAAGAGCAGAAAGAGAAATTCCTTCCTCCTCTCTGTAACGGTGAGAAGCTTGGTGCATTTGGTCTTACTGAGCCGGGTGCCGGTACAGACGCACAGGGTGCACAGACAAAGGCTGTTCTGGATGGAGACGAGTGGGTACTGAATGGTTCTAAGTGCTTCATCACAAACGGTAAGGTAGCAGATGTTTATATCATTATTGCTGTTACTGATATCACAGAGGACAAGCGCGGCAGAAAGAAAAAGAACTTCTCCGCATTTATCGTAGAGAAAGGAACTCCGGGATTCTCCTTCGGTACAAAGGAGAAGAAGATGGGTATCCGTGGATCTTCTACATACGAGCTGATCTTTGAGGATTGCCGTATTCCAAAGGAGAATCTGTTAGGTGTCCGCGGAAAGGGATTCCCAATCGCTATGCATACTCTGGATGGTGGACGTATCGGTATCGCTTCCCAGGCTCTTGGTCTTGCTGAGGGTGCTCTGGAAAAGACGATCGAGTACACCAAGGAGAGAAAGCAGTTCGGACGTGCTATTTCTGCTCAGCAGAATACACAGTTCCAGCTTGCAAATATGGCTACAAAGATTGAGGCTGCTAAAGCTCTTGTATACAAGGCAGCTCTTAAGAAACAGGAATTTGCAAATGGTGCAAAGGTTTCTTACTCTGTTGAGGCAGCTATGGCTAAGCTTTATGCTGCTGAGGTTGCAATGGAGGTTACTACCAAGTGTGTTCAGTTGTTTGGTGGTTATGGATATATCAGAGAGTACGATGTAGAGCGTATGATGCGTGATGCAAAGATCACAGAGATCTACGAGGGAACTTCAGAGGTTCAGCGTATGGTTATCTCTGGTGCTCTTCTCCGTTAATAGAAACAATGGATTCACTGAATAAAAATAAAAGACAAGGAGTGACAAAGCTGTGAAAATAGTAGTTTGTATTAAGCAGGTTCCAGATACAAAGGGCGGAGTTAAGTTTAATCCGGACGGTACTCTGGACAGAGGTGCTATGCTTGCCATCATGAACCCGGACGATAAAGCTGGTTTGGAAGCAGCACTCAGAATTAAAGACGATATGGGCAAAGACAATGTGGAAGTAACCGTTCTTACAATGGGTCTTCCAAAGGCTGAGGAAGTTCTTCGTGAAGCACTTGCTATGGGTGCTGACAAGGGTATTCTTGTAACAGACCGTGTACTCGGTGGTGCTGATACATGGGCAACTTCTACAACAATTGCCGGCGCTTTGAGAAATATTGATTATGATTTGATCATCACAGGCCGTCAGGCTATCGATGGTGATACCGCACAGGTTGGACCACAGATCTCTGAGCATCTGAATCTTCCTGTTATCTCTTATGCAAAGAATATTAAGGTTGAGGGTGACAGCGTGATCGTTGAGCGTCAGTTCGATGACAGATATCATGTACTGAAAGCTAAGATGCCATGTCTGATCACTGCCCTTTCTGAGCTGAATGAGCCTCGTTATATGACACCGGGCGGAATCTTCGATGCATATGAGAAAGAGATTACAGTCTGGGGCAGAGCTGACCTCAAGGATGTAGATGATTCTAACCTTGGTCTGAAGGGGTCTCCTACAAAGATCGCAAAGGCATCTGATAAGGTAAAGAAGGGTGCTGGCGAGGTTGTTACTCCGGATTCTCCGGACGATGCAGTATCATACATCATGGGCAAATTAAAAGAGAAGCATGTAATCTAATCAAAATAAGGAAAAGTGGTGACAATAATGAATTTAGAAGAATATAAGGGTGTCTATGTCTTTGCACAGCAGGTAGACAATGAGCTGAGCAGCATCGCATTTGAGCTGCTTGGAAAAGCAAAGGAGCTCGCAGCTCCTCTGAATACAGAAGTTACAGCTGTTCTGATCGGTTCTGGTGTAAAGGGACTTGTAGATCAGCTGGCAGAGTATGGTGCAGACAAGGTTATCGTTGTTGATGACCCTGAGCTCAAGGAATACAGAACAGAGCCATATGCACATGCATTATCATCAGTAATCAACGAGTACAAGCCGGAGATCGTTCTGGTTGGTGCTACAGCAATCGGTCGTGACCTTGGTCCTCGCGTTTCAGCAAGAGTAGCTACAGGTCTGACAGCAGACTGTACTGTACTTGAAATCGGTGATTTCCCTTTGAATGCAATCCCTGGACAGGAGCAGAAGCACAATCAGCTTCTTATGACTCGTCCTGCATTTGGTGGTAACACCATCGCAACAATCGCATGTCCTGACAACCGTCCTCAGATGGCAACAGTTCGTCCTGGTGTAATGCAGAAGATTGATCCGATTGCCGGTGCTAAGGCTGAGGTAATTGAGTACAATCCTGGATTTATTCCGGACAACAAGTATGTTGAGATTCTTGACATTGTTAAGGAGCTTTCTGATACAGTTGATATCATGGATGCAAAGATTCTTGTATCCGGTGGCCGTGGTGTTGGAAGCGCAGAGAACTTCAAGATGCTTCAGGATCTGGCTGACGTGATCGGTGGTACTGTAAGCTGCTCCCGTGCCGTAGTAGATAACGGATGGCTTCCAAAAGAGCTTCAGGTAGGTCAGACAGGTAAGACTGTTCGTCCTAATGTATACTTTGCAATCGGTATTTCCGGTGCAATCCAGCATACAGCAGGTATGGAAGAGTCTGACATTATCATCGCAATCAACAAGGACGATTCTGCTCCAATCTTTGATGTAGCAGATTACGGTATTGTTGGCGATCTGAACAAGATTGTTCCAAAGCTTACAGAAGAGCTGAAGAAGGTTGTTAAATAATTTGTTTCAGTAAGAAATCCTTCTTTCATATGGAAATGTGAAATGAGTACCCTGTGGAGTGTATTCTCTGCAGGGTATTTTTTTGTTGTTTAGATAAAGTTAAGGGAATGTTAAACTCTTTCTACTTGTACTTTAAGGTATATTTCGGTATAGTATAGTAGTATTTATGTAGAGCATAGGGAGTGTTGTGCGTATGTGGCGGTTTGCCGGGACAAAACTTCCGATGCAAATAATGCAGGTGTTCATTGGAGGGACGCGGGACGGAGGAAAATGTGTTAGAAATATTAAAATCGTTATTATTTGGTATTGTAGAGGGAATTACCGAGTGGCTGCCGGTCAGCAGTACAGGTCATATGATCCTGTTGGATGAGTTTGTACAGCTTTCTATGTCAGAAGCATTCAAAGAAATGTATCTTGTGGTGATTCAGTTAGGAGCGATCCTGGCGGTCGTATTGTTGTTCTGGAAACAGATCTGGCCATTTCAGAGAAAGTCAGATGGCACGAATAAGGTTCTTCCGGGATGGATCAAAGAAGATATCTTTGTGATGTGGCTTAAAATTGTCGTAGCCTGTATTCCGGCGGTGATCATTGAGCTTGCAGCAGGTGATTATCTGGAGGCGCTGTTTTACAATTACAGAACGGTTTCCATTATGCTGATCGTTGTTGGTATTTTATTTATATTGGTAGAGGACTGGAACAAAAAGAGAACAGCAAAGATTACTTCCATTAGAGATATTACATATCAAACGGCATTCCTGATCGGTGTATTTCAACTGGTGGCAGCGGTATTTCCGGGAACATCCCGTTCCGGTGCAACAATCATCGGTGGTCTGATATTGGGACTTTCCAGACAGATCGCGGCAGAATTTACCTTTTATCTGGCGATTCCGGTGATGTTTGGCGCGAGTCTGATTAAGCTGTTAAAATTTGGTGTTCATTATACCGCACTAGAAGCAGGTGTTCTGGCAGTGGGAATGATTTCCGCTTTCCTGGTATCTGTGCTTGTGATAAGATTTCTGATGGGATATATTAAGAAACATGACTTTAAGATTTTTGGCTGGTATCGTATTGTGCTTGGTATTGTGGTGCTTGCCAGCTTTGCGTTATTCCTGTAGAAAATGATGGGAAAGATTTTTACGAGATGGTAAGATGGATGAAGATTATGAATTCTTTGTGTTTTTTTTGTGGATGATTTGACAGATGGAGGTTCGTGCATTAAGATAATGATGAGTAGCTGTATATAGTGAAGCTCATTCGGGATGGTATATACAGCATAGATAGGAGGAATGTACATGGATTTTCGCAGAATCGATAAAAATACCGTACAGTGCATTTTGTCCGAGGAAGAAATGAATGCATACGGGTTTCGAATAGAGGATTTTTTCTCCAATCAGGAGAAAGCGAGAGAGTTTTTGGAGCATCTGGTAGAACGTGCCGAGGAAGAGATTGGATATGAGGCGCATAGTGGCATGGTTTCGATGCAGATAATGAAGATGCCGGATAATGGCATTGTGATCACATTATCAGAGCGGGATAACAGCGCAGATGGTTTTCAGAATATGCTGCAGCATATCCACCAGCAGCTGGCATCCCTGATCGATCCGGAGGCAGAGGGAAGTCCTGCAGAAGCAGAGGATGAGTTATCCGCAGAGCTTGCAGCTGAAGTGGAGAATGCACAGGGACAGGATCTGCAGGAGATGTTCCGGCCGGCAGAAAAGAGAAAATCAGAAAAAGAGACAAAGCTTCTAAGTGCTCCGAGAATTTTTATGTTTGAGTCACTGAAGGATCTGGAACAGCTTTCTGCCGGTATTGCGATGGAGAAACCTATCAGCAGTGCAGTTTATTATGAGCAGGAGAAGGATAACTATTATCTCTTATTGAAAAAGGGAAGACTCACGGTAAAGGAGTATGGACTTTTATGCAACAGGCTGAGGGAATATGCAGAAATCTGTACGACGCAGCCATATGCGGAGCAGTTTTGTAAGGAGCATTTTGAAACATTTATTCCAAAGCATGCATTGCGTGTTTTGAAAAATATTGAGACAGGAAATTAAAAACATGAAATATGATTTTGATCTGGAGGAACGTCGATTTTCGAAACAATTTATCTTAAAATTGCTGATCACGTTGGTAGAAGCGGTCATTGTAGTGTTTCTGGCATTTGCGATTACCAGATACGGGCTCGAAAAGATGACGGTATCCGGTGAATATATGAGTCCCACATTAAAATCCGGAGACTGTGTTTTAGTTAATAAGCTGTCCTATCGTTTTCACAAGATCCATCGCAATGATGTAGTTGTTGTAAAACAGACGGGATCAGAGCACAGTTATTTTACGTTGGAACGAGTGATCGGTCTTCCCGGAGAAAAGGTACAGATACTGGAGGGACAAGTTTATATCAATGGAAAGAAATTAAAGGAAAAGCTCGATTTTCCATTGATGGATAATGGTGGTTTGGCAGAGGATGCGTTTACGTTAGAGAAGGGACAGTATTTTGTCCTTGGTGATAATCGAAATGAGTGCGAGGATAGTAGAAATGCAACGGTGGGGAATATATCCCGTAAATCTATCGTAGGAAAAGCATGGATACGCATGAATTCCTTTACTTTTGTTGGAATGATCAATAATTTTCAAAAGTCAGATACCAGCAGCAGTTTATCATAGTATGTCTGTGACAAGTCAGATAATAGAAAGGTTGGATTATTCATATGGAATTTCAATGGTATCCCGGTCATATGTCGAAGGCGAAACGGGCAATGCAGGAGGATCTTAAACTGATCAATGTGATCATTGAACTGGTGGATGCCAGAGTGCCCCTGAGTAGTAAGAACCCTGATATTGATCCGATGGCAAATGGAAAATCCCGTATTATTCTGTTGAATAAATGCGATCTGGCAGATTCTTCCGTGACGGCCCGGTGGAAAAAGTATTATGAGGAGAAGGGATTTTTTGTAGCTCTTGTCAATTCCAAAAACGGAAAAGGCGTAAAGCAGGTTAACGAAGTGATTCAGAGTGCCTGCAAGGAAAAGATTGAGCGCGACCGGCGCAGAGGAATCTTAAACCGGCCGATCCGTGCGATGATCGTAGGCATTCCCAATGTAGGAAAGTCTACGTTCATTAATAGTTTTGCGGGAAAATCCTGCACCAAAACAGGCAATAAACCGGGTGTTACAAAGGGTAAGCAGTGGATCCGTTTAAATAAAAATGTAGAACTGTTAGACACGCCGGGGATTTTATGGCCTAAGTTTGAGGATCAGACAGTTGGTTTGCGGCTGGCGTTTATTGGTTCCATTAAAGATGAGTTATCTAACCAGTATGAGTTGTGTATGCTTTTAATGCAGTATCTTGGAGAGCATTATCCAAAAGCAATTCCGGATACTTATCAGATTGAGCCTGCTGAAAATGAAGAGGAGCTTCTGGAACGTGTTGCGAAGCGCAGGGGATGTCTGAAAGCAGGTGGAGAGCATGATCTGGACAAGGCAGCCAATTATGTGATAGATGATTTCCGAAATGGCAGACTGGGCTGCATCAGCCTGGAGCAGCCTGAAAAATAAAGTGCTTTTGTAGGGGGAACAGTTATGTATGACGAGAAAATGATTGAAGACAGTCTGGCGTTTGCAGAGGAGATCAGAGCCAGACTGGAAGGAAAAAAGGCGGGGGAATCCTCATCTCGTCCGGTGCAGTCTAAGCCGGTAAGCCAGACACGTCCGGTTCAGCAGACTGCCGATCAGAAGCTTTCCCAGCAGCAGGCAATGTCTGCACAGACACATCCGGCACAGAAGGCGGCTGCCCGTCAGATACAGCCGGGACAGCCCATGTCATCCGGTACGGCCGGGCAGGGACAAATGAAATCTATGCAGGGGAATTTTGCTCAGTCAGTGAGAACACAGCAGTCAGTATCAAGGCAGACTGCGATGCCGCAGGTACAGGGGCAGAACCGTCCGGCACAGAGGGATATATCAGGACAGACGAGGAGATCACAACAGACTCAGCCGGTAAGATCACAGCAGCCACAGTCAGGCCAGGCTGTGATGCCGCAGGCACCGGGTCAAAGCCGTCCGATGCAGCAGAATATGTCAGGACAGGTAACGTCTGCGCAGCAGCCGTCAGGGCAGATAAAATCCAGACAAAATATACAGCCACAGAGTGTATCCGGACAGACGAGGAGACCACAACAGACTCAGCCGGCAAGATCACAGCAGCTACAGTCAGGCCAGGCTGTGATGCCAAAGGCACCGGGTCAAAGCCGTCCGGTACAGCAAAATGTATCGGGACAGACTGCGGCAGCATCGGTTTCAGATCAGAGCCGTCCGGTGCAGCAGAATATGGCAGGACAGGTGACATCTGCACAGCAGCCGTCAGGGCAGATAAAATCCGGACAAAATATACAGCCACAAAGTGTATCAGGGCAGGTGATGAGAGCGCAGCAGACTCAGCCGGCGGGATCGCAGCAGCTTCGGTCAGGCCAGACTGTGATGCCACAGGCACCGGGACAGAGCCGCCAGATACAGCAGAATACACCCGGACAGCCGGCTTCTATGCAGCAGAGTGTTTTGCCACAGGGACAGATTACACGACAGAGCATACCGGATCAGACACCGATCCCGTCTGTGGACGCAAATGTGACAGAGGCACAGCAGCCGGAGCTTCAGCAGGCAGAGGTGCCAAAACCGGAGAAGACACAAAAAGAGCATTTAATCTCTGTCAGTACATCTACTTCCAGACCGGTCAGATCAAAATCATCTGCTTTGGAAACTATTTCAGAGGAAACGAAACCAATGGATGAGGAGCAGGATCATACCGTAGAGATTACCATTAAGCTGGATGTAGCAGGGATCAAAAAGAAATTTTCTGATTTAAAGAAAAAGCTTGCTCCGGAGGAACGGACTCTGGAGGATGTCAATGCTGCCATGGAGCAAAACCGTCAGCTTCAGGCAGAAAAACAGCAGGAAAACAGCGAAACAGCGGCCCAAAAGGGAGCGGAACTTGCACACAAGGCCGCCTCAACGGCAAGTGGTATTGGTAAAAAGGTGACAGGCCTGCTTCGAAAGAGACAGGAATCAGCAGCTACCTTAGAGGGAGAGGCGGTTACTGCAGAGGGAGAAATGATCAATCCTGTAGACGGGCAAGCCGTTGATGGGCAGATCGTCCAGCTGGAGGGAGAAGCAGTAGAAGAAAATCGTTTTGCAGAGAAAATACAGGATCTGAAGGAAGTGATTCCTCAAAAGGCAGGAAAAGCATCTCATTTGTTGACGAATATTATTATCATTGCTTTTTGTATTGGAATTGCATACTTCCTTGCTTCCTTTGTAACAAATTATGTGGCATACCAGACACCGGTAGAAGGAGAATCCATGGAGCCGACTCTGACAGATGGAGACAGTGTTGTGATTCAGAGATTGTCATATTATTTTACAGATCCAAAGCGATATGATGTTGTGGTATTTCCTGTAAATTATGACAGTGAGTCACAGGAGAAAACCTATTATATTAAACGGGTCATCGGATTACCGGGAGAGACCGTTCAGATCATTGATGGCAGTGTTTATATCAATAACGAAAAGCTGACGGACGATAAATATTCTTCCACGACGATCAATGAAGCGGGAATTGCAGAGAATCCGCTGGTGTTGGGTGAAAATCAGTATTTTGTTATGGGAGATAACCGGAATATGAGTACGGACAGCCGAAACTCATATGTGGGACTGGTCAATAAAAATGATATCGTAGGAGAGGCATGGATCTGTACATGGCCGTTAACTCATTTTGGAGGTTTGAAATAAAGGAGACAAAGAAAGAATGAAATCAATCCGGGATATTAAGGAAGAATTTCAGACAGCAGTGGATCTGGAAACGAAGGAAAAGCTGGCACAGAGCTATCAGACAGACAGTCGTAAGGGGGTGCAGGATCTGATCGCCAGAGTTTACCGGGAAAAGGAGAAGCTGCAGAGCGAGCTGGAGCGTCTGGAGGGGATGAAACAATTCGAAAAGAAATATGCAGACTATACGGCAATCTGTGGAATTGACGAGGCCGGAAGAGGTCCGTTAGCCGGTCCGGTAGTGGCTGGAGCAGTCATCCTTCCAAAGGATTGTTCTATCTTGTATCTGAATGATTCCAAGCAGGTCAGTGCATCCAGAAGGGATGAGCTGTTTGATGAGATACAGGAAAAAGCTATAGCAAGTGCAGTAGGAATTGTATCTCCCCAGAGGATTGATGAGATTAATATTCTTCAGGCAACCTACGAAGCGATGCATCAGGCGGTGGAAAGGCTGAAGGTGACACCGGATCTGCTTCTGGTGGATGCCGTGACGATTCCGGCGATGCCTATGAAGCAGGTTGGGATCATCAAGGGAGATGCCAAAAGCGTATCCATTGCGGCAGCCAGTATTCTGGCGAAGGTGACCAGGGATCGGATGATGGTGGAGTACGATGCCCTCTATCCGGAGTATGGCTTTGCAAAGCACAAGGGCTATGGTTCCCAAATGCATATTGAGGCGATCAGGGAATATGGTTCCTGTCCGATTCACAGAAGGACCTTTATTAAGAACTTTTATTAGAATTGTCCAGAAGATTATGTAAGGATAATTATAAAATAAAAGTCTTATTAGTTTAGTTTTTATTGACGAAAGCAGGTGATACTGTGGCAAAGGATGGATTTCAATATTTTCATCGACCGGAGAAAGAAAAGAAAACGGCGGTTGCATTGGAGTATGAACCGACAGATCAGGCACCGAAGGTCATTGCTTCCGGTCAGGGGTATGTGGCGGAAAAGATCATACAGACAGCCAGGGAAGCTGATATTCCGGTACACAGGGATGAAAAGCTTGCGGGAAGTCTTCGGGAGATTGAGATCGGAGAGTATATTCCTCCGGAGCTTTATCAGGTGGTAGCGGATGTTCTGGTATTTGTTGATGCCATGGATAACATTAAAGCAAAAGTTATGGATCATCCGGAAAAGAAGGTCCGGGATCAATTGGATAAAAGGGGAAGGAATGCATAATCGACGGGAGATCGGAAGCTTTTATGAAAATATAGCTGCGAAATATCTGGAAAAGCATGGCTATACCATTCTGGAGAGAAATTATCATGCCGGTCGTCATGGTGAAATTGATATTATTGCAGAGGATGCGGCAGGCATGCTGGTGATCTGTGAGTGCAGGTATCGTGGGAAGGGCGGATACGGAAATGCCCTGGAGTCGGTAAATACTGCCAAGCAGAGACAAATATGCCGGACGACGCTGTATTATTATAAAAAGCGTGGTTTTGGTATGGATCATGCCTGCCGTTTTGATGTAATAGCAGTGTCCGGGGACGGTACATTAAAGCACATCGAAAATGCTTTTGATTTTATATAATATCGAAAGACAGATAAATCAATTGATTGATGGGGAGCCTAGGAATGTAAATGATTATTTATATAGGAGATTAGGACTATGGAACTGATACGAAAAAGCAAAGAAGAATTTGCAGCAGAGGGAAAGCCATATGCTGCTGATTATGATGATAAAGAAACCGTTTTGGAAAAGCAGGCGGAGGTGCCCTATCTTCATTTTCATTCCTTTGATCAGCAGGAATGGCTGCAGCTTACCTTTTCTACCAGACTGGGAGGTATCAGTGAGGGATATCTTTCTACCTTGAATCTGGGCTGGGACAGGGGGGAGCCACGGGAAAATGTCTGTGAAAATTACCGCCGATACTGTGCATCCATTGGCAGCAAAGCAGAGAAGCTGGTGTTATCGGATCAGGTTCATGAAACAACAGTCCGGTATGTAGATGAAAGGTTTTGTGCCGGTATTGAGATTGAAAAGAAGCTAAAGGGTGTGGATGGAATGTTCACAGATATTCCGGAGCTTTTGCTGGCTACTTCATATGCAGACTGTGTTCCTTTATTTTTTTGTGATCCGGTAAAAAGGATCATTGCTTCGTCCCACTCCGGCTGGAAAGGAACGGTGGCAGGGATTGGGGCTGAGACGATCCGCAAGCTGCAGGAGATGGGATGTCAGACGGAAGATATCCATGTATTGATCGGACCGTCTATCTGTCAGAAATGTTATGAAATCAGTGAAGATGTTGCAAAGCAGTTTTCAGAAGCGTATGAAGCGGATGAGATTGGGCAGATTCTGCAAAAGGGCAGAGTGACCGGAGCGGGAGATCAGAAATATCAGTTGGATCTTTGGGCTGCAAACTGGTTTCAGCTCAAAAGAGCCGGGGTACAGCCGGAGCACATCCATCTTTCAGGAGTGTGTACCTGTTGCAATCATGAATTGTTGTTTTCCCATAGGGCAAGCCATGGCAAACGGGGAAATCTGAATGGTTTTTTACGGATCAGAGGTTGAAACGTTGGATAGGACCAAGAGAATTTGAAAAATCTCTTTGGCAATTTACAAAGAATCATAATGAACTAAGAAGAGAGGATATCATATCCTCTCTTAATATTTGTATCTGTTTTCGAAAAGTTTACTTTCCCTGCTCCTGCAGACGCTTTTTCACAAGCTCCTGGATACGGCTGGTTGCATCCAGAATATTATTGACCGATGTGTCATGATTTAAGGTGTCAATGATCAGAGAAATATATGCACTCATATCGACATTGACATAATACTGCTTGTGGAGCAGTTCATTTGGACAATGAACCAGATTTGTTGTGTAAATATTATCGAAAATCCCCTTTTCATAGGCCTCGTCAATTTTTTCAAGTCCGTTGGAGAATAAGCCGAAGGTTGCACAGATGATCACCTTGGCAGCACCACGCTTTTTCAGCTCCTCGGCGGCATCAATGATGGTCTGGCCTGATGCGATCATATCATCTAACAGGATAATGTTTTTGCCGGAAAGATCATTTCCGAGAAATTCCACAGAAACGATCGGATGCTCTCCATTGACGGTAATAGAATAATCTCTTCTGCGGTAGAAGGTTCCCATATTAACTCCCAGCAGGCTGGCATAATAAACAGCGCGCCCCATACCTCCTTCATCCGGGCTGACGATCATGAGATGGTCTGCATCCACCGGCATCTCCGGATTGCGTTCAAAGATCTCGCGGATAAACTGATAAGAGGTGTAGAAGTTATCAAAGCCGTGAATCGGGATCGCATTCTGTACACGGCTGTCGTGTGCATCAAAGGTAATGATGGTCTCCACACCCATTTCCGTCAGCTCCTGCAGTGCCTGGGCACAATCAAGAGATTCATTTGCCGTACGGACATTCTGACGTCCCTCATACAGATATGGCATGATCACGGTGATACGCCGCGGAGAACCTCCACAGGCCATAATAACACGTTTCAGATCCATAAAATGGTCGTCAGGAGACATCTGGGAAATGCTTCCATGCATTTTGAAAAGCTCGCTGTAGTTGACCGTATCTGCAATGATAAAAAGGTCTGTGCCGCGAATTGACTGATTGATCACGGCACGTCCCTCACCGGTGCCGAAACGCGGACAATCATAAGATACCAGATAATCGTCCCGGTCATATTCCTGCATTTTAAAAGAGGACCTGCAGGAGCCAGCCTCGGAAAGTGCCTTGTGACGACGCTCGATGATAAGCTGATTGATCTTCTCACCAAGCTCCTTACAGTTATTTAAGGCAATAATACGAAGAGGTGCTACTAATAAAGAGTCATGATAATTTATGTTTGACATAGTTCTTCTCCAATCTGAAAAATTTCAATCCTATTCAAAAATATATCGCTTTTCGACCTATCCGTCAATGACTGCTTTTTGAATTCTCGGTGAATTTTTCTCAAAGGGCTTTTCATTTTGGGCGGTTTATGATATAAATTAGTATGGCGTTGTATGATTACAGACTATTATATTCGTTAATATTTATAAGATAATTGGAGGTATTATTTTGAGAAAAACAAGTCAGATAGCACTTTCTGTGCTTTTATGTGTAACCGTGGCATTTACTTCAGGCTGTAGCGTAGGAAAGAAGAAAACGGCAGAGAAGGCTGATTCTGAGTACGTGACACTGGGAGAATACAAAAAGATTTCTGTAAAAAAGTCAGAAATTGATGAACAGGTACAGAAACAGATTGATTCCACACTGGATACCTATGCAGAGTATAAAAAGAAAAAGACCGGAAAGGTAAAAGATAAGGATACCGTTAATATTTATTATGTGGGAAAAGTCAATGGCAAGAAGTTCAGCGGCGGTTCCTGCACCAAAAAAGAGAATCCGGACGGATATAATCTGACCATTGGTTCCGGCACCTTTATTCCGGGCTTCGAAGATGGTCTGATCGGTGCTCAGGTTGGCCAGACGCTGGAGGTAAAGGCAACTTTCCCAGACAGTTATTCCAATAATCCGGATCTTGCTGGCAAAAAGGCAGTATTCACTGTTACAGTGAATTATATCCAGGGGAAAAAGATCCGGCCGGAGCTGACAGATAAGTTTGTGACAAAGAACCTGACTTCTTATAAATCGCTGGAGGATTATGAGTCAACACTCCGCCAGAAATCTACGGAGGATCTGGCATGGGACAGCGTATATAACGCATCGAAGGTCAATGAGTATCCAAAGAAGAGAACAAAGGAGATGTACGACCAGCTCTATACTTCGATCAATTATTATCTGCAGCAGAATAATTATACGATTTCAGATTATCTTTCTGCCCAGAAGACCACTTCCGCAGATTTTAAAAAGGATCTGACCAAGACTGCCAAAGAAGATGTAGGCAAGCAGCTTGTCTATGGAGCAATCGCAGAAAAGGAAAATATCAAGGTTTCCGATAAGGAATACAAAGAGGAATTGAAAAGCTATCTTTCTACTTATAACTGTGATGATGAGGAGGCATTAAATAAGCAGTTCCATAATTTCTACGGAACGGATGCGAAGGATCTGATCATGGATGATCTGTTATATAAGAAGGTGAAGTCTTATCTGGCAGATAATGTCGTAGAGAAGTAATTTTGGGGAAAGGAGACTGCATAAAATGGCAAAACCAATCGTAGCAATCGTGGGACGTCCCAATGTGGGCAAATCCACATTGTTTAATATGATGGTGGGAGAACGGATCTCCATCGTCAAGGATACACCAGGTGTTACCAGAGACAGGATCTATGCGGACGTGACCTGGCTGAATCACAGCTTTACGCTGATGGATACCGGAGGTATTGAACCGGAGACCAATGATCTGATGTTGAAGCATATGCGGGAGCAGGCAGAGATGGCCATCGAGATGGCAGATGTCGTTCTTTTCCTGACGGATGGAAAGACAGGACTGGTGGATGCAGATTATCAGGTGGCAGATATGCTTCGTAAATCCCACAAAAAGGTTGTTCTTGTGGTAAATAAGATCGATAACTTCGAAAAACAGAGCATGGATGTTTACGAGTTCTATAATCTGGGGATCGGAGAACCATTTCCAATTTCCTCCATCGGCAAGATCGGTGTGGGTGAGATGTTAGATGAGATTGTTCATCTGTTCCCGGAGGATCTGGAGGAAGAGGAGGATGAGCGTCCGAGAGTTGCTATTGTCGGAAAGCCAAATGTAGGTAAATCCTCTATTATCAACAAGCTTCTGGGGGAGAACCGCGTGATCGTATCCGATATTGCAGGAACAACCAGAGATGCTGTGGATACGGCTGTGACCTGGGAAGGCAAGGAGTATGTCTTTATTGATACGGCAGGACTGCGGCGTAAAAATAAGATCAAAGAAGAAATAGAGCGTTATTCCATTCTTCGTACGGTGTCTGCCGTGGAGCGTGCCGATGTGGTGATGCTGGTGATCGATGCCACCGAGGGCATCACAGAGCAGGATGCCAAGATTGCAGGAATCGCTCATGATCGTGGACGAGGTATGATCATTGTTGTCAACAAATGGGATGCCGTGGAGAAGGATAATAATTCGGTGAAGAAATATACCAATGATATCCGTAAGGTGCTTTCATTTCTTCCTTATGCAGAGATTGTATTTGTATCGGCAAAGACCGGTCAGAGACTTCCGAAGCTGTTTGACACGTTAGAGGTAGTTATTCAGAATCATTCCCTGCGTATTGCGACAGGTGTGCTTAATGATATTCTCGCAGAGGCAGTGGCAATGCAGCAGCCACCGTCAGACAAGGGACGCAGGCTTAAGATTTATTATATGACACAGGTTAGTGTCAAACCACCGACATTTGTTATTTTTGTAAACAGTAAAAAGCTGATGCATTTTTCATACACCAGATATCTGGAAAATAAAATACGTGAGGCGTTTGGATTCTCAGGAACACCTCTGAAATTCTTCGTGAGGGAAAGGAAGGAAAATTGATCATGGCTGCTTATCTTATCTGCCTGATTGTGGGATACTTCTGTGGATGCATCTCAACAGGATATTTTGTGGGAAAATTTTATCATATGGATATCAGAACGAAGGGAAGTGGAAATGCAGGGACTACCAATGTACTGCGTAATCTCGGCAAGCTTCCGGCTCTGATCACCTTTGTAGGAGATCTGGCAAAGGCAATCGTGCCAATCCTTGTGATCCGTCTGGCTTTCGCACCGGAGCAATGGTACCTCTGGTGTCTGTACTGTGGGCTCGGTGTGGTTCTGGGGCATAATTATCCGTTTTATCTGGGATTTAAAGGTGGCAAGGGTATTGCTGTGACAGCAGCGGTTGTAATGTCTGCGTGTCATCCGCTGATGATCCCGATCGGTCTTGCAATTTTTATTATTATGGTAGCACTGACCCGTTATGTATCGGTGGGATCTCTTTTTGTAGCCTGGTATATTCCTGCCAATACACTTGTATTATACAGGGACAATCCCTATTTCGTACATATGATGGTAGTCAGCCTGATCTTTACGGCTCTGGCATATTTCCAGCACCGCAACAATATCGTCAGGCTGATCCATGGAAATGAAAATCCACTTTGGGGGAAGAAAAAGAACGAACAATAAGTGTATTTATAAAAGATAGGAGAATAGCTTATGAGTAAGGTGAGTTTTCTGGGGGCCGGAAGCTGGGGGACAGCACTGGCAATTATGTTGGCAAAAAATGGACATGATGTAACGCTTTGGTCTGCAATTGAGTCCGAGATTGATATGCTGGCGGAGTACAGAGAGCATAAAAACAGACTGCCGGGAGCAAAGCTGCCGGATTCGATTAAGCTTACGAAGGATCTGAAGGAAGCGTGTACCGGATATGATCTGATCGTCTTTGCAGTGGCATCGCCTTTTGTGCGTCAGACAGCCCAAAATGCCAGTCAGTATATCACGGAAGGACAGCGCATTGTAAATGTGGCAAAAGGCATTGAAAATGATACACTCTGCACGTTGAGAGATGTGATCCTTGCGGAGATGCCGCAGGCAGATGTTTCTGTTTTATCCGGGCCAAGCCACGCCGAGGAGGTAGCAGTAGGTGTGCCGACGACAGTTGTAGTAGGCTCGGTGAAGAGAGAATCTGCGGAGCTTGTGCAGGAAATCTTTATGAATGACAGATTCCGCGTGTACACCAGTTCAGACATTATTGGGATTGAGCTGGGAGGATCCATTAAAAATGTCATTGCCCTGGCGGCAGGTGTCATAGATGGTATGGGATTCGGAGATAATACCCGTGCGGCACTGATCACAAGAGGAATCACGGAGATCAGCCGTCTTGGTGTCAAGATGGGCGGTCGGATGGAGACTTTTATGGGACTTTCCGGAATCGGAGATCTGATCGTTACCTGTACCAGTGAGCACAGCAGAAACCATACTGCCGGTTATCTCATCGGAAAGGGATATACCACGGAGGCAGCTATGAAGGAGGTCAACCAGGTGGTTGAGGGAGTCCATTCGGCAAGGGCAGCAATGGCACTGGCACAGAAGTATCAGGTCAGTATGCCGATCGTGGAGCAGATCAATAAGGTTTTATTTGAGAATCTGCCAATCCTGGATGCGGTCCATGGTCTGCTGGTAAGGGACAAGTGCAACGAATATCCGGGACTGGACTGGAACGAATAAATAGCTTTTCCATTCATATAATGTGATACAAGGGTCAAAAGACAGGTAGCAATCCAATCCACGGATCAGATGGAGGTAAAATATCTTTTGAATCTTGCATCATAGGAATGGAGGAGATTATATGCAGCAGATGGATCAACAAATGAATCGTCAGCAGAAAATAATGGCGGCAAAGGCATCTTTTCGACAGACAGGTGACAATGCCG